>Ga0163154_10000001_pt1 | contig 374482 bp, 344 predicted proteins | sample OliLakLV19MP9P1_FD_148649 | JGI IMG/M metagenome (GOLD analysis project Ga0163154, IMG submission 148649) | Freshwater microbial mat bacterial communities from Lake Vanda, McMurdo Dry Valleys, Antarctica - Oligotrophic Lake LV.19.MP9.P1 | ecosystem: Environmental > Aquatic > Freshwater > Lake... | reverse complement strand
AGGGGGAGGGGGCGGTGGTGGTGGAGGAAGTGGAGGTAGCGGTTCGGTTCAAACACCCGTTGGAAGCTCAACTTCAACGACCGTAATTGATCAAAGTCTTTTAAACAATTTGAGCACGCTTGGCATTGCTATCCATAGCTTGGTGAAGATGCCGGATGACGGAGATGTGAATACGCAAGAGGATTCAGCCGTGTACTACATTGGAGCTGACGGAAAGCGTCACGCCTTTCCAAATGGAAAAGTATTCTTCACCTGGTACTGTGATTTTTCCATGGTTCAAACCATCCCTCTGAGTAAGCTTGCAGCGATTCCACTTGGAAAAAATATCACCTATCGTCCAGGTTACAAGATGGTGAAATTCGCTACCGATCCAAAAGTGTATGTCATCACAGCCGGTGGAATTCTACGCCATCTCACTACGCAAGATATTGCCATGAGTCTCTACGGAAAATACTGGAATAAATGGATTGATGACGTGAGCGATGCTTTTTACACAAATTATAGTTTTGGCCAACCGATTGTCTTTGCTAGCGACCTCAATGTCGTGAGTGCTATGAATGGCATCAGCTATCCAAGCGAAAGCCTGAGTCTCGCCGGAGTCTCGCCAACGGCTCTCATCGGTGGCTTCGTCTGCGAGGCGATGGATACTGACCAAGATGGATTAACCGATACGGCAGAGCGCACGCTCGGAACAGATCCAGGAACGGCAGATACCGACGGAGATGGCTTCACGGATGGGGTAGAAGTGAACTCCGCGCACAATCCGCTAGGAGCTGGATAAGTAAAGAACATAAAAAAGAAAAGCCTCGATCTCACCTGTCTCTTGATTGATCGAGGCTTTTTGATTTTGGATTTTTTTGTATGCTTTAAGGCTAAATGTATCCTAAGTTGAGCCATAAAGTTCTGATCAAGTCGAAAAAGTTTATATTCGATCGACGAAGTTTTTCCGTTTGTCCACAATGCTTTACCCTAATAGGCTTGACGCTTCGCTTGTTGCTTCTTGGAAAATAGCCTATTATTGCGAGGCATAATTCATTTTTTCAAAAACGTCTCCTTACGCCCTATGGCAAAACTGACGAAGTCTCAAATGGTTAAGATGCTGGCTGATAAGACCGGTATGTCAAAGAAAGATGTCCAGAACGTGTTGGACACCATGGTTGCCCTCGCCTACAAACAGGTCAAAACAGCCGGTGAATTCGTTGTGCCAGGTTTTGGTAAGCTCGTGAAGGTGAAGCGTAAGGCACGCATGGGCCGCAACCCAGCAACGGGTGAGACGATCAGCATCCCTGCGAAGACGGTCGTGAAATTCCGCGTGGCGAAAGCTGCAAAGGACGCTGTCTTGTAAACCGTTCCGTTCGAATAAATATCCCCCCGATGTTCATTGGGGGGATTTTTTTACCCGCTCGACCCTACATTCCCTCCAGCTCCGCTTGCGAAAGCGGGGCTGCTATACTCCGGGCATGTCCAAAATTACCGGCGCCTATGCCCCTAAATCGCTTCGCGATCTACGGAAGAGCTGTGTTCGCGACGTGGGCGCTCAAATCGCCTCCGTGGGCGGCGCGATCCTCCTCGCGCTCTGTATTCTCACGACCGTGCTTGCTTTGATTGCATTAAATTCCTTTGAAATTACCTCAGCGCAAAGAGCGATTGTCATGCTGCTCGCTTTCGGAGCCTGGATTTATTTTATTGATTCGATCACGGAACGCCTAATGCTGTGCAATCAAGAAGTCCACTATAAGGCTTTTCTTTCTCGTCGTCGCATTATTCCCTTAATTGAGCTCGAAGCGATGATTCTGGTTCAGCAGGGGTTTAATTTAGAGCAGGGGATGCAGACAATTGAATTCCACCGCATCGGTCATCGCCCAGATCGTATCAGTCTTGGACCATGTTGGCGTCGGCATCGTCTTGAAGACTTCCTCCATTCCGTTGAATTGGCTTTGAATGATCCAGGTTTATTAGAGGAGATCCGTTAGCATGCTACAATCGAAACGATCTTATGCCCTCAAAAGTTTTGAAAACGAAAATTCCCACCAAAGCTCCAGTTATTTTGAGTGGCGATAAAAAAACGATAAAAAAAACCACGATCAATGTGAATGATGCTGGCGTGAAACGTTATCTTCATTGGATGTGTTCGCCAGGAAACAAATGCGTTCCGCTCCAAGATGAATCCTTCACCGAAAGTATCAATTGGCGTATTTTTCGCATCATGGCCGAGTTCATTGAGGGTTTTGAATTCTTATCAAAGCTGAAAGGCGAAGTTACGATTTTTGGAAGCGCTCGTGCGATGCCAGGAAATCCCTATTATAAAGTCGCTAAAGAACTGGGCTATCTCCTCGGAAAAAGTGGGTACACCGTCATCACCGGCGGCGGCCCAGGGATGATGGAAGCGGCAAATTGGGGAGCTTTTGATGCTGGCGGCCAATCCGTAGGTTTAGATATCCAATTACCAATGGAACAGCGTCGCAATCAATTCGTGACCAAGGCAATGGGTTTTCATTATTTCTTCACGCGCAAAGTCATGTTGTCCGCCAGTGCTCAGGCCTATGTCATTATGCCGGGCGGTTTCGGGACGCTGGATGAGATGACGGAGATGATCACTCTACTCCAAACCGGAAAAATTCCTTCAAATGTCCCCGTTGTCCTTGTCGGCAAAGCATTTTGGCAGCCTTTCCTAGATTGGATACATAATACCGTCATTGATCAACAGCATTTTGTTGAAAAAGAAGAAATGCATTTTATGCATTTGGTAGACTCTGCCCAAGAAGCCTTCGACATCATTCATGAGACCACGAGCGAACGCGAGTTTGGTTAAACAAACCTGCCATGAAGCGGGGAATCTGGGTCGACATGTTTGGCTGGTATGGCGTCACGGTCATTGTGATGATGTATCTGTTTGCCGCTTTAAATATTCTCCCGTCTTCTTCTTGGATTTCTTTGCTATTGAATTGTACGGGATCGCTTGGCATTGTGTTGGTGAGCTATTCAAAGAAAGATCTACAGCCAGTGGCACTTAATGTCGTCTGGTTGGGTATTGCCCTTGTCGGTCTCCTGAAAGCTTTGCTGTAATCCCTCTTATGTTAAAACCTGCTGAAATCCCCAAGAAGTCTCTTGAATTACACAAAAAGTTGCGCGGCAAAATTTCCGTCATTTCCAAAGCCGATATCAAAACCCGCGAAGATTTAGCTTTGATCTATTCCCCAGGCGTCGGCGCAGCTTCTTCCGCCATCGCCAAAGATCCAAAAATGGCCGATGTCCTCACCTGGCGTCGTAATGCCGTCGCGGTCGTCTCCGACGGTTCCGCCGTTCTCGGCCTCGGCAATATCGGTCCACTTGCGGCGCTTCCCGTGATGGAAGGCAAATGCGCCATCTTCCGCCGCTTTACCAAGATCGATGCCGTCCCAATTGTCCTTTCGACCCAGGATCCGGATGAGATCGTCGCCGCCGTCAAAGCCATCGCTCCAACCTTCGGCGCCATCCAACTCGAAGATATTTCCGCGCCCCGCTGTTTCGAGATCGAAGAACACTTGTCCGAAGCCTTAGATATCCCAGTCATGCATGACGATCAGCACGGAACCGCGATCGTCGCCTTGGCCGGTCTTTTGAATGCGCTGAAAATAACCAATCGCAAACAACCAGAAGACGTCAGAATCGTTTTGAATGGAGCCGGCGCTGCCGGAACCGCCATCGCTCGTCTCGTGCTCGCTGCGGGCTTTTCAGACATCGTCGCCTGCGATCGTACGGGCGTCATTTGGAAAGGCCGTCCTGACTTGAACGATGAAAAGAAAAAGCTCGCCGCCTTCACCAATCGCAAAGGCGTCAAAGGCAGTCTGTCTGATGTTCTGGTCGGCGCCGATGTCTTCATCGGTATCTCCTCCGCCGGGACTTTGACGCCAGATATGGTCCGAACTATGGCCAAAAAGCCAATCATCTTCGCCCTCGCCAATCCCGTTCCAGAAATTCTCCCCGATGAAGCCAAAAAAGCCGGCGCCGCCGTGGTCGCCACCGGTCGCAGCGATTTCCCAAATCAATTAAACAATGCGCTCTGCTATCCCGGCCTCTTCCGCGGCATGCTCGATCGCCGCGTCAATAAAGTCACCGACGAAATCAAGCTACGCGCCGCCAAAGCACTCGCCGGTTTTATCAAGAAGCCAACCGCCGACCGCATCGTTCCATCAATCTTCGACAAAGGTTTGCATGAAGCCATGGCGAAGAGTGTGAAAAAATAAGCCCAAACAAAAACACCCCGTCGAAGCGCGCCAAAGCTTGGCACGAATTCGACGGGGTGGGGGAGAGGTCTCGCTATCAGCGGGACTTTTTCTTTTTGGCAGCCTTGGGCAACTCTCGGAGAGTGACGACTCCCTGCACATACGAGAGTTCCGCTTTCCCGGTCTTAAGCGAGTCTGAAACGGGATAGGTCGTCACCCGTTCGACATGATCAGGGATCGATGCGCCAAGATGATGGGCCCAGAGGAGGGCGTATACACGAGCTCCAGCGCTACCGATCCCCTTTGGCGCAAGCAGCTCAGGGAGTTGGCTGAAGTTTACCAAGGTTTTACTTTCCTCGGCTCGGTTATACGTTTCCCTTATTTGAGATTCTAGCCAGGGCCAGTCCAGAGATATGTTCAAAGGAGGCTCGTCCAAATGATCGGGAAAGAGCATGTAGATGGCTGGTACGACCCCACCGACAGGACGCGCAACGTGGAGTGCCTTCAGTATTTCCTCGACGTATTCCTCGGCAAAGTCAGGGTCCATGTCTATAGTTGAAAAGAACAAGCTCTTAAAGCGAGGATCTTGCTTTTGGAGTTCGGATGGGCCAACGGTGATTTGAATAGAAGATCCAAGGGTTTCGAAAAAGTATTCCCATCGCTCCAGCTCTGAAGCGAATACCGCAGGTTTCGGTTCAATGCGCACGCTGGCGACATTCACGCTGGCGACATTGTAGACCCGCGGATACTCAATCGTACTCGTCTCAACATCCTCCGTCACCGGAAAGATATCGCCAAAGAACCAGGGATCTCCATGAACATTTTCGAGCTCGGGGTGACACTCCAAAACCTCAATATCGGTCATCGATGGATCCGCGGCCAGGTTCTCATGCTTCCCATACATCACCGCGGTGTTGTATGAGTGGACACCCATCACGACATCACTGACGCCGATCCGATCGCCCCAGGTATTGATCCACTGAATCATCGTTTCAGACAACATGGCCGCCACATCTGCGACCTTCACATTGAGCTCGATCGAGTTGATTAGCAGGACAGGCTTGCCCTGACGCTTACCCATAAAGCACAATGCCATCCCAATCCTCTCACTGCCTCGCCGAATAGCGACGAATTGCGTCGCCGGATCAAGCAAGAAGCGCGGCATGAACTCGATGCCCAAGCCTTTCACCTGAGCTCCTTCAACAAAGATACCGATGCAGGCACCGCCATCGTTTCCGATGTCGAGGTCGGTCAAAGGATTCTTGCTGGCCAGTTCGATAACGAAATCGCCTGCGCCAGATTCTGCGCGAGGGGAGAGTCGTTCATTGACGCGCTTCAGATGGAATAGGCCGACATTTCGGCTCTCGTCCTTGAGCTGCGCGCCACGCTTCAAACAGATCGACAGCAAGAGGCGAAGGCTCGCCAGATCCGCCGATGCGGCTTGAAGAATCGCTTCAACGGTTGGCTCATTCGCCTTGAGCTTCGCCGCGAGTTCCTGCAGACAACCCTTAGGATTCTGCAATTCGCCCCCAATAAAACTCGCAAAAGCGGTTCGAATCTCGCGCATATTACGCGCGACCTTTTCCGTTTCGGTTTCGATGGTGTCGCCTTCCGGAGACACGGTCCAGGGCTCGATGCCCTTTTCCCAGACGACCAAATCAGCCTCGAGCCAAGCCATTATGTGTTGGAATTTCAGATGCGGTCCGAAGGTTGACCAGAACGAAGCCGGATTATCCTTCGACCAAGCCTGAACCAATCGCAAATACGGCGCCGAAAGATCCAAGCCTTCGCCATCGCCCTTTAGACTAGGCAATGGAAAGCCAGCCGGAATCCGATAATTCTCCATTGCCTCCAAGGCTTGGTCCGCTTGCTCTTCCGGCATATCCGCAAACGATCGCTGCGTTGACTCCGCCAGTCGGGTAAGTCGCCCGATGACGGCTCGCATCCGAAACAGATACTGGCGCGACAGTTTCGTCGGAAGATCGTCGAGGCCATGCCAACGCGCCGTCTCCTTGCGAAGCTGCACGATAGGGTCCTCTTCATTCCGACGGATCGGCCGCAGGATGGTTCCGCCTTCGCTCCGAATGCGTTCATAGCCGATCTCGGTCAATTCGGCCTCAGGGATCTTCGCCGTACTGCCATACTTCTTGAGCAAATCTTGGATATTCATGTTCCTCCTTTTAGAAGGCGTGGGTTGAGAAAAGAGCTAAAGCGTATAAACCATTTTTTTATCAAAAAGTCAAGAGGGACGTGCATTCATTTTTATGCTAAACTCCCCCTGAAAACCTCGTATGAAAAATATGTCTTCGTTCAAGCTCCCTTCCTCTCGTAAAGCTGAGGAAAAATCCGGCGAAAAATCGTCGTTGAAAGATCGGGCTGTAAAAGCCACATCGCAGCGAGAGCTGAATGATTATAAGTTTACCGACGATCACGAGGTCGTCATTAGTTCAAAGAAGCCGCGCATCAAGCCAACCGGGCTGCATCTTTTTATCTCTCAAGCGATGGATAATATTTTGCTAAAACATCGCGAACTCGACTTAAGTGACATGATTGGTGACGAATACGAAGACCAGATCGAGGAGTTAGACAAAATGGAGAATCGTCTCGGGCGAATGCGGACAGACCTCGCCGCAGCCGAAGCAGCATCTGAAGATGGTTTAGTTCCAAATCCCTTCTATCGAACCGCTGAGGAACAGGAGCGCATGCCGGCTACGCCATTGCTGAAGAAAGATCTAACGATTATTGGTGGTGAACGATCAGTGGCGCGCATTGCGGAGTTATTGAAGCAGCTCGAGATGACGGTCAAACTTGAAAAAAAGAAAGGTGGCATATACGCATATTCGATGAAGCAATTAACGGAACAGGGTCGTCCGTCCGCTGACCTTAAACAGGAGATTGAAGAAATGCTGCCAATACTTTCGCCTGTCGGACGCGAGTACGTCTATCAAAAATTCGCTGAACTCTATCGCGGATACAAGCCAACTGAAGCAGAAAAAGAAGAGGGAAAGCTCTATGGTAAATCGATACAGCTTCTCCCTGAGCAAAGAGCCATTGAGAGTCTCCGGCCTTTTCCTTTCGCTCCAACCCCGACTGAAGCGCAGCTTGAGGATACGCAGAAAGAATTACAATCGACTCAAGTCGAGCCGAGAACAGGGGATACGCTCGTGGAATTAACCGAAGAAGATTTTCTCTCACCAGAAGAAATCAAGCGCGAGCTCAAACAAGAGATTCAGTCGCTCATCTGGAAAATGATCCGTGCCCAGGCCTTAAAAGTCGGCCTCGAAGGCGCTCATGGACTCGCTTTGCAACAAACCAAAAAGAGCAATGCGAACAGCCCTTCTGTGCAAGCTCTCGCACAAGAGATTAAAGAAAAGGCAAAATCCCTGACGCCAACCGAGCAAATGGAAATCCAAAACCAAATCCGGCAAATCATCGGCAATCGTTCGGCGGATAATCTCGCGGCCTAAACACCAATAAAAAAAAACAGACCCCGTCCGGTTTAGTCCGGTCGGGGTCTTGTAGAAACGGGCGCAAGATTCACTTGGCGGCCGTCTTGTTGCTGTCGTTGATCTTGATATGTCGCTCAATGGATCCGACATACCCATCGAAGTTGTCCTCCCAGTTGGCGAGCGGTCGAAGGCTGAGCCTATCGGTTCCAGATGCCTCGCGTGCGAGGAGTTCGAGCTTGAAGGCCGTGAGTACCTTCAAGCCTTGTTCGGGCGTGAGGTCGCTGTCGCGAAAACGATTCACGATTGCGCGGGCAGCGCCTTCGCCGACCTCATCAGTCAGGAAGCTCGCGACCGCGACTTTGAAATGTTCCCAGGACGAACCCGGAGCCTTATGCCATGCGGCAGCCGGCTGACGGGCCAAGTGTCTCGGAAAGGGGATAACCTTGGATGCCATGAATCCTCCAAACGTACAGAAACAAGGAGCGACGAATGGTCGTGATCCTGCCACAAAAACCACGTTTTGTCAAGATATCGCTTCCGTTCTCGTCTGAACAGTGATAACAAAAATCCCCCAAATGATGGGGGATTTTTCGCTTTTTGAGGCTTATTTTGCAGCTACTGTCTTTGCGACCTTCGCGCGTTCAACGCGGCGAGCAGCTTTCTTTTGCTTGAGAGTAGGGATTTTGCCTTCGAGCTGAGCCGTCATGCGCTTGAGCGTCTTAAGAGTGCGAGCGCTAACGCGAACCTGAACGCCACCCAAGCGGATGGTTTGCAAGTTCACATTCTGACGACGCTTGGTTGCGCGGTTGGAATGGCTGCGGGACTGGCCAAAGTTGGCGCGTTTGCCGGTAAGTTGGTCGATGCGGGACATAAGATATGGCCGAAGGATAGCGGAAAGCCTAGGCTTTGGCAAGAGTGGTACACTATTCCTATGTTTCAACTCCTCTTGAGCGAACCGCTCGTCTTTGCCGCCTGGCTCCTAGCTTTCCTTTTTGCCCTGTCTATTCACGAGTTTTCGCATGCTTTGGTCGGAACCTGGCTCGGGGATTCAACGGCCCAGCGCCTCGGACGGCTCACAGTTAACCCAGCCGCCCATGTCGATCCATTAGGATTATTAATGGTGGCCTTAATTGGCTTTGGATGGGGGAAGCCAGTGCCTTTCAATCCCTATAATCTAAAGTGGCAGCGCTGGGGGCCAGTAGCGATCGCTTTCGCCGGGCCGATTAGTAATTTAATCATGGCCGTTATCTTCACGGTCTTATTCGCGCTCATCGCTCCGCGGCTGGGCCTGTCTAATCTCCTGGTTATTTTTCTAATGGTTTCAGCTCAGATTAACATCGCTTTGATGGCATTCAATCTATTGCCGATTCCGCCTCTCGACGGATCAAAATTGCTACTCGCGGCTCTCGGGAGTCCGAAATATGCCGGATGGCGCGATATGATCGAGCAGCGCGGACCATTCTTGCTCCTCATCTTTATTCTGGTAGACAGCTTCGGGAATCTTGGTATTTTTTCATCCCTGATCAGTTGGGCTTCGGGTTTAGTTTTTAGCATCGCGAGTTTGTTTGCCTAAATTATGAAACGCTGGCTTCTCGCTCTCCTAGGCCTAACGATCACACTGACATTGGCTTGCGCATTATCTGGCATGCGAGTGACGCCATTCTTGTGGGCGTTTTTTCTGTGGCCGCATATGCTGTTTGCTGGAACGGTCGCCTGGATGGGGACCTCATTTTTGCGTTTACGAGGAATGGCAGCGACCAGTTCGGTTTTATTGATCATGGCAGGTTCCGTCCTCGCAAGTTTATTGTTGAAGCTCACAAATTTCTGGAATGATGGTTCGGGTTTAGTCGTTTTACCTATAGGTTCAATGTTTAAATCCATTGCCCTAGGAGCGTTTTTACCAATGCCAGACGGGCCTTTAGCGATTTTACGTTTTCTCCCATTAGGAATTGCCGCAGGCATCGGATATCTCGGCTGGAAGCGCGGCTTGGAGCGGGGGAGAGTTGCAATCATTGCTTTGGCGACCTATATCGTTCTGGCTTTAGCCTGGCAAATTCCAAGTCTTATCGCTGTTTTTGTAACACCAAAAGATCTCACAATCGAAAATGCGCAGGATGCTTTCGCGATCCTCGTCCGTAGCCAATCCGACGGTTTTTGGACAGCGGATTCCGCGCTGCGTTTCTTTGCGCCATTCTCCGATCAAGGAAAGAATGGGATTACCGCTCTGCACGGAGCCCTCTTGTTTTTATTAACGGCCGCAAGCTGGTCTGTTCTACTTGTCCGACGTCTCGGCCAGCAAGCGGTAACCATTTTAAAGAAACTTATTCGGCCTGAAGGCGGCATGATCGTAGGGATCGCTCTCGCCGCATTCATTCTCGGTCAATCCATCCGGATCTCCCCAAGGATTTCCTTCACGCTCCCGATCGCCATCCTCGTTTTTATTTTCGCTCTGCTTTTTCTCTTCGTCTGGATTTCCCTTCGTGACTCGATCACCAATCTCGCCAAAGACGAGATTGAGTTTCCAGATCGTCCACTCCCAAGTGGCCAACTATCCCTCCAAGAAGCCGATGACATGGCAACTCTCTCCCTGGGCCTGTCTCTAACCGGCTTCGCCTTGCTCGGCTGGCCGATCTTTATCGGAGCCTTGGTCATCCCCGGGGCTTACCTGGCCCTGTCCGTCGCCGAGCATGAACCCTTCCTCCGAGGAACTTATGCCCGCGTCGTCCTCTTGCTTCTAGCCGCCCTCGGTCTCGCCTGGGCCGGTCTCTCCTTCGGCCTCCGAGAATTATCCCCAGCCGACTGGATGGTTCGAGTCGCCGCCGGTCTCGCCATCGCCGGAGCCGGCCTCGTCACTGTCCGTTCCCTTCCGCGCCAGTCCGTCGCCGTGACCGTCATTCTCGGCCTCAGCGCCCTCATTTCCGGCCAATGGCTCATCGGAATGGCCGTCATCCCGGCTATCGTTCTAACCTGGTTCCTAGAATTCCGCGAAGATCAGCAAAAACGCCGGCTTTGGCCAATGGCGGGGTTTGTGGGATGGTATCTGTTTGCGGTGGTTGTTCTGTCCTCGGCTTTCCAGAGAATTTAGGTCCGTGGCACCCCTCACCCTGTCCTCTCCTTCGCTAGAAGAGGGTTCTGCCGACCGATCATATCCTCCTCCTTCACAAGGAGGAGTTAGAGGAGGTCTAGCAAATCAGGTGATGTCAAAATCGCTCGTTTTATTGGATTTTTCTGAATTCTTTGAACCGGGTCTATCTTTTTACCCTTTATCCGCCCCTCATCTCTTGACGTTTCCTGCAGAACACTGCTATATTTCCGCCATATTTTTCCGACATGCCTACCATTAACCAACTCGTCAAACATGCTCGTCGCGCGGTGAAAACCAAGTCGAAGAGCCCGGCCATGCAGTTTAAGTACGATGGTCTCCATCGTAAGCGCACCGAATACCGCCGTGGGTCGCCTTTTAAGCGTGGCGTCTGCACCAAGGTGACAACCATGACTCCAAAGAAGCCGAACTCTGCTATCCGTAAGATCGCACGTGTCCGCTTGTCGAATGGCATGGAAGTAACAGCCTACATTCCTGGTGAAGGTCATAACCTCCAAGAGCACTCCATCGTGATGTTGCGTGGTGGTCGTGTGAAAGACTTGCCAGGTGTGCGTTATCACGTCGTCCGTGGTGTCTACGATACTCAGGGTGTCTCAGCTCGTCGTCGCAGCCGCTCCATTTACGGTGCGAAGCGTCCGAAGGAAACAAAGAAATAAACATATATGCGCGGAAAACAAGCCCCAAAACGGAAAATCCTTCCGGATCCAAAGTATAGCTCTCTGATTGTCGCGAAGTTCATCAACTCGGTGATGGAACGCGGTAAAAAGTCAGTTGCCCAAAAAATCGTTTACACTGCTTTCACGACTCTCGAAGAGAAGACACAGCAGCCAGCGATGGATGTTTTTAATGAAGCCTTGAAGAACATCTCTCCAATGCTCGAAGTGAAGTCCAAGCGTGTCGGTGGTGCAAACTACCAAGTCCCAATTCAGGTTCGCGCCGAACGTCGTCAGATGCTCGCGTTTCGCTGGATTTTGACAGCTGCTCGCGCCAAGAAGGGTAAACCAATGGCCGAAAAGCTCGCTACAGAATTATTGGCCGCTTCGAAGAATGAAGGTGACGCCGTCAAAAAGAAGGCCGATGTGCAGCGCATGGCTGAAGCCAACCGCGCCTTTGCGCACTTCGCTCGCTAGGTTATGCAAAAGACGGTGTACGATAGACGGCAAACCGTATCTACGGATTCCGCCTAAAGTCACCGCCTTTTTCATCTCAATTTCCTGCTATCATCCATCTACTGTCTAATCGTCTAAAAAACTCTTATGCCTCGTGAATATTCCCTTCTCAATACCCGTAACTTCGGGATTATTGCGCACATCGATGCCGGAAAGACCACCGTCTCCGAGCGCGTTTTGTTTTATACCGGACGCAAACACAAGATTGGTGAAGTTCACGAAGGTGAAGCAACCATGGACTGGATGGCTCAAGAGCGTGAACGTGGTATTACGATCACCGCAGCTGCAACCACCTGTTTTTGGAAGGGGACACGCATGAATTTGATCGACACCCCAGGACACATCGACTTTACCATCGAAGTGCAGCGCTCTTTGCGCGTGCTCGACGGTGCTGTGACCGTGTTCGACGGTGTGGCTGGTGTGGAAGCTCAATCCGAAACCGTGTGGCGCCAGGCTGACAAGTACGCCGTGCCTCGCATTTGTTTTGTGAACAAACTCGACCGTATGGGCGCCGTCTTTTCAAAGGACGTCGAATCCATTCGCACACGTTTGAACAAGCGCGCCTATCCAATCCAATGGCCAATCGGTTCTGAAGGTGGCTTCAACGGTATCGTTGACTTGATCACCATGAAGGCTGAAATGTACAAGGATGACCTTGGCCAGGATATTGAAGAAACCGAAATTCCAGCAGACTTGGTTGAAACCTGTAAAAAGTATCGCTCAGAATTCCTCGAAGCTTTGTGTGAATCTGACGAAAAGATGATGGAAAAGTATTTGGCTGGTGAAGAACTTTCCGTCGAAGAAATTAAGGCTGCTTTGCGCAAGGCTGTGATCTCGCTCGACTTGTTCCCAATCTTGTGTGGCTCAGCCCTCAAGAACAAGGGTGTTCAGTTGATGCTCGACGCCGTCGTTGCCTACCTCCCATCCCCACTCGACATTAAGCCAATCAAGGGTCACGAAGTTGATGACAAAGAAGCTCTCGTCGAACGCCCAGCGAATGACGAACAGCCTTTTGCAGCTTTGGCATTTAAAGTCATGTCCGATCCATTCGTGGGTAAGCTCGTCTTTTTCCGCGTGTACTCCGGAAAACTCACCGCTGGTTCCTACGTTTTGAACACCACAACCGGTGAACGCGAACGCGTCGGCCGCATTGTGCGCATGCACTCAAATGAACGTGAAGATGTGGAAGAAGTTTTTTCCGGTGAAATCGCCGCCGCCGTCGGTTTGAAATCGACATTCACAGGCCACACGCTTTGCGCCGAAGAATCTCCAATCGTGCTCGAATCTATCGTGATCCCAGAACCAGTGATCGAAATTGCCATTGAGCCAAAAACGAAAGCTGACCAAGAAAAGATGGGTGTCGCTTTGCAGAAGCTCGCTGAAGAAGATCCTTCCTTCCGCGTTCGCACGGATGAAGAAACGTTGCAGACTCTCATTGCCGGTATGGGTGAACTTCACCTCGACATTATCGTCGACCGCATGAAACGCGAATTTAAAGTCGAAGCCAATGTCGGTAAGCCTCAAGTTTCCTACAAGGAATGTTTGAAGGGCCCAGCTGAAGCCGAAGGTAAGTTTGTCCGCCAGTCTGGTGGTCGTGGTCAATACGGCCATTGCTGGTTGAAACTTGAACCAATGGAACGTGGCAAAGGCTACGAATTCGTTGACGAAATCAAGGGTGGTGTCGTGCCTCGCGAATTTATCCAACCAATCAACAAGGGTATTCAAGAAGCTATGACACGCGGTGTCGTCGCTGGATTCACCTTCGTTGACGTCAGAGCCACCGTGTTCGACGGTTCATACCACGATGTCGACTCCTCCGAAGCCGCCTTTAAAATCGCCGCTTCGATGGCCTTCAAGGAAGCTTGTCGCGTGGGTGGCGTGTCCATCCTCGAGCCAATCATGAAAGTCGAATGTGTCACTCCAGAACTCTACATGGGTGATGTTATCGGCGACTTGAACTCCAAGCGCGGTCAGATCAACGAAATGTCCGAACGCATGGGTGCCAAGATTATCGAAGCCTACGTTCCGCTCTCCGAAATGTTCGGATACGCAACAGGTCTTCGCTCGATGACTCAAGGTCGTGGTTCCTACTCGATGGAATTCCACCACTACGCCGAGACGCCACAAGTCGTCCAAGCTGCAATTATCGAAGGTCGCGCAAAGAAGTAAAACGAAAAAATAAAAAAGACCCGGTGCAAGCCGGGTCTTTTTTATTTTTTTCTCCGAAACGATTCTCGTTGTGGCGTCTCAAGAAAAGGATTGAATTGTTTAGGGAGCAGATCTTTATGAGCTTCCTCTTTTCTTCGTTCTTCAGCTGCTTCAAGTCTGAGATCCGCAATCTCGGCATTCTCTAGGCCGCGGCGCAATAAGGTCATGGCCGCTGCTTTTACCGAATCCTGCTCTGACAGCTGAGGAGTTCGCGAATTCACATAGTTCCGCATGAGATGTTGGTAACTTTCATGTTCATCGAGATCATGCGAAAGGATCGTCTCAATATCGTCCTGAAGAATGCGCATGATATCCATGTGACGTATCTCAGACGGAATATTGTTCGGATCGATCGAGATTTCAGGGGCATGTTGAGAGAGTCTGTCCAGAACCTGCTCAAGCTCGTCTTTTGAGCAGGCGATTCCAAAAAAAAACGTACCCATCGATGAAATGTTTCTTGTGTTGAGAATTCGACGTACTTTCCGAGGCCGTGCAGAAGCTCTTGGGCCTTTTGAGCGGAGCGCCGGCGTTGTGGTTCTTGCAATGAGCGCTCGAAAAATTGATCTCGATCAAACAAATGGTAAGCAGCCTGTTCCCCAAAAGGGATAAACATCTCGGTCTGGGCAATCGTTTCTTCATTGGTCCGAGAATTAGGTGTTTGAGTTTGAACATGCAATTCATCCGTATTGGTAACAAATGATAGGCGGGGACTATCCAGCGTTTCCCAAGGCTGCATCAATTTAAAACTAGGTAATTGATATTCGGTTAAATCATCTGCCGTCGAAAGAATATCAATGTCCACATCTGCCGAGCTCTTCCCAAGGTCTTTTGCCAAGCGTCGAAGGTCCTGATGAATGGAGTTACGAACACGATCCGCCGCAAGAACAACCTCCGGTCGAACCGAAACCCTGCTCATCAGCCGCCTCACCTTATGATGCTGCTCGCGATAATCGAGAAGGCGCAGGCGATACGACTCAGCGAGATCCGGAGATGCTTGAGAAGGGGAAAAATCATTCGACATACAGAATATCTGTAAGGGATCATAACATTTTTTTCAAAAAATGTTCGATTTAAAATGAAAAGCTAACAAAAAACCCGCCCAAATAATCTGGACGGGGTGGGGAAGCCGGGCACGGGTTCGTCGAACGTGATGTTGTTGTCGAGAGCTCGCTGGGTAAGCTGGCCAAAAGCCTTTCGCTTTTCTGCATCCTGCAAGCTCCGACGGAGATGCCGGAAGATGTGTAGAATGTCCAAAAGCTTGATACCGAGTGCAACAGGCTCCTCAAAGATTTTGAGCAGCTCGGTCTGAGCTGGGATGGCGACCTCGTCTTCATTTGATGAAGCTCCCTCCCGACTCGACAGGGCCTGAAGCTCTCCATCGAGCCGAGCAAGATCCCAAAATCTACCGTAGGCTTCATGTTCGACTAGAAGGATGAGCCAGGCCTTGGTGAGGGCTTCTGACACGACTCTTGGATCCGCTGGGCGACGCGCCTGCAAGGGTTGATCGTTATCCGTCTTCACGAGACGTACATTTTCAATCGCACATACATAGGGGAGAAAAGCCTCCACCAACGAGTCAAAACTTTCCTGACCCTTACCAGGCAGAATTCCTTCAGTTGCCATGTTCTTGTCTCCAGAGATGAAAGACCGTCCAACATAAAAAAAACTATGCCAAAACGGCTTTTTTGTCAATCATTCAGGTTTTCTTGTCATACATTCTCCAAACCCACGTTCAACAACCAACTCCTGATATACTCACTCCAACCTATGACTACCCGCCACCAAATCGCCCTCGTCTCCATCATCGCTCTGATGGCGGGGTTGGGATATGCAGCCACTCGGATCTTGCTCGTAACTGTAGACCGACTAACGATCGCAAATCGGAAGATTGTCTTGCTGGAAAAGGGTGAGATTTTGCAAAAGGAAAGCACAGGAAAGACATCATTAGCCATACAGCGTACACTTAAAGAAGTGCAGGGAGCTCCAGAGCTTGTAGTTGGTTTTGAGTATGCTCAGTATGAAGATGAATCAAGAACGATGGTACTAACATCAAAAGAGATTGGGTATGGAGACACAGTCTTCTCTCTTTGGCATGATGAGCAATCTCAAAATAGAGGTAATGTATCTAATCTTCAGTTGTTAAAAACATTTCAAGCAAAGAGCGCATCCTTAAAACAAGAGCAGCGAGATGGGAGGGATTTATTTGCATTACATATCATTCAAAGTGATTCCAACGAATATCATGAATTCACATATGTAGTATATGATTCCAATGGTTTTCTCGAATTCTCATATGAGAATGAGGGGAAGGCAGAAGTAAAAATTACGAATAACCAAAGTGATAGCTTTATCATAAAACCTACGTTTACCTCCACTTGCAGTCATTCGGCGACGGAAGAGGGAGTTAAAATTCAAGGAAACGGTTTAATGGTCGATGGGAGAAAAAATCCACTCCCTGCAAAAGACGCTTTATGTATTGTGGAGGCGACGATAAGCGGCGCAGAATTAACAGAGCCTACATTGGACTTTATCGAACACGATCCAGTATTTTCGATTCTCACTGTAAAACTACCCGATGGTCGCCCAGTGATGATTGATGTTCTCACACGGCAAATAGTGAATTCAAAACAAGTTTATAATAATCTATGTTGGGGAAATGAGCGCGGTCTCGAGTCTTTAGCATTAACGACGCCGAGTGGTACGCAGGTAATCTTAGAGGATGTGGCAAGTGACAAAACTCTGAGCGATGCAGGGGCGTCAGATAATTTTAGCAGTAAATGTTTGAATTGGATTCGAAATACGAAAGATCGTAATCCAAAGTTCGAGTATCTAGGGAACTGGATGGAAGGAGGAGTATACCTCGGAACTTTCGAACTCGATCTCAAAACCAAGAAATTCAAAAAACTCTAAAAAATCCTATGACCACCCGCCACCAAATCGCCCTCGTCTCCATCATCGCTCTGATGGCGGGATTAGGTTTCGCGCAACAGCTCCTAAGAGAAAAAGAAGTGGATCAATTATCCGTCGCGAGATGGAAGATAAGTTCTCTACAAGGGGAGATTGCGATCCAGAAGGCGACGGTCGCTGAGATGCGAGCGAATTCTCACGAAGAAGTGATAAAGAAAGAACAAGAAATCAAAGCTATTTCCTCAGCTTATCCGGGCATAGGAATAGAGGTCTTCAGTGCTTCGCCAAAGATCTCATATTTTCCAATTGCTTCCTCGACCTACATTGTTGCTCATTGGAATGCTGAGGAGCAATCGGGCCAAAGCGCAGTGAGCGTCTTCCGAACGCAAAAAGACAAAGATGAAAATGATTCTGAATTAGAACAGGTATTTTTTAACATTGCAGGCTCATGCGGACAGCCATTTCGTTATGGCACAAAGGATCAATTATTTTTCATTCATAAGAACACAAATCCCTGCGAGGGTGAGGGCCAGGATTGGTTCTGGTGGTATGACGCTTCAGGAAAGGAGATCGTCCGCTCCACTTCCTTCGCTTCTACGGCGGGCTCAAGCTTTAGTTATCAACTCCCTGGAAAAAAGGAACAAGTCATAGAGCTAATCACGAGCCGCGTGTGTGAAGCGATCCCGATCCCTGATGATTTGTACGCACCGCCAGAACCGAAGCTTCCAAAAGTGACTGTGTCTGGAGTGAAGGTCGGGGAGCATACGATTCGCATCCAACCACCTCGAATGATGGAATGTTGGTTGATGGAGTTGAATGGGCCAAATTATCTAGAGCCATTTTGGTCAAAAGAACTCATTGGAACCAAGCTCATATTGGAGTTGCCAACGAATCAGATCATTGAACTGGATGTCCGCAATCCATTGAAGTACGTCATGAAAGAGAAAGAAATAAAACAAACTAAAGACTAAAGACTAAGTCCATGATTCCCATCTCCCGCAATTCAAAGCTCTTCGCCATCCTCATCGGCATCTTCCTAACGCTCCTGATCGCCGGTGCTTTTCTCTTGCTCCAAAAATCTCCCGCCGCCTCGCCTTCAAAGACATCCATTTTCGTTCCAGCGACGATCACGAATGATTCGCGTGCAGCTCTTTTGAAGCTCGACACCGCCTACGAAATCCAGTCACACGGCATTACGGCAGGCTGCTTCCCGCGCGAACAAATAGAAAAGATTTTATCTTCTGCGGGGGAGTCTCTGTCGAAACAGTTGGATGCCATGGGTTCCGATGTTTTTCCAAGCGCTGAAGGACGTGACTATTACGATACATATTATAGAAACAATTTTTGTCTTGAGCGTGTCGAGCAGGCTGATCAATCTTCCGGATATATCGTCGCTTTCTTAATCAACAATAAAAAAGAATTAGAACCAAGGGATATCGCTGTCTGGCATAATCTAAATGATATTGCACATAAAGGGGTGATCCAGATAAAGCAAACTCCGGAAAATGCTTGGAAAGATCGTAGCGATCTTGATACTTGGGCTATGCACCCATCCATTCTGCCAAATTCCCTTCGTATAAAAAAGTTTTGGGATGCAAAAAAGAAAAATTGGAATATTCAAGTTCTGTTTCAAGAAGCCGTCGTCACGCTCGTATCTGATATTCGAACATTTTCTCTCGATCTCGAAACGGAAAGTGTGAAACAGATTTATGCTTGTCTCGATCAAAAAGATTCTCCAGAATCTCTGAAGAAGCCGTCGCCACCGTGCAGATCCATCGACGAATTCTAAAACAAAAAACCGACCTGTTGAACAGTGGTCGGAGAACTGTATATCTAAGCGGACGTCTGTCTGATTTCCGCCGACAACACTGCCGGCGACTCGACGGTCAGCTCGGATAAGCGTCGGGTCAACCAAGACGCTTTTTGGCGCACTCGGATCATTGCCACGCCCGGGCGGACGCCGCCAGTGACCACAGCGGAAATGGGTACACATCTCTATCGGCTCTCCATCTCGGAAGCCGCGAATGATGGCTTCTCGCAACTCAGGGTCAAGTAGCCGCCTTCCACGAATTGAACAGATCTGCGCGCCATTCGTGATGGCACCTGGATCGGGAGTGGGCGGAGGCGGTTCCCAAGGTGGGCTTCCACTTGGTCCGTTCTTCGCCAAGAGCTGAAGATAGAGAGTCATCCCAATCACCATCCGAAAGACGGCACGAGCAAGCGGGTTATAGCGCGATGGATCGTGTGCGCCCTGCCCATCTTCGCTGAAGATGAGGCCGTTCTTTGGGCCATAGGTCGTGCAGAAGTGGGCGGGTTGAACAAACATCGACAGGATATTCGTTCGCTGCTGAAGCAAGCTGTTCGCCGTGTGTGAATCGCGCGACCGTCCCTTTCTTCGAAAACGATCCAAGGCTCTCTGGAGGCGCTGCTCAAGCTCTGGATCCCAAGCAGAGAACCCAGAATAGCGAGAGTCAAAACCAAGAAAGTGGAGATCGCCCCCTTGTCGCTTCACGACGATCAAGTCGCAAATCCGTTCTGAGTTCGGGTCACTCGCAACGGTGCGTAGCACGAGCGGTTCGGCTAGGCTGATCGAGAAGGTGTCAAAAGGAAGCAGAAGATCTCTCCAGGTCACCCCATCAAGGCTGGTCGCAGCCAGACGAAGGGACAGGTCACCTTCAAGATGATAGTTCCGTCGACTAAAGGCATTCCAATGCCAGATGAAATCCGGAACCTCGCTCCATCCCTGCCAGCGTTGCCGAAGGTCAGGAATACGCATATGTTCGAGGAGATTGAAGCGCGACCGATCATACTGTCTGGAGAACGGGATTGCCGTCTGCAGAACATATTCACGGAATCGCGCTAATTCGACCAAGGGTCCAGTCAAAATCGGTTCTTGCTGTTGCATTCGAGCGTTCACAGTCAAGAGATACGCGCCAAATCGGCAGAACTCTTCCCAGATTCTCAGGCCATACTCAAGCTGATGGATGGTATGCATGTCAAAACCTCAGGGTAAAAGGAGCGGTTTTCGCACGGAGCGATACGCTCTCTATATCGGTTTTTTCTTAAATTGTCAATGGCAGACGATCTAATCTATTGTGGTTCTCGCTGCGGAAAATAGATCTATATATGGTATCCTTAGCTCAATATGGGAGAAAATCCATTCCGAGTAGAGTCCTTTCGAAATTTGCCTGAAGAGGCTCTAGAAGAAACCTATCGAAATCCGCACGTCGAATTGCCCTTTGATCCAAAAGACCTTGGGATGTTCCTCGACCGCAAAGGCGGAGCGGTCAATCTTCGAGCCCTAGACTATCATCACCGCAGCGCAGATCTTGGTGTGAATACGATTATCCATGAGCGTGAAGGCAATCGTCATCAAGTCTATTGCCAATTCGATCTCAAAGGTTCTGGTTTTCAATTCCCTGAGACTTACGAATCCAAAAAGAGTAGTATCCCACGCGGAATGATGGCGAATACGCCTGAAGCCTATATGATCACCGGCTCGCAAGAGACACCTTGGGGTTATGAACCGCTCGGACTCATGGATGAGCGGTCAGTTCAATTTACGATTGAAATCGCCGAACGCCTATCCGTTGCTGGAATGCGCACCGAAGGCATCGCTGCCGTCTACCGGCTCCGTCGTCTCGTATATGATGGAAAAGAAATGGGAACGGACGAGTTCAAGAAAATAAACATCGAGCGCATCGTCCAGATGGCGCGTGAGACGAAAGATCCGGAAGGGCGCAAAGAGCTAATAGCAATGGCGAAAGATTTAAAATGGAATTTTGAGCCCGTTCTCATGGTCCGCCTTTTACGTTCTATTTTCCGTATCCGTGATTTGAATGAAGAGCCAGAAAAGAAAGAGGCGATGATAGAAGAGGCTTGCCAGAGTTTAAATAATGAAGCTCAAGGTCTAGGTTCTACAGAGCGCTATGACTCCAAGACGCCAGAAGGCCGTGAAAAATGGCTAAAGCGCATCGTTCGCGAGCTCGGTAAAAATGCGGGGATTCTCCATCAACAGGGGCTTGTCCATATGTTTATGCATATGGGAAATCTGACTCTAGCTGGTGAAATTGTCGACCTTGATTCAGTTGATACGGTCGCCGCAGAAAGAGTCTTTCGCGGAAAACCAGAGAATAAGCAAGTCTGGCTCGATAAAGGCGATGACTCAGGCCCATATCGAGCTCGTCCATTTTTTAAAGAAACAGCTACTGGCTGCACCTTTATCAGTCCTACGATCGGGCTCCATCAAAAACCAGATGCACGTTTCGGTCTCCCGCGCTGTGTGACGAAGGATATCCGAGATCTGTGTTTTTCAGTTCGAGGATTGACTAAATCGTTACGTTCTAATCTCTTAGGAAAAAAGCTTGATACCCGTGATCTGGCGAAAGAGCTATCAAGAGGTTATCTCGAAGGTCTAGCGGGAAAAACCCCGCTCGAAGCTTTAGGAGTAACACCCGAACGTCTTGCTGAAGTCTTTTCTGAAGTTGCACGAGACGTTGTCGAGCGGGGGAATCACTATCCGCCTATTCCGGGCGATGACGAAGACGTCTAAAAGAGCAAAAAAGAGTGGTATACTGCACATAATTTTATATGCAGAATCCATTCGAGTCAGCTGCACGTAGCGAAGGAAAACGTCGTGCAATTGAGGAAGGGTTGACGGGTACACGACGGGGTAGGCTTGCGGGGTTTGAGCTTCCTTTAATCCGCGTAATTAACACGGTTAATTTAGAGACGGATTACTACAGCGCTCCTAATTCCGTTATTGATATTTTGCGCGCAAGGGCGAAGGACGGCACATTGTCTGATGTATTGGAATTGCTTGATCAAGAAGAGATAAAGAAGTTAATGGCGATCCTGACAATGGACTCTTCAATAGATAGCGCGGATCAACAGCTGCCGACTGAATTTTGGACACACCCCCGTATTCGCTCTTCAGTAAAAAAAATCGCTGAAGATTATTTGAAGGTGGGTAGTTATATGCCTTTTGCGGAGGACTACTACACTCAGTCTGCAGCCCAGTACATACGGCTTGGCGAGATTGAAATAGCAGAAATTCAAGAGGCGGCAACGAGTGGTTTTTACAATGCTTTTCGCAACAGAGATACGCAAAATGCTCTAGCTCTGTATAAGGATTTGAAGGGGATAGGGCAGTCATTGAAGCTGTCTCGCAAGGACATCGCAGATGCCTATGTAGGTTTTATTAGTCATGAGAGTTTGAACGATATAAAAAACGTAAAAGAAATTACGCATGTACCGCCCGCTGCTTTTGAAGCGGCAAAAGTAGCAATGGATAGCGTTTACAAAAAGCTATTTGATGAATACCGAGGGCAACAACATGATTTATCTGAGTTTAACGAACGAATATCCGGCCTCGCAAAAGCATCCGAGATAGGGCCAGATTGGCAGGGCAGGCTACGTCCCCATGTCGAACAAGCGCTTCTCTTCGCGCTTGGCGCTGGTGGCAAATTTGATATTTTTGAAGCAAAAGATATCATTGACATGACAGGGGTGAGTATCTCCTTGGAGGCGCAGCAGAAACCTGTAATACAGAAGGAGTATGCGAAAGTTTTACAAAATGGAATGTCGATTGAAGATCTCGATGAGTTGGGAAAGGCAATCGATGCAAAGCCGGACTTCTCGGGTGAGTTAAAAACAGAAGTCGCGTCTCATTATCAAGAAATTGTAGATAAAAAAGATGGCTTATGGTCTGGCCGTCATCTGAACATCTTGTCGGTTGCCAATGCGTATTTTGAATGGATTCAGCAGGATATGCATCCTCCACTCTCACGGGTGGAAGAGGGTGATCTTTTTCGTGCACATGACATACGCAAGCTGAGGCAACAAACGGGGACAGCTGGATTTCGAAAGGCATTGGAATATGAATCAGTTAGAAATTTTGTTACAGCCAATGTCGCCAGTCCTAAAATGGGACAATTCTTTGTACCAGAATTATTTGGACCAGATCTCGATACTTGGTTAGAAAAGCCTGAGGCGAAAGTGTTTTTAGGTCCAGCGATTGTAGAATCTTTTAAAAAGGGAGATCTAGAACATACAAAAAAGCTGGTTCAAGCAGCTGGATCAGATTTTCTCAGCTATCTTGGGTCAAACGAGGCAGTGTCAGGTATAGATGAAGCATTGAATCAAAATTGGAGCGATGTTACGTGGACGATCACATTGATTCGTCAGGCTGTAGGGTCTCTAGCAGGCGATGCTGGAAGCAAAGGTTTGAAGATAGTGAATGATTATATAGCACGAAGTATCTTAAAACAGACAAAAGCTGTTTCTGAGCGAGGTGACCTATCTGATGTCGGCTACTACATATCACTTTCTAGATCTAACAACGTTGAGCTACCTAAACGAGCTATTCTAGAGTATGCATTACAGGGGGTTCTGCGTAACGTAATGTTTGTCGATAGAGCGCCTGGCAATCTCATGCGGCTTAAAGAAAAACTACGAGAGCTTAAGATTATTGATAAGGAAGAGATCGCTAAACAAGGAGATGGCCAAGGAAGTGAATGGACTGATTTTGCTGGTGCATTAGGCCTTCCTGAAGAGAGATTAAAAGATGAGGCAGAGCAGGTTTTTCGACAAGAGTTCGCTACAAATATAGACGGAGATCCTGAGATATTTAAGGACGCAATAGAAAATTTTCCTTCATTGCGCGTCTTGGTGCCTGAGATGCGAAAGCCGATCAAAGAACTTTTCCCGCAAATGATTGCAAACGGCCAAATAGATCGATTAAATGCCTGGTGCCATTTGTTAAAAATAACCCCTGAACGTTTCTCGACGGCTGAGGATTTTGTGAAGAGTGCTGGTCGCATCCTTTCAAGCCCGCGAAGTTTAGCTATCTTGTTTCAGTATCTCCTGCCTATTGGAAAAGAACGAGAAAAAGCAGTCGAGTGGCTCAGGTCGCAGGTAGGGTGGGTTGGCGCTCTGCCAGAACTTGTAGTACTCGCTGGCCCCGCCGCGAACAAGAAATTCTGTCCATACGAGCAGCATCTTCAGCCTCTCTTGCAGGGCCTGCACTTCGTGCACTTTGAAGCAGCTGATCGAGAGGCATTGGTCGAATACGTTAGGCATTTTCACATGTTAAATGTGCCTGGTCTTTTCAAGACGGTTCGGGCTCTTGTCTATGCGCGGAGAATGGTTGCTTCAAAGACCGAAGCGGTAGTAGATGCATCCGAAGTAGAGAGGATGGATTTATTTTTACGTGTTCACGAAAAAGGAGCCTGGGAATCACCAAAGAAGGTGAAAGATATTGATCAAATTTTAGAAAAACTCCAGGAAGCGATACGTACCATGCGAAAAGATCTTATCGAAGATCGTACGCCAGCTGCGTTAGAGGCTTCTCCCCTGCATATGGAGCTATTCAACGCCATGATCCCAGTTTCTGGAGGATATGGCTCATATGCAGACCGTAAAGAGCGTATAGCGAAATGGAGAACTACTGTATTCAACCTCGAAAAATCGGGTCTCGCTGATCAATCGCGTCTTCCTGACGGTTATATGCCTCAAAGGTTCCAGGTAAGGGCCAAAACAAAACGCGGGTCTCTAGCAGAAATTTTTCAGGGAACACAGTCAGAAGAGACGAGCGAGGAAGAGAAGGTCGTTTTCTTCAAAAAGAAAGTTCAAGCCTCAATCGAAAAAGAGCAAGTCAAGGAACCGTTTCTTGTATACATCCGGCCATTTAATGGAGCTCTCCTTGAAGCGTCATCAGATCCAAAGGATCCAAGATCAGTCGAGGGGATATTTGTATGTTTAGAAGCCCGTTACATGGATGTAGTAGTTGAGCGCGAAGAGGCTTTAGAAAAAGCAAAAGCAGAAGGAAATGAAAAGAAAATATTAGGAGTCCAGATTGCTTTAAAAAAAGCAGAATCCCAACTTGAGATGGCCCGAAAGGCACAAGGTCTGTATAAAGAGAAAGAAAAGATGTGGCTGGGCAACTCTACTGGCCAGTCTCGCTGGGCAAAAAACGCTTTTGAGGCCATGGCAGAGACCTATGGAAAGGATGTAAATCAGATAGGCGGATCAGAGCTTGCAAGGTTGGGGATGTTGATTGCAGAAGAACGCGCTCCGCAGCATGTCCAGGCTATTCGCGAAGCTCTGCGGCAAAAGCCAGCAGATCAGCTCATGACGAATGAGTTGCGAGAAGCGTGGTTTAAATGGTTTGAAGAAGAGCTTTTGGAGCACCTGACAAATCCTGCGGAAGAAATAGTTTCCCCGCAAGCAATGACAGCTCTCCAGGCTTTGTTTAGGGTGGACAAGATCCGGGAGCGCCTTCTGCGCGAACCGGAAAAGGGCGAAAAAGCTCCCACGCATGGATTGAATGATGTGCGTCTAAATATCCGCAAATTAGAAGCGGGCCTTCGTTCAATGGAGAGTGCAGCTTCTGGGGAGCTGATCGAGATCGGATTTTATCCGGTTCATGGCCTCGGACGCATTTTCGCATCTGACTTAGCCAATGCTTGTTACAATAAATTAAACTTTGCGCTCGCTGAAAATAAATATCCAAAGGTTCAAGCAGACCTCATAGTGTCAGAAGCGGAGAATCGTCTTGATATTTTAGGTTCAACCTTGTGGATCGAAGCAAGTGACACAGAAGGTAGAAAAGCGATTGTTATCAGGGCCTTGAATCCACGCGATGAGGTAGTTAATAATGAGCTAAACTCAGATGATCTTGTAGAAGCAGTTGTGAAGCGAGGAATCTCACTCGCTCAAGCTCGTGGCCTTGATGAGGTTCGAATGGGGCATGACCATAAAGGAGGTCACGCGACGAATCGTGAATTAATTTTCAAGGCAGAAAGTGAAATGATAAAAAAACGAAACTTGGCCAAAACGAATACGAATCTAGAAAATATCCCAGAAACCAACTTTAACGGATACGCGATTTGGAAGGCGGAAGAAAGCTATCTCGTTTGGACAAAAGAAAAAGGTCGGCTCTAACAAAAAGCGCCCGCAACTCTGAGTGAGTCGCGGGCGCCGGGTTGGAGTGTGGGATTGAGTAAGGGCCGATGAACCGCCTTGCAGCTGTCCGTTAGGATGACTGTTGGATTCTCCGGATCCGTCGGCACGACACTAAAGGCATAGCTGTTATCCTTTCGAGCAAAGAGATCGGTCACGAGCAACTGGTTTTCCTCGGAGATCGTGTGAAGCTGTAGTTTGTCGATCTTCGTCGCTCCATCTTTTTGATGCAGAGCGACGGTCGTTAGCATTCCGCTCGGAGCTAGAGCACTCACTTGTGCGCAGAGACCGTGTGGCGTTGGTACAAACTCAACGATCTCTCTCGGCTTGCTACCGTGGCCGTATTGATCGAACTTGAGCGACGATGGTGCCGAACCCTCGGTGATGGCACAGACCTCGACGCTCCGCATGTCTTTGAGATTCAAATCGTTCTGATCCGACGAAAACAGCGAGGGGATAAGCAAGCCGCCACAGAGAAGCGCGATGATACCAGCGACGATGAGGATGTTCGAACCTTTGAGTGACAAGAAGCTCGGCATGGAGGCCCAGTTCTTTCTTGGCTGAGGGGCGTTTATGGGTGAAGGAGCAACGATGCAAGATATCACAAAAAGGCTAAAAAGTCAACCCTTGACGAAAGGCATTCTTTCGCTTAATCTAGCCCCAACACTCACGTCCTGAGACTACAGGGGCTTCGTCAAAGAAGCTCAAATCCAAGCTTGCTTGGGCCCTGCCGAGGCCGCTGATCGATCGTGTTAAGCATATAAAAGTGCTCAACATAGCGAAAAGCCCACAGGATGACTGTGGGTGTTTTCATTCAAAAAAAGGTCGAAGCAAAACAGACGGACGGATTGATAGATCCGCCAATCTCTATACTTATGGCAAAATCACGCCAACAAAAAGAAGTTACAAAGGAACAGCTTGTTAAGGCCTTTAAAGCCGCCAAATCCGTGGTCTTCGCTGACTACCAAGGTTTGAAGGTTTCCCAGGCCGACACGCTCCGTAAAAACGCTCGTGAAGCCAATGTCCAATACATCGTCGCGAAGAAATCTCTTTTCTCGCTCGCTGCCAAGGATGCTGGTTTGAAACTCGACGCCAAGTCATTCCCAGGTATGCTCGGTGCCGCCTTCGGTCTTGAAGACGAAGTCGCTCCAGCCAAAGTCCTCGGTGACATGAAGGGTACGACCCTCAAACTCGTCGGAGGTATCTTCGAAGGACAAATGGTCGGTGCCGATAAGGTCATTACCTTGTCCAAGCTCCCTTCCAAGCATCAACTCTTGGGCATGCTCGTCGGTACGATGTACGCTCCAGTTTCCGCCTTCGTTCGCGCGCTCAATGCGATCGCCGAAAAGAACGGCAAGCCTGCCGAAGCTCCAGCAGCTCCGGTCGCCGAATCAGCTCCAGTTGCTGAGGCTCCAGCAGCCCCTGCCGCCGAAGCCGCCCCAGCTCCAGAATCAGTTTCTGCTCCAGAAGCTCAGGCTCCTGAAGCCCCAGCTGCCGCTTAATTACTCTCAAACATTTATCTCTATTTTATGTCCGACATGAAGAACGTCGAAGTGCCTGAGAAATTCAAGGCCCTCGTCGACTCCGTTGAAAAGCTCTCCGTCCTCGACTTGGCTGAGCTCGTGAAGGTTCTCGAAGAAAAATTTGGTGTGTCCGCCGCTGCTCCAGTCATGATGGCCGCCGCTGGCGCCGGTGCTGCAGCTGCTGAAGAAAAGACTTCATTCAACGTTGAACTCCTCGAAGCAGGTGGCAACAAGATTGGTGTCATCAAAGTGGTGCGCGAAGTCACAGGACTCGGCTTGAAGGAAGCAAAGGACCTCGTTGACGGTGCTCCAAAGATGATCAAGGAAAATGCTGACAAAGCAACTGCCGATGAGATCAAGAAAAAGATCGAAGATGCAGGTGGCAAGGCCGCTTTGAAATAAGACGGTTCCCTCCCACAACGAAAACACTCCCGACAAGCGTCGGGAGTGTTTTTGTGGTAAACTAAAACAAATTTCGATCCCTATGCCTCCTGAACAGATGCTCGCCATATCATCAACCGAAGCTTTTCCAAAAAAGAAGCGAGCAAAGCCCGAGCGGGCAGTCTCTTCGGATCGCGCTATCGAGCATGCAAACTATGTCATGCTTGCCCTCGAAGAAGAGAGTCTCCAGCAGGCCAAGACTGAAGTTTCTGAAGTTGTTCTAAAAGATGAACAGCTCATCGATGAAGATGAAAATATCGATTATCGTGGAGCTGAAAAGCAAATCGAACAAACCTTAGGATCTATCGTACAAGCTTTGGAAGCGGACGAAATTACGGAAGCGGAGTCTGAGATGATTCTCGAAGAGGTCGCAAAAAAGAGCATTAAAGATGCCTTAGAGCTAGCTGTCAAAACTTCTTATGACCCACAAAAGATGCTCGAGGTTCTAGGAAGAACAGCAGCTCTCATGCATCCAGAAGATCCAGAATATCAAGATGACGAAATCTTAGCGCGTCTCAGGTGGAGGGCACAATTTGATGATTCAGAGGCCAAGATTTTTAAAGACGCTCAGATAATCCCTCCAGAGCTACATCCCGGAAAAGAACAGATGAGCGAAAAAGGGAAAACGCTCCTCGCAAAAATAAATACCGACTACTCGGCTTTTGCGAAAGAGCAGGAATCTCGTGGTCGAAAAAAGAACGACGCAATTTCTCGTTACGAGGTCCCAGGTATGATGACTCGCGAAGAATTTGATGCCTATCGGACATTGAAGGATATTGAGCCAATTTTAGAGGGAGTCATGAGTGCAAAAAAAGTTCGTGAACTTGCACAGACCTTGCCGATCCCGAAGGAGGTCATGTCAGAATTGGAGGGGATGCGGATGAGGCAAGATTTGGATCCAGCACTCGAGATCACAGATCTGCCAAAGACATTTGAATACATAACCTCTTTCGCTGAAAAACTCCCTCTGTATCCAGAGTATAAAAAAGCTTCGGATGCGGGAGAATCTTTTATTGATCATGAATGGAGTAAGCAGACGGATCCATTGAATGATGCCTTTGGTGCCCTTGTCGGTTCATTTGAAAAGGACCAGCTGCTACCGCTCGAAAAAGTTCAGACAATGTTGCGTTTCTTTGGTACGGAAGAAAAAGAGATTGAAGAAATAATACGTCAAAAAAGAGAGAAGCTAGACGCCTTAATGCCACATCTTTTAAAAGGAAAAGCCAATCGTCTTGATGTAGTGAGGAAGGAACTCCAGGAAAAAGCAGACGAACACTCAGATTTTAAAGAAGATATCGAAGCTCGAGTGAAAAGTATTGTTTCCATGCAGGAATCTCTAAGGCAATTAAAGCCTCTCAAAGAGGACGAGGACTACTTTTCAAGCTACGGACCGTATGAGGGGTTGCAGCATAGGTTCAGTCTTCAATCTGCAAAAGAGGCTCAAAAAATAAATTTTCCAGAAGGTTTTAATGAAGGACTCACACAGGCAGACGGAACATTCCCTGGATTCACCTTTGTCGCAAAGCACGATGTCTATACAGAGCAGCAGAGCGCTAGATATTCCAAGTATCTCTTTCCAAACGATGCACAGTATAAATGGGATAGACAGTCAGAAAATGGAGGGCGATCAAAAGCTGATCAGGATTCGGCAGATGAAATGAACGAAACCTATGAGCAGGTCCAGGAGAATTCCATGGATCACTTTTTCGAATCTCGGGATGAAGAAGAAAATATCGATGGTGATCCAAAAAAGGAGTACAAGCAAAAGCTGCTTGAGCTCTCAAGACCGGTTCACACGATGATGCTTCAAGGCGTCTATGATAGCTATGATGAAAAGACCCATAAATGGAAAATAACCCAACCAATTCCAGAGCCTTCCGTGGATCGAAAACAGAATCTCGTTGTCGCCAAGATCCCCGTAAGATCTGGAATTATGCGGCTTCCAGTCCCGATGTATGGCACCGTAAACGTCGATCGCGTTGTTGGTGTCGGTCCAGACAGTCAGCCGATTCCTGTCGTTTGTTCTCGTGACGATAAGGGATTCATCCAAGTTGAGATTTCGGCAGAGTCTGAAGTGAAACAAGTCATGTATGAAATGACGATTCCAGAAAAGTCTCCCGAATTAACCCCAGTCTCAAGGAGCGAATATCGTCTTTGGAGAACCATGCAAGGCGAACGAGGCCAAGCTGATGAAGCAGAAGAGATGCTGAAAAAGCTTCCTGCAGAATGCAAAATATTCCTCAAAAAGATTGCAGAAAAGTCTCCGGCTGAGCAGGTTGCCGAGATCGAGAAATTTGTTCGCAGTGTTGGCTTTTATGATTTCGACAATGGACAAACCTTTAGTCAAAAAAGAGGCAAAAATATTGCAGAAAGATTAGAAATCATGCGCGCTCGTCTGAATGATCTACGAGAGGAATATCCTCAATTGCTCGAAAATAAAATCTTCGCCGGTGTCTGCGCTGACTTTCAAGAATTGACCACAGCCATGTTTCAAGCGAGCGGCCTCCGTGCCGGACGCATCGCTGGTCTTCGAGTTTCAGGTGAATCAGCGACGGCCGCAAATTCACATGCCCTCTCCTATGTCGAATGGCCAGACGAAAATGGCGAAAGACAAATCATCCCGGTCGACGGTACGCCATCAAGTGCCATCACTCCAGAAGAAAAAGCGATCTTGAAACGTCTTCAGCTCCAATCACTCGCTAAAAAACAGAAGCAGGCTGAGCAACAAAAAACAGAGAAAAAACAGCAGACGAGTGGCGCTCAAGAATCAGAAGAAACGGAAGTATCTGAGAAGGAAGATCAGCAGACGATCACGCTCAAAATGGAACAGGCAATCGCCGAACAAGCCGAGAAAAACTTCGCCGAATATTTAGACGAAACCCTCACGCCTCAAGAAAAACAACGCATCCAATCGCTCCGAAATTCGCTCATGTATTCCGGCCTAAAAAAGCTCGATTCAACCTATCTCCGTGGCCGCAAACAAGCAAAAGAAATTGCTCTCTTATTCGGACCCGAAACCAGCGGCCCAAGCGGCGAAGACTGGAAAGGCATCGACATGATTCGAACTTGGAAAAACCTCGTCAAAGACTGGTCAGGTTCCGACGGCGCTTCCTTACGCCGCGATTTGGAATATGTCGTGCATCTTCTAAAGGGTTCAATGACAAAGAAAGAGAATGATGTGATCGAAGAGCTATTACGGAGATAGGCTAGTCGGAACAAAAAAAAAGCCTCCGTCCCTTGTGCGCAATTTGTGCGCCGAGGTCGGAGGTCTTTGTTTTTAGACGGATGACGCAGTCTCATCTTTTCCTTCCTTTGCCTGCTTCCTCAAATTCTTTTTATACGCTTCGTACGACTTTCCGCCTGCCTGTTCATTTTTCTGCCAACTCTTCACAAGTTCAACCGGATATTTTTTAGCCGCGATTTCTAATTTTGCGCGCACGATGGCTACCGGATCGAGATTTAATTGAAGAGCGATCTCTAGACAGTAGATCAGTACATCGGCCAATTCCTTTTTAAGATCGTCTAATTTTTCAGGATCCGCCAGAACTTGTTCGGCATTCATTTCTTTCCATTGAAAGAGCTCAAGCAATTCTGCTGCTTCAATCGAAATCGATTTCGCCAAATTCGAAATCGGAACTTTATCCCAATCACGTTCCTCCAAATGCTGACGAAGTTCAGGAATGATTTCATTCATAGGGATGTTCTACTTCGATGAAGACATATGCTCAGAAATAATCTGAGCTAATCGTTTGGCTTGCGGATGCTGAATAAGATATGGGGTATATGGCTTCTTGAACAAGAGTGCAATCGAATGGTCCGAAGAAGACCACGGCGTATAGACATCATGTCTGGCTACGATAGAAACCGGTTTTGGAGAACGAGGAAGGTCTAGACGACATGGCCCTCCTCTCGAAGAGTAGTCAAAATTAGGCCTCGAAATATAAAGCGCCTCGCTGAAGCTTTCGAATGGATAGCGATAAGTTCTAAAGCCATGACGAGTAATGAGTGCCGTATCTGTCAAAAGAAGCGTAAAAGTCGAGTGAAGGAGAAAAGCGACTCCAACGCTTGCTAGCATAATGAACTTGAGCCAAGAATCGGTGGAAGGTGAGTGTCCGTTAAGAAACGGAAGAAGATTGAGACTAGCAAAGAGCAAGACAAGGATGCCTAATGCAAGAGAGACGGTTAAGGTCGTCTTCTCTTGAAAAAGAATCTTCTCATCCGTCTGCTGCCAATGACGTACTCGAAAGTCTTTAGCCGTGTACAGTTCCTGCATATAGATATGTTTATTGGGGTAGGGGCGCATGGTCATGCGCCCTGATCGTTGGTTCGTCCGTCTGTCTACGGCATCGTCACGAGTAATAATCGATTCCCATCAATCACAATCAATCTCTTATTCGCATAATCACCGCTCAAATCTTTTGGCGCAATAAATTGGCTTGAAGTCAGCTGGGCACGCAAGGCACCGCTTTTATCATACAGAAGTACGCGTCGATCGGCTGGATCGGTAATCGCGAGGACCGGAATGTCGATGTCCGTCCAAAGCCCAGAAGCAGAACGTGCTGGCGGATCAATCGGTGCAAGGCTAAAGCCAGCTTCAGCGCCCTGGAAATATTGGATCAAGCTTCCATTGCTTTTTAAGACATAGACATTGCTATCGATGGCCAAAGCGACGCTATCATTCAATGTCGAGTTTCCGGCCTTGATATAGGAAGAAGCGCTTCCAAAGTCTGAACCATTTGCGGTATAGCGGACGATTTTTCCGGCTGAAGGATCAAGCGTATAGAGCTTGGCCGCATACAGAACTCCATCCGCCGTCGAAGAGCTAGCGCCCGTTAATTTCAAAGCCTTCACGAGACCGGTAGACTTATTCAGACCGTACAATTTTCCATCCTCTGTCGTGAACAGGATATTGTCTTTGCCAACCGTTCCTGCGATCACGCGACTTGCTCCAGCGGGGAGGGGAATCTGCTTTGTCGTTTTTGTCGTTAAATTTGTCTCCAAAACCTGCTTAGAATCATTGTCGACCACATAAGCGGTATCTTTATCCAAAACCGGTGCTGCTAAGCTTCCGGTGGCAGCAGAAGCTGGAAGGCTCACGATCTCAGCGGCATTGTCGACTTTAACCACACGCTTCAAACGCTCCTTCAAATCTTTGATCTCATTTTGCAATTTTTCAATCCGCGCTTTGCGTTCTGGCGTATCAGATCCTAATGAAGTGACGCCTTGTTCGGCTGCGGCAAGTTCGGTCTTTGCTTTTGGTTCATTTCCATACACCAAATCAGACTCAGCGCGATTACGTTGATCGGTCGCTGCATCATATTGCGCATTCCAAGCCGCAATCTCAGCGGCGATTTTTTGGGTATGCTTCCAATATGAATAACCACCGATCAAAAAGATCACACCAATAACTGCGGCGATCGCAATGGTTTTATGTTTTTGGGTAAAAGCCCGACCATGTCCAGCATTCATACCGCGCAAACCCGCCAAGGTCACACGATCCTTAATGGTTGCGGATGGTTGTGCGGGGGAGAGGGATGGTGGGCTCGAAGGCAGTTTAAAACGTTTCAGAAAATCGAGAGCCTTATCTTTCAGAGCGGCAAGTTCCTTGGTTGGCGCTGGTGCAGGGCCTAAGTGCTCATCCGTTGTTTTTTCTTGCTCGCGCAAGCGCTCAATCGAAGAGGTGCTGGTCTCTCGAGCAGGTTCTGCGATCGGTGGCAAAACCGGCGCGGGAGATTTGCTTTCAACACAGGCAATCACGGCGGCTAAAAAGTCATCCGGGATATTCCGTCTTTCCAAATCCTGCCGAATTTCCAAAGCTGCCGTAACGGGCGGCAGGGTCGTTAAGCGCTCTTTCACCTTTAATTCACTGCGAAGGCGCTCAAAATTGCCAGAGCCAACAAATAAAACATCGCCAGCCTTCACATCGCCACAAATGATGGAAGAAAAAGGTTTATTTTGATCAATAATCTCTGGTTGCTCTAAAGACCCAAACAGGTCGAAGGCTCGAAATCCGCCTTCAGCCTGCTTTTGAAGGAACATATTCATGACATGCCCGGTTCCGGAGAGACAAATATGCCCTTCGGACAGCTCCATGATATATAAATTGATCCGTTTCCAGCTGACGGGTGCGCTTTCTGATGCATTAAATGCAGCCATGCTCTCATTCAAGCGCTGAATGAGCTTTTCAAAACGCGTCAGCGGATCTTGTTCGACTCCACTCATGAGCGCGCGTGTCTGTTCTGCTGTCTGGGTGAGCGTGTCCAAAAGACGCTCATAGGAATAAACCGTTGAAGTAATTTCGGCGATGATGACCAAAAGTGGGCTCTGTTTAGCCCGTGGCTGTCCTTCAAAGCGAAACAAGCCAACGATTTTATCATTGGCATTACCCTTACTTACCTCGATCTCGGCGATGCGGAATTGTTGGAGGGGTTTATCCATGATGTTTTGCGACATTGGGCCTGCGCGGAGTATACTGGACGCAAGGTTTCTCCGTCCATGCTAACCCTTGCGCGTTCATTATGCCTCCCCCTTGTCAAGGGGGGTCTGAGCGGGCAGGATAGGGGTCGAGCCTATGCTTGAAAACGTCTTTGGATCTCGTACGCGTGTCAGGCTCATGAGCCTGTTTCTTCATCATCCGGAGGATGTTTTTTATATCCGAGAGCTGACGCGCACGATTGATACTCAAATTAATGCCGTTCGTCGCGAAATCCAAAACCTCGTAAAGATCAAAATGATTATTGAGGGTGCAGAAAAAGACGAGAACACTTCCGTCAAACGTCCAGGTCTCAAGCGGAAGTACTATCAAGCTAATAAAGATTTTCCACTCATGCAAGAAATGCGTGCGCTTTTGACCAAAGCGAATGTCTTGCTCGAATGGAAGCTGGACGACCAGATCCGAGATCTTGGAGATGTTCGCTATTTGTCATTTCTTGGCATCTTCATGGGTCAGCGCAATCAGCCAGTCGATATGTTTATTGTCGGTGATGTCGATAAGATTGCATTGAAAAAAGTTGTCGGCACCATCGAAAAAGATTTAGGCATTGAAATCAACTATACCTGCTTGCCGCTCAAAGAGTTCACCTATCGTATCGATATGGGCGATCGTTTTCTGAAGGGAATTCTCGATGCCCCAAAAACAGTTTCCATCAATACATTGGATCTAAAGGGTATTCATTAGCTATGGCTTGGCTGTATATCAATACGGCGCGACCTAGCCAATTCGAGCTCGGAACCCTCGCTCCCGGTCAGATCCGCATCCAGACCTCAGATGGTCGATCACATGCGATTTTATTGAAATTAGCCAATCAAAAAATAACCAAAGATCTAAAAAATCTGGACGGTATCTGTGTCGTCGCTGGTCCCGGCTCTTTCTCTGCCATTCGTACGGGAGTCTTAATCGCGAATCTTCTGTCACGCTTGTGGCAGAAGCCGCTCATCGGGGTTGATCTCGAACGCGCACAGTCTCTTGAGGCATTAGCTGAAGACCTCGCTACCGGTCGCCTGAAGTCTCAGGAATATGTGAAGCCCGAGTACGACATGGAGCCAAATATCACCCTTCCAAAAATCTCATGACCCGCGAACGACGTATTCAACGCATTCTTGAAATCATTCCGGGAGCTTTAGTTTGGACGACGATTATCCTGGCGATTATTTTATCGTATGTTCGTCCGTTGTGGGTGATTTATTTTGTGATCGTTTTCGATCTGTATTGGCTCTTTCGCGTGACCTATTTCATGCCATTTTTAATCATCTCCTGGTGGAGATATCGCCGTGATATCAAGCGAGATTGGCAAAAGTCCGCTGAATGCATCCCGGGATATGATGACATTCACCATCTCGTTTTTCTTCCAACATATAAAGAAGAAGTTGGAGTCATTCGCGAAACGCTTCGCCAAATCCTGCGCGGTTCAATGCCAAGTAGCAAGCTCATCATCGTTCTCGCCGGCGAAGAGCGTGATCGGGAACGGTTTGAACAAAATGTCGCCGAACTCATGCCAGAATTCGGTTCCAAGTTTTTACAGCTCTTATCTACCATCCATCCAAAAAACCTTCCGAATGAAATTCCAGGCAAAGGGTCGAATTTAAATTTCTCTGCCAAAGCCGTCGTTCCTCAAATTCTTGCCGGCGGGTTGAATCCTGATCGTGTCATTGTGTCTTCTTTCGACATTGATACGATTATTCATGCCCAGTATTTTTCCTGTCTCACCTATCTGTATTTGAAAGAGCCAGATCCGACGCGCGCCTCCTATCAACCAATCCCGCTCTACAATAATAATTTGTGGGAATCACCAGCCGCCGTCCGCGTCGCCATGTTCGGTACCACAACTTGGCTCATGACTGAATTGTCTCGTCCTGAGGGTATGATGACTTTCTCCTCGCATTCAATGAGTTTGCGAATGTTGATGGACGTCGGGTATTGGCAAAAAGACATCGTGAGTGAAGATTCGCGCATTTTTCTTCAAGCCTTTATCCATTATCACGGCGCCTATCATGTCGTTCCGATGTACATTCCCGTTTCGATGGACACCGTCATGACCGGAAATTATGGGCATGCTTTGGTCGCTTTGTATAAACAATTGCGACGCTGGGCTTGGGGTGTCGAAAATTTCCCCTTCATGGTGAAGGCTTTTGCTGCCGATCCAAACATGAAATTAAGTCTCAAACTTTCCTTCCTCTGGAAGCAAATCGAAGGCATGTATACCTGGGCGACCGCACCGATTTTGATTTTCGTTCTCGGTCGTTTGCCCTTTTGGGTCGCGCCAGATCGCTTTCGGGAATTCGCCTTATTTCAGAACACGCCCTTCACTTTAGAATGGTTAATGCGCTTTGCAACAGTCGGGGTCTTTATTTCTGCCGGTTTAGCCTATACCTTACTTCCTCCACGTCCTTCGCATATTCCGCGCCATCAAACCTTGGTGGTAACGATTCTGCAGTGGGCGCTCCTCCCAGTGACATTCGTCCTCTTCGGATCTATTCCAGCCATTGATGCGCAGACAAGAATGATGTTTGGAAAGAGTTTAGGATTTAATGTTTCGCCGAAGCGAAAGGCTACAACCTCCCCCTTGCCCCCTCCTTCGCTAGGAGGGGGTTAGAAGACTCTCCGAGACGTAATTTTGCTCTAAAAATAAGATTAAATGAGGAGGTTGTGTCCTATGCACGAAGTTCAAAATATCGCCGTCCATGTCGTCGCCTGGAATTCGCTCCCGTATCTTCCGGGATTATTTGCGTCGCTTGATGAACAGACGACCCGCGAATTTTCTGTAACGGTGATCGATAATGCGTCGACGGACGGTACAACCAATTGGATTGAACAGAATGCGCTCGGAACGGCGATCCTTCGCAATTTTAAAAACCAAGGTTTTTCACGTGCCCACAATCAGGCGATTTCTTTGACCCTATCCCGTTGGCCCGAAGAAGTCTTAGCCAGCCGCTATGTCCTGATCGCGAATCCTGATCTTGAATTTGCCCCAGACTGTCTTGAATATCTGCGCGCTTTCATGGATTCAAATCCAGATATTTCGATCTGCGGCCCAAAACTCCTGCGTGCCATCGCCCGCCTCGCAGAAGGTGAAGAAGGTGGTCGCGAAACCGAGAGAACCGACATCATCGACTCGACCGGTATTGTCATGTTCAAAACCCGTCGCCATGCCGATCGCGGAGCCGGGGAAAAAGATGGCAAGCAGTACGATTCAGAGACCGACGTCTTCGGTTTATCAGGCGCCTGCGTCATGATTCGCGCCTCTGCCCTCAAAGACTTAAAAGTCGGTAATGAATGGTTCGATGAGGATTTTTTCGCCTACAAAGAAGATGTCGATCTCGCTTGGCGCGCTCGCCGTTTTGGCATGCAAGCCCGCCTCGTCCCGCAAGCTATCGCCTGGCATCATCGCCGCGCCGCATCTGGTTCGCAGGGATTTTTATGGCTCAAAGCCTTCGCGAAACGCTTCTCAAAACCAAAGCACATCAACTTCTATTCCACTCGCAATCATCGTTGGCTGACCTGGAAAAATGACGAGACCAAGAATCGCTTGGCTCACGCGCCCTGGATTTTATTATACGAATTCGGCAAAACATTTGTCGGCGTCTTCAGTGGAACAAGTTGGAAAGCTTGGATACAAGGGGAAAAAGGTCTGAAGATCATGCATGCCAAACGGCGCGAGATGAAAGATCGAGTCCAAGTCCGCGGTGCTGACATGCGTAAGTGGTTTGTATAAGCTATACTGACGGCGAACTCTTTCGAGTGCCGCTTGTATGCCTTCATTTGAAAATAAAAACCATAATCCTTTCGCCGCCGAGCGATTCGAACAGTCCGAGTACAGCCTTCCTACAGATAGCGAAACCATCAAGGGCTTGTACAAACTCGTTCAATCCGGTTCCGTCGTGGGGGAAACGGCGAAAATTGTCTGGGAAGCACTGCGCAAAAAACGTGCAGAATGGGAAGAGGAAGGTCGCAAGCCTACGCAATTCGATCTCCCTCCGGCACTGACGAAAAAAATCAAGTCTGAAGATTGGAATGCTCTTCAATACGAGCTTGAAGAGGAGCGGATTTTGAGGGGCGAGATTACGCCACGTGTCCAAGAATTTTTGGATTCACGCGAACAGCTTAGTCGGTCCTTACGCGCTGAACGAGAAAATTTACAGACTGAATCGATTAATGCGGAAGATGAGCTGATGACCGAGCGTGAGAAAAAAGACTCACGCTTATTTAAGGAAGCTGATGAGATTGTTCAAAATCTGGCTAGAGAATACGGTTTCACTCGCCCCGTCAGTGTTGAAATTGCACGCAGTCCTGTTTTTAATGCCTATGTCCTTACGGCTGCCAAAGAGGGCGGTTTCGAAAAAGACAATGCAGTTCCATTACGGGTTTTTATCAATGTCGGCCTGATTACCGAAGCTGCCAAGCTCATGAAAGCGCGTGGAAAAGAATTAACACGAGCACATCTCGCCTTTGTCATCGGTCACGAACTCGCGCATTTGAAGCAGCCTGGTTATGAAATGGACAAGCCACCAACGAACCGAGAAGAACACCAGCGCTACGAGTACGATGCTGATGCCTCATCGCTCGAAGTCATGGATCGCGCTGGTTACAATCCCGTTGAAGGGATCGAAATGTCAGATATCCTTAAAGGCGGCTCGGGTGAATTATTGTCTCATTATGTCCAACAAACACACCCAATTACCGAAAATCGTACCAAGGAATTGTGGCGCATGTATCAAAGACCAGATCGACCATTCTTCTCTTCGCAAAAAGAACCAGAACCTTTATCGGCAGACGTCTTCGCTGAAGCGGACGACTTATTGCGCGTCGATTTGAAAAAATCCCTGGAGGCAGCCGTCTCGATCGAAGATCTAAACAAGATCGTCGAAAGGCTTGAGCGCGATCCAAAGGCGACGCTTAAGGATGCGGAGATCATCGGAAAAGAGTTGAAAAAACATCTCGACGTCCGAGCCGGGATTTCAGGCGCACTCCACGCGATCGAGACCAATTCGCCGCTCGTTAGAGCTTTTTTATACAAAGTCAACGCCACAATCGCCAAAGCAAAGAAAGATTCGAGGACGCCAGAGTACCCATGGAATTATCGCGAACAAGGTCATGATCGGATGGGCTATGGTAGAGGCTCTCTGAGAGAACCGGAGCTTAGGGATGTTATGAAGAAAGTTCTCGCTTCCAAAGAGCTGATAAAGACTGACTATGATCCGCGCCAAACGCGTGAAGAAGATGAATTAAAGATTGAACAATATATTTTGGAACACGCAGCTGGGGACCAAGTTCTCACCGATATCGTATTTCATTCAATTGACGAATTGCTGGATCCAGAAAGCCAGACGGCAAGAGACTACTGGTTAAGTATTCAGCCCCATCTGTCTGAGGTTGGATCGGATGATGTCATGACGGCTGCTCGCCAGAATGTTATTGGGTCGCTTGCGACAACGCTATGTGTTGGATTCAATGATCATCAAGTATATTATGGCGACGCCGTAGCTGTAAAACAGGCATTTATTGAGGCCTTGCAAGAAATACAAACGAAGCCAGATTTGCCCGACGCAACTTCAATCTCATTCGATCGAAGTCTATTGGAGCGTGTTAGTCAAAGAGTCGCGCAGCGTACCGCGTCGAGGCCGACTGACCCTCCATTTGCCGCCGTGAAGACGGACAATCGTCATGAGACTTATAGTTTGGATTGCCACTTGATGAATTTCCCCCTGCGCATCCCGACAGAAACCTTTTATGGGCAGACGGCCCCGACCGACGACCTGTCGCCCTTACAGCATACAATCTACCGTTACGTTTTAGCGACCCGACAGGTTCTTGATCGCGGCTTAGCACCGGTCACCATTCAAGAACGCTTTGGAAGGCAAGTTGAGGATGATCTAGAAGCAAAGAATATCATCATGGATAGTCTGTTCCGTCGAGTCCTGTTTGACGATGAGCCTGTAAGTGTGGATGCAATGGTTCCTCTCTTTGGAGAGAAGCAGAAGGTCGCTCAACACGTGGTTGACTATGCTCGTTATGTCCCGTCGGTTCGTATTCAAAACTACCGCCAGAAGAATCAAGATACTTCGGATTGGATTAAGCTTCTAGGCGCGAAGGTCTGTGGTGACGAGCGTCTTTTAAAAACTCCACAGGGCGCTGTACAGCTTTTAGAGAATGCTCGTCTATTCGCGCAACAGCCACGTTTAGCGAGTTTTCTGTCGAACGCACATTTCTGTGAGCAAAAACGCACAGCATTCAGTGCTCTTTTACAGCACAGTTTAGATCTTTCAGCCACTGAATCAAAGGCTCCACTTAAAGCTATGTTGCATTCACGTGCAGCGACCAGTGGGCTTCCGATAGATTTCTTTTTGAACTTAAAATTGCCCACAAAAAATTGGGACAAAGTACGTAGATTGCTTGGGGCGACCCCAGCCATTTCCGATGCAGAAAGATTGACCGCTCTGAACAAGATCTTTTCCGAAGAGTTTATGCGCCTGTTCGCTGATACAGAGCAAGAGATGGAAGCATGTAATGCCGAAACCATCCAAATAAAATTTGAACGAACTGTATGATGAACACCCCCCAGCGCAAAGATGCACTCCATTTTATCCGCTTACGTAATGCCGCAACGGGCAAAGATCTCAAGCTAAAACAAACGAGCACTGGCGTCGAGCAGGAAATTGCTCCATATCTTCCGGAAGACAGGCCCTGGCGTGACGCTGTTGAGTATGATCATATCCTCCGCAATCAGTATAGTCCGGTCTTATTTGACCGTCTTGGTTTAGAATTATCATTGTTAACATCTTCTGCGCAGATCGAAAAAATAAGAGCGGCATTGTCTTCGTCTCAAGCAATGAAGCGCGCTGAAGGTCTTGTTGCACTGAGAGTCTATCTTGAGACGCATCCAGCTGATGAATTAGAATCGCCAATTCTTCGAGTAGCAAAGGAATTGCCAAAAGAAGTCAGTTTTTACAGAGGTGGGCCGAATCAATTTGCCGCTTTAGCCCTAGGACAGTTGCCATCTCTCAGCAACAGCCACTTCAGTATTTTTACAAGTTCACCAGACGAGCCTTCAGAAGTCGAAAAGTTTATCCATGTCTTTAAAGTCGCAAAAGACGTGTATGGAAAAAACTGGGAAGAGCATGACCCAGAAAATTTGCGCCTCATCATGAAGCAGCTCGTGCGCCTAGAATGGGAAGAGGCGAATCCTATTCTTAAAAAACCCGCTGCGCTCAAGGCTTTAGCGGAGATAAAAGGCTATCGTAATGAGTTCCAAGAGGTTGCCTCAGAAGCCATGGAAAATAATCAGATGCAGTTCTTCGCATGGCCATATTTTATACAACAGCTCTGGGAGGATGAGCAGGCCCTGCATGAACGTTTTGTCGCTGAGCCATTTACCGGGATTAATAAATGGTCGACCGATGATGAGAAAAAGCGATTTTTATCAAAAAAAGAATATGAAACCACAATCGAGCTCTTAGGTGAAAAGCTGATACCCTTCGCAGATCAGACATTACGAAAAAAGGATCAATCAGACACCGAATGGTTTCGCGCTGTCGCACAAGAGGCAATCATGAAGCACGGGCCCCCCGAGGCTCCAGAATTGCGTGAACCATTTGATCAAGCGATACGCGAAATTCAATGGAAATCAGCTCAAACGCTCAGGCAAGAGATTGCACAAATTGTTGAAAGTCCGGATGTATTCCAACAAGCGCTACGTCTAGAGCAAGGATACTTCCGAGATTTTTTCTTGAGCGAAGCCTGGAAGAAAGAGCCAAAAAAAACCCGTCGTCTGGCTGAAGAATATTTGAGCCACATGCAAAAAGAAGTTCCCGACTCAGCCAAGGCAAATCGCGCCCCAGACCTCATGAATCGATATGTGAGAGACCATTATTTCGAAGGGACGGCAAGCACGGCAGAGAACCAGGAGAAGACCAAGCAAAGAGTGATGCCATGTATTGTTCCCGATGAAAGAGCGGCAAACGCTCCTGGTCCTTGGAAAAGTTTTAGGCTCTATGCTGAAGATGTCAGCTCAGTGCCAGCGAACGAGTTGTGGATGAGACGCTCGACTATCACAAATTGGGAGACAGAGTATCAAAAAACCCATCAAGCGACGAAGAGCGAATTTCGAGAGAAAGTTAAAAACGAAGCTCTTCCATCGCCAAAGGACTTGTATCTTTTTTCAGAAACCATTGCTCGATCAGCGAGCAATGAAGTCGTTTTAAATGAGCGCTCATATGCCACGCGCATCACCGTCGAGGTCGCTCAATCAGATATGCGTTCCTTAGAGGGGGAGGTAGAAAAAGGCATCGCTGATCCAGACCATTTAGAAAGCTGGGTCACGAAGCATCTCCCACAACCCTGTGCTTTTCGTGATTTCTTTTTAGAAAATGCACTCCATGTCCGTCTCTGGAATCATCTCCGCAAGAGCCGGCTCGGGCCGCGCCTGGCTGAATTAGGCATCAAACTCAATGTTAAAAACATCAAACTTGCCGAACAGTTTACTGGGAAGGATGAAGGGGTTTTAAGTGATGCCTATCTCAAAGAATATTCATTGTTTCGCGTCGATGGCTTAGTCTCAAATATTTCAGTATTTACGCCTGAAGAGCAAGGCGAATTGGCTGATATTCTGCGCAAAACCTCAGTCTCACTAACCTCAGGTGCGGGCGAAATCTACGAGCGCGTAATGGTCGAACTAGAATCCGAACGTATCCGTCAGCTCTATCACAATGCCCACGACCGATCCCTGCAGCAGACAGACAATCCAACCTCAGAACAAAAAGCCCAAGCTCGTGCCAAGGCCTTTGAAGCGGTCTTTCATCGCATCACCGAGCCTTTTCCTTTAGCTACATATAATCGTGATGGTCTCCTCGAGCGTTTCGCTTTGGATTATGCGACCACGCCCGATCAGGCTCGTCGCGTTGAAGAGGCGACGTATGATTTTCTGGTGCGTCGGCCTGAAGTCCAAAAAGCTAAAGGCGAGAAAATTGTCTTTGGTCCCGTTGAGACGGTCAAGAATTACTTAGCCAATTTCTCCGATCGCGACAGCCGTGCTCGTATCCTTGGTTGGATTTTTGGTGGAGAATTGCCAGATGACCGCTATCTTGAAGGTCGCGAATTCAAGGTCGATGCCGACCAAGAACGCGAAGGCTTTTGGCTCATGAGCCATGCGGAGAGAAAAGCTGTTCTCTATGGTGCGCTTTTGGGAGATCACGGGATCTTTGAAGTCCCGCCGGGAGCAGAGTGGGGGAATGGTGGGCTACATGACGATTACAAAAAGAGAGAAGCCTTCGAGAAATTTCTTGAAGAATTCTATAAAAATAATTTCGATCAATTGCTTGAGCAAGAGCCGCAGGACTCTCAGATGCGCAAAATCGTGAAGACTGTTTTCTTCGAGACCTTTAAAAACTACTCCGCTCCCCGTCGGGTTGAGCTCTTTCTGGCTTTAGTCAAAAAGATGCAAGAGCTGAGACAGAGAGATGAAAAGCTGAATGTCGGCCAAGCGATGCGGCTCTTTCTTGAGCAAGTCGGGGTTGTCGGTATTAAGGTCGGTCAAGTTTTGTCCGAGCGTGAAGACGTGGTGAGCGATCAGTCAGTCCGATCCGAACTCTCTTCCCTGCGCGATCGTGCAGCGCCCTTTGCCAAGTACGGCGTTTTCACCTACCTGCGCATGGCGGGTTTATTCGTCGGTAGCACAACGGCTTCAACGGCGCCCTTCAGAATTGCAGAAGTTGATGAATGCTTGGGTAGTGCTTCAATTAAACAGGCTCATCGTGCAACGACGACCAATGGTGAGCTAGCGGTGGTAAAAGTCCCACGTCCAACCATCGATAAAAATTACCAAGAGGATTTGGCTGTCTTGCGTCGTGTGATGGACGCTTTACGTAATCAGGGCGTCGATGTCCCCGAGCACTTATTGCCAGAAGTGGCTGATGCCTGTGAAGCCGAATTTGACTTCGGTGTTGAAGCTGCGGCGCAGAATGATATAGAAACTGCGCTCCATCGTCGCAAGGCGACGGTTCGGCTTGGAAATGAGTCCATTCGTCTCAATGCACCAAAACTGGCTTTCATGTTGCGTAAAGGGGAGGGGAACGTCAAAAATCTTCAACTCATGATTGACGAATATGTTCCCGGTTTGAATCTCGGTGAAGTTGAAGAATATCAACGGCTCAAAGTCCTGAAAGAAACCGATCCGACCCAGCTAGCACGCCTTGAATCCTTACATCGGAAAATTGAACAGATCTACGGCGAACAGTTCCCGCAAGCTGAGGCCTTCTATAAATCCTGTCCAATCGAAGATTTACGGGCCCAACTCGGAATTGATCTCATGGTTCAAATTGCCATCGACGGAACCTTCCACGCCGACTCACATGCCGGAAACTTATTGATCGACGCCGCTCCCAAAAAAGAACGTGTCGCCTTCATCGACTTCGGCAGCGTCGGACGCAGTGTCGAAGTTTTACCTGAAGGGGTGAGGGACCATCGCCCTGCCTTCCGTGATTTTTTGCGTGGCCTCATTTTATTGAAAGTTGGTTTCGGAGATCCAGAAGGCATGGGCAAGACTATCAATGAATATGTCGAGTTTGAGGGTGGGACGCCCGAATTCTGGAAAGAGCGTGTCCAGGAACTTGCGTCCAAACATGCCGAAGTTGGAAGCTTCTTTAAGGGACTATTAGGCGAAATGTTGAGCCGCAAGGCAAAGATTAATCGCCAATTCAAGTTTTTGCTCAAGGCGATGGCTGCCGGCGGAAGTCACTTTGATGCGCTGTCTAAAACCCTTACCCGAGGCTTCCAGTCAGCTATGGTTCGCTCCATGTCCGAGGGCAAGCCGATCGGCGAAATCCTGTTTGAAGATCCTGTTTTACGAGGTTTAAAGCCCTTTGTTGAAAGTGACCCGGCCCTAAAGGGAATGCTTGGCCTTTGATGAAAAGGGGATAATCTGGTAAGCCTATGGGCATGAAAGTGAGTTTCGTTACCGCCGCCTACCGTACGCCAGAACTCATCCGCAACCTCTTAAAGGGTGTGGAGCTTTCGAAATTCTCTTTTGAATTTGAATTCATCATCGTCAACAATAATCCGGGTGATGGTTTGGGTGAGATGATCGCCCAGCGCTTTCCTTGGGCAACCTATATCGACGCTCCAGGGAATGTCGGTTTCGGGGCCGGGAACAATATCGGATTCCGCATGGCAAAAGGGGAGTATGTCATGTGCGCGAACCCAGACCTGACTTTTTTTCCAGGTGAAATGGAAAAGCTGATTGCTTTTGCCGACGCTCATCCAAAAATCGGCATCGCCAGTCCCAAGCTCCTCAATCCAAATCGAACAATCCAACGAAACTTTCATCGTTTTCCAAATCTGATGATCCCGCTCTATCGTCGGACTTTTTTAGGACGGACACCTTGGGGTAAGCGCGCCATCTCGAATTATCAAATGCATGATTTTGACGGTGATGATGTCCGCGATGTCGATGGCTTATTCGGTGCGGCTTTATTGATTCGCCGAAAAGCACTGGAAGAGATCGGACATTTTGATGAAAAGTTCTTCATGTATTTTGAAGATATCGACCTCTGTCGCCGTGCCTGGGAAAAAGGTTGGTGCGTTTGTTATATCCCAACCGCTGCGATCGTCCACTATCATCAGCGTGAAAGCGATGTGAAATGGCCATGGCAAGCGCTCATGAATCCGACATCGCGCGCACATGTGAGAAGTGCGCTACACTACTTCACGAAATACCGCGGGCAGCCTCTGCCTCGGTAAGTCGTATGTCTGATCATTCTCCGAATTTTCTTACCTGTCCCGCTTTTGATAAACCGCCTGAACCGCCGGAGAAGTTTCCGGCACCTCCGCCAAAGCCGCCCGTTGAGCCGCCGAAGAAGCCAACCCCGCCACCCATAAAGCCTTCGGAACAGCCAAAGCGAATTGAGCAAAAGCAGGAGCCCCAACCACAACCAAAGCTTAAACGACGTCGCCCTTGGACAAAGGTCGTGGTTTTTCTATTCGTCATCGCTTTTCTGGCAATGACCGTGCTCCCAGCGGTCGCTTTAGGCCAAGCTTTTTTCGCTGCGCAGTCAATGAAAACCGCGCTCAATCAAGCGCGTGAACACGGATCAAAGCTCCAGATGGACTTGGTTCTCGAGGATTTAGAGCTCGCGAGATCATCTGCGGGCGACATGCGCGATGCTCTCCGCCGTGTTGGTTTTTGGCGTGATATGCCCTGGGTCGGAACCCAGCTTCGTGCGCTCGAAGATGCTGCTGCCGCTGGTATGGCCACACTCGACGGAGCTGAAGATATTGTTCGTGCTGTCCAAGTCGTGACCGATGCTTTGCAAGGGGGTGTTGAAATAACCGGGGAATTAGGAACGGGGATTGCTCCAACTCGCAGCTTTGCCGATTTAAGCCAAGAGGAAAAAAGAAATCTTCTAGCAAAGTTCAATGATGCCTTGCCTGATCTTCGCCTCGCGCGCGATAAAATAGACGCCGCTCTCGTCCTTTGGGAGCGCGTTCCACAGAATCAGCTCATCAGCCCAATCCGCAATGCATTAAAACCCCTTGCGGATAATTTACCGACCCTCAAGCGCACCTTGGATGAGGCCGTCCCAATGGTCGAAGTCGTCGTCCCGCTCGCAGGGTATCCTTCTCCTCAGCGCTATCTCGCCTTCCTTCAGAATGCCGATGAAATGCGCCCTTCAGGTGGCTTCATCGGAAGTGTGGGCACGATGACCTTCGATGCAGGTGATCTGACAGAGTTTAATTTTGAAGACGTCTACGCCGTCGATAATCCCGCTGTTCCCGTTTGGAAAGAAGTCGCGCCAGAGCCACTACGAAAATACCTGAGAGTACCAGCCTGGTTTATGCGCGACGCGAATTGGTCGCCAGATTTCAGCGTCTCTGCTGAAAAAGTTTTGGATTTTTACATTCGCGAACGAGCCGCCGCGGGCAAGCCAGAAAAGCAGCCACCCGGGAGTGTGATCGGCTTAGGTCCAGGCCTGTTTAAAGGCTTGCTTCGAATTACCGGTCCAATCACCGCGCGAGGAATCACCTTCAATTCTGAAAATTTCTTCGACACCCTGGAGTTTGAAGTTGAAATCGGTTTTCACCAAAAAGGAATCCCGACGGAAAAACGCAAAGATTTAATGATTGAAATCGGCGATAAGATCGTGGAACGTCTCAAAGTCCTTCCATCCGCTCGCTGGCCAGAGCTCGTCGATTTGTTGACCGAAGCTCTCGAACGCAAGCAAATCATGGTCTATTCGCGCAATCGCGAAGTGATGTCCCTGCTTGATGCTCGAAATTGGACTGGCCGCACCAAGGCCACGAATGGCGATTATGTCCAAGTCATCGATGCCAATCTCGCCGCATTGAAGACGGACGGCGTCATGGATAAAAATGTTACGTACAGTCTCGATCTGAAGGATCCACAGCATCCAATAGCAACGGTGACTTTGACCTACACCAACACGAACAAAGTCATCAATTGGCGCCACACCCGCTATCGCAGTTATACCCGCGTCTATGTCCCAGACGGAAGTCGTCTCATCTCATCCAAAGGCGCTATGGTGACCGACAAAGTCCTCGGCGGCCAAGTCGACGTCATGAAAGAGCTCGGCAAAACCGTCTTCGGAGCTTTTTGGAGCATTGAACCAGGTCGCACCGGGACGCTCAGCTTTACGTATGAGCTTCCACCATCCATTTTAAAGGCTTCCGCAGACCTAAAGGGCTGTGCATACCATCTCGACTGGCCAAAGCAATCCGGAGCCGACGAAAGCGGTATGAATTTGAATCTCAATTTCAACAAAGTGATGTCATCGGCCGTTCCAGCTGAGCCAAAGGAGAAGTGGGGAGATACGCGCTACGAACTGGAGACACATTCATTGATGGACCGGTCGTTTGATATCGGTTTACCGGATTGTAAGTAACGAAAGAAAAGTGCATATAATCATCTGATCTGAATCGGATTGTCCGCGGGGATCAGGAATAAAAGCCGCGTATGGGCGGCTTTTATGTCTTTTGACAACGGCTCTCCCCACAGGCAAGCTCAATCCGAGGCTATGTTCGCTAAAAAAATCGGAATTGATCTCGGAACAACGACCGTATTGGTCTATATCCCAAAAAAGGGGATTGTTTTGAATGAACCATCCGTCGTCGCCATTTCGATCGCAGATAAGCGCGTGCTCGCTGTCGGTAAAGAAGCGAAAGAGATGATTGGCCGCACGCCAGATACGATTGTTGTCAAACGTCCGCTCAAAGATGGCGTCATCGCCGACTATCGAACCACCGAAGCCATGCTTCGGTATTTTATTAACAAAGCTTTGGGCGGCATGCGTATTTTTCGTCCAGAAGTCATGGTCGCCGTTCCCGGAGGTATCACGTCCACCGAGCGTCGCGCCGTGATCGACGCCACTATTTCCGCTGGTGCCCGCGCCGCCTACATCATCAAAGAGCCAGTCGTCGCCGCCATTGGCGCTGATATTCCAATCGGCTCACCATCCGGTCACATGATTATCGATATCGGTGGAGGAACCAGCGAAATCGCCGTTATTTCCTTAGGAGGTATCGTCGCGTCCACCTCCGTCCGTATCGGCGGCAATAAACTCGACCTCGCTATTCAAGAACATGTCCGTCGCAAATACGGCCTCGCTATCGGTGAACGTACCGCTGAAGATATCAAAATCCGCATCGGTTCCGCGCTCTATCTCGAAACCAAATTGGAGATGCAAGCGAAAGGCCGCGATATGATCAATGGTTTGCCACGCATCATCACCGTCACGAGTGACGATGTCACCGACGCCATCCAACACGAGCTTCAAGGGATTATCGAAGCCGTCAAAGATGTTCTGCATAATACGCCACCAGAACTTTCCGCCGACGTCATGGAAAAGGGGATGGTCCTGTCTGGCGGTTCCTCCCAACTTCGAAATCTCGATCGTCTTTTGTCCGAAGCGACAGGCGTACCCGTCTTCGTCGCTGACAATCCACAGATGTGTGTGGCTAAGGGAACGGGGATTGCATTGGAAAATCTGGATTCGTATAAGCGCAGTATTTTTTCAAGCTAATAACGTTCGGGTCGAAAAATCCGGTAGGGGCAATTCATGAATCGCCCCTACCGGATTTTGAATTGAAGGATTTTTTTAAACAACAAAAAAAGGCCGCAGATAATGCGGCCGAGGCTTTTGGAAATTCGAGCTGGGTTGTGAGGGCACCGCGCTCTTCCGGGTCAGATAGCTGGATGCGCTTCCAGAGGTCGTAGAGAAAATACCCTGTGGGCAGATCTACGGTCTCAAGACGGTGCAATGAGCTGTTCATCGCCAATGCCTTCCAGTCTCGCTGTCCGGGCGGTGCAACCTCAAGGCGTTCGAAGGGCTCAAGGGAGGCGATTGCCGGATATTTCTGAGGGAACGTAGAGAAATAACGGCAATAGCTATCGGGCGGGAGCTCCATGACATGCCCATCTCGGATGAGCGGCGTGGCAAAGACGACATTGCCGGCAAGCAGCTCATGAAAGCCCTCGCCGCAAGCGTCAAGCTTATCCGCGAACTGAACCAGCTGAGACTCGAGGGTCTTACGACCCATCTGCTCAAGCAGGAGTTCGTGATAGCGATATCCACAAATGTGTGACGGAAAGCGACGCGAGAGAGTTGCGGCTGCTTGGACCGCTTCTTCCTCGAGCGCCGCAAGCTGTTCAGGCGTCATCAAGTTTTTAAGACAAACCTGATGGTCGCCCGTGATCAACTCCGGGTCATCATGGATTTCAGCCATGAGTTCCGCTTTGAGAAGATCTAGAATGTTGCCGTAGAGCTGGTTGATTCTTTGTCCAAAGAACCGAACCGTTCTGGCTACGCGCTTGGAATGCCTCCACAAATTTGTCCGATAAAACATCACCGGATAAATGTGGAAGCGATGAATTTTTTTGAGCTCACCTGCTCGACCTGGAATTGCGTCGAGCTCTCCGCAGAAAGAACGAACCGACATGCCGATAGTTTTGACGACGTGTAAGCTGCCGTCAAGTTCATCGCTCGCCACTTCCTTGCTATACTCATTGCAATGTCGCCCTTCATTGAAGTTTCCATCATGTTCGCACTTGCAGCGGTTATTGCGACCGTGATGCAGTTCATGCGCCTTCCGCTCATTCTCGGACATTTATTGACCGGGATTTTAGTTGGGCCGCTCGTGCTTGATCTCGCAAAGAGTGAGGATACACTTACCGTCTTTTCCAAGCTTGGCATCACGGCTTTGCTTTTTATTGTTGGCTTAAGTCTGAATCCGGCGGTGATGCGTGACGTTGGAAAAGTCTCGACGGCGGCAGGTTTGGGACAGGTTATCGTGACGAGCATTGTAGGATTCTTGATCGGACTCGCCTTAGGTTACCCAATCACCAGCAGTCTTGTTTTAGCGGTCGCATTTACATTCTCTAGCACAATCATTGTTTCTAAGCTTCTTTCTGATCGGAATGATTCTGGCAAGCTATACGGAAAAATCGCCATTGGATTCCTTTTGGTCCAAGACGTCGTCGCAACCCTCGTCTTAATTTTTGCCACAGCTTTTCTTCAAGGAGAAGATCCGATTTCGTCAATAACTCATCTTGTTCTACGTGGTGGCGTCATGGCAGCCATTCTGTACATAGTCAGTCGCTGGATCCTTCCAAGGATTACGCCACTTTTCGCAGCCTCGCAAGAATTTTTATTTCTATTCACGATCGGTTGGGGAGTTGGCCTCGCGGCGATCTTTCAGGTTCTTGGTCTCGGTCTTGAGATTGGAGCCTTGGCCGCCGGTATCACGCTCGCAGCTTCGCCATATCATTACGAGATTAGTTCCAAGATGAAGCTCATGCGGGATTTCTTCATCATTCTTTTTTTCATTCTTCTTGGGTCACAGTTAGATCTAGCCGGTGTCACGACGCAGATATTTTCTGCTCTCGTGTATTCCGCCTTTATTCTGATCGGGAATCCCTTGATTGTGATGGTCGTTCTAGGGGCGATGGGGTATACGAAGAAAGTTGGTTTCTATGCCGGTCTCACCGTTGCCCAAATCTCCGAATTTTCACTATTGCTCATTCTGATGGGTGTCCAATCAAAATTCCTTTCCAGTGAGATTCTCGCGCTCTCGACCCTGGTTGCTATTATTACGATCGCAGGCTCAACGATCTTTATTCTGAATGCCGACGATCTCTTCCGTTTGCTCTCTCCCTACCTGAACATTTTTGAGCGCAAGAATAAAATTCGTGAGCGGAGCAGCTCGATCAAAGCAGAGGCCGTTCTTTTTGGTTGTCATCGCGTCGGACAGGATTTTCTTGCAACGCTCAAGCGCATAAGTAAGAAATTTCTCGTTGTCGATTTTGATCCAATTGTGATCGAGTCTTTGGAAGATCAGCGCATCGCATGTCGTTATGGAGATGCGAGCGATAATGAATTTTTAGATGAATTAAATTTTAGCCAGACCAAGCTGGTGGTTTCGACCTTGCCCGACATTGAAGCGAATTTATTGATTCTATCCAAGTCTCGAAAAGCGAATTCGCAGGCTGTGGTGATTGTGACCGCGCAGGGGATTGGTGAAGCGAATCTTCTCTACGAAGAAGGTGCGGATTATGTCATTCTCCCACATTTTCTCGGAGGTAATCAGGCAGCCTTACTCTTAGAAAGAATCGGAACGGATCCAAAAAAGATCGCCGCAGAACGCAAGCGCCATCAGGCTCATCTGAGCGAACGATCCGCGTAACCATCCGTGGCCCCGCCCCTCCCTCATTCCCTCCCGTTGGGAGGGAGGAAAGCCATTCGATCAGAAAATGGTATTCACCCCTCCCAGCGGGAGGGGCAGGGGGAGGGGCGGTTCCCGCTCAGGAGGACAGGCTTGTAAAATATCATATTTTTGGCTCATTCTTGCTATACTCCCGTCATGTTAATCGGTATCGACGCAACCCGGGCGAATAAACCCGCCAAGACGGGAGTAGAATGGTATGCCTGGCACTTGATCCAGGAAATGAAGAAGCTTACTCAGGGAGATGGAAACTCCTGGGTTTTATATTCGAATGCCGTACTCACGAGCGGCCTCGAGGCGCTCCCAGAAAATTGGTATGAAGTCCGCGCCAAGTGGCCATTCAAATATGGTTGGACGCAATTTCGTCTGTCTTATGAAATGCGAAAACGCCCCGTCGACGTCCTCTGGATGCCAGCCGCAACCTTGCCGCGCCTCATGGTGAAACGAACAGTTGTCACCGAGCATGATATTGGATTCCATCGTTTTCCAAAGCTCTACAAGCCGCGCCAAGTCCATATCCACGAAAGATCCATGAGAGAAGCGGCGAAGAAAGCAGCTCGGATCATTACCGTGTCAGAATTCTCCGGTCGCGAAATGTCCGAAACCTACGGCATCGATCCGCGCAAGATCGCCATCACTCCACTTGGCGTCGATCACAAGCTGTATCGTCCGATTTCAGATGGAATCATGATTGAGCAGCGTCTTCGTCACTATCAACTTCCAAAGCCATTCTTTTTATATGTAGGCCGTCTCGAAGCAAAAAAGAACATCACTTTTTTGATCAAGGCTTTTAACGAATTCAAAACCCGTCGCGGTCTCGGCGATCCATTCCGTCTCGCACTCGTCGGCCTGCCAGGGTATGGCTATGAAGAAATCAAACGCGAAATCGCGAACTCTCCATTCCGATCAGAAATTCTAGAGCTGGGCTACATTCCAGAATCCGATATGCCTTACCTTATGAATGGCGCCGAAGCCCTAATTCATCCATCTTTGTATGAAGGTTTCGGTCTCACCCCATTGCAAGCGATGGCCTCGGGCTGCGCCGTCCTTAGTTCCAATGCCGCCTCTTTGCCCGAAGTGATCGGCGACGCAGGTTTGTTTTTCTCACCAAATGAATTAGAGCAATTAATTCACACGATGAATCGTCTGATCGAAGAACCCGGTTTGAAAGAGGGGATTCGCTCCAAGGGCCTCGTCCGTGCGCAGGCCTATACCTGGACGCGCACCGCTGAATTGACTTTGCCTGTCCTGACTCGTTGGTAATCCTGCAGCTATGCGTGAAGCAACTCGACGTTTGCTCGAACTCGGCTTATCTGAAAAAGAAGCAAGCGTCTATCTCGCCTTGCTCGAACTCGGTCCATCCTCCGTCCAAGATTTAGCTGAGAAAGCGAGCGTGAATCGTTCAACGGCATATGCGCTTTTAGGAACCCTAAAATTTCGTGGCCTCGTATCCGAATCCGATCGTGATGGCCGAACATTATTCAGTCCAGAGACCCCGCATCGTCTCGGAACATTGCTCGATGATGAAGAGCGCCAAGTCGCAAGCAAGCGCCAGTCTCTCTCTGCAGCCATGCCGGATTTTCTCGCGCTCTATAATGCGATCGATGGAAAACCTCGCGTGCGTTTCTTTGAAGGCAATGAAGGAATTGCGACGGCGAGAGAAATTTTGATCGACAATCCCGACGAAGAATTTCTCAGCTTTACCGCCATTGATGAGGGCACCGAAGCGATGTCAAAAATCGACGAGCGCGAACGTCAGCGTCTCGCTCGACGCTTGCATGGTCGTCTCATTATTTCCATAAAGCCCGGCCAAAAACCTCCCGAAACCGATTTTAAAAATTGGCAGGTTCGAGAAATTCCTTATGACTCCGCACCCTTCACCGGTGAAGTCGATATCTACGGTGACAAAGTCGCTGCCTTCGTTGTCCGCGACCATCCAATGGGTTTCTTAGTCGAAAGCAAAGAATTATCAAAAATTTTCAGAGCTTTATTCGAAGCCGCCTGGAAAGAAGGGAAGCCGTGGAAATTGGTGTCATAAATATAAAATCGCCCCGACAAGCACTTAGGCGTGCTGTGGGGCGATCACGGATTGATGAGAAGCCTGGCCGTCGGGAAGGATCGGCCGTGGTAGATCATTACCTAATGTCGCGCTTGCTGTTGCCAGCTAAGCGCCGCATGGGCAATTGGCCACCGGACGTAGGAACCACCTTCGGAGCGAAATCCTGGGTGTCACACGTCCCTCCTTCCCTATGGGCTAGGTTTGGGGTAGGGGCGCTTTGCCCCATCGCATCATGCGATACCTCCTATCTATAGGTGTGAGGGCTAGTTTAAAGAGCAAAAGCAAGATAAAACGGAGGATATCACACTTTTTTGGCTAGGTTGTGGATAGAATTTCAATACTGTAAGCCTTTACCTTGACAAAACCACCTTTTTGTGGTATCTTAATCGGTCGTCTGGGAATCCCAGGAGACCGTGAACCGCGACGTACAGCGGGGACCGGTCACGGATTTCCGTGGACCACAATCAACGCGGGCATGTCCCGCCGGAGTTAGAACCATGGCCCTTTCCATCAAGAAGTTCGGTTTTTTCGCCGCTGTCCTCGTCGCCGTTTCCACGGGCTGCCAAAGCCCTGAAGAGGAGGTCGATGAGACGGTGGCGGCTGCTGGTTCGGCCGGAACGGCTGGATCGGCAAATGCGGCGGGGAGCTCCGGCTCTTCTGTCGTGGGCAGCGCTGGCAACACCAGCGCGGCGGGCATGGCCGGTACGCCTTCGGGCGCCGCCGGTCAGGCCAGCAAGCCCAGCGAAAGCGCTGGTGCGGGCGGGAGTGGCACGGTCAACCCGTGCGACTATCTCACTTGCGGGGGCGTCGCCTGCGTCCTCAAGGACGGCAAGGCCTCGTGCGAGTCGGTGGCACAGGGGGCCGGAGGCAGCGCCTCTGGCTCCGGCGGTTCGTCCGGTACGGGCGGTAGCCCGGCGGTGAACCCCTGCGACTTCGTCGCCTGCAAGGACAGCGAGATCTGCGTGCCCTCGGGCATGAAGGCCTCATGCGAATCGAAAGTGACGGGAAGCGCGGGTAGTTCCGGCAGCTCCGGCACGGGCGGTTCGTCCGGCACGGGCGGCAGCAGTGCCAATATCTGCTCAGGCATCATGCCTGGCTCGACCACAGGTTGCAGCTCGGCCACGGCTCAGAAAGTCATCCGGATGAACGGCGCGCCGGACAATGTGACCGCGACGCTGTATGACGTGGACAACTGGTCCTCGAATGGATACCCGATGACCAAGGTTGCGAGTGGCGTGTACGACGCTCTCACGCTCCCGGGCAACGGCCTCCTCACAAAGCGCTTCTACATTCTCTGGACGCCGAGCGTCAATGGAGAGAACTCATCGGCCGGTGAAGTCGGAAACGTCTGCGTGTCGAACGTTGCCTCCATCCAGGTCTATAACAAGACCACTGGTGAAGGCAACGGTACACTCGCCGGCACCGTCAACCTCGGTAACAAGAGCCAGTCGTGCCACTGGATCGTGAACTTACAGGCACAACAAACTAGAGCTACGGCTCGCCGGTCAATTCCACTCCTTGAAAAAGGATCTAGGAATTGACCGGTTTTTGCTATAGATACCTTGACAATAATCACTTTTTGCTATATATTTCTTCTTCGTCTGAAACGGAAACATGTCCAAACTCTGGAGAACCTTGATCATGCTCAATCGCCGAACGTCCGTGTTGTCAGCGTCTGTCCTGCTTGTCGCGCTCGCTCTCACAGCATGCAGATCTGAGAAGACATTTGAGGTCATTCCCAAGTGCGAGAATGCCCAGATCGGCACTTCGTGCGCCGGCTGGGGAACATGTGCGCTTTGTAACCAGGCGCGTTGTGAACGCGGTATCTGGACACCAGATGCCCAGTCGAGCTGTGGGAAGGTGAAGACGGCGAAGTAAAACAAGGAGCTTAGAAGCAACCCGCTTGCCGGTCGGTTCAGTCCCTAAAAAGGATCCTGGAATTGACCGGTTTTTGCTATGTAGAGGCAAAAAAATATCTTTTAGCTCCTGTAACATCTTGACAAGAACGCCGTATGAGAGTATGTTCGCTTTTCGCCTGAAACAGATAGGAGTATCCTAACTAGTAGGCGTGTGGGTTCGTTCACAAGCGGCGTAAATGATCGAGACTGAAACAGCCTCTTTTTTTGCGCTAAAGATTTCAAAAACAAGTTTTTCGGCTCTACTTATAGAGCATCGCAACCACCGTATTGGAGGCTCTCATGCGTATTCGTACCATCTCGTCGTTCGCTGTCGCGTTTCTCATCTCGGCTTTCACCGGCTGCGCGTCCAATGACGACGGCGCCGGCAAGGGAGGCGAGGATCCGACGGCTGCGTCGGCCAAGAAGTTGAACCAGTGCACATTGGGAAATCCCTGCAACATCCAGTCGAATGATTTCGAAGGGAATCCGATTCCGTCGTACTGCTTCACCGGGAGCGGCAAGGGGACCCCGGTCCTCGTGTGCGACTTCACCAAGCCGACCGGAGCCTTCCCGGGGTCGTTTCAGACTCCGGGTTGCTACGATCAGGTTGACGTCTTCGGGGTCAGCGCGTACTGCGACACCCAGCAGACGCCGGAGTTGATGCACTGCGTCAACCCGAAGACCATGGAAGCTCTGATGTGCGATCAGCCCACGCATAGGCTCGTCCCCGATACGTCGGGCGTCGGCGGCAGCGCGGGTTCTGCAGGTTCGGCTGGTATGGCCGGTTCGGCTGGAATGGCTGGTTCGGCCGGCATGGCTGGCTCTGCTGGCATGGCCGGTATGGCTGGTATGGCTGGCATGGCTGGTTCTGCTGGATCCGGTGCTGGCGGTGCGTCTCCCTGCGCAGGTGTGCAGGTGGGTACATCGTGTGCGATGTACGCCAACTGCGCTCTGTGCGGCGGTATCCGCTGCGACGGTGGGATTTGGACCCCTGGTCCACTTTCCTCCTGCGGCGGCCCCGGTAACGGCGGCGGTGCTGGTTCGAACGGTTCGGCTGGCATGGCTGGCATGGCTGGCGCAGCTGGCATGGCAGGAATGGCTGGCGCAGCGGGTGACTCCGGTGCAGCCGGTTCTGCTGGTTCGGCGGGCATGGCCGGTTCGGCCGGTATGTCTGGTTCGGCCGGTATGGCTGGCGCAGCGGGTGACTCCGGTGCAGCCGGTGCAAGTGGTGCCGGAATGGCAGGCATGGCTGGCGCAAGCGGCGCTGGTGCAGGCGGTTCCTCCGGAGCCTCTGGTTCTGGCGGTGCTGGAATGTCCGGTTCGGCTGGTTCCGCTGGCTCGTCTGGCAGCATGACCTGCCCTTCGGCGGCCGAGCCCAACAAGTGCGTTGTCGGGGGTGTGTGTTGGACCGAGAACGAGGTCTGCCTCATGTACGAGGCAGAGAGCGGAAAGCCAACTCTGCTCGACTGCACCGACTGCACCAATGGTGCAGAAAAGTACGGCTACCTGCTGAAGGAGTCGAACACCTGCGCGGACATCACCATGTGCATCTTCGGTGGTGCAGGTGGTACATCCGGCGCTGGCGGTTCCAGCGGCATGGGCGGTTCATCTGGTGCAGGCGGTTCCGGGGGCAGCTCCGGCAACAGCGTCACCATCGTCTGGGTGCCGCCCACGACCTATGCTCCGCAGAACGGGTCTGGCGCACCGTCATTCGTGATGGAGAAGGCGCCGGAAGTCGTCCAGGCCGGAAATGTCTTGGCCGTCATGGCCATGACCGGGTCGTTCTATACGGCCAACATCGAGATCCCCTCCGGAACGACGGCGGAAGAGTTGAACGTCAAGTTCTACTCTGTCAGCTGCTCGGGTACCGGAACGCAGGTCATGCCCGGTTGGCACGGGGACTTCGGTCCCGGACTCTGCGGCGGGAGTCGCGGCCAGACCGGCGTCGTCAACGACATGTTTATGGGCATGGTCTACGCCTATGACGATGCCACGAGTCTTCCCGTGATGCATTACGAGAACGGCCAGGACGCGGGTAGCCCCTATGGGATCTACACCATGGCCTTCAAGGTCACCGCCCCCTGATCGTTCAGTTCAACCTCTCCGCCCCCTTCGAGCTTCACTCGAGCGGGGCGGTTTTTTGTTATGCGCTATACTGTGTCTATCCATGCTTCGCTTTTCATCTCTCCCTTGGGGATTAATATTGTCCGCTGTCCTTGTCGCGATCTTTGTCGCATCGGGCATTCCTCTTGTTCCGATTTTGTTTCTAGGTATTTTGATTGCTACCTTTTTGGCATATCAGAATATCTACGCGGCCTTTGGTATCGCGGTTGCTCTGACTCCATTTCTTGGCATAAATGTATCCATCCCAACGGGAGAGGTTATTCTTGGGAGTCGCGCTTTCGGAGGATCGATTGATATGAGCTTGGCCGAAGCCGTCTGCTTTGCTGTTTTAGCTTCATGGGCTTTGAAATTAATTTTTCTCTGGGCAAAACGTGGCGATCAGTATTGGCGACCAATGCTGCCTCTAGCGGAGTCTTATATCGTATTGGTCATCGCACATCTCGCAAGTGGCTTATCTCGTCTCCTGCCTGATCCTGTCTTGGTTGCGAAGTTCTCTCTCCGGCCAATTTTATATTCCTATCTGGCTTTTATCGCCCTGCCAGCCAATCTCATCAAATCCCGGCGTCGTCTTGTCGCGGTTCTAGCGATTCTAGGTGGAGTTGGTCTCTTCGCAGCTTTAAACGGTCTGATTGCGATGTTCTTTCCAACCGGTGGTGGTTTTATCGGTCGCGCCCATCCGATGCCGATTTTCGGCGTGAGCGCATTAGGCGAGAATCATAATTCCCTAGGGGATTTAATGGTCGTCACCGTACCGTTTACGCTCGCCTTGGCCGAGCTCGTGCGTAGCCAGCGCTATCGTCGTTTACTCCACTTGGCAGCTGGGTTCATGTTCATGGTTGGTTTGCTCACCTTCTCGCGTTCAACCTGGTTAGTTTTTGGTCTCCAAATCATTTTCTTGTGTTTAACCGAGTGGAAAAAAGCGTTCAAAAGACATGCGCCAGATATCGCAATCGCCGCTGTCCTCGCCTTGCCGCTCGCCTTGGGAATGTCCTATTTCGCCTTCGCTTCACAAACGGCGCAAAGCTCGAATACGACCCGCTTCGTCCTCGCTGGAATCGCTCAAGATCTATTCCTGTCCAGTCCTTTGCTGGGCGCCGGTGCCGGGAGCTTTGTTGATCGTGTCGGTTCAACGAATTTATTCGTTACGGAATTTGGCGCGCCCTTAGATTCGCATGGTTTCATCCAAAAAGTTGCTGCTGAAGCTGGCATCCTTGGTCTCGTGGCTTTGTTTGGCGTCTTTGTGCACCTGGCCTATTTATTTCGAGAAGGGGAGAAGCGCTTCTTTCACGGCCCCGCTCATCGCGCCTATTTACTTCTCGTGATCGGAGCCAGCGGTGTTTTGATCTATCAATTGTTTGATACCGACTATTGGACCGGAAAAACCTGGCTTCCCATTGGGATCGCGCTCGCTTCAATCGAGGTCTTATCCCGCCTCTCATCGCCAACCGAAGAACGTACCGCGAAGCATACCCGCATGCTAAACTAAGGGGGTGAAACCTTGGCACTCCGCGCATGCGTATACATCGCTTCATCGTACTCCAGGGGGCTTACGCCGCCTCGAATTTTTTCGTGCCCGGATCGCTCGCTTTCAAAAAAATCGTCCAGCGGCTGATATTCGCATCATTTGCGTCGGAGACGATGGAGTTGCTTTGCCTTTAGCCGCTTGTGGCTATCAAATCATCGTCGTGGAGTCTGATGCGAAGCGTGCCAATGCCTTACGTGAGCAAGCGATCGACCTCAACCTGAAGATTGATATCGCCGACCATCTGGTGCCGCAGATGCGGGCCGATATTGTGATCGTTGGGGCGCCAGCCATGATTCCGCCAAGCATTCATGCACAGCATCAGCTTGGGGTGATTACCGAGAATAGTTTTGAAAAAGCTCGCGAACATTTGATCTCATCTGGTCTTCGTCCGATCGAGATGAGTGATTTGCATATTCCAGGGTATCGCACCCTGCATGCCGTTGCGCATAAAATTTCTCCTAAGCCAGGATCAGGGATTTTTCATGCGGTCGACGAATTCGACGCCGTTCTCGCTCCTTTTACCCCGCTTCATTTTGGAAAAGAATGGCTCTATGATGCTCGCCCTGGCGATCCAGCCAAGCCATTCATTTTGCAAATCATGCCAACGCTCGGAGCGGGTGGCGCAGAGCGTGTCGTCTATGAATTGGCAAAGGCTTTACCCGCCAAGGGTTTTGAAGTTGAAACGATCTCAATTATCCGCGGGGGAGAGATGGAACAAATCTTTGCTCAAGCGGGTTTAGAATTTTCGATTCTAAATGTTCGCGGTCTCGCAGGTTTAAATGCCGTACGCGCTTTACGTCGTCGTATGCGGATTTCAAAGCCAGCCATCGTTCATACGCATCTTTTCGGCGCCGATATTTGGGCTACTCTAGCGGCGCGCCTGGCTGGAATTCATTCGATTATGAGCACGGAGCATAGTATTAACAAAGACTATACGCCCAAACATTTGATCGTGAAGCGCATTATCACTCCACTCATCCGCCGCTTTGTGGTCGTCTCCAGTGAAACCAAAGAGTATCTAGAAAAAGTCCAACACATTTCTCCGCAAAAGATTTCCATTGTTCGCAATGGAATCGATCTCGCGGCCGTCATTCCACGTGGTGATCGACATTTTCATACCGAGCCGAAGCTGCTCATTGTGGCACGTCTTATTCTTTCAAAAGGTCATCTGACTTTATTTAAGGCTTTAGCAACTTTGACGGATCGTCCATGGCGTCTGCAGATTGCTGGAAATGGACCAGCCGAAACGTTCTTGCGAAATGAAGCGGAGCGCCTCGGTATTTTGCCGCGCATTGAATGGCTCGGATATCGCACGGATATCCCTGAGCTCTTAGCGCGCGCAGATATTTTTTGTTTTCCATCTCAATGGGAAGGTTTAGGGCTCGCGATGATCGAAGCTGCAGCTGCCGGTATCCCAGTGCTTTCTTCCAATCTTTCATCCTTACGCGAAGTTTTATCTGATCAACACGCGCTCTTTGTCCCATCTGACACGCCTGAAGCCTGGGCCGATGCGCTCCATGCAGTCTTGGATCGCCCAGATATCGCCATCCGCCGCGCGCAATCCGCCGTCGCCGATATTCATGAGCGTTTCAGTATCGAGCGCATGACGGTAGGTTATGCGGCGGTCTATAAGAAATTAATCGGGAATGAGGTTTTAAACGCCGAACGATTTCGCGTAGGGGCAATTCATGAATTGCCCCTACGCGAACCAGATCAAGGAGACCGTCTATGAAGATTCTTCACATCAACAAATTCTTTGATCTCCAAGGTGGCGCCGACGTGTATCTCCATGCCTTGATGGAGCATCAAAGAGCCGCGGGTCATGAGGTGCATGCCCTTTCAACCCAGTCATCAAACAATCTTCCCTCTGCCGACGCTTCGCGCTTCGTCGAGCGTTTCAATATGGATCGCAGCGAAGGCCCGATTCAAGATGCGCGCAAAGCCGCTGCTTTTTTGTGGAATCGCGAAGCCAAGCAGGCGACCGAAAAAGCCATTCGCGAATTGCGTCCCGATATCATCCATCTTCACAATATTTATCATCAGCTATCTTCATCGGTCCTCCGTCCCATTCGCGCCTCAAAAATTCCCTGCGTCCAAACTCTGCATGATTTGAAATTGGCCTGTCCAAATTATCGGATGTATACCGAAAACGCGACCTGCCAACGCTGCAAAGGCGGAAAATATTGGAATGCCGTTAAACATCATTGTCTAACTCCATCCACCGCGCCGAATATTCTTGCAGCGCTAGAAATGGGAATGACGAAGTTATTTCAATCCTATGAACGGACTGTCCGTTTTTTCATTTGCCCATCGCAATTCATGCAGGACAAAATGGTTGAATGGGGTGAACCTGGAACAAAAATGCGCGTGGTTCCAAATCCCGTTGACCTCCCATCTGAGCGAGCGACCGGAGACGGAGATTATTTTTTGACTGCCAGTCGCCTATCTATCGAAAAGGGGATAGACATTCTCATCCGCGCCGCCGCCAAGCGTCCCGAAATCAAATTCCGCATTGCCGGCATCGGCCCGCTTGAAGCGCAATTAAAAACTCTCGCGCAAGCTCTGAAGGCCAACAATGTGAGCTTCCTCGGCTATGTGCGCAAACCCGATCTCATCGCTCAGCGCCAACAAGCGCGCGCGCTCATCCTATCGAATATCGGCTATGAAAACGCCTCGCTCGCTGCACTCGAAGCGCTCGCCCAAAGTCTCCCGCTGATTGCGTCCAGAATCGGTGGACTTCCAGAGCAAGTAATCCCCGGACAAACCGGCTATCTCGCCGAACCAGGCAGCGTCGAATCCCTTCTCGAAGCGATCGACGCCATGTGGGCTCTGGATCCAGCTGCTCGAAAAACGTTGGGTGCGAATGGCCGTCAGTTGATCGAGGATAAGCATGGTTGGAAAAGTCATTTGAAAAATCTTGAAGCGGTCTATCGCGAAGCGGGAGTTGGTCGTTCAGCCGCTCCTTCTCTTTAAGGTGATTCAACAGGAGTTTTAATGAAAAACTAAATAACAGATATCACGGGTGGATGTACGAACGAGGATTTTGAGTGAGTAAAATATTGTGAAAACGGCCTTCAAGCATTTCGGTTTACTCATCAGCATCATCTCATTGATGCTGCCTTTGCTTATCAATGCAGCTTCAAAGAGCAATGGCTCCCCGAAGATCCTAAATTTCTATCTCGGTCCCGAGATGCATGAGTCGGATCTCTCATCTCTCGCGCGCTGGGATATGCTCGTGCTCGATGTAAATCAGCAATATCGTTATCCAGATTATATTCGTCAGCTTCGTCAATTGAATCCGAAGATTCATATTCTGGCATATGTCTCTGCTTCAGAAATTGCAGGGGCGCGTTTTGCAGAATCCATCGAGCTTCCAATGGGAAAGATGGCTGCTCATTTTCAAGAAGAATGGTATCTCCATTCTCCAACAGGAGAGCGGACGGAGTTTTGGCCGGGTTCAGCTCTCGTGAATGTCACGGATGCTGCGAATGCCGCACCGAATGGCCAACATTGGCGGGATTACCTTCCGACTTTTTTGAGTGACACTGTTATGTCGAGTGGACTTTGGGATGGCATTTTTCTCGACAGCACCTATGTCGGCATTTCCTATTTCGTACGCGGCCCCGTCGATCTCAATCGAGATGGAATTGCAGAAAGCGAAGAAGATGCAAACAGAATGTGGCAGGCAGGTATGCGCGACATGATTCAGCGCATCCGTGAAAAAAATCCAAAGGCGCTCCTCATGGGAAATGGAGGAACGGCCTATGCGGATCAACTCAATGGCGTCTTACTCGAAAATTTTCCGAGCTGGAATTGGAATGAAAATCTCCGTGAATATCGCGAAGCGCTCTCAAGGAATCTTGAGCCAAAGCTCGGAGCGATCAATGTCAACACAAAAAATATTGACTCACCGAATGATTTTCGTCAGCTGCGTTTTGGTCTCGCGAGTGCTTTGATGGGGGATGGGTATTTCTCTTTCGATCAAGGTGACGCAAATCACCATACAATCTGGTGGTATGACGAATATGCGGCCGTTCTCGGAAAACCAAAAGCAGATGGAAAAAAGATGGATGAGCAATTGATGACCGCAGACGGTTCGGTTTGGACAAGAGTCTTTAATCGCGGCCTTGTGTTTGCGAATGGAACCGACCAATGGCGTCAAATTAAATTGCCCGGCGTGTATGAAAGAATCCATGGAAAACAGGATCAGCGGATCAATAATGGAAAACTCGTAAGACAAATTGATCTCGATGCGAAAGATGGTGCGATTTTATTGCGTCGTCTCGAAACAGCTGATTTGAAGAGTGCGCCATTTACGAATGGCTCCTTCATTTCCGTTTTTGATCATGCCGGGGAGACGGTGCAGAATGGTTTTTTCGCGCAGCGTTCTGATCTCCCAAATGGAGCAATGATCGCTTCGATCGATGTGGATCAAGATGAAAAGATGGATACCATTAGCTTAGATCGGGGCACTTTAAAAATAAAACAGGGGAATGGAAAGAAAACGGTTTCCTTTCAACCTTTTCCAAATCTGCGTAATCCACGTCTCTCATTGTCTATCGGCAATGTTGATCAAGACCAGGAGATGGAATTAATCGTAAGTCGTGACGGCGGTGGGCCGAGCGAAATACGGGTTTTTAATCTGCGTGGAACCTTGCTCGCCCAATGGCTCGCGTATAATCCATCATTTCTCGGCGGCGTGCGTACCGCGATCGGTGATGTCGACGGCGATGGAGAGAATGAAATCATCACGGCCGCAGGTCCTGGCGGTGGGCCGCATGTAAAAATCTGGAAAACCGATGGAGCCTCTACCGGCGGAAGTTTTTTCGCCTTTGATCAAGGCGATATTGGTGGAGTTTCCGTCGCGGTCGGCGATGTTGATGGCGATGGTCGTGCAGAAATCATTACCGGCTCCGGTCAAGGTGATTTGCCACGAGTGCGCGTGTTCGACGCTCGCGGTACACTCAGATCAGAATTCAGTCTGGGAACAAAGCCCTTGCCCCAGGGTTTACAGGTTTTAGCTTCAGATGTGAATGAAGATGGGAAAGTAGAAATTCTCATTACGGGACTTTCGCAGCTCTAAGTATGCAACCGCGCAATACAACACGCTCTAAAATAAAAACCAAGAAACCTCGCCGTTCTGGCTTAGCTTTGCATGGCTCGATTGTTGCTTTGGCGCCGGCAAGAGCGGTGACTTCTCATGCGCGTCGGATATACGAAAAACAGTATCGCAAAAAATACCGTCGTGCGCCGTGGATTTTTGCCCTTGATTTTTTTCTTGCGGGACTCCTTGTTTTGCTTGTATGTATTAATGCTTGTTTGTGGTTTTTATTGCAGCCCCCATCCACCTTTGGGCTAAAGGCTACGATGTATGCACCTGTTATTACGGGCTCTAAATCCCTCCCGATTGAGCTGGTGGTAAAGTCGGCTGATGGAAGGGCGCATCAGGATATTCGGTTGAGATGGAATTTTCCACCTTCCGTCGAAACTGAAGAACTCTTTCCGAAGCCAGACGCATCAGGTGTTGTGAACCTAGGTGATATTGCGCCTTTCAAAGATGTGCGTGCACGGGCCTTGGTTCGGGTTCGAGCACCTATTCAAACAGAGGTTCCATTCTATTTTCGTTTGACGGAGGGTTGGTATGACCGACCTCTCTTTGGGCATGCCGTACGTCGCGTCGAATCTGGCGCATTGTCCGCGATGGCGATTCCTGTGGATGCCGTTATTCCGGGAGCATCCATTCCAATTCTGATAAAAAATGAGGGTGATTCATTGATCAAGTCTTTAATGCTCCGCCTGACCAAGAAAGACGGCGCTCCATCCGCGCAAATCGGGAATGATAGTGCGATCGCACTTCCGCAATTCTATCCTGGCGAGACGCGCACCGTCTTCATTGACCTTGGAGATGATATATCGGACAAGCTTGATCTTAGCTGGCAGCTCGAAGATGGTGCACGCATTGTCGCGCTTTCCTCCGCACGGTTTGAACGTGTCCAGGCCGAGCCACGCATTCAGCTGCTTTCATCAAAAGGCGATTCGATGATCGTTCGATCAGACGAGATCGATTCGACGGAGATTTTTACTGACCATCTTCAGGCCTTGTCCATGGGAACATCGACGATTGAGCTTCCGAGTTTAAAGTATAGCCAAAGCTTTGTGCCGATCTTTATGCGTGAAGGAAAGCGCATTCTCGGAGCACGTACCGCAATTCCAAATCAAGAAGATCTTAAATTTCAAGCTGAAGCGCGGATTTATACAAAATCGGGTGAGCAGATCGGCGTCGGCCCTCATCCGCCGCAAGTCGGTGAAACCACGAGCTATTGGATTGTTTGGCATCTGCCTGCACAGTCGCGCTCGCTCCGAAGCCTTCGGCTCAAGACGGATCTCGGTGATCGCGTTATCGCAACCGGAAAATGTTCCACGCCAATCAATGCGAATGTCATCGCTCGCCAAAAACGTATCATTTGGAATATTCCTGAGATCGCATCCGGAAGTGCTGTCGATGTATCTTGCGAAATCGAACTCAAACCGCAGGCGATAGATGCCGGAAAACCCCTTTCGCTTTTTGGTCAGACGACACTAACGGCGATCGATGCCGAAACGGGCAATGATAAAAAGGGGAATGCACCTGGAGGGACAACCGAGCTCTCAACCAGTCGAGAAGATGTGCTTGGGGATGGGGTTGTTCGTCCTTAATAAGCATATATTTGGCTAAGTAGAGCCAAAATGAAGCATGAAGGGGGCTAAAACCCTTGAATTTAAGCGGTAATTCCGCTATTGTGGCCCTAGTTTTCGGAGGGGTGTGATGCGGTGTTAGCGCATGACCAATCTTCTTGACCAATACCTCCTCTTTCGTCTTCGGACCAAACAGGACCCTGATGCCTTCACGCGTGTTTATGACCGCTATGTGAAGGCGATTTATCGTTTCGCCGTATTGAAACTTCCAACCGAAGAAGATGCACAAGATATCACCTCAGAAACCTTTCTCAAGACCTGGGCTCATATTCAAAAAGGCGGTGAGATTAGCAATGTTCGAGCCTTTCTCTATCAGGTCGCACGTAATCTTATTGTCGATAAGTATCGTCAAAAGGAACCGTTGGTCTCCTATGGGCTTGTAACATCTGAGGATGGTTCAACGTCTACTATAACAGAGCCCAGAGACGGTGACCGTGGCCGCACCCAGCGCATGCTGGAAGCCCGCGCCGACTTCAGCCTCCTCCTTCAACAGCTCGAGCGCTTAAAAGAAGACTATCGCGATGTCCTGACCCTGCGTCTGGTCGACGATCTTCCCTTCAGTGTCGTTGCTCAAATTCTCGGAAAGACTTCAGGTAATGTTCGTGTCATGTTCCACCGCGCTCTCAAAGCGCTCAAAGACCTAGAAACACCTACGCCATGAGCAAAGATTTCCAGCAGCGCCTGCGCTCGCTCCGTTCTATCGAACGTGAGCTCGCGCCGGATCCAGCCTGGGTCGCGAAGACCCGGTCGCTTCTGGTATCAACAATTGAACAAGCTCAGCCTGTACAGAAGGGTCGAATGGAGGCTCAAAAAACCCTCAAAGCCATGTGGCGTTTGGGGCCATCACAGTTCGTGCAGTGGATGCGCCGCCCGGTTTTTGCGACCTTGGCGGTTTTTATTGGTTTAGCCGGTGGTTCTTTAATGTCCGTTTCCGCCGCAGAGCAATCTCTGCCAGGCGACTTTTTTTACGGATTGAAATTGGCAACCGAGCAAGCTCGCTTAGCTTGGGTGAGTGCCAAAGATGAAAAATTAAAACTCAAAACAGAGTTTACAGGTCGTCGTATCGACGAATTGAAACAAGTCGCGACCGACGCCAATGTGAATAATGATCGAAACGAACGCGTCGTTGAAGTCGCCGAAATTTTGAAGCGCGATTTAAATACCATGAAGCGTCAGTTGACGGAGGTTTCAAATGAATCCTCTGCCGGCAAGGCTGCAGATGTCGCGAAGTTGGTTGATAAAAAAACCAGCGAAGTCGTGAATGCATTACAAGAAACGAAATCTCAATTATCAAAGGAGAGTAAAGAAAAAGTAACCGAAGTCCAATCCATTGCTGCCGATACCGGTATTAAGGCGGTGGCTGTTTTGGCTGAAAAACATCAAGAGTCCAATGATATTGTGTCTGCGACAGATGTTGCTCAAGCGCTTGAGAATCATGCAAAGATGATTGCTGGGGTCACCTCATCGACCGTGATCCAGGTTTCTTTATCGGTCGCGATGAGCGCAACCGGAACCGCATCTTCCCTTGAACGCAATACGACGGGGACAAGTCTCGGTATGGTTTCATCCACCGTCCTTTTAATTCTTCCGACGAGCACGGTTGCTGGATCCACAAGTACGATTCCTTCGGTTAGCACGAGTACGGCTATTTCTTGGCCAGATGCCGTTGATCAGCTGAAGAGCGCGACGACACAAGCCTTTGCTGTTCAAAAGAGTAAGGATTCCCTAGAAGGAACGTTAACAGCAAGTACGACAAGCTCAACGACAACAGGGGTTCAGGGAACCGGAGCGACAACAACAAGTGGCCTATCAAACACGACAAGTACGACAAGTACCACAAATACGAGTTCAACCAATCAAGTCGTGCCGCCGAAGCCATAAGCATGGTCGGCGGCGCATTCCCTGCGACCAGGGTGGCAATCCTCACGGATGGCCTTCCTGACGGGCGGGGGATGGGGCGTGTATCAGGCAACTCTGCAGAGAGAATGCCCGATACCCGAATCAATCCAGCGCCCGCTCGTTTCAATCCTCGCCAGCGTTTTCCGCGAAAGGTCGAGCCCCTCGAGTCCATCGGGGGATGGAAAACGAATTCTATTCAATTACAAAAACAACATACGCATGTATCGATTCAATTTTGGATCGAGCATGCATTCTCCACCCTAACGGGTTTCTATGGGTAACAATCTTAAAAAAGTGTTTTCCACGTTCGTCTCCCTGACGACCATTGCTTGGTCCGTGGGTGCTGGTACGCTCGCCCTTCCAGGCGTCGCTTCCGCAGCTACGCTCTCGGCGGGTGACCTCATTAAAGCGTCAGGCCCAGCCGTGTATTACTACGCCGCTGACGGCAAACGTTATGTTTTCCCTAACGAGAAGACATACTACTCTTGGTTCCAAAACTTCAACTCCGTGAAAACAATCACGGATGGTGAATTGGCTGCTGTTCTGATCGGCGGAAACGTCACAGTTCGCGCCGGCACCAAGCTCGTCAAGATCACAACTGATCCAAAGGTGTATGCCCTCACAAACTGGGGTGTCTTGCACTGGGTTGAATCAGAAGCAGTTGCTAAGGCCCTCTACGGCGACAACTGGGCTCAGCGCGTCATCGACGTGCCTGATGCTTTCTTCGTTAACTACACCGTCGGCTCGTCAGTCTCCACAATGGTCCATCCAGATGGCACTGTGGTCCGCTACGCGAACGACTCAGCTTGGTACGTGACGCAAGGTGGTGTTAAGCGCAAGTTTGCGTCTGACTCCGCTTATGCTGCGAACGGACTCAACATGTCCGACGCAATCATGACCACAATCACCTATGGTAATGGCTCAGATGTATCCGGCCGCGAGGCTTGGCTTGCTGACGTCGTGCCTACAACGGTGACTCCTGTGGGCGGTAACTTGATGATCGCTCTTGCCTCGGACACTCCAGCAGGCATTACGGTTACGAAGAACGCTTCATCGGTGAAGCTTGTGAAGGTCAACTTGACTGCTGGTTCAAACCCAGTCACGGTGACCGGTCTCCGCTTCAACCGTATCGGTGTTGGTTCGACATCCGACTTCTCGAATGTCTACCTCTATGACTGGAACATGGAACGTCTCACGACGGGCCGCTCCATCAACACCCAGACGAATGTCGTTGAGTTCAACAGCTTGAACTTGATGATTGAAGCTGGTGCAACCAAGGCTGTCTACGTGTATGGTGACTTCTCGTCCCCAGCATCGACAGGTGGTCAGCACTCCTTCCAGGTTAGCGATGCCGCTTCGGTGATCGTTTCTGGAAACTCCACGGTCTCTGGCTCATTCCCAGTCCGCGGTAATGTCTTCACGGTCGGTACTGAATCGTCAGCTCGCGTTGACATTCAAAAGGGTATCACTCCTTCGAACCCGAACATCGGTGCTCAAGGTGCTGAGATCTCGAACTTCAAAATCACGGCTAACACCAATGATATTGAAGTCAACCAGGTCACTCTTTACCAAGCTGGTTCGGTCACGAACTCAGACTTGACCAACCTTGAACTCTACCAGGGTGCAACCAAGGTCGCTTCAGCTACTGGCGTTTCCGCCAATGGTCGTATCGTCCTTAAGTTCGCTACTCCTTATTTCATCGGCAATGGCACAACCAAGGTCTTCTCCTTGCGTGCGAACGTCGGTGGTCGCGCAGCTCGCACAATCCGTACGTACGTTGAGTACACCACGGACGTGAGCGCTACAGATAAGAAGTTCAACACGGGTGCTTCAATCTGTATCGAATCCTCTTCGACAGCTTGTACAGGCTCGTCAGCAAACTTTGATGGTTCAAGCACGAACTACGTTGAAGTCACAACTCAGGGTGGTCAATTGACCAACAGCTTCAATGGTCCAACAACGGCGAACATTGCAAAGGGTCAGCTCGCTGTCCCTCTCTACAATTTCGCATTGACATCACCAGACAATCAACTCGAAATCCGCAAGTTGGTCTTTACGCTTGCTAAGACTTCAGGTTCAGCAGGTACCTGTCACCTCATCGGTGGCTCCGGTACAAACTACTTCCGCTCCATCAAGGTCAAGAACGTCGACACCGGCGCGACTGTGATGGGTCCGAAGGAATTGGCTGGCGCAGATAGTGAAACTTCAGAAGCCTTGACGTTCACAGACTCATTCTTCATCAATGCGGCTCAGACAATGAACCTCGCAGTGGTGGCTGATTTGTCGAACTCACAGGATGCTGGTTCCACATTCTACGACGGTGCTTGTGCTTACCAGGTCTCATTCGCCGCATTCGCCGCTGGCGATGTGAAGGTGGTTGGAACTGGCGAAAGCCTCGACATTACCAAGATCGTTCCTAACACGGCGGTCACAGGTAATGCTCAGACAGTGAAATCTTCAACACTTGATGTCACATTGGCTTCACAGCCTTCGTCCGATACTCTCGTGAAGAAGCAGCAAAACGTTCCAGTCGCTGGTTTGACACTCACGGCATCAGCTCAAGCTGATATCACAGTGACCAACATCACGCTCGCTGGTCAGGCTGACCTTGCAACCTCCGGTTGTAACTCAGAAGCCTTCGGTGGTGCCGCTTGTAACTTGTCTAACTTTGCTTTGCGCGTGACTTCTCTCGCCCTCTATGATGGCGCGACTCAGGTCGGTACAGCAAAGGCTCCAGACACAACAACAGGTAAGGCTCAGATCACGAACATGAACCTTGTCATTCCAAAGGGCACAAGCAAGACCTTGACCGTCAAGGCTTCCTTCTCCTCCTCGGCTTCGACAACGGCTCCTTACGACAAGATTGCTGTCGGTGTCGCTTTGCGCTCCGACATTCAAGCTCAAGACCAGGACTCGAACACAGTGACTCCTACCTTCTCAGGTAATGCCGCTGACACGGGTGCTGTGGTGAGCCAGGCAACTGGTGCATCCCCAGCTGTGGTGATGACAATCATCAACAATGGTAGCTTGAACGTTCAATCCAACTCTCACCCTGTCGCAAACATCGTGATTGCTGGTAAGGACGCATGGGTTCCATTCGCATCGTATAAGGCTTCTGCTTCATACGAGAACATCACGCTTGACCGCATTGCGGTTTATGCTTCAACAACAATCGGAAACGTTGCTGACAACGCTGACTATACAGCCATCGCGATCGCTTCAAATGGCGCCGTGAAGGGCCAGATTCAGCTCTCATCCGGCGTCACAGGGACGAAGGATGTTGACCTCGCTGCAAATCCATTGATCGTTCCAAAGGACGGTTCCGTGGACTTCCAGATTTGGGCTAAATTGGCAAACATTTCCTCTTCCTCCACAGTTAACGGTGCCACAACGAGCACAGCTCGCTCTGGTCACGTTCCAGCTTTGGGCTTGAAGAGTGGATTGGTGACTGAAGAGTGGGATGCTACATACTTCGGAAACAACTTGAATATCCGTGCTATTGGTGCAGCTTCTGGTGAAAAGGTTTATGCCTCTTCCACAAATGCTAGCCATGGTAATGGTCAGGTTCTCCGTAAGACGCAACCTGTGGTCACGAAGCAATCGCTCTCGTCCACAACCTTGGCAAACATCGACATGGACTTGATGAAGTTCCAGGTCGCTGCTGACACTGCTGGTTCGGTGGCTTGGAAACAAGTTGTCTTCCAGTACTCCAAGAGCGCAGATCCTACACTTGCCAACTTCCGTTTGCGCCGCGGTGCTTCGGATATGGAATTGACAAGCTATAATGTCACTTCTGATATTGGTGTTGATTTGAAGGCCGGCACACTTGCCGCAGCTTCAACGACAGGCTATGTCGTTGTGTCGATGGCTGAAGGTCAAGAAGAAGTGGTGCTTGGTTCCGGAAACGTGTACACCTTGCACGCGACAGTTGCTGGTGCAGAAGCTGGTGACAGTGTCACTTTGAGCTTCTACCGCAATGCATCGAGCGCAATCGTTACTGGTTACCTCGTACGCTCCCTCGCTGTCTCGCCGCTGACAACAGCAAGCGCAAATATCTACCACATCGACTTAGGAACGGCTCCTTCAGCAGGTGCTGGCGCAGCTGGTGCATCGGTTGGTACATTTGTGTGGTCAGACAACTCGGAAACAGGTACAGCCGCACACTCGTCTGCAGCGCAGACGTCTCGTGACTGGACCAACGATGTCTACGTCCAGGACTTGTCCCAGACTCAGACAGTCAGCCGTTAATCGCTTAGCGCAAGCTAAACGGTTCTGGCAGACAAAACAAAAAGACCCCCTCGGGGGTCTTTTTGTTTGGGGGCAGACGGATGCTCCGGCGAGTGCTATTCTTCAGGACATTATGAAACGCTCAGATATCGTCCAATGGCTTAAAGTCATTACCTATGGCGGGATTTACGGTGGTTTATTACTGCCCTTGGTCTTCATGCCCGTCGTCATCTTTCCCTTCGTCTTCTCAAAACTGATCTTCTTCCAAGTCCTGATCGGGCTCACATTCCCGGCTTACTGCATTTTAGCCTGGATAGAGCCTCAATTTCGTCCACGCTGGAAGCCTCTGTATATTGCGCTTTTAGCTTATTTTGTTGCAATCCTTTTATCGGTGATCTTCGCGATTGATCCAGCCCGCGCCTGGTGGGGGAATCAAGAGCGCATGAATGGATTGTTTACGGTTTTACATTTCTTCCTGTGGCTAACCATGATGGTCTCCGTCTTAAAGACCTGGAATCAATGGAAAAAACTGCTTGGTTTTCAAATTATCTTATCGGTTTTCATGGGCTGTGTTTCTCTTTTGCAGATTCCATTTCCAAAATTATTGCTATTTCCGGCTGGGCCACGTGTCGGCGGTTTGCTCGACAATCCAATTTACATGGCGGGTTATCAGATTTTTAGCTTCTTCTTCATCGCCTTATTATGGATGAAGACCGAATCAAAAACAGTCCGCCTTCTCCTTATCCCGGCGATCTTGATTGATATCGGAGCCTTTATCGCAGCTCAATCCCGTGGAGCGCTTTTGGGTTTAGCCGTCGGTATAATTGTATTCGGTCTTCTGTGGGTGATTTTAGGGAAAAGCAAAAAAGCAAAGGTCATTGCTTTATCGGCGATGTTCGGATTTTTTGCTTTGTATGGTGTGGCATATGCCTTAAAAGAAACGCCGCTGATCAAAAACTCTGGTGCCTATCGTCTGCTAGATCTCCGTGCAACGACCGAGACGCGCTTCATTGCCTGGAAAATTGCAGGGAAGGGCTTCTTAGAACGCCCATTAACGGGTTGGGGATATGATAATTTCCACATCCTGTTCAATAAAAAATACAATCCACAATCATTACGTTTCGGCTATTACGAAACCTGGTTTGATCGCGCTCATAATACGGTCATGGATATTTTGTCCATGACGGGTTTATTCGGCATCCTGACCTATATCGGCGTGTGGAGCGCCCTTTTCTACAGTGTCTTCCGCGCATATCGAAAGGGTTGGATCGACGCCGCGATCGCCAGCGTGCTCACCGCCTTACCGATCGCATACTTCGTCCAAAATCTGTTCGTGTTTGATCAACCAGCGGGATTCACGATGAGCTTCTTGATGTATGGATTTATCATCGCCGCGACGAGCGGAGAATTTACAGGAAAAATAGAAAAAATAGAGGCAAAACCAAGCACAGGAGGAAAATCCTTCCCGATGATTGGCTTTATCGCTCTCCAGCTTGTGGGCTTATTCATCGTTTGGCGTTGGTCCATTTTGCCTTTTCAGGCCTCTATTCTGACGATCAAGTCAAACAATGCGTATGCAGCCGGAGATATGTCGCAAGCCCTCGATCATGCAAAGCAGGCAGCGCTGATCCAAACCCCGTATCTCGACGAGCAGACATTCTTGCAGGGTCGTAATCTCATGTCATTGCTCGATGCGAATGTGATTGAGAAAGTTCCGAATTGGCGCGAATGGCATGATTTGGTAAAGACGATTACAGAAAAGCATTTAGCCGATCATCCAGAAAATACGCATCCGCATTTTATCTACGCTCGTTTTCTGCAAACCTTCTCCAAGCTCGTCCCTGAGAACGCAGCTCAGGCTGAAGCAGAATTTAAGAAAGCGATCGAGACCAGTCCTACTCGTCAGCAGCTCTACTATAGCTTGGCTCGTTTCTATCTTGAGCAAGGACGCAAGCAAGAAGCCTATGATCTGTTTAAGCAGGCGGTCGATTTCGATCCAGAAATCGGAGAGAGCTTATGGTATGCCGGACTTACCCAAATGTTCGATTTAGGCAAGATGAAGGAGGGTGCGGAGCAGGTTGTTCAAGCGACAAAAGTAAAGCATCCGTATCAGCCAAGGGATGTGCGTGAAGCAACGGCTTTGTCTCTCTCGCAAGGCATTGTTGGTGATAAGGAGGGTTTTCTCGAGCTCTTGAAGATTCTCCCAGATCTTTCGGGCGGCACAGCGGCCTACTACTTAGATATCGCACGTAGCGCGGAGAAGTTGGGGTTAATTGACCAGCGGAATATTCTCCTGGGCGCAATTTCAAAAGCAGATCCGAGTGTCGCTCCGCGTCTGGTTCCATTACAGAATGGTTCAGCTACGAGCATCGACTCGGCATTGAAGATGACTACGCCTGCACCTACTCCCGTAAAACCTCAGACAGCGACCTCCACCTCAAAAACAAGCACCACAACCTCAGGTGCAGGAGGTACGGGCCCAAGACGCTAAGTTACTCGCCGATTAACGCATCACGATTACCTTGAAATGTCCGTTCCCAAGTAAAACGGGAGCGGACATTTTGTATAGCGGCTTGCGAAAATGTTTGTCGCAACGTTTCATCGGTACATAGCGTTTGTAGTGCGCGCTCCAGTCGCTTGGAATCATCAATCGGAACAATGATGCCGCAAGTCTCATCCTGATGTTGAAGCATCCATTTGCAAGCACCGACATCCGTCGCAATGCAGGGGAGTCCGGCGGCCATCGCTTCAAGCAGAGCCCATGGCATGCCCTCTTTTCTTGAAGGAAGGACAAAGACATCAAAAGCTCGATACAGGGTCGTCGCGTCTTTCCGATGTCCGATCAAATGAATCCGTTCCGGAAAAGCCGACAAGCTCTGCATATGTTTCAAATCCTCAAACAAAGGTCCATCGCCCAGGATAGCAATATGCGTGCGTGCATGTGTTGATAAAAAGGATTCAGCCTGAGACAGGTAGGGGATGAGACCTTTGGTTGCATAGGCATTTGAAACAGTCCCAAAAACAAATGCATCCATCGGTAGGCCGAGTATTTCGCGCGCCGTCTTCCGATCGAGGAGCTGATCTTGAAATTCTTCCAAGTCGAGTCCATTTGGAATAGAAATAACTTTTTCACGCGGAATAATTCCAAGTGTCTGCGCCAAAGCTTCATCGCCTGGATGTACGGTGACAATCACGTTTTTATATTTCGCCGTCCACTGTTCCGCTTTCTGATAGAGCCATTTTTTCCAGGACGAAATCGGTTCCAAAAAAGACCAGCCACCAATTCGATAAGCGACCCGCAGACTATTTCCCTGCTTGCGATAATTCTCACTAGCAATGGATCCAAGGATGCCGATCTTCGAGCTATTCAAATGAATCGCATCCGGCTTAAACTCTGCAATAAGATTCTCAATTTCCGTGATCGTTCTCCAATCGGCAAGGGGATTAAGTTCTCTTGTTAATTGTTGAAGGCGACGCGTCGGGACTCCAGCCTCACGCGCTCGATCCCAAAGATCGCCCTCTCCGGCCGCAGCTAAAAGCACCACATGGCCCTCCTTTTGCAGGTCTTTTGCAAAGTGGACGAGAAACGATTGAACCCCGCCCCAATGGGCTTGAGTGACGAGCAAGAGGATGCGTTTGGCGGATGGCATACATTGTGGCTAACATAGCGGAACATAGGACATCGGACAAGGCAGGGGCGCATGGTCATGCGCCCTGATCCTCCGCAAGCGCCCGACCCCGTATCTTCTGACTTTTAAACGGTGAGACCAACCGATCAGGGCGCATGACCATGCGCCCCTACCTGATATATGTGTGGAATCGCAGGCATTGTAACCCGTGACGGCCGTCAGCCCGACGAAGCCCAGCTTCGGCATATGTCCGACGCAATTGCTTATCGCGGCCCAGACGCTGATGGTCTGCATCTCGAGCCAGGTTGTGGCCTCGCGCATCGCCGTTTGTCCATTATCGACCTCAGCCCGTCTGGTATTCAGCCGATGGCGGATGGATCAGGCAAAGTGCGCATCACCTTTAACGGCGAAATCTATAATTTCCAAGAGCTGCGTTCGGAGCTAGAAAAAGCTGGCATCAAATTCCATTCCCATTCCGATACCGAGGTTCTGCTGGAAGGATATCGCATTTGGGGAATCGGTCTGCTTCCACGTCTCCGCGGTATGTTCGCCTTCGCCATCTGGAATAGCCAAACCCAAGAGCTCTTGATGGCCCGCGATCGCATTGGGAAAAAGCCACTCTTCTTTTCAAAGACGTCTACGGGGGACTTCGTCTTTGCTTCTGAGCTGAAAGCGCTATCCGCCGTCATACCGATGAAGCCAGACTGGCAATCCGTCCGTCTCTTCCTCGGTCTCCAGTATGTTCCATCTCCCCGCACCGGTTTTGAAGGCGTCGAGCAAGTTCTCCCTGGAAGTTATGTGCTTTGGAAAAACGGAGAAATAAAACAAGAGAAGTATCATCATTGGAAAATCCAAGAACTCCCCCTAGCGAAGGGGGAGCAAGAGGGGGTCGCTTCGACCGATTCCCGCATCCGTTCCCTCCTAGACGAGTCCGTCCGAATCCGCCAACTCGCAAGCGATGTCCCTGTCGGCGCCTTCCTATCCGGCGGCGTCGACTCCGCCGCGATTGTCGCCTTCGCCTCCAAGCATGCCACTCAGCCAATGAAGACATTCACGATGGGTTTCGATGTTCCAGAGCGAGACGAGCGCACCGAAGCACGTGAACTCGCCAAAATATTTGGAACTGAACATCACGAATTCGTCGCCAAGCCAGAAGATTTGCTTCGGCTCGCCGATTCGCTCGTCGCGCATTATGATGCGCCATTTGCAGATTCGTCCGCGCTCCCGGTTTGGCTCCTTGCCGAACAAACAGCGAAACAGGTAAAAGTCGTCCTCACGGGCGATGGGGGAGATGAGCTCTTCGGTGGCTATCGCCGCTATCTTCATTATCTCCGCGCGCAGCAGCTCGCCAAGCTTCCAATCAGTGGTTGGCTCGCAACCAATATGCGCCGCATCGGAACCTGGTATCACGATACCGATGTCGTCCGCATGGGTCGCCTAATTGACGCACTTCGTCAGAATCCTGATCGAGCTTATGGTGAATTATTTACCGGGGCTTATTTTGATACGCATGACATCACGCGTATTTTTCGTCCCGAATTTTTGAAACAGACGGCGGGGGCAGATGCGGTGGATTTTGTTTCAGAATATTCGGGCAGAGACCTCCCCCTGCCCCTCCTTGCTAAGGAGGGGGGTCTGTCGGCCGGCATGTATTTCGATCTGACCTCATATCTTCCGGATGATTTGAATGTCAAAATGGATCGGGCGACCATGCGTTTTGGTCTTGAAGCTCGAGCTCCATTTTTAGATCAAGAGCTCGTCCAATTCGCCCTGGGCCTCCCATTGAAAGAAAAGGTAGGAAATGGTAAGACCAAGATCGCATTGAAGCGGGCTTTAAGGGGGATCGTCCCTGATGATTGTTTGAATCGTCCAAAGCGCGGCTTTCAAGTTCCGCTCTCAGAATGGTTTAAAGGCCCATTAAAACAGGCCTTTGCCGAGCGTTGTCTCGATCCTCAGGGTCCGCTCGCCAAGATCGCTGATCTGGAAGCGATCAAGATCCTGGTCGAAAAGAATGAGAAGGGCGCGGATCATGGAAACCGTTTGTGGATGTTATTCGCTCTAAGCTCTTGGCTTCAAAAATACGCCTAAGAATATATGTCACCAAAAAAAGTCTTAGTTACAGGCGGAGCTGGCTTTGTCGGATCCCATCTTTGCGATCGCTTGATTGCTGATGGACACGAAGTTATCTGTTTAGATAATTTGTTTACCGGCTCAAAAAGCAATATCGAGCATCTGTTAAAAAATCCAAAATTCAGTTTTGTGGATCGCAATGTACAGCTGCCTTTTTTTGCTAAAGTAGATTGGATTTTTAATCTCGCTTGTCCCGCATCACCTAAGCATTATCAATCTGATCCCGTTGAAACCGTGCGGACAAATGTGCTCGGTATGATTAATATGCTCGAGCTCGCCAAACAAACGGGCGCTCGAGTACTTCAGGCTTCAACCTCCGAAGTTTATGGCGATCCAGAATGTCATCCACAAACAGAAGCCTATTGGGGAAATGTAAATCCGATCTCCAAGCGTGCCTGTTATGACGAAGGAAAGCGCTGCGCCGAGACCTTATGTTTCGATTATCATCGAGAATACAATGTTGATATTCGGGTGATTCGTATTTTTAATACCTATGGACCACGCATGGCCAAGGGCGACGGACGTGTAGTTTCAAATTTCATTCTGCAAGCTTTACGCAGCGAAGATATTACAATTTACGGTGATGGTTCATATACCCGTTCATTTCAATACGTGGATGATTTGATTGAAGGGATGCTGCGCATGATGCAGACCGAAGATTTCACCGGCCCACTAAACATCGGAAACCCTGGCGAATTTACCATTCTTGAACTTGCAAAGATCGTGATTGAAATGACGGGATCCTTGTCCAAGATTGTGCATCTGCCCGCGGTCGAACATGATCCAAAGCAACGTAAAGCAGATATTCAATTAGCCCAAGAAAAGCTCAATTGGAAACCAAGTATTGCTCTACGTGACGGTTTAGAAAAGACGATTGCCTACTTTCGATCAGTTGTTTGAACAAAATAAAGCCTAAATCATTGACGAATGGGCAGAAAAGTGTTAGTTTGGCCGCGGCTCTTTTTCAAAAATTCTTTCAAGGGGAGTTAGTTCATGCCAACGGTATTCTCTGATCTCGGTCGTGTCGTCGTAAACTTTGATAAAAGACGCGTCGGAGTGAATCTGCTCTCAGCTTTCCCACAAGCTTTTCGCATCACTGATGTGAATGTGCTTGATTGGCATCTGAATAAAAAACCAGAAGCAGAGTCGCTTCTGACTCGCTTCGAGCGTGGTCATGTCCACGAGGATGAATTTCGGAATGGGGTCGTGAAGCTTCTGAGCGAAGTTCTGACACCACAGGGAGCAGAGATCCTGAAGTGCTCCGGCGAGATCTTCTGGAGGGCTCACTGCGATATCTTTGAGGTGAATATGCCCGTGGCGATGCTTTTGCAAAACCTCTGGCAGTCTCATCCGGGTACTCGTCTCTTCGCCCTGTCCAATACGGACATTCGTCGTTGGCCCTATATTTGGGCCATGGCCAATCTTCCATTCGTGAACGGCATCTTCAGCTTTCGCGTCGGTATGATGAAGCCAGAACCGGGTATCTTTCGGCGGGCGATCAACATGTCTGGTGAGTCAGCGAAGCAATGCTTTTTTACGGATGACATTCTTGAAAACGTGGATATCGCTCGTTCGCTCGGAATGTGTGCGCATCACTACGATGTGCTCGATGTCGAGCGCGATATCCGTCTGCAAGGGGCTCTGCAAGCCTTCTTGTCGGAAGTAGATGGGTAAACCAGGTTCCTATGCTCCAGATTGTCGATACAGACAGCCTGGAGTTTTTTGTTTGCCTAGAACCGAAAACGAGGCTAACCTTCCGTTATATGCAAAAGAAAGCCATCATCTTCTCCACCGCCTATTTCCCCATGGTTGGCGGCGCTGAAGTTGCGATGCGTGAAGTGACCGATCGTCTTCCTGATTGGAAGTTCGATTTGTATTGCGCCAAGATTAATCCTGATCTTTCGCCAACAGAACAGATCGGAAATGTGACCGTCCATCGCTGCGGTTTCGGCCATCCGATCGATAAATACCTTCTGCCGATCACGGGGACTTTGAGCGCCTTTTTTTCAAAGGATACGTCTGATTCAATCATTTGGTCCTTGCTCGCAAGCTATGGTGGTTTTGCTGCCTTGTCCTATACTTGGCTTCGTCCATCCGCAAAAATGTTATTGACGCTTCAAGAAGGGGATCCGCTCGAACATTATGATAAGCGCACCGGCGCTCTCGGTTTCTTGCATCGTGCTATTTTCAAACGTGCCGACGCCGTCCAGTCCATTAGTAACTTTCTCGGCAAGTGGGCAAAAGACATGGGCTTCAAGGGTGAACCAAAGATCATTCCAAACGGTGTCGATGTCACGCGCTTTGCAGAACGGATTACGCCAGAAAAGCGCAAACAGCTGCGCCAAGAATTTGGTTTGTCAGAAGCCGATATCGTGATCGTCACCGCATCCCGTCTGTCTTTAAAGAATGCCGTCGACGACATCATCCGTTCTCTCGCTTTTCTTCCGAAAGAATATAAAGCACTGATTGCCGGTGTCGGTGAAGATCAAGACATGCTCAATAAGCTCGTTGAAGAAAAGGGCTTGAAGGATCGTGTGATCTTTTTAGGAAAACGCGGACATGATGAACTGCCCGGTATTCTCCAAGCGAGCGAAATCTTTTGTCGCCCCTCCTTGTCCGAAGGTCTAGGAAATTCCTTCCTCGAAGCCATGTCTGCTGGGATTCCGATTATCGGAACCCCTGTCGGTGGCATCCCAGATTTTCTGACAGATGGTGAGACGGGCGTCTTTTGCCAACCTCGTGACCCAGAATCTCTTGCGAAGGCTGCGCGTCGTATTATGGAAGCACCAGGTCTGCGTGAAAAACTGATTCGCCAAGGCGAGCCTCTCGTCCGTGAAAAATATAATTGGACCGTGATTTCGAAAGATGTTGGAGAGATGTTGAATAGCTTGTCCACATAAACATGAAATTTCTTCTCGTTTCTGGCATCCTTCCACCGGATATCGGTGGCCCGGCCCGCGTCATCTCTGATCTCGCGGAAACATTGCGTTCGCAAGGACACGAAGTCGGAATGATGGCATATGGAGCAAAAGACGACATGTCGGATGGAATCATCCGCATCAGGAGAAGCCAAAATATCTTTTCTCGCTATTGGGCGCTCACCCAAGCGATCCGCCAAAAAAGTGCGCCCGATGTGATTATTTTGGCGACGGATGTTTTCTCTGTAGGAATTCCAACGCGTCTTGCTCTGATCGGAAAAACCAATCAGTTCATTCTTCGTCTCGGCGGCGAATGGGCTTGGGAGGATGCGGTGACAAAAGGTCGATTTTTTGGGACGCTCCGGCAATATTGGAAAACCTCGCATGGACTGAGAGGGGTTTTTGAAAAGATCAATTATCGCTGGATTCTGAATCGTGCGGATAAGATCTGTGTGAGCTCATTTTTCTTGCGAGATGCACTGTCCCTGCATCTCGGTATGGATCCAAAGAAATTCTCCCTGACCCCAAATGAATCTCAATTAGAAGTCATTCCTCGAACAAGACCGATCCCACATCAGCCGCTTCGTCTTTTGTATATAGGTCGTTTTGCGCCCGTTAAAAATATTCCATTCCTCGCCCAAGTCCTCGTCGACATACTGAAAGAGGGTTTGGTTTTTGAAGCAGACATTATTGGTGAGGGATCAGATCAAAAAAAGATTGAAAGAATCATCGTGGACCAAAGAAATATTCGCTTGCACCCCCCACAAGAAAAAAGCCAACTGACAGAAACGTATAATTCGCACGATATTCTTCTCCTCCCTTCCTTGTCCGACATTTGTCCGAATGGTGTCCTTGAGGCTTTGTCCGCCGGTCTTCCTTGTTTGATCACAAAAGAACATGGTCTTTCAAGATCTCTCGGCGGTATCATGGAGCTCGACCCAATGGAGCCTGAGGTTTGGAAGCATTACATTCGTCAATGTATCAAAGAGCCAGAGCGTGTCCGTGCTCTGGCTGCTGCGATTTCGATTCCACCACGTCGTCCAGACGAGCAGACATTGTCCGAGATTCTTACGGCTTCCGTGCAAGTAAGATAAATCCTGTCCCAATTCGTCTTAAGATTGGAGTTCGTGCAAAGCGTTCCAATGGCTCAGAGATCTTCACGCTCAAAGCTGGGAACAGTATATCGAGTGGACGACAAAATGTTTTGAAATTGTAGAAGATAACATCTTCAACCTTGAAGCCTTGTTTTTCTACTTGAGCGATGGTTTCTTTTAATTTGTATTCACGATGCTTCACGCCCTTTGGCGCTTGCCCATAGCGTTTAATTTTCAGGAAAGGTGAAATCAAGGCATGCGTGAATCGATTCCATATGCGAGTTGGGCTATAGAAATGCGGATAGGTGAGAAGAGCAATTCCCTTTGAAGGCAAGACGCGAAGAAATTCTTTCAAGACATCGTCTTCATTGTTGACATATTCCAAAAGTCCCATGGCGCTTACGGCTGATAGGCTGCCATCTGCGACCGGAATTTTTTCTGCTGCACAGATTTCCAAGCGCACGCGTGAATCGCTTCCAAATTGCTTCTGACATTCTTCAATCATGTGCGGTGCAATATCTGTGCCATAGACACGATATCCCGCATCAAGCAGGTCTTTGAACATGGTCGCTGGTCCGCAGGCGATATCAGCAACTTCTGAGCCGGTTGGGATATGCGCTTTCAAAAGTTCCATGCAACGGGTTCGTCGGGCACGAAAAGAATGGCCATCTGGATTCATCGCTTCATACCAAGATCCATACACGGGAGCGGCGGTATCAAAGTGGGTTGTTACACGATTTTGAGGTTGAAATTCATTCATATCAGCTTGAGGGACGGAATTATTTATCGTCGGAATGCCCGTAGCATGGAGCGCAATCCGCTTATGGTCAAGCCAAAACGCGCAATGTCGGATCCGGTATCCACCGTGAGCCGCGGCAAAAAGAAGGGATCTTCGGTTTGTCCAGTCCGGCGTCCAATGGTTGTTAAACAGCTTCGAAAGCCTGCTTTTCGAATGAGTTCCATCGTTCGATCGGTCCAATCTCCAGGCTGTCCATTCGGATGTGCAAAATGGACACAGGTCTGCCCAAGCTCCGTCTCTATTCTTTGCTTGCTCTCTAGAACTTCAAGGTTCGCTTGCTCATCGGTGCAATGCGACAGAATGGGATGAGTGACCGTATGTGCGCCAATTTCAAAGCTTGCTTTTGCCAATCCACGAATCTGCTCCCAGCTCATCGGTCGATGCAAGGGAGCAATAACATTGGATGAATGCGCCCACTGTTCCATGTCGCGCAGAACAGACTCCCGAATTTCTGGTGTGCATTTCTTTAGTCGCTCGCGTAAGCGCGAGTCGCTTGTTTTTCGATCCTCAGGACGAAGGCTGATCAAAACCTCTTCCTCGCCAATCTTGAAAGCCAGATCATTCCCCGGTAATTGGTTAAAAGCTAATTCAAATCGATCAACCCAAAGCGTCGTTTTTCCATCAATAAAACCCGTCGTGACGAAAAAAGTAGCTGGAATTCCCATCGAAGTCAGGATCGGCGCCGCTACTTCGGCATTGTTGGCATAGCCATCATCAAAGGTAATGCAGGCGCCAAGGCGGGGGAGGGGCTGGCCTTTTTGGATCAAGCTAATGACTTCTGAGAGACCTAAGAAGTGATGAGTTTGGCCTAAAAGGCTGAGTTGTTGGCGAAAAGCCTTTTCGGGGACATGTTTAACTCGAATGTCGGGTGACATCGAATCACTTGCCGGTCGAACGCCATGATAAAGCAGGATAACTATGCCGCCAGTCTAGCGGGTTTCGCTTTTTTTGACGATATGGCAATCTTGAAGCCATATATGCGGCTACTTGTCATTGGAATGGATCGAATGGTGGCTGACCCGTCTTCAGGCTCAGCCCAGCGCCAGGCGGGTTATTATCAGGGTTGGGACGTTGATATTTTGGTGATCGCACCCGGAGAGCCAAAGACGCTCGAGATCGCTTCAGGAATCAGAGTCATCGTCTCGGGAGGGAAAAACCGAGCCAGGGCTTTTTTTGCCGCGATTCAAAAGGTTCGTCAGCTCTGCCGATCAGGGCAATACGATGTCGTCACCGTCCAGGATCCATTTTTTTCTGGTTGGCTTGGTTTGATCGCAACCTGGTGCAATCCGAAAACAAAGCTGCATCTCCAGGACCATAGCGAATATTTTGTCCGAAATTTTAGAACACGTCAGGAAAAGTTGTGGTTACCTCTGGCGCTTTTTTTAATCCGTTGGACTTCACGTATTCGCACCGTGAGCCAAAGAGGAGCTCGGGGTTTAGAAGCGCGTGGCATCCCTGCAGAACAAATTGATGTCATTCCCGTCGCGACAGATTTTTCGCGTTTCACTGCCATTGCACCGCCATCAAATGCATTGCATGTCTTATGTGTCGCTCGTCTTGAATGGCAAAAAGGAATTGATGTCTTATTAAAAGCTTGGTCCACGGTGCGAAAGGCATCTCCAGAGGCAAAGCTAAAAATCGTCGGAGACGGCTCATTGCGAGCCTCGCTTGAACATCTGGCGAAGGAACAGGGATTGGCCGATTCAGTCGAATTCATGGGGCATCAAGCGGATGTGATCTCTCAGATTGAATGGTCCAGCATGGTTGTCCAGCCATCGCGCTTTGAAGGCTGGGGTTTAGCGGCCGTCGAAGCTGCAGCAGCGCAAAGACCAGTAATCATGACAGAGACAGGTGCAGCCGGTGAGATTTTTATTGATCAGAAATCAGCTCTCATCGTTCCCATGGAAAATCCTGAAGCGCTAGCTGCTGCGATACTCAAGCTTCAAAAAAATCCTCAGATAGCACAAAAGCATGCCGCTGAAGCGAAGCGTCGTGTGCAGGCATTGCCGACACCAGAAGCGACAACTGCGCTCATTCGGCAATCATTAGAAAAAACAACACAAGATAAAGCCTGGCCAAGCTTGAAAGAATATGTGCGACTCTACGGCATTTCTTGGTTGGTGCGCATCGCCGTTTTTGTTCTTGTGCTTTACCGATTTGGACAAGATGGTTTGATATTTCCTGATAGCAAATCATATCTCGGTCTGGCGAATTCCCTCGTGAGCGGCCAGGGATTCATGCATGAAGGAATCGTTTTTGCCTATCGGACCATTGGATATCCGCTATTTTTAGCCGGAGCACTTTTCTTAAAGATCCCACTTTGGCTGATTGCGATCTTTCAAATTTCTATCGCGTCCTTGGTTCCCGTCCTGGCATTGCGCATATCAAAATCATTAGGCTTCTCAAAAAGAGTTTGTCTGATAACGGCCTGGATCTGCGCCTTAGAGCCGCAGCTCGTTTTCTTCAGTTTCCCTTTGCTCACGGAATGGATCATGTTCCCCTTGGCCTTGCTCGCGATTGATTTTCTGTTAAAAGCTTTTCGGTCTGGCTATTGGCGAGATGTTACGGGGGCGGGAGTCGTGCACGGAATCGGTTTATTGATTAAGCCGGTATACCAAGCATTTCCTGTTTTTCTGATCATCGGTTTATTGTCGCAGCCACGTTTTCGTTCCTCAAAAAAAGCGTGGATCAAGTTGATCGTAGGTTTAGGTATTGCATTTGCAATTATTTTTCCATGGCTCCTTCGCTCAAAGATTGTCTTCAATGCGTGGGATTTAAGCTCTCAGGGACGTTCAGCGACCTTGTTCTATCTTGGGACATCGATCATCGCGACCTCACAAAAAATCCCATATGGCGAAGCGGAGGTGATTATCCGCAAGCGTTTTATGACGAGATTTGGTGCGGATACCAGAGATCATGTCGGTGGAGGTAAAGAATATACGACCATGGCCTGGGAAATTGTCCGTGAGCATCCCGGGACACTTGCAAAATTAATTTTGACCAATACGGTTTCATTTTGGACGGCTCATACCTATAATTATGTTCCGTACTACTATAAGCTGATTCCGCAGATTGACTGGAGCGTATTGCCACCAACCCATTATCTGATTCAGGGACGCTTCCAGGATTTTTTCCGTTCCTTTGGACATATTTTTACGCAGCCATTCTATTATATCGGCGTTATCGGTCGTTTGATGTGGGCTACGATAACCCTCCTCATGCTCGCGGGATGGTGGCTGGCTTGGCGTCGGCTTCCGCGTGAGGGGCTACTACTGGTGATTGGTACCTGTATCTATGTAACCGTAACGCTGTGGGTGAATGGACTTGGCGTCGATGGCCGCCTGCGCTTGCCAATCGTGCCTTTCCAAATTCTGTTTGCTGTATTCACCTTAGAGATTCTGTGGGAATGGCGCCAAAAGAAACATAGAACCAAGCTATGAAGCTCCTTTTGATCACGCAGCGTATTGATGCCGATGACCGCAATCTCGCGGCGCATGTCCGTTGGCTTCAGGAGTTTGCAAAAAATACAGAACAAGTTCGTGTGATCGCGCAGAGTGTCGGTCGTGTAGACTTGCCCGAGAATGTGCATCTCATCTCACTCGGAAAAGAAAATGGCGCTTCAAAATTGACGCAGTTCATTCGGCTTTTGGGCGCTTTGCAGTCTGGAATTGCGGTCTCAGACGCCGTACTTGTTTTGATGGTTCCGATGTATGTCGTCCTGGCCGCGCCATTTGCTTGGCTTGGAAGAAAGCGGATCTATCTTTGGTATACCCATAAACATGTCCCATCAATGTTGCGTCTCGCAGAGCGTTTGGTGCATCGAGTTTTCAGTGCATCAAAAGAAGGTCTAAAATTGAAAACAGAAAAAGCCGTTTTTCTAGGTCATGCCATTGATACGGATTTCTTTTCGCCAGATCCAAGCCAAGTCCGAATCCCTGGGAAAGTCATCACAGTGGGGCGTATTACCGCAACCAAGAGATTGGATCTTTTTATCCAAGTTATCGGCGAATTAGGGGGATCGGCGACCCTTGATTTCATCGGCGACCCAATTCAGCCAGAAGATATCGCCTTCCAAGAACGCATGAAGCAAGAGATTCGAGCGAAGGGTTGGGAACAACGAATTCATTTTGTCGGAGGGATGTCTCCTGAAAAAGTCCGTCAGGCATATCAAACAGCAGCTGCTTTTGTGAATGCGAGCGGAACAGAAAGTTTGGATAAAGCCGTGTTAGAAGCGATGGCTTGCGAATGTCCAATCTTCGTCTCCAATCCAAGTTTTCAAAAGATGATTCCGACAGAATGTTTTGTTGAATCAAGTACGCCAGAGCTTTTTATAAAAGCACTTCGTCCATACCTCGAAAAACCTCAAGGGATGAGCGTCCTCCGAAGCGAAGTTGTGACGAACCATAATATCCACAAAACGCTCTCCGGCATGATCCAATTGATGCGAGCGGAGCAGAAGTGATAATCTTGTTTGGATATTCCACAGAAGTATGGGAGGATTGTCCAAATAGAATTGTATGAATGGCATCGCTCGTATTCTCAGGGAACGGTTACATAAAGATTTTGGCAGTCTATACAAAATACATAAAGCGCATCCTCTACGAACCTGGCTCGCATTGGCGGCTTTTATTGTGGCGTTTACATATGCATTAAGCTATCAAATCGCGCCAACCGTAGATGCTCGAAAATTCCATACGATCGCCGTCAATCTCGTAACGAAAGGGACTTTCTGTTTTGGCTGCGATGTCCCTCTGGCAAAAGATACAGCGATCCGTGATATCGGACCCGGTTATCAGTTTTTCTTAGCCGGCGTCTACAAAATCTTTGGCATCCGAATTTGGATGGTGTGGCTTCTGCAAGCCTTGATGCATGCGACGATTGTCTGGTGGCTTTACGGTTTGATTCGACGCATTCTCGGTCAAGCTTCCTCAAACCATCTCAATACTACGCTGCCGCTCGCGCTCTACGCCTTTCATCCAGATATCATCCAGGCTGCAGCCATGTTGATGTCCGAAGCTTTGTTTGTTTTTCTGCTCATGATTTTGGTAAAGATCTTTATATCCATCTGGGAGCGTCACGGAAAATCGTCCTGGACATCGCTTATCGGAATGGGTCTTTTATCCGGCGCGCTCATGATGGTTCGTCCAACCGGGTTGCCTTTTCTCATCATTGTTCTATTTGTATTCGCTTGGAAACATTGGTGGAAGGCCGGTCTCATTGTTCTTATGGGTGCGGTCTTGATCCAGGCACCTTGGGCAATCCGCAATGCGCGTCTTTACAATCATTTCGTTCTAAATTCCGTCGTTGGCGGTTTAGATATCTGGGTGGGTTTGGATCCGTATAGCCCGGGCGAATTCAATATGGATGCGCTCCCGCATATCACGAGCAAAATTAATGGCCTGGATTCAGATGAGATTGATCGCGTAAGTCTTGCGGAAGCAAAAAAGATTGTCCAAGAAAAACCGCTCTTCGCGATCGGACGAACAATGCATAAGGGTTTGAAATTATTCGCCCTCACAAAAACCTCGGCCTTCTGGTTCCATTATCGGTCAACGGTCGATCAACTAGCGACACTTGTATTGTCACTTGGATTCAATGCGATTATTTGGTTGGCAGCCTTTGCTTGTCTTATTGAAGTTATCTGGCGGAGCAAATGGCCGCCGATCCTCATTTCGCTCGCCATCTTTTGCGTGATTCTCTTGGCTGTTTCGCCGACGCTCACCGTTGTCGTTAATCGCTATCGTATTCCAATGTTGCCTTTTGCGATTCTCTTAATGTCCTATTGGTTCATAATCACAAAATCCTGGCGTGAGCGTGGACGTTCATTGATCGTCGCCGTCCTGATTATCATCCTCTGTACCGTCGCTGATCTCTGGAATAGCTTTCCAAAAGTCCTTGATCGTATCCGTCGTATTCGTGGCGCTTCATGATATGAAGATCCAAAAAATCCGAGACGTCATCGTGAAATACCAAAGAGGATTCGGATTGGTTTTATGTCTCCTTATCGCCGGATTCTTCTCAACCTATAAATTAACCGAAAGTCCAAAGACCTGGTTTGACGAGGGGATGCTGGTTCAACTCGCAAGAAATGCACCAATATACCATTCATATGTGATGCGAGTTTCCCCAATGCAGGTGGAGCCTTTTGCGATCTATACAACGGTTGGACTTCCCGTGATCGCACCGTTGAGCTTGAGTTTTTATCTGCATGGAGTGGGGATTCTTCAGGCTCGTATGGTGATGGTGATGTATATCCTCTTCCTTGTAGCTGCTTTTTATATTTTTGCATCGGAGGCCTGGAGTACTCGAATAGCGACCTGGTCGACCTTATTACTCGTAAGTTTTGCGCCGCTCTACGGCAATGGAAAAAATGTGTTAGGTGAAGTTCCGGGTTTGTTCTTTTTCTTTCTTATGTTGTATTTCGTCGCTCGCTTAGAACGACAAAAGGACGCTGACCTTTCTGTGTGGATCGGTGCCGGTTTTTCGGCTGGGCTCTTCATGGCGACGAAACCGAATTTTATTCTGCTCGCACCTGTCCTGGGTCTTGCGCTCTTTATCCAGCAAAAACGAAGCGTTTTGCCTTGGAAAAAGGTGATACTCATGGGCGGAGCCGTAGTGATTCCTTTGATCGGATATATCATGAGTTTGCTCGCGAGTGGAATTTCGCTGATACAAGCTTTTGGAAGTTATGCGAATATGCCAGGTCTTCAGCAAGTTACAGGACTCACGCTTTCCCAGCTCGTCCTGAAGAATGCGCTTCTCTTTTTCCAACAAGCTACGCCGATATATCTGCTAGCCGTCATGATCGTCTGGACGATTTATCTCGGAATCCGTTTTAAACAGAAGCGCTCCATTCCGCTGCATGAAATCATTGCTTTTGGTTTTGCGATATTGACGATGGCCTATTTTCTAAAAATGCCTGGTTGGTTTCGATATCTCTTTGTCGCTCAGGTCATCGCTTTCCCTTACTTCGTTATTGCTTGTACCGAGCTTATTTCATTTCTGAATGCGCCGCTTCAGACAAAACGTCTTCTGCGGAGAGCTATTCCCGTCGCGCTTTTCGCCATCATTCTCTTTCAGGTATATCAAGTTCTCTTTAGTTCCTTTGTCGCAGGGTATTATCAAAATACACGAACAAAAGAATTGACGGCCTATTTCCATCAACTTGATCCTGCGAAGCATATCTTCATCTATCATGCTCCTGAGATTGTGACATTCATTTCTGGAGAAAATTATTCTCAGTACATGGATCTGGTCTACTTTGCGACAGGAATTGGAAAAAGCCAGCTAAAGAATCTCGAAGATGGCATTCCGGATCTCGTGATCGTCTCAGGCGACGAACTTGAAAAGGCACAGAAATTCTTGAGTAAATATCAGAAACAGATGATGCTCGATAATGGGAGTTATACGGTCTTTGAAAGAAAAGAGCTGTAAAAGAACGCCCATTTACACCTAAGGAGGTGTGGGCTAAGATGTGAATCAATTCCATGGAAAAAACCCCTGTCGAGCTTTCAATCATTCTCCCGACGTATAAGGAGAAGGAGAATCTTGTCATTCTGATTCCTCAAATTCAAGAAGAATTCCACGCTCAGAATTTTGAGATTATCGTCGTTGATGATCATTCAGAAGATGGGACGCGTGAACTTATTCAAGAGTTGCAAGGGAAATATCCAAACCTCACCTTGCTTGAGCGCGCGGGACTTTTAGGAATCGGCTCAGCCTTACGTGATGGATACAATCTTGCGCGAGGAGAATACATTCTCTCTTCAGATGCGGACTTGTCTTTTCATACCAATGACATGCGCGCCCTATTCGAAAAAATAAAAACGGGCTTCGATTTGGTTTTGGGGTATCGAGTGGATGATCCGGCCTTGTATCAAAAAAGAACAATCAAGGCCTGGCTTGAGAATCGTGTCTATAGCCCATTCTCAAATTTGATTATCGGTGTCTTGAGTGGCGTTGGGCTACGAAATTACAATACGGACTTTCGCATTATCCGAGCCGCAACCTGGAAGAGTATACAGACCGTCGAGAATCGGCAGTTTTTTCTTTTTGAAACCATCTTTCGCTCAAAACAAAAGGGAGCGAGAATTACCGAAATTCCGGTCGTCTTTTCTCCTCGAAAGTTTGGAGAATCCAAGGTGAGCTTTTTTAAACAGGCCCCAAAGTACTTTTTGAAACTCGTGCAGACGGTTTTTTCCGCTAAACAAGGGTAAAAGAGCTCTTAAAAAGGCTGTTGACGTCCTCAAAAACAGTACGTACACTCCATTTGCTATGAAAATCGAGGTACTTCAGCCTTCTTGCAATCTAGATACAGTCCGCGACGGTCGTGGAGGTATTTTTACCTGGATTCCAAAAGAACCCCTGGTAGAGTTCAATATTTTATATTTTTTGCCAGGCAAGACTCGAGGTCATCATTATCATCCTGAATTTAACGAATACTTTTTGGTTGTTGAAGGTTCCGGCGTCATGGTTCAACGGGCGACCGAAGATGAGCCTGAAGAATTGGTTCATATGAGCCGCGGTGACTGTGTGCGCACACCGATCGGCATTTCTCATACCTTTTACGCGATTACGCCCGTTACAGCGGTCGCGATGCTTTCAAAGAAATGGGATGACTGTGAAAAGCCAATTATTCGAGTAGACATGTTGCAGGGGAATGATCCAACAAAAAAATAATATGCAGACGATCGGCATTGTCGGGGCCAATGGATATCTCGGGAGTGCCATTTTTGACGTCCTCACGAAGCAGTCTAGCGATACGATTATTGCGATCACGCGGGACAATTATGCAGATAAACAGCAGGGGACTTACGACATCCTGATAAACTGCGCGATGCCTTCGGCGAGATTTTGGGCAAAGCATCATCCAGGTTTAGACTTTAAAGAGACGGTCGAAAAAACCGCGAATCTTTTATACAGCTGGCAATCCAAAAAAATCGTCCAAATCAGCACGGTCTCCGCTCGCTGTCAGCTAGATACGGTCTATGGTCGTCATAAGGCCGCAGCAGAAAAGCTCCTCGAACATGGGGATCATCTTATCGTCCGACTTGGTGCCGTCTACAGTCCAGAAATGAAAAAAGGTGTCCTGATGGACATGATGCAGGACAAGACGGTCTTTGTAGATGGTGATAGTCGCTATTGCTTCGCTCCGCGTGACTTCATCGCGCATTGGATCGCCTCCAATCTCCATCGTTCAGGACTCATCGAAGTTGGGGGAAAGAATGCGATCTCACTCAAGCAGATCGCTGAACGGATCAATTCTAAGTCTGTTTTCGAAGGCGCGATCGATCATCAAGAAATCGCCTCACCTGAATCCGATTTTCCTGAAGCGAGTGATGTTCTCACTTTTCTTGAATCATTGAAGAAATAATTTCCAATTACCTCTATGTCTGAACGAACCACGGCAAAATTCGCAACAAAAATCGACGCATGTCGCGCCTGCGGAAATACCGAACTCATCCCATGTCTTGATATCGGAGAACAATATCTCTCCTCGGTATTCCCGACCAATCTCGATTATCGAAAAGACGCCGTGAAATATCCTTTAGACATCGTGATGTGCAAAAAGCAGGAAGATGGATCGACTTGCGGTCTCGTTCAACTCGGTCACCGTCTCGATTTGACGGCAATGTATGATGCCTATCCATACACCAGCTCAACGAATTCTTCGATGACAAAAATTCTCGAAGATGTCGCCAATAGCGGAAAAGCCCAGAATAACTTGGTCGCAGACGATATCATTCTCGATATCGGTGGGAATGACGGAACCTTATTGTCTTTTTTTCGTGATGCGCCATGCAAATTGATTAGCATCGATCCAGCACAGAATGTGAAGTCTTTGCTCGAATCTCCAAACTATACATCAGTCCGAAATTTCTTTACGGCCGAATCCTACAAGTCCGTCGCTTCCAAAAAAGCCAAGTTGATTTTCAGCATTGCGATGTTCTATCACTTAGACGATCCAATGAAACTCGTCCGCGATGTCGCCGAGTCCTTGGACGATGAAGGCGTCTGGATTATCCAAATGGCCTATCTCCCAGCCATGCTTCGTACAAACATGTATGACAATATCGTGCATGAACATGCCGGCTATTATGCCGCGAATCACATGAAATGGGTCATGGAAAAAGCCGGATTAGAAATCTTCGACGTGATGGAAAATGATGTATACGGTGGCAGCTTCCGCGTCTTTGTGAAAAAACAGGGCTGCCAGCGCTTCCCATTGACGGAGCGTTATCAAGAGATCTTGAAAAAAGAATTGAACGAAGGACTATTCGATCCTGCAACCTACGATCAATTCCGCCAACGCGTCGAAAAGACGCGTGATGATCTCGTCGCTTTATTGAAGAAGTTGAAAGCAGAAGGGAAGTCCGTTTGGATTTATGGTGCCTCAACAAAAGGTAATACGATCTTGCAATATTGTGGCCTCGGACATACTGAAATCGAAGCAGCTGCCGACTCCAATCAATTCAAAGTTGGAAAATTTATTATTGGCGCAGATATCCCCATTAAAGATGAAGCCACGATGCGTGCAGCAAAACCAGACTATCTCTTGGCTCTACCATACAGTTTCGTCGACGGCTTCATCAAACGCGAAACCGAATTGATGGCAAGCGGATCAAAATTTATCGTTCCACTTCCTGAAGTGAAAATCGTTTAAACAAAAAAGCTACAATTTTTAGAATCGTAGCTGGGGATGGAGGAAGGAAAGGGTTAACAGGATGGCAGCCGAGACGGGGCTCTTGAGCCACTCCTTAAAAAAGGCTAGGAACTTCGGTTGATGCTGCTGGATCATGTCCGACGGGATGTCGCGATACCAGTTGCAAGTTTTGCTCACCCTGACCTCGCCGACCGGTTCGCAGACGAAGTAGATCGAGACGGGTGTGCCATAGGGATGCTCACCGTTCGTCCAGACATGGGTTGCGATCTGTCGAAGATTGGTCACGCCGTCTGCGATATTGTCCTTCTGTACATGTCGATCGCACGCCTGTTGGAAGTTCTCATTCGACCTCATGTAGCCGCCGGGGATGTGCAATCCCTTGAAGTCTTCATCATCCCGATAGGTGAGAACGAATCCTTGGCTCGGGTCATAGATTACGACTTCGACGGATGGCATCGGGGCGATTCGGTGAAGGGGCTTGAAGCACGAATCGGGAACATAGCCCCCATCCTGCTCATGGACGAGTGTCAGGAGCCGTGCGAGCTCTGCCTGATCTGCTTCTGAAAGGGACGATTTCATGGCTCAACCAAAGACCTTTCTGTCTTTCGACATAGCCCAACCTAGTATTTTTAAACGAAAAAGTCAAGTATGAGAGATGCCTCAGATTGAGCTGATAGTGCTACTATTGTGACATGAAAAAACGAGCTCTCATTACCGGCATTGGAGGCCAAGACGGCTCATATCTCGCTGAGTTTCTCATAGAGAAAGGCTACGAAGTTTTCGGCTTAGCGCGACCAGATAAAGATCTTGGATTCGTCCCCAAGGGCGTCAGCATCATCTCCGGAGACCTGACAGATGAGAGCTCGATCCAAAATGCTGTTCAAAAATCCATTCCCGACGAAATCTATAATCTCGCCGGTGTGACGGATTTGAAGACGGCCTATGAGCAACCGGAAATGACATTGAAAGTAAATGATAAAAACATTCATATTCTTTTAGATGAGGCCTTAATAGTGAATTCATCTGTCCGTTTTCTCCAAGCGTCATCCAGTGAAATTTTCCTCCCTTCAGAAGCGCCTCTAGACGAAAATTCTGCCCGAGATTGGCAAACCACGAACCCATACGCGAAAGCCAAGCTTATGGCAGACCGTGATATCGTCCAAGCATCTCGAGCGGACAAAGGTGTCTTCGCCTGCTCCGCAATTCTCTTCAATCACGAATCACCGCGACGTTCAGAAAAAAGCGTGATCCGAAAAATCACCAAGACATTCGCAAAAATAAAACTCGGACAAGCCCCGCTGCTCGAAATCGGAAATATCGAACTCTCCAGAGATTGGGGCTTTGCAGGGGATTATGTTCGAGCAATGTGGAGTATGCTCCAACAAGACAAGCCGGAGGATTTTGTGATCGCAACAGGAAAAATTCATTCCGTTAAAGATGTTATCAATGTCGCCGCGCAGACCGTCGGAATCGAGTTATCTTGGCAGGGTGAAGGGATGGAAATGTTGGCGACGGACAGTGCTGGGAAAAAGATCGTTCAAGTAAATCCAGAATTCTATCGACCGGCCGAACAATATCCAAAGATCGGCAATATACAGAAAGCCGAGAAAACGTTAGGCTGGAAGCCAGAAGTCGATTTTCAAGGATTAATCGAAATGATGGTAAGATCTGAGCTATAATATGCGTCTCCTGATTGCGCTAAATGCGCGTTTTCCGACAGAAAAAGCCTATGGCATCCAAGTCGAAACCATGGCTCGTGGAGCCGTCGCGGCTGGTTTTGAAGTTGGAATAACCTATCCTCGACGCACGGCGATCGAACCAAAACCAATCCAAGGCATAACCTATTTTCCCCGTGGCCTAAAGTTAATCGGTCTCCCGGGTTGGACTTTTCATATCACTCGCTGGTTCGGCCTCTTAGGTCTTTCTGCGGTAGCAAAGAAATTCCGTCCAGACTTTGTCCTCGCGAATGACCCACTTCAAGCAGCTTTTTTCCCAAAGCCATGGAAGTTGATTTGGGATTTGCATGATATTCCAAACCCAAAGAAGTCTCAGAACCGTATCTTGATTCAGATGATCTTGAAGCGCAGCCAGGGGATTTTAAGTACAAATGTCACCAAGCTTGAGGTGCTTAAGCGACTTGGTTTTAAGCTTCCGCCATCATGTGTCCTTCCGAATCCAGTTGGTTTTGATCCAGCGCCTTTTCTCGCGCAGGAGCAAACAGAGGCGCGAAAAGAGTTGGGTGTGACGCCAGTTGAATTACCGGTCGTATATGCCGGCCAGATGTATCCGTGGAAAGGCGTTGAAACCTTAATCGCGGCCGTTCCATTCTTGCCTGAACATGTGCATGTTCATTTAATTGGAGGAATCGGAAAGGATCTTGATCGCTGTGAAGAATTTGCGGCAAGTATGGAGGTAGATATCCGTACCAGGATGACATTTCATGGATTGAAGCAGCCTGAACATATTCCACTCTGGCTTCGTGCGGCTGAGGTTATTGTGATTCCAAATTCTGGCAAAGAAAGAATTTCTCGTGAAGATACCAACCCAATGAAGCTCTATGAAGCTTTGGCCGTGAATGCAAAAATCGTCATGAGCGATTTACCAGCTTTACGTGAAGCTGCAGGCGATACACCCGGGGTATGGTTTGTGGTACCGGATAGCCCTCAGCTTTTAGCTGAAACGATTCTACGCACGATCAATGCCCCTGATCCAGAGCGAAGAAAAACGTGGTTTTCAGCCGAGGAGCGAGCACAACAGTTTAAAAAGTTCTTAGAAACGCAGGTTCGATAAAAATAAAAATGAGACAAGATGATCGATATATATGGAAGAGCAGCAAAAAACCAACCAAAACCAGTCCATGAAAGAGCTTGCGGTAAAAGGGGTCGCGACCCTTTCTGTTCAAAGCGTTCTGCTTCAAGGGATTTGGTTTTTCACGAGCTTGGTTCTGCTGAACTCCATCAGCGTCTTTGACTATAGTGTTTTGAAATTGGTTTTAGTTGCCGTCGCTTTTCCATCTGCGCTCTATATTGCCGGTATCGACCCAATCATTCTTGCCGATATGGGCGTGGAACGTGAGCATGGAAGGCTCGGAGCTCTCAAGAGTCTCTTTCGAGCCTATGCAATTTTTGAAATTATTTCAGCCTTTGTTATTTGGACGGGCTTCTATATTTTCATTTCCTTTTTCAAGGGATCGTTCTCGCCACCGACGCAGGAATACCTATTTGCCGCGTCATTCATGATTTTTTCGCGACCACTTCAAAACATTCTCATCCAATTTTTTAATCTATACTTTCAATTTAAACGGATCACGCTGATGAAATTGTATGATGAAGGATTGACCCTTTTATCATTATTGTTTTTTGTTTTTTATCTCAAACAAGGGATTTATGCGGCTATTCTGATTCAAGTCATCTCACCGTTTATCGCGGTTTTGCTTTCGCTTCCAGCCTTTTTTGCGCTTTACCGAAAACATTTGCATCGAGTTCAACGCGAGCCGGCTGGATTTTGGGCGCGCTTGAGAGCGCATGGAAAATGGAGCATTGCCGCGGCCTATGTCTCCAGTGGGTCGGATGCATTGCATTTGTTCTTTATCGACCGTTTCATCGGGCGTGAAGCGGTAGCCTTGTATTCGCTTGCCGATTCTCTCTGGGGCCATGTAACAAGCCTATTCCCAGCAAAATCAATTTTAAGTGCGATGATCCCGCAGCGCGCAAGAGATGAAGCGACCGCCAGACAGAGCCTGATCCGTGGATCGAAATATGCTTTTCTGGGCTTCACCGCAGTGGGTCTTGCGGCCACAATCGGTGGGTATCCATTTCTGCAAACCTTCTTTCCAAAATATGTTGCAGCCTTCCCAGTCTTTTTGGGCTTATTACTCATGATTCCGAAAACCGCTTTCTCATCTGCGCTTGGCCCCTTGCTCCGTGCCTACAAATTTCAAAAAGCGGGTTTCTCAGCAGCATTACTTTCCCTTGTATTAACAGCCGTCTTTGCCTATGTACTTTATCCGGCATTTGGAATGAAGGGTGTGATCGCTGAGGTTGTGCTCACAGGTTCGATCTTGGTCTATGTCGTCTACCGATCTTTCATACATAAATATCCCTCCTTCAAAATTCGTTTGCGAGAAATATTTTCTTGGGATCAATATGATTCCGATATGATGATGATTCTCGTAAAGGGGATTTGGCGTCGAGCAAAATCGTTTCAGCGCTAAAATGCTATGTCCGATTTTTCCCCACAATCCGACAATATAAACTCGCCATGGCCTGAAGCCGGAATCGAAACCGTTTCCCACTGTCCTGTCTGTGGCTCGAAGGATTCGACTCTCCTTCATACGGGTATAACCGATCGAATTTTTTATTGCGCACCAGGATCATGGAATCTCGTGAGATGTTCGAAATGTGAGAGCGCCTATTTAAATCCTCGGCCAAAACCAGAGACAATTCATCTTGCATATCAAAAATATTATACGCATAAGACGAAGGAAAAGAGCGCAAAAATAACATTGGGTCTAGGACGTCGAATAATGGAGCTGTCGTCCTTTGCATACTGTAATTCCCGTTTCGGGACGGCGCTTTTACCGGCGGGCAAGTTTGGAGCCCTTGTAATGCGCCTTATTCCTGGAAAACGCAAAGCCTTAGATCAGCAATTCCGCCACCTCCCACGGTCAAAACCAGACGGACGATTATTGGATATCGGATTTGGCGATGGAAAATTTCTCGATCTTGCGAAAAAAGCGGGATGGAGTGTTTCAGGTTGTGATACGGACCCTGTGACAATCGCTTCGGCTCGGGAGAAGGGTCTTGATGTACGACAGGGCGGCATTGAGGCATTCAAAGACCTGTCGGAAAGTTTTGATGTAATTACTCTAAGCCATGTGATCGAACATGTGCATTCACCGAAAGAAGTGAGTCAAGAAATTTTCCGGCTCTTAAAACCAGGTGGCCAAGTCTGGATGGAGACGCCAAATATCCAAAGCTATGGGCATGAGCAATTCGCAAAAGATTGGCGAGGTTTAGAGCCGCCGCGTCATCTCGTCCTTTTCAATTGGAACTCGCTAGAAGCGATGTTAAAGGAGGTTGGTTTTTCACACATAGAAAAATTACCTCGCTATGATGTCTATGCTCGTTTAGCCGTAAAGAGCCGAGCGATCGCTCGTGGTCAGGATCCATATGAAAAGCAAAAAACAGAACGCTTCGACGATGTTAAAAGTCTCTTCTTCAATCTGAAAACGCGTCTCCATCCAAACAAGTCAGAATTTATAACACTTATCGCGCACAAGCCAAAATCAACATTGAATTAGATTTGGGGAAAAATCTCAATGAGTTTGGTGACATTGGCATCGAATGAGTAATGGTCCTTAATCGTAGATTGACCCGCCTTGCCTAAGCGAGAAGCTAGTTCTGTGTCCTGAGAGATACGTAATATTTTTTCAATCCATTCCTCAGTATTCCGCGCTAAAAATCCATTGATACCATCTTGAACGAGATAAGGATTTTCTCCAACCGGACTGACGATGGTTGCGACGCCACAAGCCATATATTCAATAGCTTTAAATGCGCATTTCCCGCGAGTGGTTTCATCATCGACAAGTGGCATGAGTCCAATATCAAATTTTTGAATATTGCTCGGAGCAGCTTTAGGATCCGACCAATTCAAAGCATCAATAAATTCGACGTCTAAACCTTGAATGTGGTTAAACAGATCGTAGACTTTTTGATTACCAGAGCTTCCAATGAGAATGAATTTAAACGGAATAGATTTTTCCACCAATCCCTGAAAGACCGGAACTAGTAATTTTAAATTATCATAATGATAATTCGCGCCACCAATCCAGCCAATGGTCAGCTTCTCAGAACGCGTCGAATAATCTCGAGTGAAGGCTTGATATTTTTCAAAGGTAACAGATGTAGGGATGATATATACCTTGGAATTATATTTCTTCGCCCAATCATAGAGATAGTGGCTTCCGACGATAATACCGTCGCACATCTTCGTAAAAAATCTTGTTTTATACGGAAGGTAGACATAGACTGTATCGTCCATATCAAACAACATCTTTCTACGAAAAAGGAGTTTGTAGAAAATAATGAGAAGGACAAGATACTTATTATTGATCGGTCTTTGAAGATAGAGAATGTCGTCCTTTTTAATTTCTGTAAATCCGACGACATGATGCCAAATCAATTTCATTTTCCGCGGCCAGGGAGTTTCTGAAATGAGGGCTCCCGAAGGTCGATGCACATCGGCGGAGACACCCTTTTTATTGAGTTCATCTGCTACCAAAAAAGCTCTTTGACGGGAGCTGCCGGTTTTCTCATCTCTTTTGGTATAAAAATGGATCTTCATACAGTCGGGTTCTTCATTGATGAAGAGCGTAGCCGAAGGAGACCGTCCGGGCAAGCTAAATCAGGGAAAAGCCACAGATTGTACAGGCCTGCGGCTTCGTGTACGATGCCTGTAATATGTCCGTAAAACAGACCCTCATCGACCTGAAAAACGCTACAGTCCGACCCTATTATGTCGCTCGGAATTGGAAGCCAGTCTGGAAGGCTCTGAATGCTGAGAGTCGTCAGCTTCTTGAGCAGTCCAAGCCTATGCGGTCTCAGGCTCAAGAGACAGTCATTCGAGAGTTGGCAGAAAACGGCATTGCGATCACGCATATTGATGATCTCTTTCCAGGGCAAAATATCTTGGTCGAAATGCAACAAAAGGCGACTCAGCTAGAAGCGGTGGCTATTCCAAACCAAAAGAAAACATTCCTAACTCAATTGACGCAGCTCTATTCCGTCTTGGACATCACAGATCCTTTTGTTCGATTTGGACTCTCAAAAGAAGTCTTGAGCTGTGTGAGCGGATATCTCGAAATGTGGCCAAAGCTTTATTACTATACATTAGGCATAACCAATCCTGTTGCTCAAGGTGAGGTTCCGCGGCAGTCTCAACGATGGCATCGTGATCCAGAAGATCGGAAGATGTGCAAAGTTCTCATCTATCTGAATGATGTCGATGAATCGTCCGGTCCTTTTATGTATGTGAAGCGTTCAACCTACGGAAATACTTGGGGAAATTTCTTCCCACAAAAACCTCCACACGGAAACTATCCACCAGAAGGAGAATTGGAGAAAATAATTTCAGCAAATGATATCCGGATTTGCACAGGTCGAGCTGGAACCATTGTCTTTGCTGATACCAGTGGTTTGCACAAAGGGGGATATGCAACAGAAAAACGGCGCATCATGTCGACGACTGGCTTTGTCAGTAAAGCCTGCACGCGCGGCGTATTTTTCACCCGTCCTGAAAATTTTGAGCAGGCCAGCCAAGCGCTTGATCCGATGACAAAATACGCGCTAAAAAATACAAAGATCGCCAATCGGAACTGGAAATATTAATCTCCAATGAGGCTTCTGAAGCTATGGAACATGTACGGGGAATTGGAATTGATGCGGTAGATATAAAACGAGTCCGTGACGCTCGTCAGTTTGAGCGACTTTCCGAATATATCTTAAACGAAGAAGAGCGTGCGGTAATGCAGACAAGTCGTGATCAAGTACAGTTCCTCGCATCTCGTCTGGCGATGAAAGAGGCCGTCATTAAGGCCTTTCCAGAAGCATTGAATCTACAAGAGGTTCATCTATCTGGCTATGGCGGTAAGCCAACGGTCCGAGTCGCTCATGGCCAAGCAGAGCATTTTCGCATTGATATTGGCCTGACGCATACCGCTGAACTCGCGATTGGAGTTGCGCTCATCGTCCAGATATAATCCCTATGGATGTCTTAACCTATCTCAAGCGTGCAAATACTATTTCGCAAGAAGATTCCAGTGCTTTTTCTGGACAGGTTTCGATAAATCTCATCACCAATTTTACGGATGATGTTTTACGGAAGCTGCTGACTGGCATCTGTCTTTCAAATCAAATCTTCCCTGATATTTATGTCGCGCCATATCAGCAGTATGCAATGGAGCTCAAAAATCCGGCGAGTGGTTTAGCGTTGCATCCTGCAGACATTACATTCGTTTGCTTTGATGTAAATCCATATGTTTCATCTCCCTTTCGATTATCAATTGAGCACGCAGAAGAGGTATTCGACGATCTTGAGCGATGGAGTGCAAGTCAAAATGGTCTCGTGGTCATTTCAACGCTCCCGATTCCATATCGGAACGCATACGGAAATTTGTTTGAATCAGAGCCCCTATATGGACAGATCCGTCGTCTGAATGAGCGCTTGATTGAGCGTGCTGCCGCAAATCCACGGATTCATGTTTGCGATATAAATCGCATCCTGCATGCCTATGGCGAAAGCAGAGCTCGCGACTTGAGACATCTGTATGCATCTGACATCCCATTTACCGCCGAGTTTAGTCTAAAGCTCTGTCAGGAATGGTTTGCCTATATTCGGCTGATGCAGGGGAATGTGAAAAAATGTATCGTTCTAGATTTAGATCAAACATTGTGGGGCGGTGTTTTAGGAGAAGAGGGCCCATTAGGAATTACATTAGGTCCCGGCTATCCAGGTAAAGCCTTTCAAGAGTTTCAGCGCGCTCTCTTGTCTTATTATGAGCGCGGTATTTTGTTGGCCATAAATAGCAGGAATAATCTCACCGATGTGCAGGCGGTCTTCGATCAGAATCCGCATATGATTCTGAAGCCTTCGCATTTTGCAGCCATGGCCGTCAATTGGAATGATAAAGCTGAAAACTTAGTGACGATTGCCGCCGAGCTAAATATCGGGGTTGGTAGTCTTGTTTTCTTTGATGATGATGCGATGAATCGCGCGCTCGTTCGTCACGCTCTCCCAGATGTCCTTGTCCCCGAGCTCGCTGTCCCGCCTGAAGAATATGTTCCCATTCTGTATGGCCTACACGAACTCAATCAATTAAGCCTAACGGATGAAGACCTCTCTCGTTCTCGCATGGCCGCAGAAGAGCGTGAGCGAAAACAAGTTCAATCCGTGACCCGCAGCGTCGAGGAATACATCGCCGCTTTAGATCTGAAGGTAAAGATCCAGCGTAATCCTGCCGACAAAATCGCACGTCTGGCGCAGCTGACCCAGAAAACAAATCAGTTCAATCTTACGACATTGCGATTGAATGAGGCGGATATTGAGCGCTTCATCGCAATCGATGGCTTCGTCTTCTCAGGCGATATCGTCGATCGGTATGGCGCGTATGGAACCACGATTCTCGCGATGTTCGAAAAAACTGGAGCCGGTATCGCTCAACTACGCATTTTTCTCATGAGCTGCCGCGTCATGGGTCGCGGAGTTGAAATGGTCTTCCTGGACGCCCTTATCCAAATAGTAAAGCGCGAAGGCATTTCCGAAATCCACGCCGAATTCATTCCGAGCGCAAAAAACCCTCCATCAAAAGACTTCCTATCCACCATGGGCTTTCAATTTGCCGGGGAAGGGGAGCATGGTAGTATTTTGTATCGCCTCATTTTGGCCGATTATCAAACCGATTCGAAGCTTGTTCAATCAACGATTCATCTCTCTTATGAGTAAACTCTCCCATGTCCTCTCGTCCGTTCTCGGTGTTCCAGAAGAATCCGTCCGTCCAGAAATGTCGCCAGACAATACCCCGACTTGGGATTCGCTAAATGCAATTATCCTCCTTACGGAAATCGAAAAAGCCTTCGATGTGCGTTTTGATTTCGCCGAAGCCATGGCCGTGAAGAATGTTGCTGATATTCACGTACTCGTCTCCTCAAAAGGCAAGGATCCAAACGCGTAAACTTAGATCTTCGTCAGGACGCATGCATAGGAAATCGGTGTCTTCTCATCATCCGGCTTTTTGTCGAAGACATTCAAAACGATTTCGCTTTCAATTTTAAAATACGGCAAGATCATATCTCTGACTTCTTGGGCAGATTTGAACAGATAGATATGGTCAACGCTCGCTGCCCAAATAGCCGTGGTCAGAAAGAGCTTTCCGTCATCCGCTAAAAGATCTTTAAGTTTCGCTAGGAGTTCCGTTGGCTTTTCTAAATGTTCAAGAAGTTCTCCGCGAATGATGTTGTCATATTTTTGTTCTGTCGAAAGATCAAAAATATTTTCCTTTCGAATATCCATCGAAAGTCCATTGTGGGCTTGGATCAATTGTTTTGCGAAATGAACAGCGCTCTCGCTAATGTCATAACCAATAGATATCCAGCCTGGATTGTGGCGGATGAATTCTGACGAATAAATGCCAGTTCCGATTGGAACTTCAAGCATGGAGCCTTGTGTCGCATTCCCCAAACAAAAGTTCTGGCGAAAAAAGGCGAACATCTTATAATGGTTGATCCAAAATGCTTGTGATAAAAGCAGGCCATTCAAATACCGTTTCGTCATGACCTCCGGATTGTTATACACGGTATCAAAAGCTTCTTGATAGGAATGAAGCCGATACGATCCGGTTTTATCCAGCTCAACTTGCAATTGCAAAAATTCTAAAGAGAAATGGATAAAGTCATTCACGGCACGTGTATAAGCCGCGGTATCTTCATGGCATAATTTGAATACCAACTGGCAAATGTCTTCGCCAAAGCTCTGGTCATAGCTAGGATCAGCGATTTTCGATCGAATGGTTCGGGTCGCAAAGTTCCCATCTAATTGTGCGAGTGTCTGGTCAAATAAAGCGGTCATAGGCATATCTCCGCCAGATCATAGCCCAAATTTACGGAGGAGGGGAGTCATGGTAGGATCCGGCTGATATTATCCCTATGGCTAAGAGCGCTGAGCTGACATATGCCGACCTTCAGGTTGGCGACAGAGCCGAGTTTCGGACGGCTTTAACCTTAGAAATGGTGGATGCCTTTGGCCAATTGTCTGGGGATCTCAATGAGCTCCACATGGATGAAGCGTATGCCAAGCAAGCTGGATTTGAAGGAAGAGTCGCTCATGGCATGTTTGCTGGGATTTGGTTCTCCCGTTTGATCGGCATGCACCTTCCAGGGCGGTCAGCGCTATATCTTTCACAGGATATTCGTTTTCATAAGCCAATGATGGCTGGCAAAGAATTCTTGGTGCGTGGTGAAATTATTCAAAAAAGCGATGCGCTTCAAGTCATAACCCTCTCGATCAAAGTGATCGAACAAGGGAGTGAAGTGATTTGCGCAGAAGGAAAAGCTTTAGTCAAAGTACGCGAAACGTTATGATTGATTCTCCGTTCGCAATCATTGCTGGGGGCATGGGTGATATCGGCCGCGCGATTGCCGAACGTTTAGCGCAGGATGGATTTCGTATCGGCCTTCTTGTCCACTCCACGCCAAGTGAACAGACAGAGTCATTTTTAAAATCCCTGGAGGGCACCGAGCATGTCTGGGCCGCCTGCGATCTATCCGATCCAAAACAGATTCCAGAAGCTATTCAAAAACTGATGGGAGACGCGACTCCGACCGTCTGCATCCAAGCAGCGAGTTCATCAATTCATCGTGTCGCCTTGCAAGACGAGACCTGTGATGAATTAGCGCGTCACCTGTCGATTCAGGTGTATGGAAGTTTGGTCCTCTTCCAAGAGGTAGCAAAACGCATGCAAGGAAAAGGCGGTCGTTTGATCGGAATTACCAGCGCTGCACTCGATCCAGCTTTGCGAGCCAAACGCATGGGCGGATATCTCGTTGCGAAAAGTGCACTCGCCGGAATTCTTCGCGAGCTTGCAAAAGAACTCGCCCCCCAAGGAATTACCGTCAATGCGGTCGCACCAGGCTTTGTCGCCACCAAGCTCAATGCCGATCTCCCAGAGCGTCTCGCTGAATTTGTGAAAGAAGCGAGTCCGATGAAGATAGCGATCATGCCGCAAGATATTGCAGGTGCGGTTTCTTTCTTATGTTCAAAAGATGCGCGTGTGATCACCGGTGTGACGATCCCTGTTTCAGCTGGTGAATCAATGACGATATAGACTCGGTATGCTGTTTAACTCTCTCGCATTCCTGATTTATTTCCCGATCGTCTGTGGAGTGTATTTTTTGCTCCCACATCGATTTCGCTGGATGTGGCTCCTCGCCGCGAGTGCCTTCTTCTACGCTACCTTCGTTCCAGCGTATCTCCTTATCCTGGTCGCTTTGATCCTCGTTGATTATGTTGCCGGCATTTTGCTAGAGCGTTATCAAGGCGCGAAACAACGATGGTGTTTATGGTTGACCTTATTCGCGAATATCGGTCTATTGTTCGTTTTTAAGTATTTCAATTTTTTCAATGAAAACCTATCCGCGCTTGCACAGGCGCTCCATTGGAATTATTCCGTAGGCGCTTTATCGCTCATCTTACCGATTGGCTTATCCTTCCATACATTCCAAAGCTTAAGCTATATCATTGAAGTGTACCGTGGGAATCAAAAAGCTGAACGGCACTTGGGGATATATGCCTTGTATGTTTTATTTTTCCCGCAGCTCGTTGCTGGGCCAATCGAGAGGCCTCAGAACATGCTGCATCAATTCCATCGGAAGCATTCCTTCGACATGGTGCGAATCGCTTCTGGCTTGCGCTTGATGGCTTGGGGCTTCTTCCAGAAAGTGGTGATCGCCGATACGGCGGCTGTTTTTGTAAATCAGGTTTTCGGTGCGCCGACTTCGTTTACGGGCAGAGCGCTTATTCTTGCGATCATCTTATTCGCATTTCAAGCCTATGGAGACTTTGCGGGCTATTCCAATATTGCTCGTGGGAGTGCCCAGGTTCTCGGTTTTCAGTTGATGGTAAACTTTGATCGGCCATATTCCGCTCATTCGATTGCTGATTTTTGGCGTCGTTGGCATATCTCTTTATCCAGTTGGTTGAAAGACTATGTTTATTTCCCGCTGGTACGCGCGGTTATTCGTCCAGGTGTCCGTTGGATTTGTTTCTCACTGTTCCTCACTTTTCTATTGAGTGGATTATGGCATGGGGCTGGTTGGACATTTATCATGATGGGCGCATTGCATGGGACCTACCTTGTCACGAGCATTCTGACAAAATCTCTCCGAGCGCGGCTCATTTCTTTTCTGGGTTTGAATCGTTTCCCAAATTTCCACGGAACCCTTCAAAGGATCTTTGTCTTTGTCCTGGTCTGTTTTAGCTGGATCTTCTTTCGATCAAACACGATTTCTGATGCATGGTATATCGTGACGCATCTTCATGTGGATTTGCTGACAGCAAAGTTACCATCAACACCACTCGATCCATATCAGTGGGCTTCATTGTTCGGCGCGATTATCGTCCTGAGTTTTTGGGAATGGTTTGAAGTGCGAGCTCAGCAGGTCGCTCTATTCATTTCACGCTCCGCGATACGAACTGTCGCCTTAGACTATGCGATGTTAAGTTGGATGATCTTCTTCGGCTATTTTGCAAAACAGCCATTCATCTATTTTCAATTTTGAGCTATGTTTTCTCTGAAACCCGCAACCAGAATAGGGATATTGATGGGCCTTGTGGCGGCATCCGTTTTTGCGGTTGTGGCGATCACCTATGATTCAAATTCAGCCGCTGCGGTATATCGTGACAAACATGCGCGTCTAAATGCGCTTCCCTCGCCGAAGATTGTTCTTATCGGAGGATCGAATCTCACCTATGGTTTAGATAGTGATCAACTCGAACGCGACCTAAAACTTCCGGTCATAAACATGGGATATAGTGCCGGTTTCGGCTTACGATTCATGTTGGACGATTCGCTCACAGGAATTAAAAAAGGAGACATCGCGGTCGTCTTTCCAGCCTATGAGCAATTCCAATCCACTTTGTTAGAAGGGACGGGTGATATTTTAAATATTCTGTTCTATCATCCATCATCGATTACCGCGATCAAGACCTGGAAGCAGGTTCATAAAATCGCTGAATATATTCCAACCTTCCTTCAGACGAATCTGAAGCGAAAAGTCATTTCACCAATTGTCCACGGTATATTGAGACGTCCAGAAAATGCAGGGCTGATCTATACGAGAATGGATTTTAATGAACAAGGGGATTTGCTCGGGTATCGAAAACATCCTGCTTCAAAAAATATTGTAACCAAACCTCTGTCCAAAGAAGCATTAAATCCAGAAACGATTCGTGCCTTAAATACATTTCACGATCAAGCGACGGAACGCGGCGCTCGAGTTATTTTGCTTTTTCCTGCCTATGGCCAAACAGCCTTTGAGCAAGGAAGCTCAACGATCGCTGTGATCGAAAATGCAATTCGCACGCAAACAAAAATAGACACCCCAGACAAGCCAGAGGACTTTGTGTTCTCTGATGAGTACTTGTTCGACAATGCCTATCATCTCTACGCAACCGGTACGACCCAGCGTACAGAGCGGATTACGAATTTCCTTCGTGCATTCCTAAGCGCGTCTTCAACAGCGTCTCTGCCAAATAAAAATCCGTAATCGTATCAATGTCACAGGCGTCCGTCTTTTTGATTTGATGAAAAGCGATATGCGAACCAGACATGGATTTTTGAATCATCATCGTGTCATAACGCACCGCAATGCAGTCTGTGTGTGACAAGCAAGGTGGAAAAAGCTGACGTGGCATCCCGAATGGTTCATCATATCCCGTCATTTCTTTTGGACAGAATGGTTGAAGATATTTTCCCGTCGGATCAATCCGCCATAATTTGTATGGATGCTTGGAAGCTTCGGTCACGGTCCGCGACGAGGTCGCATCAGGATTTTCCAAGAGCAGCTCGATGCAGCGATCAATAAATTCCGTCGTACACAAGGGGGACGTCGCCGGCAAGCGCAAGATAATATCCGGCTTCCAGCCTTCATTCTCCTCAACCCATTGCGTCGCATGGCTAAGGTATTCAATATCGATCGCCTTATCATGCGCAATATCTGCCGGACGAATAAATGGCGTCTCTGCGCCATACTGACGACCAATTTCGGCATACTTCTCACTATCCGTTGAGAGGACGAGCTTGGTCATATATTTTGAAGCTTTCGCAGCTTCAATGACCCAAGCCATGAGCGGCTTTCCCATAAGAAGCTTGATATTCTTGTCTGGGATGCTCTTTGAACCAGAGCGGGCACCGACCACGCCGAGAACACGAGGGAGTTTGGAGTTCATATACTAGTGAAGAGTTTCAGGCTTTTCTCGCAGAAAGTCAATCAGCTATACATAAAACGCTTGTTATCCACATATCCCTATGCGCCACAATATATTGTGGTATACTATAATACATGACCACTACATATTGTGGTCAATGAAAAATCACTATGGGAGTCGCTTTCAAAGAGTATCGCTGTGATACCTGCAAAAAACTGTTCTTCAAAGGCATTCTTGTTGAAGGTGAAATCGAAATTAAGTGCAAATATTGCCATTCGATCAATTCCATCAAGAAAAGTGATTTCAATGAACTCCTATGTCTCATTCCGAAGTGCCCGCATCGCATCACACTTGATGCTCAAAAGTAAGTCACTTCGTCTATAAAGACGAAAGCAATTCAATCCACGAAGCTCCCGAAGCTCATCATCCGATGGGTTTTATTTTTATTTAAAAAATCTTATGTCCACAGGTATAGCTGCTCGTGAAAAACGTTTTCAGGTTCGAATATCGCAAGGAGTTGTCGTCGAAGTTGAAAGGACAATGTCTGAATATCTGAACCAAATAGATTGGCGCGTAAATGCGAATGCGAACCAGGGTTATTCCCTCGGTGGCATGATTTTAAATACTTCTGGAAAACTTATTGCGAATTATTGGTTAAATTCAATCTACACTAAAGAGATTCGTGAGGCTCATATTGAAGCGGATATCCATATCCATGATTTAGATATGTTTTCCGGCTATTGCGCAGGCTGGAGTCTCCGTCAGCTCCTGGAAGAGGGTTTTAACGGTGTTCCAGGAAAAGTAGAATCAGCGCCGCCAAAGCATCTCGAAACAGCGGTAGGGCAAATGGTGAACTTTCTCGGAACGCTCCAAAACGAATGGGCTGGCGCTCAAGCATTCTCTTCTTTCGATACCTATCTCGCTCCCTTTGTAAAAGTCGATAATCTGACGGAAGAGCAGGTAAAACAATGCGTCCAGCAGTTCGTCTTCAATTTGAATGTTCCATCTCGCTGGGGAACACAAACGCCATTTACGAATATCACGTTGGATTGGGTCTGTCCGGAGGATATGTTAGAAAAACGTCCGATCATTGCTGGAAAGCAGCTCTCCTTCACCTATGGCGATTGTCAAAAGGAAATGGATATGATCAATAAAGCATTTATCGAAGTGATGTCCGCCGGCGATGCCAAAGGCCGCATCTTTACCTTCCCAATTCCAACGTACAACATCACAAAAGATTTTGATTGGGAAAAGGAGAATGCGAAATTACTATTCGAAATGACGGCAAAGTATGGCATTCCATACTTCCAAAACTTCGTGAATTCCACGTTAAAGCCGAGTGATGTTCGAAGTATGTGTTGTCGTCTCCAGCTCGATCTCCGTCAATTACGAGCGCGTGGCGGAGGTCTCTTTGGCTCTGCAGAGATGACCGGTTCAATTGGAGTAGTAACCATTAATCTTGCACGTATAGGTTTTCTCTCAAAAACAAAAGAAGAATTCATGCAGCGTCTAGGTCAATTAATGGATATCTCAAAAGAGTCTTTGGAAATGAAGCGGAGGGTCGTGGCTGAAAATATCGAGCGCGGTCTGCTGCCTTTTACGAAACGGTATCTCCTCAGTCTGCATAATCACTTCTCAACGATTGGTCTAAATGGAATGAACGAAGCTTTAATGAACTTCATGCAGCAGGATATTTCGACGCACGAAGGCAAGGCCTTTGCATTGGAGGTCCTCGAAGTGATGCGAAACAAGCTCGCAGATTATCAAGAAGAGACTGGCCATTTCTACAATCTCGAAGCGACTCCGGCAGAAGGGACGACGTATCGTTTTGCCAAAGAAGATAAAAAACGTTTCCCAAACATTATTCAAGCAGGCACGAACGAAGCTCCGTATTACACAAATTCATCACATCTTCCGGTGGGGTATACCGATGACCCATTGCGCGCCCTGGACCACCAAGATGGACTGCAGACGAGATATACCGGAGGTACTGTCTTACATTTGTTTCTGGGCGAGCGTGTAAAAGATTGGAAGGCATGTCGCGATTTCGTAAAACGCGTTGCTGAAAATTATCATTTGCCGTATTTCACGATCACTCCAACATTCAGCATCTGCCCAAAGCACGGTTATCTCCGTGGTGAGGTTCAGGCATGTCCAACCTGCCAAGGGCCATGTGAAATCTGGTCACGCATTGTCGGCTATTTCCGTCCCGTCGATCAATGGAATAAAGGAAAGAAAAGTGAATACGCTGAACGTACAGAGTATCGTGTTGACGCCACATGCGAGCCGATGAAAGTTGGGCAAACTTAAACGATATGAACATCGCAGGCTTTCAGTCGCTTAGTCTCATGGATTTTCCGGGAAAAAGCTGTTCAATTGTCTTTACCCAGGGCTGCCCCTTCCGTTGTCCCTACTGCCATAATCCTGAGTTAATTCCACTAAAAGGACAAACACAGATCACAGAAGAGACGATTCTGCATTACCTTATGGAGCATCGAAAGATGCTCGATGGGGTATGTATTACAGGAGGTGAGCCGACAATCCATGTCGGCCTCCGCGCTTTTATCGAAAAGGTAAAAGATCTCGGACTGCTCGTGAAGCTCGATACCAATGGAATAAGTCCAGCTTTCGTCGCTTCATGTATCGCAGACGGCATTGTCGATTATTTCGCGATGGACCTCAAGCATACTTGGGGAAAATACCAAGAAATTATCCGAGCTGGCGGCGCCAAGACCGTTGAAAATTGCCAGAAGACGTTTAAGCTGATTCAAGAGTCAGGGACTGGCCACGAGTTCCGGACAACGCTTTGTCCCGGTATTCATACCGAGGCGGACTTCTTTGAGATGGCGAGTTATTTAAAGGAAGGGGAGACGTATTTTCTCCAAGAAACACAATTTAAGAAAACCTTGGACAAAAACATAACACGCGAAACGCAGATTCATGCCGATGATCTTGTGTTAAAGTTACAGCAAGCTTTTCCGAAATTACTCATCGAAGCCCGTTGAACCTATGTCGATCTATCAAAAAATAAGTTTATTCGCTCTACGTGTCTCCCTCGGTGGATTATTTTTGTATGCGGGAATATCCAAAGTACTGGATCCTTCTTGGTCAGCAGCGGGGTATCTCAAGGGAGCGAAAACAGCGGAATGGTTGTATCAGATACTGCTTCAGCCGACGGTCTTGCCAACGATAAATGTCATAAATGAATGGGGCTTACTGCTCCTTGGTATCTCACTCCTCCTCGGACTCGGCGTGCGCATGAGTTCAGTTCTGGGCGCGATATTAATGTTTTTCTACTATCTCCCGACGCTCGATTTTCCGATGGCGGGAACCCACTCGTTCTTAATTGATGAACATATTGTCTATATCTGCGCCTTATTGCTCTTAGGTGTATTTCAGGCAGGCACGATTTGGGGATTGGACAAGTTATGCTTAAAGAATACCTGGATGAAGCGATTCATTTAATTCAAAAAAAACAACGCTTTACCCGGAGCATTACCTTCAAAACTTGAAGCAGGGAGATGGTCATTTGAACCACGACTTCCTAGGATGCTAAGCCAAAAAACGAAGATCGAGTCTATTTGCACAAAAGGCCAGTCTGTGGCCAAAATAGGCTCAATATGGCCAAGACGATATTCATGACCCTTTCGACGAGCGCCGAGGTAAAAAACCTGATGCGCACTGAAGTGCTCCCGACGCTCCTGTCTGATCCTGAACTTCGTCTCATCTGTCTCGTCCCAGAAAAAAAGCTTGATTTCTATCGCAAAGAATTTACCCAAGATCGCGTCATCATCGAACCCGTCGCCGATCTTGAATATGGCTTGACCAAGGCTCGAGCTTTTTGGCGCTCCGTCTCTTACAATAGCGTCCCTTCACGCACGGTTTGGATTCGATCGTTCAAGGTCTTTTTTACCAAACCATCTTTATTCGAGTTTCTAGCCTTGTGTTGGAAAAAACCAGTCTGGTTCCTTGGTCTCCTTCGTCCATGGCGCGAATGTGTTCGTTGGATTGAATTTCGTTTCTTCGATGAAGATAAAGCAGCCTGGGACAAGTTATTTGAAAAGTACAAACCAGATTTGTGTTTTGCAACGAATATTATCCACGGAACAAATATCGCTCTGATGAAAGCGGCTCGCCGTCGCGGGGTGAAATTGATCGGCATGGTGAAGACTTGGGATAACTTAACTTCAAAAGGTCTGCTCTTACTGAAGCCGGACATTCTCATCGTTCCAAATCGTGTGGTTGCGCAAGATGCGATCCAGCTTGGCGATATGGACCCTTCACGCGTGTATGATGGCGGCTGTCCGCAATATGATGACTATCATAAACCAGACGCTGCAATGACGCGCGAAGAAATTTGTGCCGAACTCGGCGCAGATCCATCTAAACCGATGTTGTTGTATTGCATGGGAGGCATCATGAATCAAGATGATCCGTCCGAACATATCCTAATGATCGACAAAGCGATCGAGGATGGTCGTTTGCCACCAGCGACGATCGTTTTGCGTTCCCATCCAAAATACGATGTACGCGCCCTGCAGCTTGATCGTTTTAAACATGTAAAATTTTATCAGCCAGGCCAAAAGGTGAGTGATATGGTTGGCGAATGGGAATTGAATGACCAAGATATTCGCATTCTGCTTAGCTCGCTCAAGCACGCTGATGTTGAATTTAATACCGGTTCAACCATGAGTATCGAAAGCGCGATCTTCGACCGGCCAATCATTCTGATCGGTTTTGATGGATATAAAGAACGGCCATATTACCAATCTGTGCGTCATGGTCTCGACGTGACCCATTATCGCTTTGTCCAAAACACCGGCGGCGTGACGCGGGTTGATACCGAAGATGAGCTTATTACAGCCACAAAAGCGTATCTAAAAGATCCGTCACTCCAAGCTTCTGGCAGAAAACAGCTCGTCGACGATCTCGTGGGTCCAATTGGCGAATCCGGGGAGCGGATTGGACGTTTTGTGATTCAGCATCTAAACTGAGTTTTCAAGAATAGAAACTACTATATATGGCACTCCAACTACAACTTCGGCGTATCCTTCAGCAGCTTCCGGAAAAGGTAAAGATCGGCACCCAATATGTCGGCCCAGGTTACCCGACATTCATGATTGCTGAAATCGGCAATAATCATAATGGCGATATTGAGGTTGCGAAACAACTTATCGTAAAGGCAAAAGAAGCCGGCTGCCAGGCGGTGAAATTCCAGCGTCGCACCCTCGATCAGGTCTTCACAAAAGAAGCTTTGGACGCGCCGTACAATACGCCATCTTCCCTCGGTGCCACGTATGGTGAGCATCGCGCCAAGCTCGAAATCACTCGCGATGACTTTTTAGAATTACGCACCCTCGCGAAGAAGCTGGACCTCGTGTTTTTTGTAACGCCATTCGATCATGAGAGCGTCAAAGTGCTTGAAGATATTGGTGTCGATGCATATAAAATCGCTTCTTTTGATGTCACAAATCTTCCATTGATCGAAGATGTCGCTAAGCGCAATAAGCCAATTATTCTTTCAACCGGGATGTCGACCATGGAAGAAGTCGATGAAGCCGTTGAAACGATTTTAAAATACAATAATCGTCTCGTGATTCTGCATTGCATCTCGATTTATCCAACACCGGATGACAAGCTCGATTTATCTGTGATCGATGTCATGAAGCGTCGCTATCAGCCATTGCCAATCGGATATTCCGGACATGAGACCGACTTCCTGCCGACTTTGATTGCCGTCTCAAAAGGTGCGCATGTGATTGAACGTCACTTCACCATGGCGAAAGACATGAAGGGTCCAGATCACAAGCTCAGCTTGACCCCAGAAGAAATGACGCAATGTATGGGGGGTGTCCGTCGCATTGAAGTCATGCTTGGCGAGGGGACAAAAGGTGTTGATGCTGACGAATATAAGACGCGTTCCAAGCACTCAAAGAGTTTGGTCGCTTTGGTTCGTATTCCTGCAGGCACAAAAATCACGGCTGATATGCTGACGATCAAGAGCCCAGGATCCGGCTTGAAGCCAAACATGATTCATAAAATTATCGGCAAGGTTGCTCAAAAGGATTTGGCTGCAGATGCCTTAATTCCTGAGGAAGTTTTGAGCTGGTAGGCTTGACAAAAAGCCTTTTATTTGTCTATAGTCCGGTCAGAACCTTCTTAAAATAACCAAGCATCCCATCCCACGGAGATATCTATGGAAAACACGAACAGCGACTCGCAGCCGGAAAATGTGAACAAGCCTGAAGGGCACGTTGACGTGAAGTTTTTCACGCCTGAGGATGTCGGTCCCCGTGCCTGGGGACGCGAAATCCTTGTCGCGCATATCCCCGGTGTTTGTACCGGGAAAGTGTTGATGATGAATGCGGGAGCCAAGGGCGGATTGCAAAGGCATCAGCTCAAGAATGAGAGCGCCTATCTTTTTGCTGGCGAGATGATTTTCCGCTATGACGTCGGCGACGGGGTAGTCCGCGAAAAGCTGCTCAAGGCGGGAGATGCGGTTCATATTCCGCCAGGCGCCATGCACCAAGAAGAGGCAGTTACAGACTGCATCATCTTTGAAACCTCGAGCCCTCATTTTAACGATCGTGTTCGCATGGAGTCTCAGTATGGCCTCTCGATCCCAGAGGGCGGACTGCCGACCACGACGATTGATCAAATCGAAACCCGCTGATTCGTGCAAAAAGGAAAAATCCTATGAGCCTCTCAAAAATTTCCGATATCGGTTTGATTGAAGCCGCGACGCGATTGGTCCCAATTACGGTGGCGGCAGGGAATGTCGCTAAGGTGATTCAGGATGCGCTCCTCGCGGGTCGAGTTCATAGCCAGCTCTCCAAGGCGGATGAGGAGGGGTACAATAAGCAGGCCCTGACGGATGCGGACTTGGTGTGCAGCAACTTGGTGGGTGCTTTTGCCCTCCAATTTGCTGACTTGTCCTATCTCTCAGAAGAGGCAAAGGCTGATAATGTGTCGCGCTATTTCAAGCCGAACCAGCCTTTTGTCCTTGTGTTTGACCCGATTAACGGTACCTCCTATCTGAAGGACGGGAAGCCGTGTTTCGAGAATATCTACACCCTGTGCGACGCAGGCCCGAATGGTGAGGTGCTGAACACGCGGCGCGCCATCGTTATCAATATGCCGCGCTATGGCACGGTCTATATTGGCGACGAAAATGGTGTACAGCGTGCAGATACGTCGCAGACCGATTTTAATGGCCGCGGCGAACTTCAGCTGATACCTCATCGCATCCCTTCAGCCCAAAAAGGCGAGGTATATGTAAGCGTGTCCCTCGCGGACAGGCTTGCGGATATCCAGGCCAAGGGTTTGGATGCGAAGGTGGCGCATCACGTCTACAAGGAATACGGCCACACGGTCCCTGATTGGGGCTTTGTGCCAGCGGGTATTCTGGACGGAAGAGTGACGGCCTTCGCGATCAAGGGGATCGACCTCATGGATAGCTTGGCTGTAGCCTATCTGGCCCAAGGGTCGGGAGCCAGCGTATTGGTGAAGGGATACCATCCCGAGACCCACACGGTTGACCTCTGCATCGCCTCGGCGGATCCTCAGATCTTCCAGACCCTGTGCGAGACGCTTGTCTGAGTAATCTGAAGTCCGATGTGACCTCCATTTTTTTGGAGGTCTTTTTGTTAAAAAGGGATTTATCCTGGCTATTGCCCCAATGAGGTTTTTTCCGTAAGCTTCCAGCGATGAAAAAAGCCTTTATCACCGGAATCACCGGACAGGATGGGAGTTATCTCGCTGAATTGCTGCTCGCGAAGGGCTATGAGGTCCACGGCTTGATCCGCCGCAGCAGTAGTTTTAATACCTCCCGCATTGAGCATCTCTATCAAGATCCACACAAAGAGGGGACGCGCCTCTTTCTTCACTATGGAGACTTGAGCGATGCAAGTATGCTTTCGCGTCTGCTCGCCCGCATAGTCCCGGACGAGGTTTATGCGCTCGGTGCCCAAAGCCATGTGCGCGTGAGTTTTGACGCTCCATTATATACGGGCGATGTAACCGGCCTCGGAACGCTTCGTCTTTTAGAAGCGATTCGCGAATCCCAGGTTCCATGCCGTTTATACCAAGCATCTTCAAGCGAGATGTTTGGAGCCGCTCCTGCCCCACAGGACGAACATACGCCATTCTATCCACGTAGCCCCTATGGCGTCGCCAAGGTTGCTGGCTATTGGTATGCCGTGAATTATCGCGAAGCCTATGGCTTGCATGTAACAAATGGCATTCTGTTCAACCATGAAAGCCCGCGTCGTGGAGATTCTTTTGTAACCCGAAAAGTCACAACCACCATCGCTAAAATTCTCGCCGGAAAAGAAAAGGTTCTCTATCTCGGAAACATGGATGCAAAACGCGATTGGGGATATGCGCCAGAATTTGTCGAAGCGATGTGGCGTATGGTTCAACAGCCAAAACCAAGCGACTATGTGATTGCGACCGGTGAAACCCATACCGTCCGTGAAATGGTTGATCTTGCAACAGACCTCGTTGGTTTGAAGACAGACGACATCGTTCGCCTTGATCCAGCATTTTATCGTCCAACAGAAGTCGATGTTCTCATGGGCGATGCCTCAAAAGCAAAGCGTGAATTAGATTGGGAATGCAAAGTAAAATTCCAAGATCTGATTAAAATAATGCTAGCCGCAGATTTACGTCGCGAAGGGCTCGAGGTTCCGTTTGAAGTTCCTGTCGATCCTTTGGATTGGCGTAAGCCGTACGCAAAGCAATCGTAAGATATATGTGGGAGCGCATTCTCAAACGGCCTTTTCTCAGTGTATGGATTTGGACGCTTGCGCTCCATGTCATGTTATTTGCATTTGCCTTCCCAAAATCATTTTTAGAAAGTCATGCAACCGATGGGAGTCAATATATTGCCATTGCGAATAATCTTTTAGCCGGAAATGGGTTCAGTCTGCGAGTTGAGCCGCCATATATCGCAGACACAATCCGTACGCCGATATACCCAGGATTTCTTGTCGCCGTGATGCATGTCGCAGGAAGTCCGCATGCCAGCTTGCCCATCGTTCTCGTTCTCGGAACATTTATCTCACTAGCCGGAATGGTCGTCGCGCGTTCGCTGACGGAAGATCGCCGCATGTGGGTCGCGACAGGTCTGATTCTTTCGCTAGACCCGAACCTTTGGTATTACAGTTTTATTTTAGGCTCTGAAGGCGTTTTTCTTCCTCTCGTCGCTGCCGGAATTGCCGGCGCATTTGAAGCATTCCGAAAAAAGTCCTGGAAGCTCGCCATCGTAGCCGGTGCATTAACCGGCCTTGCGGCGCTTGCTCGTCCAATCGTCCAGTTTGTTCCGATCTTATTCGCCGTGACGATACTTGCTTTTTGGTTCCGTCAGCCCAATCTTCGAAAAACGGCACTCAAAATGGCAGGAGGTTTTGTCCTCGCATATTTCGTAACGGTCTCCCCATGGCTCATCCGTAACTACCATTCCTTTGGCGTATGGGATTATTCCAATGTTGGTTGGTTTAATTTCTATACCCGTGTCGCCGCAACCGCCGAATCGATCGCGACCCGCCGTCCATATGATCCAATGCGTGTCGAATATTTGCAGCGTTTGCACGACAAGGGATATATCCAAAAAACACCTGTCGAAGAACACGATGTTCACGGCTATGAATTCAAATCCATTTTCCAAAAAGAAACCTGGGAAGCGGTAAAAAAATACCCAAAAGAAACGATTCTATCTCAGGTGAGTGCAGGTTGGACGGTTGTCTCGCAAGACATCTCCGTCCTTTTCTTGCGTGATTTAGGCTGGATAAAGCTTGAGTATCCAACATTCGCCCCATTGGTTTTATTCGCTCAAGATGGATTCTTTGTCGCGGCAAAAGCGATCTTGGCTCTGGCTGCAACGCCTTGGTTGATCGCGATCTTGGCGCGTTTTGTTTGGCTTGGATTCTTTTTCGCTGCGCTCATCGCAATCGTTGTTTGCTGGAAAACAAAAAGAGGGGAGCGGCCGCAGATGGTTTTTGCCTGGCTCTACATGCTCGGAATCGTCGCTTTATCTTTGAATGCCGCAGCCCAGGCCGACGGTCGTTATCGTTCGCAATTCATCTTCGTTGAAATTCCACTGGCTCTGCTCACGATCGATATGCTTAGACGGAAACAGAAGATTCCTGGAGCTATCCCATGTCGCGCCTGCCAGACCAAGTCTTGGACACATCGTATCGGTACACGCCACGAATATGGTCTTTGGAGATGCCGCCTCTGTGGAACGGTCACTGTTGATCCAATGCCATCAGAGCAAGTTCGACAAGCATTCTATTCCAATGAATATTTTTTCGGTGGAAGCTATTCGGATTATGATGCTGATAAGATCGCGACCCGTCACACCTATGAAAAGATGCTCGATCTGATTGATACATATCGTAAACCAGGATCCTCTTTGCTTGATATCGGCGCAGCAACCGGAATGTTTCTCATGTGGGCCAAGGAGCGTGGCTGGAAAACGCTCGGTCAGGAAATTTCCGAAGCTGCCGTGAGTAAAGCGCGCGAGCGGGGAATTGAAATGACGACACAAAAGATCTCTCAGCTTTCAGCAGCGCAATTCTCTGCGATAACGATGTTGGATGTGATCGAGCATCTCGATGCGCCACGAGAAGCTATTTGTGATCTCAAATCCCGTCTTGAGCCAGAGGGCATTCTTTTTATCAATACACCAGATTCTGGCAGTGTTTTTGCCCGACTTATGGGTTCAAAATGGCATGCGCTTTGTCCGCCAGAACATCTCGTCATTTTTTCAGAAAGAGGTCTGCGTATCCTATTGGAGCAAGAGGGTTATGATATTGTCTGGAGCGGTCGCATTCCAAAAACATTTCGTTTTTCATATATCGCCGGAACGGCTGCTCGCTGGCTGGGCTTGAAGCAGCTGAACACGCTCGAGAATTGGTTCCGCTCTCATTCGCGCCTCGATATTTCCATCCCGCTTCCATTGCGTGATAATATCGCGGTCATTGCTCGCCGCCACGTATGATCACGATCGTCATCCCAACCTATCAAGAACGCGACAATATCGCCGATACGGTCGGCAAAATTTTGGCACTCCCAATGAATTGCCGAATTTTGATTGTGGATGATGCTTCAACGGATGGAACGAAGGAAGTGTTGACTCAGCTCACCACAGCCACGCCAAATCGTGTCGAAGTGATTCATCGTGCGTCTCCACGTAGTTTTTCTGGTTCCTATATTCAAGGCTTTACTCAAGCCCTTCAGGATCCTGCCTGTGAAGCGGTGGTTGAATGCGATGCGGACGGTTCCCATCCTATTGATCGCATCCCACAGTTGATCGCTTCCTTAAAAGAAGCGGACGTCGCCATCGGTTCTCGCTATGTCCCAGGTGGGAATATCGACGGTTTTTCCCGTGACCGCTTGATCCTGTCCTCCGCCGCCAATGCCTATCTCCGTTGGGCAACAGGTATTGGCGTGAGGGATATCACCGCCGGTTTTGTTGCCTATCGTCGCTCCATGTTGGAAAAGATCCCATATCAAGCCATCACCTCAAATGGCTATGCTTTTCAAATTGAGATGAAGAACCTTGTCTCGACTCATGGCGGCAAAATGATTGAAACCCCGATTACCTTCATTGACCGATCGAAGGGGCATAGTAAGATGAGCTTTAAGACCATGACTGAAGCGTTTACTTTAGGTCTCCGCTATCGTTTTAAGGCTTAACTATGCACTCGCCACGACATATTCTCTTGACCGGCGGAACTGGATTCTTAGGTTCCCATGTCCAAGCAGCGATCAAGGCCAAATGGGGAGATGATGTTCATGTTACCTTGCCAGCCCGTCCAGAGGACGATTTGCGCGATCGCGCGACCTGCGAACGGCTCGTGAAAGATGTTGATACGGTCATCCACCTTGCCGCACGTGTGGGTGGAATCGGCTTCAATCAAAAATTTCCTGGAACCTTATTTTATGACAATGCCATCATGGGTATTCAGCTCATGGAGGCGGCGCGTATTGCGGGTGTCAAAAAATTTGTCGCCATCGGCACCGTTTGCGCCTATCCAAAGATTCTTCCCGTCCCATTTAAAGAAGATGATTTGTGGCTCGGTTATCCAGAAGAAACAAATGCCCCATATGGCCTAGCGAAAAAAATGATGCTCGTCCAAGCGCAGGCATATCGACAGCAATATGGATTTAACGGAATCTTCTTGCTGCCAGTCAATCTATACGGCCCAGGAGATGAATTCGACACCGCTTCAAGTCACGTTATCCCAGCGCTGATTCGAAAAATGGTTGAAGCGAAAAAACAGAATAGTCCCTTCGTCGAAGTTTGGGGCACGGGTTCCGCCAGCCGAGAATTTTGTTTCGTTGAAGATACCGCTCGTGCCATCGTACTCGCCACCGAGCGCTATGATGGATCAGAGCCGGTAAATATCGGAAGTGGGATGGAGGTGACGATTCGTGAGCTCGTTGAGACGATCCGCCATCTCGTCGATTATAAAGGTGAAATCCACTGGGATGGATCAAAGCCAGATGGCCAACCCCGCCGCTGTCTCGATGTCTCGCGTGCTGAAAAAGAATTTGGTTTTCGTGCCGAGATTCCGTTCGAAGAGGGTCTCCGTCGAACGATTGAATGGTTCTCCGAAAAATACGTATGACAAACCAAAAAACCCATCTCGAACACTTTGAGGAGCTAGCGCCACGCTATGATCGTCAAAGACAGAAACAGAGTTATTACTACAACTATCTCCTGCGTTGGTTGCGTTATGTTATCCCAGAAGGCAAGAGTGTTATTGAATTAGGTTGTGCGGACGGAAGTCAGCTTATGGCTTTGAAGCCATCACATGCGGTCGGGATTGATTTTAGTCCGCGTATTTTGAAGCTGGCCCAAGAGCGCCATCCAAGTGGTCGCTGGATCTTGCATGATTTGACCGAGTCACTTCCGCCAATCAACTCGAACTTCGATTATGTCGTTGGCACAGATATTCTCGGATATCTCCAAGATATCCAAGGGAGCATGGAGCAGGTCGCAGATCGTTTATGCCAACCGCAAACGCGTGTCGTGCTCACAAAAACGAACCCATTCTGGGGGCCGATTTTTCGTCTCGCCTCTGTCTTTGGTTTAGCTGAGCCTCGCCGTTATTCCAACTGGCTTTCACGCTCACAAACAAGACATTTGCTGGATCTCGCTGGGTTAGAAGTGGTGCAGGAAGGGAAATTCATGTTCATTCCGTTTTACATTCCGCTCATCTCTGCATTCTTCAATCGCGTCTTGTCACATCTTCCAATATTAAATCGTCTGGCTTTAGTCGAGTATTTTATCTGCCGCAAGCGTCCAACCGTGCAGCCTGAAAATCCACCTTCCGTCAGCGTGATTATTCCGGCTCGAAATGAAAAAGGAAATGTTCGCGCAGCTCTTCAGCGCATGCCACGTTTTCCAGGAAAGCTAGAAGTGATTTTCGTAGAAGGTCATTCCAAGGACGATACGTGGGAAGAAATCCAGACGGTGATGAAAGAATCATGGCCATTTGATGTTCGCGCCTTTCGCCAAACCGGCAAAGGAAAAGGAGATGCCGTCCGTCTTGGTTTCAACGAATCAAAAAACGATCTCCTGATGATTCTCGATGCCGACCTCACCGTCATGCCAGAAGAATTGCCACGCTTCTATCATCTGCTCGCAGATCGTCGGGGTGAATATGTCCAAGGGACGCGCCTCATCTATCCAATGGAAAATCAGGCCATGCGACCTTTGAATTGGATTGGAAATAAAACCTTCGCCGCGATCTTCAGTCTCTTGCTCGGTCAGACCATGTCCGACAGTTTATGTGGAACAAAATGTCTCTGGCGTGAAGACTATCTAAAATTATCCGCCGGCCGCGTTTACTTCGGCGACTTCGATCCATTCGGTGATTTCGATTTGATTTTCGGCTCTGCAAAACTAGGTTTAAAAATCCAAGAAGTTCCCGTTCACTACAAGAGCCGTGTTTACGGTGAAACCCAGATCAACCGTTTCCGCGACGGTATGTTGCTCTTCCGCATGTGTTGGTTCGCCGCCAAGAAAATGTTCTTCCTGTAAAGGATCGACCAACCTCCCCCTGCCCTCTCCTTCGCTAGGAGGGGGTTGTTACGTCCCTTGTCTCCGCAGAACAATTCCTACCGTCTTCAGCAATATCGCCGCGTCCAAAAACAGCGAACGATTCCGAATATAATACAAATCGTATTGTAATTTCTTTAAATTATCTTCAAGTGTCGCCGTCGGTTTTAAGAATCTGGTTTGTGCCCAACCCGTCAATCCCGGCCGTGCTAAATGTCTGAGTGCATAGAATGGCATCCGTTCCGTCAGTGGTGCGACAAATTCCGGCCTTTCCGGTCTCGGTCCAATGAAGGACAAGTCGCCGAGCAATACATTCCAAATCTGAGGCAACTCGTCGATACGTAATTGGCGAAGCAAGCGGCCAACCGGAAACAAACGCGGATCGGTTTTTGCATCCCCGGTAAATTGTGGGCCAAATTTTTCGGCATCCATATGCATGGACCGAAATTTCCAAATTCGAAATTCTTTTCCACCTCGTCCAACTCGGATCTGAGAATAGAGCGCAGGGCCTGGTGAGCTTAAACGAATCGCCAAAGAGACAAAAGGATAGAGGAGAAGGGTAATGATTCCAAATGGAATCGCTAGCAGAACATCAGTCAGTCGTTTGACGCTTTCATACCAAGCTTTGTCTCCTTCACGTAGATTCTCCAAAAACCAGGTCTGTGAAACAAATTCTAAAGGCACGCGACCGGTAATCGCTTCTTCCAATGTTGCGCGATCTAAGATCGCAACCGGCGTAAACAGAGTTCGATAGAGAGAGTCACGCAATCCTGGAACCTCATCGGGTTTTTGTCCAAGGACAATTGTTTGAATGAATTGCTCGCGCACCGTGCGCTCAATCGCTTGAACATCTGCGATCCAGATAACAGATCCATCATCAATCCGCGAACCAGGGGCCGTCTCAACCACGGCCTTAAGTTCATAACCTTGTCCATTTGTGGACAGAAGATCCTGCAAACGTCGCGCATCATCGCCATGACCGATATACAAAATCTTATTCCGGAACAGGCGAGGAGCGATAGCTCGACCATGCACTAGGCGCCAAGCATAACCAAAGACCAATGCGAGCACAAAATGCAAAAGCAAATTTGTGCGTGGGGCAATACCGAATGGAATCGTATAAAAAAAGCCAAGTCCAATCAGGAAATTGACGAGCATCCCTTCGATATATTTTCGGAAGAACAAAAACTGATCCTGGCCCAGTGGCATGTCATATAGGCCATTTACATAAAACGAGAGCACCCAAAGAATACCTAATAAACTAAAAGGCAAGACATGGTTATTCCAGTCATTCGGATAGATCGCTCCGTAACGAATCCATAGGGTGAGGAATAGAGCAAGGAAAAAAACCCCGTAATCTCCAAGAACGAGGGTGAAACGCTTCAAACGTAGGCCGCTATGGATCATATATTCACTGCCAAGCTTGCCAGAACTGGGCTATTGTCGCAATCCATCCGATCCTCGGGTACACTCCTCCTCATGCAAAAGCCCCCTGCTTTAAAAGCGCTATGTCTTCTTTTAGGGCTTATATTGTGTATGGGAAGGGGATTGGAGGTTCAGGCCGCACCCGTTCCGATAAATGACACATTCGGCTCAAAAGAGTGGCATTTAGATGCGATTCAGGCTCGTGAGGGGTGGAATTCTACAACCGGCTCATCCGACGTTATTGTGGCCGTCATCGACTCTGGAGTAGATATTGATCATCCAGATCTCAAGTCAAATATCTGGACCAATCTAGACGAAATACCAAATAATGGAAAAGACGATGATGGGGACGGGTACATGGACGACATTCATGGTTGGAGCTTTGTGAACGCAAACAATAATGTTCGACCGATGGTTTCAGCGGACGGTCTTGAAGAAGCATTCATTCACGGGACCGTTGTCGCCTCGCTCATCGCGGCTCATGGGAATAATGATATTGGTATTTCCGGAGTAGCCTGGCGTGCTCGCATTATGCCGCTCGTCGTTCTTGGAACCGACGGCGCGGGTCGTGATACCGATATCGCGAAGGCGATCCGTTATGCGATCGCACATGGAGCTGATGTGATTAATTTGAGTTTTGTAGGATATGAGAAAGAGGAGTCTCTGGCTCAAGTTATTCGTGAGGCAACTTCCCAGGGCGTACTCGTTGTCAGCGCGGCTGGGAATGGCGAAACCATTCAGGGCGAGAATTTAGATTTGACCGCAGGTTTTCCAGCTTGCGATAAAGGCGCAGCCGGCAAGGGATCAATTACGGTAACTTCAGTAAATGCCTATGGCCTAAAAGCTCCATATGCGAATTTTGGCTCTTGCGTCGACATTTCTGCACCAGGAGAAAATTTGTATGCGGCACGTCCATCATATGACATGACGGATTCAAAAAAGTTGGCTCCAGGCTATCGTGGTGATTTATCTGGAACCTCCGTTGCGGCACCGCTCGTGAGCGGTCTTGCCGTCTTATTAAAGAGCGCCCATCCAGACTGGTCTTCGGAAGAAATCGCCCAACGGATTATTGAAACCGCTGAGTCCGTCGATGAACAAAATCCAGGCTTTGCCGGAAAGATCGGCCGTGGGCGCATCAATGTCGCGAAAGCTTTAGCAGAGGATATTTCTGGTGCACCAAAGGCCCCATTTTTTATCGAAGGCGCTGATCGTGGGTTCGCGCCACATGTTCGAATCAGTGATGCCGCCGGGAAAACAATTCAAGAATTCTCCGTCGGTGGAGCGGGTGACCGTCGCGGCCTCCGAACCTCTTTCCTCCATTGGACCAAGGGGCGTCTCCCAGAAATTGCTGTCACCACAATTGGCGATACCTCAGGAAAATGGAGTATTTACCGTTGGGATGGACTCTTGCTCGCCGCTGGTACGGTCGGTTCAAATGTGAAAGGTGGACTCCATATCGCCGCTCAAGATATCGACGCCGATGGGGCAGATGAGTTATTGTTTACGGAAGCGAGTGGTTCGCGAATGTGGATGCTTTCGGCAGCTAATCAAAAACCTCTTGAGATCTCGCCATTTGCGCAAAAGGTTCAGGATGGTATTGCCGCTGTCTCCGTGACAAGGCCAAGACCAGCCTTTTTGGTCTCATCCAAGGGGAGTGATCGCCAAATCGTCATTATCGGAATCGGAGGCGCAGCGATCGCTCAAGGGCCAGTTGAGAAGGGCTTGAAAACAACAGGCTGGTCTGTACGCCGAGCGACTCGTCGTGGCGGGGGAATGGCTTATGAGTTCATCTCTCAAAAAGGAAAATTGGTTCTGATTAATGACGGCGCCGGTTTATCGCCAACAACCGCTCCGGTCGAAATTACTCATTGGACCCAAGTCCCAGAAGGGCAGGTCTTACACACTGGCTGGCGCTATTATGAAACTTGGCCTCGCTGAACGCTTCCCACGCTTGCATAAAGAATTGCCACGCTTGATGGTGTTTATTTGCGTTGGCCTCCTTTCTTTAGGGCTAACCGTCGGTCTATACGCCCTCGTATCGCGCGTGATTTGGCCGAATGGGAATAAGACACTCACCTATGGAGGAGTTGTCATTTTTGTGACTTGGATTAATTATCTCCTCAATAAACGAATAACATTCAAGGCGAATGCCCAAGGGATGGGAGCTCTGGGCCGTTTTGCAACGGTCGCCATCATCGCCACAGGTTTAAATAATATATTCTTCTGGATCGGTCATGATCTTCTGCATGTCTACGATTTGATCGTGATCATCGCGAACACGGCCATCGTCGCCGTATTTACCTTTACCTCACATCGTCTGTTCACCTTTCATGAGCAGCCTTGGAGGTTCTTGAAGAAGCCTCCGGTATTGTAAGGCTTGATCGACCGACCGATCCCGGGCGCATGACCATGCGCCTCTACGGTGTTATACTGTGCCCATGTCTGATCGTCCTATTTTTGAGCGCCGCAATGTTCTCGTGACTGGCGGAGCGGGGTTTATTGGTTCGCATTTGTGCGAACGTCTGGTGAAGGAGGCGCATGTTATTTGCGTCGACAATTTTATTACCAGTTCGGTTTCCAATATCGATCATTTGCTGCAAGATCCAAATTTTGAATTCATCAATCACGACATTATCAATCCGCTCAACTTGGATGCATATCCCGAGTTAGAGCGTTTCAAAATCCAATTCCAGGGCATTCAAGAGATCTATCATCTCGCTTGTCCGATTTCCAAACGCCATTTTTATGATTATAAGATCGCAACAGTTCTCACGAATTCGGTGGGTGTAAAAAATGTTCTCGATCTTGCCGTCAAATTTAAAGCAAAGATTTTATACGCCTCTTCGAGTGTCCTCTACGGACCACGCCAACCTGGTCACCCGTATTATTCAGAACGTGATGAATGTCATATCGATCATCTCACGGCGCGTGGAGCATATGACGAAGGCAAGCGTTTCTCTGAAGCCATTCTTCAGACCTATGCCGATGTTTACGGAATAGACGTTAAAATCGCGCGTATCTTCCGTACCTACGGTTCTCGCATGAAGATTTTTGATGGGAATTTAATTCCTGACATGGTTCTATCCGCCCTCGATGGTCGTGATATTACGATCGCTGGTGATGAAGAAACGCGCGCATCTTTGTGTTATGTGACAGACATCGTCGACGGTCTCTCGCGGCTCATGTCAACGCCAATTGATATCACCTTATTGAATTTAGGATCAGATGTCGAAGTTCGATTGGTCACGGTTGCGCAGAAAATTCTCGAACTCACCGGTTCAAATTCACGTGTCCGCTTTGACGCTCCCTTTGCTCATCACACCGAAGCCGGTTTACCGGACGTAACACGCGCTCGCGAAATCCTCGGCTGGGTTCCTTTAGTTCGTCTCGATGATGGTCTTAAGAAAATGATTGATTACACGCAATCGCATCGTCATCTTATTTCTTTTTAACATATATGGACCTCGACTTGAACGGACAAAATGGAAATGGACAGAATGGCACCGGACAAAAGAAAACAATTCTCGTCACCGGGGGCGCGGGTTTTATCGGCTCCTTTTTATGCGAACGTTTGCTCGAACATGCGCGCGTGATTTGCGTCGACAATTTCGTAACGTCGCAAGAATCAAACATCGACCATCTCCTAAAGAATCCAGATTTCGAATTCATCCGTCACGATTTCACCATTCCGTTCGATCCCGATGCTTTTCCAGAGCTTGCACGCTTCCGTTTAAAGTTCGACGGTTTGCATGAAATCTATCATCTTGCCTGTCCAACCAGCCCAAAGAAATTCGATCAATATAAAATTCAGACCCTGCTTGCAAATTCATTAGCAACAAAGAATGCGCTTGATCTCGCGGTGAAATATCATTCCAAGTTCCTATTCTCCTCAGCATCCGTCGTATACGGTGGCCGTCCAGCTGACAATAAACCTTATCAGGAAGACTTCTTCGGCTGCGTCAATAATCTCACGCCTCGCGCCTGCTATGACGAGGGTAAACGCTATGCCGAAACCATGTGCGAAACCTATCGCCAAGTCTACGGCATTGAAATCAAAATCGCGCGCATCTTCCGTACCTACGGTCCTCGCATGCCGCTCTTCGATGGCCAAATGATTCCAGACTTCATCACCAATGCCTTGGACGGAAAAGATCTCGTCATCTACGGCGATGAAACCTTCCGCACGGCACTCATCTACGTTTCCGACATCGTCGATGGCATGACCAAGCTCATGAGCGCCCCAGCAGATATCGGCCCCGTAAACTTCGGTAGTGATTTGGACTTGCCACTGATTGAAATCGCCCAACGTATCACCGAAATGACCGGCTCTATGTCACGCGTCACCTTCGAGCCGCCGCTCTTGTTCATGACCCAGCTCGGCTTACCAGATATTACGAAAGCCAAAGACAAGCTCGGTTGGTTGCCGCTCGTTCGTCTCGACGAAGGATTGAAACGAACAATTGATTATACGATCGCCCACAAGAGTTTACTCGGATTCAAGATGGGATAAAGGGCTTCTGTATGTCTTTCGAAAATCCCTTCAAAACACCACGAAAGCCTCTGAAACACGACACGGGAAAATTCATCCGTGATGTTTTGGGTGCAAAGATGGCATCTGATTTTGAAGAGATGGTAGGAAAAAAGTCCGTTGAACTTTTGGAGGAGAATCCTGTACATGCACCTCTTGAAGCTGACACGGAAGAAGAGCGAGAACTTCTCGCAAAACTTGAACGTGAACAAAAAAGAGAGCAGCTTGTCAATTGGGCCGCACAAATCGGCCATGACCAAACTTGGGTTGATCAGATCTTTACGTTCAATGGGGATGGTAGCTATGAAACCCAGGGAAATTTAATGATAAATGGAAAGGAAGTACCCCAATTTCCTGAAGGGTTTGGGGCGGTGAATGGGAATCTTGCTCTCATGGGATGTAGGCTTAAGCACCTTAAAGGTCTCAGACTCCCCAGGGAAATAAAAGGGAGCTTTCTTTTATTCCGTAATGACTTAGAGTCTCTCGATGGTCTACCGCCTCCTGAAAATATTGCAGAAAGTATATTCCTCGACAAAAGCATGGAAGAGCGTTTTATAGATGAACTGGCGACAAAAGGGTACAGGTACATCTTCTCCTAAGAGATCTTATTTTATTGGCATGCCTTTCGAAAACCCCTTCAAATCATCCGCGCCAAAACCTCGCAGTCGCAATGATGCGAAGTTTGTTCGTGATATTCTCGGAAAAAAGGAAGCGGATGCCTTCGAGAACATGCTGGGAGAGGCTCCTGCTAAAGCAGAAAAAGAAGTCGAAGCGGCTCTCGATACAGAGCTCTCACGATCCGAAAAGGCGACGATCGAGACTGATTTTACCGAAGAGCCATGGGCGAGAGGTCAGCTTGTCACATGGGCTGAGGGCTTTAATGCAGGCGAAGATTGGATTGATGAAACATTTGTCTTTAACCCCGACGGGACATTTGAGTCGACAAAAACAATAAGTCTTTTTTCATATGGGATCTCAGAACTCCCAAGAGGGTGGAAGCGTGTAAATGGTAACCTCGATCTCTCCAGTAACAAACTCACTTCACTTAAAGGCATCCCCACAATGATCGAAGGAGGGCTTATTCTCCGTAACAATCCTCTTGCTTCCATCAAAAGTCTGCCAGCCCCAAAAAATATCAAAGGAGAAATCTACATCGATCAGTCACAAGCGGATAAATTCGAATCCTGGCTCGACGAAGAGGGCTATAGCTATATGATTGTTTAATCTACTCTATGCCCTCTTTCGAAAATCCCTTCAAATCCTCTCCACCAAAACCTCGCAGTTCAAATGACGCGAAGTTTGTTGAGCGTATCCTCGGCGCGAAAGAAGCGGCCGATCTTGAATCGATGACAGGAAAAGTTCCCGTTGAGGCGAAAACGCCAGATCGAGCTGACGCGATATGGACGAGTGAAGAGCAGGCGAACGTAAAAGTTGAAAAGCGGAAGGATGTTTGGACGAAGAATCAGCTTTATGACTGGGCTGAGATCGCCGGTTTACCAGATGATTGGGTAGATACCTCGCTCGTTTTTCATGAAGATGGAAGCTTTGAATGCACCGGGGACTTAATCGTAGACGGTAACAGAATAGTGGAATTGCCGAAGGGATTGGTAGGCGTCCGCGGGGATGTAAACGTTTCTCATAATAAGATTGCTTCCCTTGAAGGGTTTCCTGAAGTTATCGATGGAGATCTTTCTCTTGAATTTAATCCGATCAAGTCCTTAAAAGGCATGCCTCGAAAAATCGGCGGGTCGCTTTATTTGGACGGAGTAAAGCTTAGTAGTCTGGAGGGTCTGACCCAGGATATTGGAGGCGATCTTTTTCTCCATCATTGTGAGTTGACATCTCTTATTGGTATGCCATCGATGATACCTGGGAGTATCCAGCTCTACAATAATAAGCTAACTTCCCTCGACGGTTTTCCGCAAACCGTTGGAGGAGCGGTTTCGGTCTCATGGAATCAGCTACCAAATCTCGTGGGCTTACCTTCAGTTATAAATGAAGACCTCCATATCGATACAAATCCTCTCATATCTCTAGAGGGCTTACCCTCTTCATCAGCAATAAAAGGGAAATTGTATATTGGGAGTGCCCAGAAGGAACAATTTGGATCAGAGCTCGAGCGGCAAGGATATAAAATAGAGGAGTGTTAGAGCGTGATATACTACCGCTAGAAATATGCCATCAAAGACTCCACGCCCTGAAGGGAAGAAGAGATTGAAATTCATCGACACCTTTATCGATGATTCTATCGGGGCTCGGAGTGAAGAGGTGAATAATGAGCCGAGCTTTGAAAGTCTCCCTGAGGATGAGCAGGCGGACCTCATGTACAATCTTCAGTCTCTCTTAGCTGAGCGTCGTGATCTTGTTCGTTCTTTGCAGGAGGCGCGGTCAGAGTCGACGGCGGAGCAGCCTGCTCAGGCCTTCGTGATGAAGAAGATTGGAAAACACTTCGTCAAAAAACCGGTCAATGCACCTGCTCCATTTAGTCAGGAAAAAGCGAAATCAATTGATGATGCAGAGTCGCGCTTAGTTGAAGTGAAGTCACAATTACTCGAAGTCGGAAAGCAGCCAGGCGTGCGTGAAGCCTATGAGAAAAAGCTCACGCGTTTTTATTTTCTGATGAAGGCCGCAAAAAGATTAGAAGAATGGAAGCAGCGTCTCGCGATGATCGAAGAAGAGATGCGGACATTGAGCGTAGAAGCCAAGAAGGGAAAGTCAGGCTCCCTCATTGGCGCGAAGCTTGAGGTTTATAATCAGCTTCAGGCTGAAAGAGATGGACTCATAGATAATTTGCATATTCCAGAAGAATACGATGCCGGCCAGCAGCTCGAGCGTTTCATGGAATTGAAAGAATATTCACATGCAGCTGTTAAAGGTCGAATCATTGAAGTTCCAACCGTTGAAAAGACCGTTAATGAAGGGTTAGAAGCGATGCGCCGCCATCAACCGTTTATGTTGGCTGGACATCTCGGTAGCGGAAAAACCGAAGTCGCGCGTCACATGGCTCGTCTATTCATGTTAGAGAATGGCGTTGGCTATGACCCGAATTTAAATGAAGATCTCGACGAGGTGTATGATCGCCTCCAACCAGAAGTTTTCTCTGGAGCTGAAGAAGCCTCAGTCTATGACTTGATCGGAAAGCTGAAGCTCACGGGTCGCGCCATGGATGCAAAATCCGCCGCAAAAGCCGCCAAGGAGATGCAGGTCGAGCTCGCCAAGCATGGGGTAAAAGACATGCCGATCGAAGAATTGATCAAAGGCATTCTCGGCCAATCCAATATCACTGAAACGGTTTTTAACTATGGTCCATTAGGTCGCGCTTTACGTGACGGTAAGCCAATCATCATCGACGAAATCAACTTGATGCCGCCAGAAGTTGTTGGCCGTATCAATGATCTTTTATTACGTCCCGTTGGTTCCAAGGTCCGTCTCCAAGAAAATGGCGAAGAAGAATTTGTTGTGAAGCCGGGCTTTACCGTTCTCGCAACCCTCAATCTTGGTCATCAATATGCCGGTGTCCGCGAATTTAATGCCGCCTTCGCCTCTCGTTGGGTTGGTCGTGAAGTTGACTATCCAACTGTCGAAGAAGATTTCGATCTCATCCTAGCGACCCTGATGCGCAAAGATCGAACCCGCCTCCCACCAAATTTCCCAGCCGCCGAATACGAAAAATTGATCGACCTCGCCGTCGTGACCCGCGAAATCCAAGAGCTCTTTTCCGGCCAAACCGAAGGACAACGCTATATGGCGAAAGTCACTTCCATGGAAGCTGAAAAATCCCAACTCGAAAAAGTCGTCGTTTCAACTCGCGACTTGATGCGAAAAATCGTCGAACCATGGAGAAATAGCGAATTCAAGAAATCTTTGGACGAAATCATCTTAAAGAATATTATTGTTCCAGCGGCGATCCAATCCAAAGATGATCAACGCTTTTTACTTGAGCTCTTTTTGCGTCGCGGATTTTTCCAAGGAATGCGTGAAGTTCCGGAAGATGAACAGGATCCGGATGGACCTCAAAAGAATGTCCCAATTTGGACCGAAAAAACATTTGCCGCTGAAGGTATCCGAAATATCAGCCAGCAAGAAATCGATGCTCTGCAGGCGAATATGCAAGATTTCAAGTCTTCCGATACAAAGTTTGGTGAATTGACGAGTAGCGCGCATGAACGCGCGAGGTCGATTATGATGGGCTTAATGATCGGAAATTCCTCGCAAAGAACCAGTTCCGAATAAGCTATGTCATTTCAGAGGCCACGCATGCCGCAGCGAATGCGGGTCGAAGGAGCGGATAGCACGCCGCCGTCTTCGGATGTGCCAAAACCAAAAAGTGAACAGGAGCGTCTCATGGATGAAGCGAGAAAATCTCGCGATGGATTCGCCCAGCGATATGAGAGAACCTTGTCGTCTATTGCTGGAACACCTGATATTGAATATACCTTTGAAATTGGAGGTTGGTATATCGATACCAAGACGCGAAAGGTCAACATGGATCCAAGTTTTTTTATTGAAAAAGGTTTTACTGAAAGTGAATCGTTATATTGCTCAATTCACGAGCTCGGACATTTTGATGAAATGGTTGAAGAGCCGGATGTCTTTGAACGTTTATTTGAACGAACAGCAACCAAGTCCACCGTTCATAAGGCATATCCGAGTGCGCTCAATCGCTTTTATAACTGCGTTGATGACATCAAAATAAATCACGGTGTAGAAGCGAGATGGAAAGCCGGACGTCGGACCAGAGATGGTCTCTATCCAAAGCTGTTTAAGAACAATGATTTTCGAACACATCCAAAAACAGGTAAGCCTGAACCGCGACATCGTCAATTCATGTACGCGCTTCTTCGTTCCGCGATGATTCCAAGCGAGCCATCCCTCGTTGAACCAGAAGTACAGCAAGCGATAGATACTTGTCAGAATCGTGGAGAAGGAAAAGCGAATCGAATTGAAGTTTTAACCGCCGTAAATCCCCAAGGCCGAGGTGTTTTAAAGCCGACCGAGCGTCACGCGCTCGTCCGAAATTTCTTTGAAGGCACCTTTGAGGAGCTTTTTAAGAAAGATCTTCTTGATCGAAAAGGAGATGATCAGAAGAAAGAAAAAGGCGAGAAAGGCGAGAAAGGTGAGAAGGGTGAAGATGAAGGAGAAGAGAGTGATGAGCCATTCGATTCCGACGAAAACGAGGACGCGATCCCAGACCCAATGGATTTTGAAAAAGCTTCCAAAGAAATCCAAAAACTGAAAGACGAAATCAATAAAAAGAAAAAAGAAGAATTCAAAGATCGCATGGGCGTCGATCAAAAAGATTTTGATTCATACAAAAGAGATTACGATCTCATCAAAGGAACAAAGGAAGATCTTTCAAAAACCTTTGATGATATTATCGACCGTCGCAAATCGACATATCGTGTCCTTCGCAAGGCCGTTAAAGAAGGTCCAATGCTCGATCCACGCAAAGCCGCTATCGCCGTCGCCGAAGTCCGCGCCGGAAATACGGAGCCTTTGGTCATGTTGGATTATGAGCGTCGCGAGAAAATAAAGAATGTCCCTTCTGAAATCGAATTTACAATGGTTTGCGACGGTTCAGGTTCGATGCTAGGTCAAAAAGAAATCATGCAGCGCCGTCTTGCTGTTTTAGCCGTGGAAGCTTTAGCTGATTTTCAAGAACGCGTGGAAAAGCAAAGACGTAAAGGCGAGAATCTGAAGCTAGATATTTCTTCAGAAGTTCGTATTTTTTCTGACGAAGATATTTTAATTAAGCCTCTTTCAAAAACCCTGACCCATCCAGAACGCGTTCAGATGCATAAGAATTTGAAGAAGCTTCCATCCGGTGGAAACAATGAACCAAAAACTTTTGACGCGATTCGCCAAGAAGAATTCAACAAAGTTCGTCGAGGGAAACTTCAGGATGGTTCGCTCAAGAAGGTGATCCTCTTTCTAACGGACGGTGAATCTGATGCAGGTGCTATTCAAACAAAAATGGCTGAATTAATGGCTTTGGCCGGTAAAGACAAGACTGGCAAATGCAATCTCGTCATCGCCGCCATTGGTTTCGCCGAAGGAAAATCCGTTCTCCAAACCTATGCTCCAAACGGCTATTATGCCGAAAGCATCGAACAGCTCCCAGAGATTTTCAAAACCTTCCTCAAAAATATTTTAGAAGATGTCTAAAAAGATATGGAATCCCACGGAAACCCCTTCGCAATCAATAAACCCCGCAGCGCCGACGACGCAATCTTTGTCGGCGTGATGCTTGGTAAGCAAGCGCAAAAGAATTTTGAGGAGATGATGGGGGATGATGATGAAGGGCCAGATGAAGTTCTGGATGCGGAACTATCCGATGAAGAAGAAATTGTAGCTGGAAGAGAAAAGCCTTGGACAAAGGAGCGTATCATTGAGTGGATGAGGGAAGAACTCGGTGCCATCAATGCTGAGTCGGATATCAAGCATTGGTTTACCTTCAATCCAGACGGTACGTTCGAATCGCGGCAAGCGATAAATTTATCGCACCGTCCAATTAAAGTTTTTCCCAACGGATGGGTAAAGGCTGACGAGTCAGTCTATGCACACGAAACAGATATTTCCTCGCTCGAGCATTGCCCTCCATGGATCGGAGGATCGCTAAGTTTAAGCAGAACATCTATCGCCTCACTCGAACATTGTCCGAAGCACGTCGGAAAAAATTTGATCATAGCCGATACAAAAATCACCTCCATAAAAGGCTTACCACCCGCTGATAATATCGGAGGTTTTATTCAAATAGACAAAAAACAGGCAGCAATCTTTGAAGCAGAGCTATTAGCGAAGGGCTATAATGTCGTCGTTGTCTAATTATGCGCTCTTTCGAAAACCCCTTTGCGTCTTCAAAGCCTCGTAAACCCAATACCTCCGAATTCTTCGGAAAGATTCTTGGTGATGCAGAAAGAAAAAAGTTTGATGAGATGATGGACCAGAAGACTTCTCATGAAAAAAAGAAAGACGATTTTTCGGACATGACATTGTCTGCTGAAGAAAAAGCAATCGCTGAGCATGAGATAAAAAAAGAATCTCCCTGGGATATGGCTCGCTTGACGACTTGGGCTATGGGTTTTTGTGAAAATGAAGCCAAGGCAAAAGAGTGGGTGAAAAGTGAATTCGAATTTAGCCCAGATGGAACTTTTTATTGTATGTTCGATCTTGAGTTAAGAAATAAAAAAGTCACTGAGCTTCCTATTGGTTTAAGTGCTTTATTCGGAGATGCTTGGCTATCCTATAATCAGTTAACTTCATTGAATCGCATCCCTGAAGACATCGACGGCAATCTGAATGCGAATGACAATCAAATTAGTTCACTTCGTGGGATGCCAACGAGAATAAAGAAGTCGCTCGTCCTAAGAAATAATCGGCTCAAGTCCTTACTGAATATCGCCCAAGAAATTGGAGGAGATCTTCATATTAGTGGAAATGATCTTGATTCATTGGACGGACTCCCACCTCGAGAAAATATTGGCGGCACAATCTACATTGATAAAAAACAAGAAAAGAAATTCAAAAATCTCCTGAGAGGACGAAGTTATAAATACGAGGTTATAGATACCTAAAGAAGGAACTTCGTCGCTTGACGACTCCCCGTATCCATATTTCAATGTCTCTAGCGTTGACCCTCCTGGTCCACGTTCATACCTGCAAAAGCACCATCGCGCGCGGCTCTCGGGCCAAGTGATAGCGATAGGTGTCAGTAAGCCGACTGGACGGCAAGCTGGAGCTCCTGTGAGCTTTCGAGGCAGTTTATCCAGGGTGAAGCGCCGCATGAGCATGCGGGCATCTCGCGCCACCTTTTCGTGAACCCATTCGACAGAATGCCGGTCAAGATTTAGCCGGCAAAATAAGGATGCTGTCGAAACCCCTCTTGTCTGTTGAAAGAGTGGGTTATGGTCCCCATGTGCCTCGGTCCTCATGGACATGGCTTTCTTCCATGGGAAAAACCTCGCAGAACGGAACTGCGAATTTTCAGGTCAAACGACTGCCTAAACGAATGATTCCCTCTGGGCGACGTTCGGCAGAACCGTGGCGGCGAATTTAAAAAGACGAGGTAGATGAAGAAGCTCGTCGCGCCTATCCCGGGCGTACAAAAAAAACAAGAACATGTTGCGTCCCGATTGGATGCTTCATCGCAGACGCTTCGGCCTTTGCGACACATGTTCAGGAAGAGAATAAAGGGCCGCAAGACCCCCTTTAAATTCTCACTCTCCCACAGCCGACCACGCTCTCCGCGGTCGGCTTTTTTGTTTTCCTGTCATATCCTCCCCCTTAGCAAGGGGGAGTTAGAGGGGGTCTCGTCCGAATGAGAGGTTAAAATCAAAACGGATCGATTCGGCCGGCCGAAGACCTCCCTCATTCCCTCCTTGCTAAGGAGGGAGGTCAGTCGACTAAGAATTTATTTCAATTTCCAAGCCTTCATCGTCACGCCGCTAATCGCGATTGGCAATGCGCTAAAAGCGTATTTTATTTTCAATGATTTCTTCGCTGCAGCCGTCAATAAGATTTCTCCGCGCTCGGCAACATCTTCTCCGAGCTTCGCTGCAAGATTCAATTCATTTCCATACATATCATCACAAGCCAAAAGAACTGGGCCATATCCAATTCCAATCGACACATGCACATCGCTTTCATCCGGTGTCGCGATATTTGCAACTTCAAGATCATGATGGATTTGAAGGCTGGCCGCGATCGCATCATCCGGAGTAGGGAAGACGGCAAAGCAATTGTCGGCTTCAAATTTAATAATCGTTCCCCGATGTTCGATGACCGCTGGCGCCACCACGCCGCGCATCCGACGAATCATGGCGAGATAATGAATGATTCCAAATTTCTGAACGAGCTTCGAAAAACCGCTCATGTCCAAGATGAAAATCGAAGCCGTCCGTTCAAATTGTTTACGGATCTTGGCATCAATCGACTTCATTTTTTCCGGATGTTCGATCCGTTCTAAAAGCAAAGCATCAAGCAAATGGCAGGCTGGGAGATTTGGGAATGGGTGTTTCTTGGATGGCATAGGTGGGAAGCATAGCAGACTTTTTGTCGGAAACAAGGATCTCCTCGACTGCATTCGTCGTTACTCACGTCGCTCAGGAAGACGGGTTAAGTGTTAGTCCTTAACAAAAAGCCTTATTTTTGGTACCCACGGAACAGATTTCTTTTGGAGAGTTCCTCGCCGAATTCCCAAAGGTTCTGGCAACCATTGTCCGTTCCTTGTAAGTCTCTAGCGGCTGCTTCTCACTCCCTGAGTCGCAGCCGCTTTTTTGTTTGACAGTTTCGTAGGATCGGATAAGGTGTTTCCGGTCCTTTACCCGGAGGCGCAACATGCCGATCGAATTCATCCTCTCAAAGCCTGAAGACCCTTTGTTTAAAGATGATATCTCATTCCTGCGTATGCTGAGGACGCTCCTTCCTCTATTGAGTTCAATATCTCACATCCCATCGGCGGGCTCAGCGCTCGCCCATGGAGTGATCGCGATGGCCTGGTCAGCCGAAGGCGCCAACCCGACGGCAGAAGTGGAGGCGAAATTTCACAAGGAATACCCTGAAGGAATATTTCCCTATTACAAATATCGCGAGGCCTGTTATCGGCCTGCAGGCATGGCGATGCTCTTCCCCGACAAACGTGATTGGAAAAAGCGGGGAGATATCCACGGCGTTATCGTCCATCCGGACTTTCGTCGCCAAGGTATTGCGAAAAAGCTGATGGGAATGTTGATCGAAGCGGCTCAGGAACGAAAGCTCACCGAGTTGAGACTGACGAGCGGCGATCAGCGTATAGACGCACATAAGCTCTATCGCGAACTCGGTTTCGAGCCCGTGCCAACGACGGTTTTCCGACTCGACCTGACCAAGACGCGCGACGGAGTATAATAACTGCCTTCTGAGGCGGTTTTTTTGTATCCAAAAAGAGAATTAGGGATATTGACAATCTCCAAAAAAAAGGTATGGTGAAGCGGTTCCTGTCTCTTACCTGGAGAGCTGTTCCATGCCAATTCTCGAATACGGTCTATGCACGCCTGAAATCGCAACCACGGATCAAGAGCCGATTCTGAGGCGTCTGCTGGACGCATTGATCCCAGAAGTCGATCCCTCCTACGATCCAGGCTCCCTGAGCGCCGAGGATATCTCGAAGTTTCTGCGCGCAGCGACATTTGCCACGGCCTGGTTGAACAATGATCCCGAAGCGATCCAGGCCGAGGAGAACGCATTCTTCCGAGATCATCCGCGAGGAAACTTCGCTCCGCAAAAGATGCTCCATCCAGCCTTCCAACCGATCGGTCTGGGAATTCTCATGGTCGACCGACGGCCATGGAAGAAGCGATCCGGGAAGATCACGGATCTCGTGGTGCTGCCCGGATACGATGAGCAAGAAGTCGAGTCAAAGCTACTCGACTCCCTGATTCAAGAGGCTCGACGACTCGGATTGACCAAGTATCAACCTGCCTTTCTCCCAGGGGCGACGACGCTTCACGATATCGCTGGAGCCTGAGTAAAGGTAGGTTCAAGATTCATAGCCTGCACGTTCTCGTGCGGGTTTTTTGTTTGTATTGGCTAGACTACACAAGACCGCCTTCTTCGCGTACAGTGTGGGATATGAAAGTATGGGCAATCGTTCCAGCGCTCAATGAAGCCACGCGAATCGCCGCGACGGTTGCTGCGGTGCAGCCATTTGTCGAAAAAGTCGTGGTCGTGGATGATGGTTCGACAGACGATACTGCTGAGATCGCTAAAAAGGCCGGAGCTATTGTTTTGCGTCATGTCGTCAATCGCGGCCAGGGCGCAGCTCTGCGGACGGGGACCGAGGCAGCGATCCATCTTGGCGCTGAAGCCATCGTTCATATCGACGCCGATGGTCAACATGATCCGTCCTTTATTCCCGCTTTAATGGAGCCATTAAAAAGCGACATCGCGGATATTGTCTTCGGTTCACGTTTTATGGGAATCACGGCAACGGATATGCCGCCCGTTCGTCGCTTACTCTTGCTCCACGGCGCTCGTGCATTTAATGCGCTCGCCGTTGGCATTCCACGTAAAGTCACCGATCCTCAAAGTGGAATACGCGCCATGACGGCAGCGTCCGCGCGTCGTCTCATCTTTCGTCAAGACCGCATGGCGCACTGCTCAGAAATTTTAAGGCTCGCCACCAAGGGCGGATATCGCTGGATGGAAATTCCTGTGCGTGTCCACTACACATCAGACTCTCTAAAGAAAGGACAGAAATCAACGGACGCTCTAAAGATCGTCTGGCAAATATTATTAGGAACATTCGCAGATTAGGTATCTATGACTCTTATCCAAATTATTCTTCTCGTTGTCCTATTCTGTGCGATTTTGATGACATGGAAACGCGCACGCGAACAAGCGATTACCGGTCGCGAAGCTTTTGCGTGGACGGTGCTGTGGAGTGGCGCGGCTTTCATTATTTTCCTACCGCAAACCACAACTATCGTCGCCCAATTTTTTGGCGTTGGTCGTGGTGTCGATTTTGTTTTATACGCATCTGTCATTTTGCTTTTTCTTGGCATCTTTCGTCTGCATGTCATGGTTGAACGCGTTGAACGAAAGATGACAGAGCTCGTTCGTGCTCAGGCTTTGAAGGATGTCCGTCGGGATTAATATGAACGAATCACAAACCGGAAAAACGGTAGATGTTATTTCTGTGCTTTGGAATAGCGCGCGTTTTATGCCGGCTTTGTTTGAAGGTTTATCCAAGACGGATTATCCGCGTCATCTCTGGCGCATGCATATTGTCGACAATAATCCAGGTGATGGATCACTCGACGAAGTACGAAAACAAATGGAGCGTTTCGCAGGCCAGCTTCCAGAAGTCGTCATTCATGAACCAAAAAAGAATCTGGGATTTTCTGCAGGAAACAATCTCGTGATGCGCCAAGCCATGTCCGACGAACGTGACTTTGTATACCTCTTAAACCACGATGCAAGGTTTGAACCGTCCGCCTTGAGTGAAGCCGTTTTAGTTGCGCAGTCCGATTCAAAAATCGGTTCCGTTCAATCCCTCATGGTTTTAGCCGACAAGCCAGATGAAATAAATTCGCGTGGAAATGCAATCCATTATATCGGTTTTGGATATTGTGACGGATATCATGAAAGCCGTTCAGTCATAGGGGAGCAAACCCGGGATATCGCCTATGCCTCCGGAGGAGCCGTCTTATTTTCGACCAAAGCTTTGTCCCAAACGGGCTTACTAGATGAAACCCTTTGGCTTTATCACGAGGATTTAGATTTGGGTTGGCGTTTACTGCTCGCCGGTTTCCGGAATGTCTTAGCCCCAAAGAGCGTTGTTCATCATCGCTATGAATTTTCCCGCTCGATTTCCAAATGGTATTGGATGGAACGGAATCGCGATGTGGTTATTTTAAAAAATTATCGGCTTGGGACAATCCTTTTGCTCCTTCCGCAAATGATCGCTGCCGATCTCGGTCTCTTCCTGTTCGCGATCAAAGGTGGTTGGTGGCGTGAAAAACTGAAAGCATGGAAATGGTTTTTGCGTCCTTCATCCTGGGCATATCTCTTCCGCGGTCGAAAAGAGATCGCTCGTCTCCGTCGCGTTTCGGATGCTGAAATCCTATCCCATCTCACGCCTTACGTTTCCTACCAAGAATTCGAGAGTCCAATCGTAAAATCGGTAATGAATCCTCTGTGGAATCTATCGTTCAAAATGTTGCGTGCAGTTGTTCGCTGGTAAATATATGAAAGTCGTCCACATCTCTTGCGTTGCACCACCAGTGACTGGTGGTATTGGACGTGTCGCGACCGAAGAGGTGATCCGTTTGCAGGCAAAGGGGATTGAGGCATTTGTTCTTGCCGCGGATGGAGGTGGGAATCCAGATATCGTTCGTCGTTTGCCGACAAGAATCAAACTTGGAAATGCAGCTATTCCGTATGCGGGAGAATTAGGAGACATGCTTGAAGATGCAGATATTGTCCATCTCCATTATCCTTTTTATGGAACCGCAGAAGTGATTGCAGACATGCGACGCAAGAATAAAATCAAGCGCCTCGTGATCACCTTGCATATGGATGCAAAAGCCCATGGATTAAAAGGCCAAATGTTTGATCTGCATCGCCGTTTTTATCAAGAAGATATTCTGAATGCCGCCGATCTTTTTTTATGCGCTTCACGCGATTATTTGAAAAGCGCTTCATATGCAAAGCTCGCAGATGATTCACGTCTTCGAGAAATTCCATTCGGTGTCGACGAAAGAATGTTCTGCCCAGGCCGTCCAGAGCGAAAACGCTTCAATCTTCCGGAGGACGTCTATATGGTTGGTTTTGTTGGTGGAATGGATACACCGCATGCGTTTAAAGGTGTTCCGCAATTGATTAAAGCAGTTGCTGCATTGCCGAAAAATGTTCACCTTCAGCTGACGGGACATGGAGATTTAAAATATTCCTTTGAACGGTTGGCGCAAGAAATGGGTATTACAGATCGTTGCCATTTTCTCGGAAAAGCAAGCGATGGAGAATTGCCTTACTTGTATCGCAGTATGGATGTCTTCGCTTTCCCGTCAACATCAAGCGCAGAAGCTTTTGGCCTGGTAGCTGTTGAAGCGCAAGCCTGTGGAATTCCCGTCATCGCCTCTGATCTGCCTGGCGTCCGCACAGTGATTGAAGATCAGGTAACGGGCCTTTTAACGCCGCCCGGAAATATCGACGAATTAACGGCGCGTGTACGTCTCTTGATGGAAAATCCTGAAAAGGGAAAACGATTTGGAGCCGCAGCCCGACAACGCGTCTTAGAAAAATATACGTGGGACAAACACATGGAAGGTTTAATCCAGGCTTACCAATCCCTCGTGTAATATGCGTATCGCCATTATCAGTAATGCCCACAGTGCCGCTGGAGGAGGGGCGGGACGTATCGCTCAAATCTATAAGGAGCTTTTACGTGCACGAGGTCACGAAATTCTTCAATGGGGTCCAATTCCAGACTTTCAGCGTCTCTCAAGAATGAATGCTTTTGCTCGTCTAAGATTCCATCTGAACGATTTAGCTGTGGACGAAAAGATTGCAAAAGAAGTGTGCATCTGGAAACCGGATGTCATTATTACGCATAATCTCACAGGTTGCGGCATGGCAACCGCGGAAAAAATCCGTCAGTCCGGAATTCGTTGGGTTCATGTCCTGCATGATGTTCAGCTCGTCGAGCCAAGCGGACAAATCGTCGAAGGGGAATCTCTCTATTTCCTTCGTCAGATTTGGCGCAGCCTTTGGTCTTCAGCACGTCTCCGTGCTTTTGGAACGCCGACGGTCATTATTTCTCCGAGCCATTGGCTATTTGATTTTTACGCTTCATGGAATTGGTTTGAAAAAGCCGAGCGTCACATTATCCCTAACCCAATGCCTCGACTTGAAGTTTCAACAAAACACGAATTAGATCGTGTCCTCTATGTTGGACGTCTCGATGCAGACAAAGGGATTGATGTCTTGCTGTCTGCTTGGTCTCGTCTCGATCGTCCCAATAAAAAATTGGTCTGTATCGGTTCCGGAGCTTGGGAAGAAAAGCTGCGCCAAAAAACCGATCCTACGATTGAATATCTCGGACCACAATCTCCAACGCGCGTCCTCGAAGAAATGTCTCGCGCCGCGCTTGTCATCGTCCCATCACGCGTGTGGGAAAATCAGCCAACCGTTATCCTCGAAGCCCTGTCCGTCGGCTGCGAAGTCATTGCCACCCGCGTCGGAGGTATTCCAGAATTGGTAGAACATGTCGGAACATTGATTCCAGCAGGGGACGCGCAAGCTCTGTTGCAGGCTATGAAAAAAGTTTTAGAGAATCCTGCCGATCCGATGGCGACAGAAGAGGAGCGAATTGAGTTATTGAATCAGCATGACCCGGAGGCATGCGTGAGGGCGCTGGAACAGACGCTGCAATAACCCCCTCTGAGCGACCTGCCTCGATAGAACATCGGGAAGGAGGGGGGGGGTAGGGGGAGATGTTACTTCATCTCAAATTTAAATACGTGCACGACATTTCCCATTCCTTTGTCCGCATCTCCAAATGTCCATTGATCCTGTGCGATCGCGCCTAGCGTTTCCACGAGTTGATCGGCATTCCACCAATAGTCATTGATCACGACATACATTCGCTCCGATTTCGTCAGCGTAGCCGCGTCTTTGACGATATCCAAGGTGACCTCATCATACGTTAATTTCAAATACAATTCATACAATGGGCCTCCGGTCGGAATCGGATAGAAAAAGACATCGCCAGGAGCATATCGTTTAAAGCCAAGTTGCGAGACCGCAGCGGCGCTCACACTTTGATTGGCGAGTGCGCCATAGGCTTTACCTTGTGCATCACGATCGATAAAACGAACCGCTTCCAAGTCCGATCCGCTAACGCTCCAGCCACGTCCGGTGACAAGTGCATCATGTCGAGGAAGGGCATTATACGCGAGTGCGCCACCGAAGGTCATGACCGCAACGAGTCCCGCTATTGCCAAAGTTGGTGAAGCTTGTCGCAGGTCTTTTAGTTTAAACGAGATCCACGGCGCTGCTGCGGGCAAAAGACAAAAGGTCGCAATCACAAGCAGGCGATCGGCATAGTTGCCACGCTCATAGTCAATCAGAAAAGCAAAGTCTCCTGCGGCTTTGAGAAGCGCGGATGACATTGCGAGGAGGACAGCTCCAAGAATCAAACAAATGAGCGGCCAGCGTTGATCGGCTGTCGCTTTTCGCAAAGAAAACAAAGCACATAACAAAAGGATAAAGGGCAATGCCTGCATGATGAGACTGCTCCAGGCTGGCCAGAGCACAAAGAAATTCTGTTGATAGGGCATGAGACTTTGCCAAAGTGATACCCAAGGGGCGCGAGAAAAAAGCGCACTAAAATTCCATTGAAGATCCGTCTTCCCCTGCAAACTAAACATGAAAAACAAAACGGGGATTGCCACGGCCGATCCCACCGTAAACAGGATAGCCAAAACCCGCCTGATCCATACTCTTGGAAAAGTTGATTCACCTGAAACGAATAAGATCGCGAGCGTGATCAGAAAGAAAGGAACGCCCGCGAGAGGATGGACGGCAATGGACCATGCTCCAAGGATCAGTGCTACCAACCATTTGATCGTTCTTTGGCCCATGGCAATTAACAATCCGCATAATCCAAGAAGATATGCGAAGGACTGTGGCGTCGTGGCAACAAATGGGGCAAGTGGTAAAAGAAAAAACGGAAACAGGCTCCAGCGATCTCTCGATTCATCTCGCATCACATACGCTGCGAATGGAAGAAGGATCGCGCAAGCAATCGGGACGAGCCAACGATCAATGCTCGCGATCGATATATCTGTCACGCGTGAAAGCCAAGTGGTAAATACATATTGCCCCATGTAGTACGGAGGTGCTGGCGTCAGGGTTCCCGTCTGCAGTAAAATCTTTTCAGAAGCGACATGTAAAAATCCATCAAAACCAAAACCAAGACGGTAGATAAGTGTAGCGATGGCTGAGGTCGCAAGCAGGGCTAGACCTGACAATACAGCGCTCATGATCGGCCGAAGTCGCAACCATGTAGATAATAAAACCAATCCCCACAAGGCCGCGATCGCGACCAAAGTCCCAGATGGGAGAAGCGGCCACGGTGTCCGAATCGAAGCTCCTGTTGCGACCTTCGAGGCTGGAATCAGAACGCTTGCCGTCAGTGCAATTCCTAAGATACTCAAACCAACGCTTTTCAGAATCTCCGGGAGCTTTGGCCAAGCTGCCGTCTCCTCCGATTCTTCCGTCTCGGCTGGAATAAGCCAGGCCATGCCCTGCATGATCCCGACGGTCCCAATAAAAGTCGAAATATCCGAAGTCATGTCTAATCTCCATCCCAAATAGAACCAAATGGTCTGTAGGAGGGTTTGAATCGCTAAAAAGACCAAGAGGCCTCCAAAGCTCGAAATGAGCCTAGAATGGCGTCGAAATAGGCGTGATCCGACCAATTGGGCATAGTATAGGATGCCAAATAGCGTCACGAAGGCAAAAACGTCCTTGATTTTGTTGTCCATATCCGCGATCATGGTAGCATGCGACAGGTATGCTCATGACCAATGAAAACGTCAAGTTGACCCCCTATGACCCGCTTCTAGCAAAAACGGTCCTCCGACTTGTTCCCTCTGGGATTAAACCAAATCATTTCACCATTGCCAGAGTTTTTTTAACGCCGCTTGTTTTAAGCCTCATCTGGCTCGAAATTTGGGACTGGGCTGTTTCATTATTTATCCTCACGGCAATTACGGATATTCTCGACGGTTCATTGGCACGCACCCGCAAACAAATCACTCTATGGGGAACGATTGCAGATCCCATCGCTGATAAATTATTGATCACGACGACCGTGATCTTATTTGTTGCCAAAGAAATCAATCCCATTTTTTCGCTCATCATCGTCCTGCTCGAATTAATGATTGTGCTGACAGGGGTCTATCGACGATCTCGCGGCCATGTGACGAGTGCAAACTGGGCAGGGAAAACCAAAATGGTTTTGCAATGCATCGGTGTCATCGGATTGCTCATGGCGAAGATGTCCGGTCTAGATATGTTCGTACCACTATCGATGGGCACATTTTCCCTCGCCATCGTGTTCGCTATTATTTCTTTGGTCTCTTACGGTATCTAATATGTTGCATACTCTGAAAAAAGCTGTTCCCGCTCCAGTGATTAATCTCTATCATCGCGTACTCTCAAAGTTCGCCGCTTTTGTCTATAGAAATCCATCCGAAAAACTGATCATTGTCGGTGTCACCGGAACAAATGGAAAAACCACGACCAGCTATCTGATCGCAAAAGCCCTGGAAGCCGTCGGGGATCAAACAGGATGTGCCACCACGGCTGTTTTCAAAATCGGAAAAACCGAATGGCTGAATGATCGCAAGATGACCATGCTTGGTCGTTTTCAATTACAAAAAATGTTACGTGCCATGGTTGATGCGGGCTGTCGCTATGCGGTCGTCGAAACCTCCTCACAAGGTGTCCTTCAACATCGTCACGCTGATATTCATTATGATGTCTGCGTTTTTACCAATCTCACGCCAGAACATATTGAGGCGCATGGTGGTTTTGAGCCATATAAACAGGCGAAACTTGAACTCTTTCGTCATCTTGCACGCTCATCAAAGAAACAGATCGGGGATCGTATTGTTCCACGCGTCGCTGTCCTCAATCGCCAAGATCCATTTGCGAAAGAATTTGCTGTCCCAGGCTTGGATAAAGTGATTTGGTACGGAATTGGCGAGGGCGAAGGAATTTCCGCCATTGATCTCAAGGATGAAGGTTGGGCGACCTCATTCACGATCCGTGGTGAGCGTGGACGAATCGCACTCCCTGGCGAAGTAAATGTTGAAAACGCTGCCGCTGCGATTGCGGTCGGCGAGGCGCTTGGATTTGAACTCGGTCCGGTTATGAAAAAACTTGCGACCGTATCTGGCGTTCCTGGACGTTTTGAACGAATCGACGAAGGCCAGTCTTTTTCCGTCATTGTCGACTATGCTCCAGAGCCAGCTTCTTTGACCAAATTGTATGAATCGATCAAAAAAATTCCGCATACCCGTCTAATCCACGTTTTTGGTTCCTGTGGTGGAGGTCGCGATATCGCACGTCGTCCCATTCTCGGAGCAATGGCCGCCAAAGAAGCGGATGTCGCTTTCATTACCAATGAAGATCCATACGATGACAATCCACGAGATATCATGGAACAAGTTGCCGACGGAGCGCGGAAGGCAGGTATGACCGACGAAAAAATGCATCTCGTAAATGATCGCCGTGCCGCGATCTTCGCCGCCATTAAAGAAGCCCAGCCAGGGGATTTGGTCTTATTGACGGGAAAAGGTTGCGAACAGGCAATCATGGGTCCCCAGGGTTCCCGAACAGCCTGGGATGAGAGGCAGGTAGCTCGAGAGGCTCTAAGAGCATTGAAGACCTAAGGGCAAACGGCGTTTGCCCTTGATCCCTTCCCAAGCCGACCGATCCGGGCGCATGACCATGCGCCCCTACGGAGCCCCGTTCCCCAACCTGCTATAATCCCCGCATGTTCCATCTTGAAGATGTCCTGCAATTAAAAGAAGGGGAGAAGGTCACCAGCATGATTCGACGTCATGTGATGACGCTCCTTCCGAATTTGGCTTTTGCCGTCCTTTTGATTGTTTTGCCCTTTTTCCTCCTGTTCCCACTGTTCTCATGGGGGATTCCTGGCGTCATCCTATTCGCCGTCGCCGTAATTGGCGGAATCGTGATCGCGATCCGAACCATGGTTCTGTGGGATGCGGATGTTCTCGTGATTACAAATCTCCGTCTCGTCGATGTCGATCAGAAGGGTTTATTCACCCGCGCCGTCACCGAAGCGCAGTTGCTAAATATCCAAGAAGTTTCTTGGAAAAAGAATGGCATGTTCGAAACCCTTTTCGGCATGGGTTCAATCATCGTCCAAACCGCCGGAACAGCCAATAATGTCGAAGCCGTTCGGGTACCACATCCACAGCGCATCGCAGATTTCATCAATAATATGCGTCATCAGACGGCGCCAAAAAAGACGGCGATTGATCCGGAGAAATACGAAAAACTAAAATTGATCCAAAATTTGCTCCAAGGATTCTCACTCGAAGAGCTCGAACGGATCGAAACGATCCTTCGAGCTCGAGAGCGTCAGGCCGCAAGTGATGCGTTTCTAGGAGAGGACGGCAAGCAGGAGGCGTGATATCATTACTAGGCTATGCGGAATTCGGCCCAAGACAAAGATCGTTCACGAATCCGTTCGCTCCTGCGATGGCCCGCCTTCTTGGTTGCGAATTTGGCTTTGTTTTTATTGGTCGGTGTCTCCACCGCGCGCGAAACCTATCGAGGTTGGTCTGTTGACCGCGAAATTCAATCATTAGAGGCCCAGGCCGAAAACCTCGAAGGCCGAAAGTTGAAGCTTTTGGCCATGGCAGATAAGATCTCTTCGCCCGACAAAGTCGAGCTAGAGGCCCGTACTCGCCTAGGCTGGAAAAAGCCAGGTGAGCAAGTTGCTGTCCTAACAGGGTATCAGGCAATAGGGGGTCAACAAACCTCAGAAGAGTTCGTTGCCGTTCCCGTTGAACCCGCGCCAAAATCCATTCCCAAACAATGGTTTGATTATTTTTTTCACTCAAAACGCTAAGCTATGAATAAACCAACTCCACGCAATCTCGCCCTGTTTATCGTGATCGGTCTCGTGATCCTTGTGTCTATCGGTGCAGCCGTCATGGCCTACTCGGTCTACATTAAGCGCAGTGATGCGGGCATTGTTCGTGTTCTCGGTTCTTGGTTGCCTGCCGCTCGTGTCGATGGCAAAACCATTTCTTATGGGGATGTTTTAAAGACGCGCGACACTTTGAAGGTCTACTTAAAGTCCGAAGCCGCTCAAGCTCAAGGATTCACTGAATCATTGACCCCAGATCTAGAAAAGAAAGCCACGGTCGAGCGTTTGATGCGCGATCATGTGGTGGCTGAAATGGCCAAAGAAAAAAATGTCACGCTCACAGACGAAGACGTTCGCAAAGAATTCGATCAAATGACCGCCTCAGCCAGTGCCACCATGCCAAATGTCGGAGAATTCCTTGCAAAGAATTTCGGTTGGAATGAAGCAGAATTCCAAGCCAATGTCGTGCGTCCAGCTTTATTAGAATCTCGCGTCGCGATGACATATGGAACGTCCACCGAAGCTCAAATTACCGGCTTTCAAACCGAGGTCGATAAACGCCTGACGAGTTCAGAGGCTAAGATCTATTTGAAGTACTAAGCTTGTGTTCACGAGTTCCGTTTGCTAGTCTCAGCACGCCTGAGACTCTTGCGGGTATCGTATAGTGGCTATTATGTGGCCTTCCCAAGGCTAAGAGGAGAGTTCGATTCTCTCTACCCGCTCCAAAAACACCGACCGAAATGGTCGGTGTTTTTGTATGCAACAAAAAACGACTGAATCAAAGTTCAGTCGTGAGATTCGTTTTCTGTACCTGACACTAAGGAACCCTGCGTCTCATGACCGGTGTCGTAACGCGTCGCATGTCGCCACCAAGGTCCGAGTTCTCATAGGAGAGTGACGGGTCTTCCTCTGCGCCGACTCGATACATCATAACCGGTGTCGTGACGCGACGCATGCCATCAGGCAGATCGTCAGGGATATAGTAGATCCCACCCTTCGATGATTGATTGTGGTTCATTTCGACTCCTTGTTTGGCTTGCCGCAAAAGAGCGGAAGCAATCCTTTCGGATAATGCGCACCAGCAGGTGGCAGAGTCCGCTCGATGGACATGATGCCCGCATGCGGACCAAACGAAATTTTCTTGATGATTCGAATACGAGGCTCTTTTATTCCACCGCGTTTTTTGCTCATCGAAAGACTCTCCTTGAGAAGGGGTTGAACGCAAAGGTTAGAATAAGCAAAGAGCTAAGAACAGCAGAAACATATCAAAAATAAGAGGCATTGTCCAAAATCTAGATGTATAGCCATTGACGAAGACAGGATTTTTCTATACATAGAAGTACGGTCCTTTGTCCATCTTTCGTCTACATCTCAAAAAGGAAGCGCACATGAATCCATTGGTTTTGAGAACACAAGAGCTAAATTGGCAAATCGAGCATGTGAAGGCACATGGTCTCGCAGGTCTCGCCCAGCTCTACCTCGAGCAAGGCATCGCATATGAAGCCCTCGCGATCGAAAGAATGGCCGTGAATGATCCCTCAGGTTGGATCGACTGGCTGGCCGCAATTACGGCCTATGCGCTTGGTGGAAATATTCTCAAAGCGAAACAAATGTGGGAGATGTCCCACAATCTCGCGGCAACGGGTCGAAAAGATGTCCAACCGCTCCTTGAGCAGCACAAAGAGCTCCTGCGCTTCATCGAAGCGCAACAGGGGATCTGATAGATAGCTCTCACGCTCTGTGAGAGCTTTTTTGTTGGTCGAAAACGTAGGAAGCAAAACGGCTTAAATGTGAATACATAATGGATTATCGTTTATTTCTTTCTGGATAGTTAAGATTCGAATGAAGTTTAGATATAGTTATTTTGATCACTAGATAAAATAATGATAAGATCTTTGTATGAAGAAACTTAAGTTTATTTTTTTTCCGGCTTTTCTGTTACTTCTGTCTGGATTGGCTTATGCTCCTTCAACTCAGGCTGCGACGAGCACTGTCTGTGCCTCTGGGTGTGATTTCGTGTCTTTGAAAGATGCAATTACGGCATTTACTCCAACAGATGGGATTTTGCTTGATACGGGGTATGTGTTCGATGATACGCTTGAGGATGATACGATTTCATTTCCGGATCAGCTGACCCTTGCTTGCAGTCCAGGTGTTGTTTTTGGCGATGTGGATGATACTCGGGGTCTTCTATTACCTGGAAGCGACATGACAATACGCGATTGTACCTTTGAAAAGGTTGATTTTGATGCGACGGGACGAACAAATGTCAGCTTTTTGAATAATACTTTTTCAAATGTCGCTTCATCAGGATTAGTGTTTACATCAACAGATGGATTTGTTATTCGTGGGAATAACGGGATTCAAAAAGTCCAAGTTCAGAATGCGGATAATGGAACGATTGAGGATAATGCATTTGAATGTCGTTTTAATAATAACTGCTTAACCTTATCTACAGCGGGTGGAGGGCCATTTGATTTTACGAATCCGAATGATGTCCCGGCGAATTTTTTGGTGGCAAACAATACCTTTAGTAATTACAATACGAATTCGGGTGGGGACTTTGTTCATCTATTTGCTGGTTTGAATGTTGATTTTGTGGACAATACGGTCGAATCAGCGGTATTGATGAACGATGCCTTTGTGACCATGCTCACCATTCAGAATGGCGAGGTCTACCTTGCTCGAAATATTTTTCTTTTCCCGGAAAAATCTCCAGGTGCCACGAATGGAGCCTGGGGAATTAATATTCGTGTTGATGAAGGTGATGCGAATGTGGTCGCCGAACATAATACGCTGATCATGGGCGGCGCAGAGTCAACGGTCGGGGCAAATAGCTGTTTCGGGATATTTGATGGAGGCGCAGCGTCCGGATTGCAGGTGGTTAATGCAGAGTTTCGATATAATCTCTGTCACAATCCGCTTTCGACAGTTGGTGGGAATGGCGTTTCGATGAATTATGATCCAGCAAGTTCAACCGTTCATTTTGTCGATGCTTATAATGGTCTGTCCAATTTGGGAGGAGCCATCGGGGATTCAAGTAACCTGCTAACGTCATTGAGTCCAACGACGAAATTCGGGAATCCAGCCTTTAAGGTGGAAGATGCGGACTCAGATAATGACTTGCAATTAGCTCCATTTAGTAATTTCCTTGATGTCGATGGGACGAAGGATATCGGTGCTTTTGAGGGTGTGCGTGGTTCGGTTTTTCACGTCCTCGCAGGTGGATCGGTTAATTATTCTTCGATTGATACCACCTCGACAGAGCCAATTGCAGCAAACCTACGGAATAATGATACGGTGTATTTTGGAAATGGAACGTATCCTCCGCTGCTTCTGCGACGTTCTGCTCATTTGGATTCTCAATTGACCGTGATCGGTGCGGGGAATGGGACGATATTTGAGGTTCCCTCCAATCAAGTTGGGAGCCCGGTAGTTTTGGATGGGATCAGTGAGAGTACATTGAGCCATCTGGTCGCCCAGGGTGCGTCATCAACTTTTTCGGTTCCGACCTATACGATAACAAGATCTTTGTTTGATTTTGCCGGAAGCACCTATGATCAAACGACCCCGATCGTAGGAAGTCCAAATCTTGCTTTGCTTGTTGAGGATGCGGGTACGTGTAATATCTCGTTCATCACAAGTGATGAACATGATGTGACGGCCACCGTTGGCTCCGCTGTCGATAATTGGAATGTAGGGTTGATTGACGTTTTTGGAAATAAAATCACGGTATATACTCCGAATAACTTTATCTCCTCTGGTGGCGATTTAGCGACATACTTGGCAAACTTTTGCGGAGCTACAGCTACGGTTGATGTGTTTATTCAGAATGTATTTCAAGTGAGTGGGGGAAGTTATACGTACAATGCTTCAGCGGTCGCCCTGGCTGGTGCGAGTATTCGTTCTGGCGACACAGACCCTGCACGGATTACGCGGAGTGTGATTTCCGATGAACGCGGAGGATTTATGCTTATCGGAGCGGAAGACAATGTTTTGACTTCGGTTACATCGACGGCAAATACGAATGGTCTTCTATTTTCTGCGACTTCTACAGGAAATTACATAAAGAATTCGGCTTTGCTTGGAAATGAACTTTCCGATATATATAGTTCTTCGACGAGCAATAACCATTTGGTTAATACATTTTTTGATCGTCTATCGAGTCGTATATTAGGCTCAGGAGATGTTCATGTGTATTTTGATGTACGAGCTTTTGTCCAAGATTCCGGATCGAACCCATTGTCTGGGATTTCTGTCATATTTGAGTCCGCAGATGGATCGACATCGACGACGATGGTCACAGGGGTGGATGGATATACGCCTTATGCACCAGTGCTCCCTGGGTATAATCTCACGGTAGTCTCTTTGGCTGAGACGACGGGAGGCCTGAATCCATATTCGATCGCGGTAGAGGCCTCTGAAGAGTATCAAGCGATGTCGATTATTGGGAATATCAATACGAGGTATCAAACATTTTCGTTAACACTGACAGCAGCGCCAAGTGTTGTGAGCCCCAGTCAGAATACTGGAAGCGGGGGGCTGAGTATTGGAGGGGCTTCTGCGATCCCGGCTCCCTCTTTGTCTTCAGTATCTGTCACTCCCATCGTGTCCACGGTTAGAGTGAACGCCATTCCTTTGCCAGAGATCGTGACCCGTTTAGGCTTTGCGATGAATGATTTAGTGAAATTAAAAGATGACGGGAATCCTGAAACAGAAGAGGACTCAGCGGTTTATTATGTGGGGGCAGATGGGAGAAGACATGCATTTCCAAATAGCGAGGTTTATTTTTCTTGGTACTGTGACTTCTCTGCCGTGCGCATTATTCCAGCCAGTATCTTGAGCCAGATCCCAATGGGTCGGAATGTCGTGTTTCAACCGGGGAAACTCCTCGTTCGATTTCCAAGTCTTGTTGGGATATATATGGTGAAAGCCGGAAGTCTATTACGCCTAATCTCTGATGAGACTCTCCCTGCTTCATTCTTGGGGGCAGATTGGAAAGTAAACATAAAGAATATCTCAGAGGCTCTGTTTCATGATTATATAATTGATACGGTTCCGGCTACTTTGGCGGATTTTCAGACAATGAAGCGAGTACCGTCTACCATTAGCGGCAGTATGAACTTGGGATCTGAGACTCCAGTTTTTATCGATAAACCTCAATGCTCTGATCGCACGGCTACGACGACATCTTGGCCTTTCTTAAGTGTTCCAAAGAAATTTGTGTTCACAACAAATCTCTCGGTGACTTCAGCGGATGCGGTGGATACGCGGTTTCTTCAAGAGATCTTACGTTTTCTTGGACCAGTGATATATCCTGAAGCTCGAGTGACAGGGATATATGGTCCAGCGACCTTTGAGGCCGTAAAGAGATTCCAAAAAGCCAATGGATTAGTAATGTCTGGAATCGTTGGACCGAGCACCCGCGCAGAGCTAAATACATTGTTGGATAAGTACCGATAGGTCGCTTAAAGGTCTGTGTTCAAAGGACTGTTTTATTTCCAGATCTTCCGTTATTCTTTGCCCCATGTTCAACCACGAGCCCGCCGCCTACAGCTGCCCCATGTGCAAACTCGCCCAGGGCGAGGACACTGAGGTTAATACCCGCGCCCACATTGTCTACGAAGATGCGACGACTTTGGCCTATGTTTCTCCAAAATGGTGGATCAATAATCCAGGAAATGTCCTCGTAATTCCCAAGCAGCATACCGAAAATATCTACGACATTTCTGACGAGGTATTGTCTGATGTTTATAAAGTCGCAAAAAAGATCGCGCTCGCAATCCGTCAGTCCTATCCATCTGATGGCACGTCCATGCGTCAGCATAATGAACCCGCCGGCAATCAAGATGTATGGCATTTTCATGTCCACGTCTTTCCACGTTTTGAAAACGATCAGCTCTATCAAAATCACGATCAGAAACGCTGGGCAACCAATGAGGAGCGGATGGTATTTGTAGAAAAGCTCGCCCTTGCCTTAACCCGGGCGGGTTGATAATCTCCTCCCACGTTGAAACATGCCAATTTAGCTCAGTTGGTAGAGCAATGCTTTCGTAAAGCAGAGGTCCCGGGTTCGACTCCCGGAATTGGCTCCAGATAAAAAACCCCGTCAAAAGCGGGGTTTTTTGTTGTAGCTTCTAATAATTGTTATTCTTCGCAGAAACCCCTAAACTTATAGCTGTTCTTTGGAAAGCTAAAGGGAGAAGTCGCTCATGAAGACAAAGGACCAAGAGATCAAAGACGCGCTCAAGCAAAGGTTCGACGAGATATCCGCCGTCTTGGATTCTCCGGAAGAACAGCGAAAAGCCGAAATCAGTAGCCGTGAAGCAATGATGCCGGATTTTTTGGAGCATCGTGACTTCCTGGCTCGCTCTCGAGAGTGTATGGCTCGACGCTGGTGTCGTTGAAATATATGTCTGTAGAATGAAAAAGGAGCCTGAGAATGAGTCAAAATCCTGAAAAAGCTTTTCTGCCTTCCAATGGCGAAACTCTCTGGACCATCACCGTCAAACCAAGCCTCGAAGGTTCCGGCATCCTGCCGATGGACCCGATCTTTCCTGAAGAATCCGAGATGGACCAAATTCCTCCAGAGCTTCAAGATCTGATGGATTCGTTCGATCCAAGGTTTCACGGTGATATGCCACAAGGTACATTTCCGTGAACCGTCCAGAATCTCAGAGCCTCGTTAAATAACGGGCTCTTTTTTGTTTAAAACGAATGGGCGAACTCTTGACGAAGGATTGTCTAAATGAATTGAAAACAACAGATTTTCGAGCTCGCATGCTACCTTCGGAGAGCTATGACCCTACCCTGTGGAAAAGTTTTTCTTTCTCTCGTCATTGGGCTCGCAGTTTTTACGCAAAGTATAGAGGTTTCTGCGGCCATTCAGCCCCTTAAAAAAGGGAGCGCTTCGTGGTATCGTTACAAGGGTTGTTTGTGTGCCGCTTCGCCAGATTATCCAAAGGGCACCAAGCTCCGCGTTCGCCGAGTCGGCTCAACCAAAGAAGTTATCGTGACCGTCAATGATTTTGGACCAAATCGCAAACGATTTCCCAATCGCGCGATTGATTTAGACGCGGTTGCTTTCCAAAAGCTTGCAAAACTACGTGACGGTCTCATCCAGGTTGAGGTCGAGCTAGTTAAGCCAGTTGTCAAACCAGCTGTACTACCGATCAAACCATGATTACCCTCGAACATGTCTCTAAAGTGTATCCGCCAGACGTGCATGGCTTGCGCGATGTTTCTTTAAGTATCAAGCCAGGTGAATTCGTTTCCATTGTCGGCCAAAGTGGAGCCGGGAAAACAACTTTTGCAAAAATGCTGATTGCAGAGGAGCGTCCGACTCGCGGCAAGGTCGTGATCGGCGGTTGGGATGTGACCCGGATTTCTGGGCGCGATGTTCCATTTCTTCGTCGACAAATCGGTGTCGTTTTTCAAGATTTTAAACTCCTGCCGCAAAAAACCGTTTACGAAAATGTCGCCTTTGCGCTCGAAGTCGCTGGCGTCCACGGAAAACGTATTCGCGAAGTTGTTCCTCAGGTTATTAAAATCGTTGGTCTGGATGAAAAAGAGCATCGCTTTCCACATCAGATTTCTGGTGGTGAGCAACAGCGTGTGGTGATCGCTCGGGCCCTCGTCCATCGTCCAAAGATTCTTCTGGCCGATGAACCAACAGGAAACCTCGATACGATCAATACGCGCGAAATCATCGATCTGTTACATAAAATAAATAATTTCGGAACGACCATCGTTCTCGTGACTCACAATCGTGAAGTCGTGAACGGCCTCCGCAAGCGCGTGATTACGCTCGGGCAGGGGAAAGTCATTTCTGATCATGCTGAAGGTAAATATCTCCTTCCAAGTTAAAATATACCCATGGCTGTTCATATAAATAGTTGGCGCATCATCGTCTCCGCCTGGAAGCACTTTACGCGGAACATTTGGTTATCTTTAACCACGATCTTTGTCTTGGTTCTAGCTTTATTATCCGTCAATGTCCTCCTCGGCGTGAATTCGCTGTTAACCCGCGCTGTCGGCTTATTGGAAGACAAGATCGATGTCTCCGTCTACTTCAAATCTGACACAGCTCAAGGCGTGCTCGATCAGGCTAAATTCTTCGTCATGAGTTTGCCGCAGGTAAAGTCGGCCGAATTAGTTCCGGCTGATCTGGCCCTGGAGGCCTTCAAGAAGCGCCATGAAGGGGATGAGACGGTGCTTGGAGCTTTACGCGAGCTTGATGAGAACCCGCTTGGCGCAACCCTTATCGTTAAGGCGAAACGGACTTCTGATTATACCTTTTTGCTTGAAGCTCTTCAGAATCCGCAATTCAGTTTCGCGATCGAATCAAAGAATTTTGAAGACCATCAAGATGCGATCACGCGTGTTCGTTTGATTAGCCAATCCGTCCGCGGTTTTGGGATCGGTCTCGTCGCAATCTTCGCCCTCTTTTCTGTCCTGATTGTTTTTAATACCGTTCGTGTCGCGATCTATACCCAGCGCGAAGAAATCGGAATCATGCGTTTGGTCGGCGCTTCAAATGCATATGTACGTCTGCCATTCGTGCTCGAGGGGATTTTTCTGGCCGCCCTCGCCCTCGCCTTTACGGCCGGAATTGTCGTTCTGAGTACCGCCTGGCTTGATCCACGCCTCCAATCCTTTTTTGATGGCAATGCTGGCTTGTCTGAGTACTTTTTATCGCAAGCTTCGACCTTGCTTCTCGCTCAAGGTCTGGGTTTGTCATTCCTTGTGGCTTTATCCTCCTGGGCCGCCGTCGGAAAATATTTGAGACGCTAACATGAAATACATCACCCTCAAGCCAAAGAAAGAGATGCCGATCCTGTCAGGACATCCTTGGGTTTTCTCCGAAGCTATCGCTGAAAAACCGATGGAGGCTGCTTTAGGAGAAATCGTCGGTCTCAAAGCAGCTGACGGAAAATTTCTCGGCCTGGGGAGCTGGAATCCGAATACCTCGATCAGCTTTCGCTTATTTTCCCAAGACCCAGCGGCTGTCGTAAACACGCAGTTTTTTGCTTCCCGTTTTCTTGAACTCGAAACCTGGAAGCGTCCGCGACTTCCTGCAGACACGGATGGATATCGCCTCGTCCATGCTGAAGTTGATGGTTTGCCAGGTCTCATCGTCGACCGCTATGCCGATGTTTTTGTTTTTCAATTACATACGGCGGGCATGGAGCTTTTACGAAATGAAGTCATCAAAGCTTTAGAGCAAGTTTTTTCACCAAAAGCCATCGTCGAGCGTTCAGATCTCGATGTTCGCAAGATCGAGGGCTTATCCGACCGACCAATTACCGTTCATTTAGGTGAGATAACGGCTCCAGTAAAATTCCGTGAAACCGGAATCATTTTTGAGGCAGATGTGTTGAAAGGACAAAAGACAGGTTTCTTTTTAGATCAGCGCGAAGCCCGTCGTCTCGTCGGTCGCATCGGTCGCGGGAAGCGTGTCTTGAATTTATTTTGTTATAGCGGAGCCTTCAGTCTTCATGCGGCCATGGGTGGAGCTTTGTCGGTGATGAGTATCGACGCCTCCCGTCCCGCGCTCGAATCTGCCGAAAATCAGTTTCGTTTAAACGGTCTCAATCCAGATGACGAGTCAAAATGGCAGTTCATGGAAGCTGATATTTTTGAGCTCATGCAAGAAAAAGCGCCACCCGGTGGACCCTTCGATTTGATTATCTGTGACCCGCCAGCTTTGGCTAAGTCAAGTAAACATCTTACAAATGCCATGAAGACATATACCTCGCTGAATAGCGTGTGTATGAAGTGGCTTTCCCCAGGAGGAGTCCTCGTTACAAGCTCCTGTTCTGGCCGTCTTGATCCTGAAGAATTCCGCTCAATGCTGCGCTTATCTGCAGGTCGAGCTCATAAGGATGTCCGTTTGCTCGATTGGCTGCCTCAGCCGGTAGACCATGCGGAACGTCTCGCTTTTCCAGAGGGTCGATATTTGAAAACTGCGATCCTAGAGATAGAAAAGACTTTACTTTCCTAAGCCTCAACCCTTGTCAGGAGCTCTATTTTCGTATAAAGTGCCTAAAGGTTTTTGAGTTTGATAAACGTTCTTTCCTATAGGAGGCTATCCGTGTCGTCGTCCAAATCAAATCAGCTTAGGACTCATCGTTTCGCACCAGCGTCGGAGAGGAGAATCCATCATGCGGTAAAACGTGTCGTGAATCTGATCGAGGAGAGCGAGACCGAGCGAGGCGAAGAAAACGAAATTCGCTTTGAAAAGATCTGTAATGAACGGCAAGACAAGCCCTCATGGATGCTTCACGCGACCGATTCCTCGTATGAAGAGGATATCAATGGCGTAGATGTCTGGTTGCACACCACTGATGCCGGAAGGATTCCCTTCCAGGTAAAGAGTTGTGAAAATGGCCGAATACGTTTCGAGCAAGAATGCCCAATCGGGTATGTCGAGAAGCATCGACCAATCGCCATCGTGGTCGAGCCGAACCGGAGCGATGAATTGATTTGGATGCAAATTCTCGCCCGAGCTACACATATTCGCAATCTGCGTCTCTCAACCCAAGCCAAATCAGCCTAAGGAGGGCTCTCTTGGTACGCTGCCCGCACCGTCTACTCCCGGAGCGGGTTTTTTTGTTGGATTAAAATGGTAATTTCTCACCTTTACGCGACCACATGATGCGATAGATTTCTAATAAAGCCATGAGCAAACTGACGGACAATGGACCAAAAATAAAGCCCAAAGGACCAAAGAGGCTAATGCCTCCGATCACCGAGAAGAGAATGATGAGCGGATGAATACGAATACCTTGGCCAATCAAGCTCGGTCCAAGTACATTGTCGATCAAACCAACAGCAAAAACAGCCCAGATTGTTAAACCGATCCCACGTAAGTCCTGCCCCGTCAGGAAGAGATATAAAATAGCCGGAATTAAAATCAAAGACGTTCCAACGCCAGGAATGAGAGCGCAAATCGCAGCGATGCTGCCCCAAAGTGCTGGGCTAGGAACGCCAAAGATGGTGAGTCCAATGGCAGTCAATACACCCTGAATGAGAGCGACTAAAAGCGATCCACGAAAAACCGATTGAACAGCCGTTTGAAGCTTGCTCAAGATATCGCGATCATATCGATCGGGTAATGGACTGTAATCCATGAGAGCGCTCGTAAATTTATCTCCATCACGCAAAAGATAAAATAAAGCGATCAAGCCTAAGACGCCATGGCCTATCGTTGTAATGGCGCTGGCGAAAAAATAATTAAAGTTACTAATAATCCAAGTCGCGCCCTGCTTAATGAGGTCTGTGGTGTCGAGCTTAAATTGAGGGAAGTATCTTCCGACCGTATTGCGAAGAAGTTGATTGAACGTTTCAAGATAGGTTGCGCGATTTGCGCTGATGTCATTGTAAAGATCACGCGATTCTTGAAAAATTTGAAAACTGATAAAAGCGACGGGAAGCGCAACCGCGATAATCACGAGGAGCGTTATGAGCGCCGCAGAAAGGCTTCGCGCACCTTTAAATCTAACGATGAGACGACGATGAATCGGTGAAACGAGAATCGCTAATGCAGCAGCCAGAGCGATCGTTTTGAGATAAGGAAAAAACATGGCGACCACCAAGATGCCAGCTCCAACCAAGAGGCTAAAGAAAAAGGTGTGTTGAACTTGATGGCGATTCATAGATGTTATTTTTTGCGTCGTTTAGGAGTTTGGACTTCGCTGACCGTCTTTGGATGGAGTCGAGCAACCATGCGTGCCGCCAGGGCGATAATGATAACGTTTTTTATAATGTACTGCCCTTCAAGCGTTGGGACAAGTGGCCCCTGCCAGGTTATCCCTGGAAGGAGAATAAGCGGCATGAAGGTCGTAAACATGTGAACGCAGAGGGCGGCGACGACAAGACGCTCCAAGCCATGAAACAGAAACATGATGCCAATAGCCATTTCGAATAATCCAAAAAAAACCATGAATGTCTGTGGATCGATGAAAGGAAGGGTCTGATGAAGGAGATCAAGAACCATCTGTTGAGCCGGACTCGCATTTACGACCTTTAGCGCGCCGAACCAGAAAAAAATCAAGAAGAGAGAGCCTCGCGTGAGCCCGACGCGTGTCTTTCGTGCGATTGAAATAACGGTATTGTCTGCGATGGCGGTGTAATGATCGAGAGTGGGCATGTGATGATCCTAGTATACCGCATTTCAAGCGTTTGACATGAATACGTAAGTTTCATTATTTGCCATTGCTGCTCCTCGCAATGACAAAAAGGAGGGGTGTATCAGCCTCAAGAGGCTTAAAAACAAAACCGCTCCGATTTAATCGGAGCGGTTTTCAATCTAAATCTTAGTAGGACAATCGAATGGATGGGGATTCACCGGTCGATGAGGAACCGCTATTCGATCCTCGGTTGCCGCCATTGCTTCCATAGCTGCGACCACTGTAGCTTCCGCCACTGCGACCGCCGCGTGAGCCGCCGCTGCTGCTGCCACCGCGTGAGCCTCCGCCGCCACGAAATGGACGACGTTCGCCTCCGCCGCTCCCGCCGCGTGATTGCGATGAGGATTGGCCAAATGGAGTGCGACGCACAGGGCGTTCGAAGCGAGCTTCACGTTCTTGAGCGGCCGTTTCCATCGGACGATGTGGAGGTAATTCTGGCAAAGAAGTCACCTTGATATTGGAGTTGAGCAAGCGTTCGATATCGCGCACATCACGCTTTTGATCAGGCATGGCAAATGAAATGGCATGTCCTTCAAGTTCGGCACGACCGGTACGACCAATGCGGTGCACATAGTCATCTGGATTATCCGGCAAGTCATAGTTCACGACGAGCTCGATACCCTTCACGTCGATACCACGAGCCGCGATATCCGTTGCGACGAGCACGCGATAAGCTCCATTCTTGAAGCCATCGAGAGCGGCACGACGTTGGCTGAGTGAGCGATCCGAGTGAATTTCTGCCGATTGATGGCCAATACGCTTCAAAGCACGGGCGATCTTGCTCGCGCCATGTTTGGTACGTGAGAACACGAGAACGGTTCCACGATATTCAGCCAAAAGCTTTTCCAAAAGGCGAGGCTTATCATTTCTGTCAACGAAAAACAATTCCTGTGACACGCGCTTATTTGCTGTTCCAGGTTTCGCAATTTCAACACGTACCGGCAATTGCATAAACTTCGAAGCGATCCCGACAATCTGTTGCGGCATTGTTGCCGAAAACAAAAGGGTCTGGCGTTCCTTTGGAACCGTCTGCATGATGCGACGGATCTGAGGTTCAAAACCCATGTCGAGCATGCGGTCGGCTTCGTCCAAAATAAGGACAGCGACATTATCTAAATTGACCTTGCGTTGATCCAAGTGATCGATCAAGCGGCCAGGAGTCGCGACGATGATATGTGGATTGCGCTTTAAGTCATCCAATTGACGGCCCATGCTGGCGCCACCAATTAAAACTGCGGTTCGGAGGTTGATCACCTTGCCGATCTTTTGAAATTGCTCTTCAACCTGCAAAGCGAGCTCGCGGGTCGGCAAAATCACCAAAGCACGCTTACCAGGCATCTGAGCCAAGCGCTGAATGGTTGGAATACCAAAAGCCAGGGTTTTTCCTGTGCCGGTTTCAGCAATACCCATAAGGTCTTTGCCTTCTAAAGCGATTGGAATCGACTTTAATTGGATTGGAGTTGGGTGGACATACTTCTGCTCTTGCAGGATGTCGAGGAGGCGTGGAGCGATGCCCAAGCCGAAAAAGGTGGGGGAGGTAGGGGAGGGTGTCATGTTATTAGTGTCTACATACCATAAACGGAGCTTTTCGTCAATGGAATAGAGGCTGAGCATACCATAAAAACGCAATTTACGGGCAGTTTTTTCCAGATTGACGCAGGTCCAGCCAAGGCGTAAGATCTTCGCCATCCACTATTCGGGGATCGTCTAATGGTAGGACAGCGGCCTTTGAAGCCGTGAATCTAGGTTCGAGCCCTAGTCCCCGAGCCAACGCTTCGTGTTTCAAAAGACTGAAACGCGTCGGGATACATAAAACGCCTCAGACCCAGGGTCTGAGGCGTTTTATGTTGGTGCTCGAAAAAAAGGGGTCTCAGTCTGGGTCTATTCAAACAGCTGTACATCCTTTATCCTTTTCATATGGTTTGTGTATGATACTTTCCCATCTGCGGCGACTTTTCAGTAATTACAGACATCGGCATTATATCGATTACCTTGCTGGGTTGAACAGTGGGATATCCGCGATTGCTTTGTATCCGCAGCTCTTCTCCTTGCTAAAAGGTCAATCGCCAGTTGACTTGTCTATTCTGTCTTTCTCGCTCATAGCGTTCAATAGCTGTGTGTGGGTTGCTTACGGAATCCATCGACGCATACCGCCACTTATCATATCATCCACCTTCAATGCTATCGCAGCTGTGGGAATCTTGCTCCTGATGTTTATCAGGTCTTGAAAAGGTAACGGTGCGTGAAAATGTAAATCGCTTATTTTTATACTGGACGAGCTTGAGCGGGTTGTCCACAAGGCTAGGATAGTAGCTATATGACTTACCAAAAAGTTCGCATGATGCAATCCAAGCTTCAGCTCTCCCTGATTACTCTGGTTATATTGTTTCGTGTCCCAGTTTTTGCTCTCGCCGAGGAATATAAAAGCGTTGATCGTGATGCTCTGGCTTCAGTGTATGCTAGACGCACGGATTTGCGATTGTTATTTCGTACCTCTGATTGGAAGGCGATCTCGTCGTCTAAAACAGTAGGTATTCCTACATTAGAGGAATGGGCGAGGAAGTACGGTTACAAAGAGCATCCTGAGCTTGCTGCGTTTGGTCCTGCAAGAGTCGTTCCCGCTCTCGTTCCCTCAGCGTCAACATCCTCTCTAGAACTACGGAGCGATTTGCCTCCAGCCTTGACTCCACTTAAGGATGCCCCGCATCCCGTACAGACAATTGCGGGCACATTCGATTTCAAAAAGATTACGGCTGAGAGGGTTCTTGTTGTCGATCCGGCTTCACGGCGCATTCTCCTCGAGAAAGGTGTTGGAGAACAACATCATCTCGCGTCCATCACGAAGCTCATGACGGCATTGCTTGTAACAAAGAAGGGCTTGCCGATGAAAAATGTAGAAACGATCCTCCTGGAGGATGAAATTGGTGGAGCGAGATTGCGGGTCGCGAATGGAATCCCTCTAACCGTTCACGATATTTTTTATGCCATGATCGTAGGTTCTGCGAATAATGCTGCGCATGCATTAGCGCGCCTCACGAGTGAATCCGTGCCTGATTTTGTGAAGGAAATGAATACACAGGCCAAGGCCTTGGGGCTCAGTTCAACGGTTTTTGTTGACCCAAGCGGCCTCGATGTTGGAAATATGTCCAGCGCACGAGATATTGCGGCTCTTGCAATCACCGCCTTTGATGATCAGGTGATCCGTCGTGCCGCAACCACAGCGAATTATTCACTCATTGCAGACGGACAGATAAGACAGCTCAAAAATACGAATGGTTTGCTTACCGATCCGAATAATGGTCTGTATGTTCTTGGGGGCAAAACAGGATATCTTGAAGAATCAAAATGGAATCTCGTCGTGAAGATGAGAGACGATCGAAATAAGCCACTGCTTATCGTGGTACTTGGTTCGGCCTCACAGGCAGATTCTTTTAAAGATTCTACGACGATTGCAAAGTGGACATGGGAGCATTATCAATTACAAAAGTAGTTTCAGACACCCTATCTGGCGCGAAGCGTTTCAAGGTTTTATGATTCGGTTTTCCACTCCAGTAAAACAGCGAAGATTTTTTTACCAGCACGGTTTTGCTTCTTGTGGGATCGCATTTCACTGTAGAGTCTGCTTCGGCGCTGGCTATCGCCCCTGGAGTGAGTCCAATCCTAATCGGTATGCTTATTGTGGGGCTAGGAATGACAATGCCTGAGTTGTTCTTCTCGCTGAAAGCAGTTAAGAGGCGCATGGATACTTTTCCATTATTGAAATGTTGTCTTTGTTCCGTGCTATCCTCTCATGAATGAATAAAAGAATCCTCATAATCCTTATCAGCGTGGTGATGTTGTTTGCCCTTGGCGCTTGGTACGATTCTCGTCGAGGTTTGTCTGAAAATAGACAGATGAAAAATGCAGACATGATGCAAAGCGGAAATGAAACGCGTATCGTGAAAGAAAGCGACCGTCGTCTATTATGGCGGTGGTATGGCGACGACCACCGAGCGTCTCGCGCCAATCAAATGGCCCGTGCTCGGAATCTTTGGTGACAAGGATCAGGTGATTCCCGTCGAGACCGTTAAAACCTTTGAGTCATCATTAAAAACACTCGGTATTCCAAATGAAGTTCATATCTATCCAGGCGTCGGACATGCTTTCGCAAATCCATCCGGAGCAAATTATGCCCCTGAGGCCACGATGGACGCATGGAAGAAAACACTCTCATTTCTTGAAACGAATTTAAAGAAATAGAGTCTAAATCTGATAAAAAAACCGCCCCCGATGTAGATCAGGGCGGTTTTTTGCTGAGATATAAACTCTTGGCTCGGTGCTCTTATGGGATGATACTTTTCTTCAGCGATACGATTAGAGAAATTATGTTATAATCTTCTTATTAAGAATAAAGAAATATTTTAAGATTTTTATATATCTACACTTCGTCTCATGATAAACAGCTTAAAACGGTTTAGACGATGTTTCGCAAAAATAGCCTTTTTTGGCGTTTTGAGTTCGCTTATCCCCGTGATTCCTGTGTATGCGTCCGTCGTGGTAACCCCTGCGACCGGAGGAAGTACAATTTCTGCTGATACAAACGGAGCTACAGGAACGGGGGTGTATACCCTGTTAACTGGGCCAACTATTACCGAGGGCGCAGTTGGTGATGTGCATGCAGGAACGATTATTTTAAATGCGCCCACGGGTTTTGCATTTGATACGGGAGGCGTTGCTCCAACGGTTTTAATCGGCTGTGTCACGGGTAAATGCACCAAAAGTAATAGAAATGTGAATGGGGTGGTCATGACGAATGGAATTACGGCGGACTCTCCTTCGGCGATCACGAGCCGAACAGCCTCGACGATTACATTCACCGTGACCAGCGCCGGCAGCAATGGTGTAAAAAATTACTTAACCTGGCAAAATGTTCGTGTTCGTCCCACAGCTGGGAGTCCATTGGCACCTTCTGGCAATATCACGAAGGGAGGCACGGCAATTGTTACGGGCGCGACCGCATTGACGAATTTTGGGACGCTGGGCGAAGGACCTGGATCAACGAATTTAAAGCTAGCTATCACAATACAGCCTTCTTTGATAGCTTTAAATGGTATAGATTTCGCGGTCAAGCCAGTGGTAGCTCTCCAGGATCAATTCGGGAATACCCTGACTTCAAATAGTAGCGCGACCATAACAAGAACAGCTGTTCTGTCTACTCAAGTCTGTGGAGGAACTGCCGGCTCGGGCACATTGTCTTCAACCCCAGCGAGTGGTGCAACCATTACAAATGGCGTTTTGACGTATACAGCGCTGCAATACAGCGCTGCGGAGTCGATAAAAATTTGTTTCAGTTCTTCTGGCGCGACTTCGGTTTTGAGTAATCAAATTACCGTTGGCTCAGGTGATGTTGTGGCTCCTACCCTAACTTCCGTCTCGATTTCTTCAAACAATGCGAGTACCACCCGAGCAAAGGTTGGGGATACGGTCACCTTGTCTTTCACGGCAAGTGAGCAGATTTCAGCGCCAACCGTTGTGTCTAGGACGGGTGGTGTGATCGTGACAAATTCGGTAACCGTCACGAACACGTCTGGGAATGATTGGACGGCGACCTACCTTGCAAATTCTGCTGATACGTCAGGAGCAGTAACATTCAATATCGGGAGCTATCACGATAATGCGAACAATAATGGTTCGACCGTGACCTCGGTGACTGATTCAAGTTCGGTCACGTTTGATAAAACGGCTCCTACGGCCCCTTCTATCCCTGATTTAGCGGCTGCCGATGATACCGGGATTTCATCTACAGACAATATAACAACCCAAACAACGGATCTCACATTTACCGGAACGGCTGAAGCGAACAGCTTAGTCCAGCTCTATGATGCGGGGGTCGCTGTTGGAAGCCCGGTATCCGCAATAGCTGGAAGCTGGAGCATTGATCTTGCATTGGCTGTAGGTTCGCATACGATTAGCGCCAAAGCCACGGACGGAACAGGAAATATTTCGGCCACTTCCTCCGTGTTGACGGTAACGGTTGATACCACGACGCCTGTCCTGGCGGTGGTTACACCTGTTCCAACGCCAGACAATGACACGACGCCGAATTTCACCTTCAGTACGACGGAAGCGGGGACCATTACCTATGGCGGTTCCTGTTCTTCCGCGAGCACATCAACGACATCTGGCAATAAGACAATTACTCTCAGCACACTTACGGCAGGGATCTATTCAGATTGTACGATCACGGTCACCGACGCGGCTGGTAATCCAAGCTCCGCTCTAAGTATTCCGCCTTTCACGATCGACACCACGGCTCCAGTCTTGGCCGTCGTTACTCCCGTTCCAACGCCAGACAATGACACCACGCCAAGCTTTACCTTTAGCACCACAGAAGCGGGGACGATTACCTATGGCGGTTCCTGTTCCTCAGTGACAACCTCGACCACTGTAGGTAACGAAACGATTACTTTTAATACGCTTTCGGCTGGAACATACTCAAACTGTACAATCGCCGTGACGGATGTCGCAGGAAATACTTCTACCGTTTTAGCTGTGCCTACATTTGTCATTGATACCACGGCTCCCGTTTTAACCGTCGTCACGCCTGTTCCAACCCCAGACAATGATACGACTCCAAACTTTGTCTTCAGCTCAACGGAAGCAGGAACAATCACCTATGGCGGTTCCTGTTCAGCTATTGCGACGTCAACACTTTCCGGAAGTAAGACCATAACATTTGATGAACTTTCGGAGGGAGTCTACTCAGATTGTACGATCACCGTGACCGATTCGGCGGGTAATGTGAGCTCCGTGCTTAGCGTGGCGTCCTTCACGATTGATATTACCTCTCCAATTCTCGCAGTCGTCACGCCAGTTCCAACGCCAGACAATGACACGACACCGAATTTCACCTTCAGTACGACGGAAGCGGGGACCATTACCTATGGTGGTTCCTGTTCTTCGGCATCCACCTCAACCACATCTGGAAATAAGACGATCACCTTTAGTACGCTTCCGGCAGGCACCTATGCCGATTGTACGGTGAGAGTAACGGACGCTGCAGGAAATGCGAGCTCACTTTTAGGCGTTCCAAGCTTCACGATCGATACAACGGCCCCGGTTCTCACGGTGGTGACGGCCGTGCCAACACCGAGTAATAACACCACGCCAAGCTTCACCTTCAACACAACCGAAGCGGGGACGATTACCTATGGTGGTTCCTGTTCCTCTATAACAGCGTCAGCAACGGTTGGTAGCAATCTCATTACGTTCAATGCGCTTGCTTCCGGAACCTATTCAACCTGTACGGTCAGTGTTACAGACAGCTCTGGAAACATAAGCTCGGTTTTAACGATTCCAGCATTTACGATTGATACCACGGCTCCAGTTCTCGCAGTCGTCACGCCAGTTCCAACGCCAGATAATGACACCACGCCAAACTTTATCTTTAGCTCCACCGAAGCGGGGACGATTACCTATGGTGGTTCCTGTTCGTCCGTATCTACCTCAACGACATCTGGAAATAAGACGATTACCTTCAATGCACTGACTCCAGGGACCTATTCCGACTGTACAGTCACGATGACTGACGCCGCTGGGAATATCTCTTCGGTCTTGTCCGTCCCATCCTTCACGATCGATACCACGGCTCCCGTTCTCGCGGTCGTTACGCCTGTTCCAACGCCAGACAATGATACGACACCGAATTTCACTTTTAGTACGACGGAAGCTGGGACCATCACCTATGGCGGTTCCTGTTCATCTGCTTCGACGTCGACGATCTCGGGGGATAAAACAATCACCCTCAACTCACTAGTAGCCGGAACCTATACGAACTGTACAGTTACCGTGACTGATTCGGCTGGCAATGTGAGCTCCGTTCTCGCGATTCCATCCTTCACGATCGATACGGTGTCTCCGGTTCTCGCTGTTATTACCCCCGTTCCAACATCGACCAATAACACAACCCCAAGTTTCGTCTTCAGTTCGACCGAAGCTGGTACCATTACCTATGGTGGTTCTTGTTTCTCCGTTACAGGTTCAGCAATGGCAGGGCACACCACGACAACCTTCGACACCCTCCCTCCAGGGACCTATACCAACTGTACGATTACCGTGACGGACGCTGCAGGGAATATTTCGTCTGTCCTCGCCGTCCCATCCTTCACGATCGACACGACAGCCCCGGTTCTTACTGTCATTACTCCCGTTCCAACCCCAGACAATGATACGACACCAAGTTTCGTCTTCAGTTCGAACGAGGGCGGTACCATTACCTATGGTGGTTCCTGTTCCTCCATCACCGCCTCAGCGACCATTGGGAATACGACAACAACATTCAGCACCCTTGCTCCCGGAACATATTCCGATTGTACGATCACCGTCACAGACTCAGCGGGAAACATTTCCGCGACCTTGTCCGTCCCATCCTTCACGATCGATACGACAGCCCCGGTCCTTGCAGTCGTCACCCCAGTCCCAACCCCAGGCAATGACACGACGCCAGATTTCGCCTTCAGCTCCACCGAAGCTGGCACGATAACCTATGGCGGTTCCTGTTCCTCCGTCACTGCCAGCGCCGCATCCGGTGACAATACGGTTACCTTCAACGCCCTTTCTTCTGGTACCTATATAAACTGTACCGTCCGCGTGACCGATGCAGCCGGAAACTTGAGTTCCATTCTGTCCGTCCCATCTTTCACAATCGATGCCACGGCTCCAGTCTTGGCCATTGTCACCCCGGTTCCAACACCAGATAATGACACCACGCCAAACTTCGTCTTCAGCTCCACCGAAGCGGGGACCATTACCTATGGTGGTTCTTGTTCCGCAGCTTCAACCTCGACCACATCTGGGAATAAGACGGTCACCTTCAATGCATTAACTCCAGGGACATATACCGACTGTACGATCATCGTCACGGATACAGCTGGGAATGTATCAGCCGTTTTGTTGATTCCATCTTTCACGATTGATACGGATGCTCCTATCCTCGCCGTCATCACCCCCGTTCCAACACCAGATAATGACACGACGCCAAGCTTCACCTTTAGTACGACAGAAGCCGGCACCATCACCTATGGCGGTTCCTGTTCTGCTACGTCGACCTCCGCGATCGTTGGAGACAAAACAGTTACCTTTAGCACATTGACTCCTGGGGTCTATACCAACTGTACGATTACGGTCACGGATGCCGCCGGTAATGCAAGTGCGGTCTTATCCGTTCCATCCTTCACGATTGATACTGTCTCTCCCGTCCTCGCTGTAATCACTCCGGTGCCTACACCGGGCACGGATACTACGCCGAATTTCACCTTCAGCTCAACCGAGGCTGGAGCCATTACCTATGGTGGTAGCTGTTCCTCGGTGACTTTGAATGCGACCTCGGGGAATAATACGATTACCTTAAACTCCCTCGCTTCCGGCACCTATACGAATTGTACGGTCAGCGTCACCGACGCGTCAGGAAATGTGAGTTTGGTTTTGAGTATTCCTTCCTTCGCGATCGATATTTCAGCTCCGGTCTTGGCTATTGTTACTCCCGTACCAACCCCAGACAATGACACCACGCCAAGCTTCATCTTCAGCACGACCGAAGCGGGGGCGATAACTTATGGAGGCTCCTGTTCCTCCCTATCCACCTCGACAGTTGCAGGCAACAAGACGATCGCTTTGAGTACGCTTCCAGATGGAACTTATGCCGATTGTACGATTACCGTCACCGACGCTTCTGGGAATGACAGTAATGTTTTAGCTGTTCCATCTTTCACGATCGATACGGTATTGCCAATTCTGGCTGTTGTCATCGCCGTCCCAACCCCAGGCAATGACACCACGCCAGATTTCACCTTCAGTTCAACGGAGGAGGGGACAATCACCTATGGCGGCTCCTGTTCCTCGGCCAGTGAAAATGCGATTGCCGGAAATGCGACGGTCACCTTCAATGCGCTGTCTGCGGGGACATATATAAATTGTACGATAACGGTGACCGATGAAGCTGGAAATGTGAGTGTCGCTCTGAGCGTCCCATCTTTCACGATCGATACGTCAGCACCGACTCTCGCCGTCATCACCCCGGTTTCAACTCCGACTAGTGATACGACGCCAAGTTTCGTTTTCAGCACGACCGAAGCCGGCGCCATCACCTATGGCGGTTCCTGTTCCTCCGCATCAACGTCTACGGCTTCTGGAAATAAAACGTTGAGCTTCAATGTGTTGGCTCCCGGAACATATTCCGACTGTACGATCACCATCACAGACTCAGCGGGAAACATTTCCGCGATCTTGTCCGTCCCATCCTTCACGATCGATACGCTCGCTCCAATTCTCGCTGTCGTGATCCCGGTCCCGACGCCGACCAATGACACGACTCCGGACTTTATCTTCAGTTCCACCGAAGCCGGCACCATCACCTATGGCGGTTCCTGTTCCTCCGCATCAACCGCGGCCATTTCCGGGAATAAAACGGTCACGTTCGACGCCTTGATTCCTGGGACCTATACGAATTGTACGATCACGGTCACGGATGAAGCCGGAAATGCGAGCCTAACGCTGTCCGTCCCGGCCTTCACGATCGACACAACCGATCCAGTGCTTGCGATCGTGACCCCTGTACTAACTCCATCGAATAATACAACGCCGACCTTTGTCTTCAGCTCCACCGAAGCCGGCACTATTACCTATGGCGGCTCCTGTTCTTCCTTTGCCGGATCAGCTTTGTCCGGTAATAACAGCATCGTCTTCAATATACTTTCAAGCGGAATCTACACAAATTGTACGATCACCGTGACCGACTTGGCTGGAAATATTTCCTCTGTCCTATCCGTCCCTGATTTTACGATTGATACGACGCCACCGATCCTTGCGGTCGTGACGGTCGTCCTAACGCCAAGCAATGACACCACACCGACTTTCGTCTTCAGCACCTCCAAGGCTGGAACGATTACCTATGGCGGTTCCTGTTCCTCCGCAGCCACGTCGACCGCATCAGGTGATACGACCTTGAATTTTGACGCCTTAGGCTCCGGTGTTTATTCCAACTGTACCGTCACCGTGACCGATACGCTCGGTAATATCAGCTCCGCCTTATCCGTCCCATCATTCACGATTGATGCGACAGCGCCGATTCTGACGCTCGTGACTCCGGTTCCGACCTCAACCCAGAGTTTGACTCCAAGCTTCACCTTCAGTACGACCGAAGCCGGCACCATTACCTATGGCGGTTCCTGTTCCTCCATGATCTCTATTGCCAGCCTCGGGGATAATATCGTGAGTTTTTCTCCACTCACACCAGGTTTGTATAGCGATTGTACGATTATCGTGACCGACGCTGCCGGGAATCCATCGGTTGTGTTTCCAATTCCAAGCTTCACGATCGAAGATCCGCTGCCTCCAGCCGTCAGCCTTGTCATTCTTAATCCGGCAGATTCCGTCGTCGGATCTTCAACCAGAGTGACCGTCGAGGCGCATACGGAACTTGGCGAAATCGCAACAACCTTCAATGGGGGAGTCACCATCATTGTAGATGGTTCCGCGACCATCGTCGGCGGTGACGCGCTCATAACCATGGCGAATGGCGTCGGAACCATGAATATTACAGATACCGTCGCAGAAACCGTGACCTTGTCATTATCTGATACGCAGAGCACGGGTCTAGATGTCTTCTCGACACAGGATGTTGCATTCGCACCTGCTGCGTTCCATCACTTCGTCTTCGCGAATATCGGGAATCAGATCGCAGGCGTGCCATTTATTCTGACGATCACGGCTAAGGATCAATATGGAAATAGCGTGCCGAGCTTTGTCGGGACGGCGAATCTCACTGCCAGCGCTGGCAGCGTTTCATCAACCCAAACCACAAACTTTGTCGCCGGAAGCGTCACTCAGTCTGTAACCATGACTCAAGCTGGAACTGGGATCACCTTGACCGCGACCAATGCGCTCGGCGCTGAAACGGGTTTAAGTAATGCCTTCAATATCACCGCGGGTGCAACCACGGCCTATTTCCTCAATGATCCAGGTGACATGGCCGCCGGTACACGCCTTGGATATACCGTCACCCGCAAGGATTCATTCGGAAACCTTGTCGAGTCTGGGATTGAAACGGTCTCACTCTTCAATAGCTCAGCGGGCAATGCGGCCTTCTATGATGCAGCCAGCAATGGGAATGTGATCACCTCCGTCGTGATTGCTTCGGGTCAGTCGGCAGCGAATTTCTGGTATTACGATGATGCCGACGGCTCCTGGAATATTACGGCGACCGATAATACCGGCGCACCGGATGGCTTAAACGGAATCACGGATGCCGTAGACGTCGTGACCATTAGCGCCGCGCCAGTTATCGCAACCATGCTCACCATCGTCGTCCAGCCAACCGCCGAGGTCGGGGACACGGTGCCTGTGACCATCCGCGCCGAAAATGCGAGCGGCCAATTAGATACAACCTATACTCGGTCAGATAACACGATTATCCTCGGCTCAACGGGTGATTCGACGGCCAATGGAGGTATCATCATCCAAATCGTGAATGGCATCGGCACGACAAATATTAGTGATACGGTCGCCGAAAGCATCACGCTATCGGTAAATGATGTCATCAATGCCTTGAATGACAGTGCGACCGCTCCCGTGACGTTTACCGCCGGACCATTCCATCACTTTACCTTCGATACGATCGGAACCCAGATTGCCGGTATTCCATTCGGAATAATTCTGACCGCCAAGGACCAATATGAAAATATTGCCACGACCTTCACGGGTACGGCGGATCTCGCGACGACCGCTGGGAGCATCACGCCAGCGATTACGGGATCTTTCGTGGCGGGATTAAGTTCTGAAAGCGTAACGGTCACCTTGTCGGGTACAGGACGAAGCATCGGTGTCACACGCACCGGTGGATCCGAAACGGGAATGAGCAATCTCTTCGATGTTAATGCCGGATTAACGTCAAAATATCTATTGAGTGATCCAGGAGATATGACGGTCGGCACGCGTCTTGGCTATGTCGTGACGCGTAAGGATGCGGATGGCAATCTGGTAACGGCTGGGACAGAAACAGCTAATCTCTATAGCAATTCGACAGGCGCGAGTTTCTACGGTGTCGCTACAAGCGGGACGGCGATCACGACCATTGCCTTCGCATCAGGCTCCTCATCCGCAAATTTCTGGTATGGAGACACACAGACCGGTTCTTGGATCGTCACCGCATCAGACAATAGCCTTGCCCCGGATGGGTTGGTCGGTATCGATGATGCGACAGATGGTGTCACGGTGGGCGCTGCAACCATTTTCGCGAATAAATTCATCATTACGGGAGTTGATTCTGCTGATTTGGGTTCAACCATCCATCTGACCGTGAAGGCGATTGATGCAAATCTCGACACTCAGTCTAACTTTCAGCAAGATGTCACGGTTCAGCTCTCCGGCGGTGGGAGAATCACGCCAGGTGATGCGCAACAAATGCTTATCGATATCGTCAATGGCGTCGGATCATTGGATATCACGAGTACCTCGACGGGCTTGGTGATGGTCAGTCTCTCAGATACTGAAGGCACGGGTCTCGATATTTCTGACACCAAAGAGATTCTGTTCAATGCCATTGTTCCGATTATCATCAATACGGGTGGAGGCGGTGGCGGGGGATTTTTCGTGGTTCCAGGCCAACCTACTTCTGCCACCTCGACAGCCATGGTTGATGCTCCAGCTAAGATCTCATTCTCCGGCCAAGCTTTCCCAGCCGGCGTGACCAGTTTGTTCGCCATCGTCGACGGAAAAATTCCACTCAAACAAGACCAGATTCGTCAGACCAACGGGAAGTTCTCCGTCAATGTTGAGTCGGATCTCGAGGCCGCTGACCACTACGGTATTATCGTTTATGACAAGAATGGTCGTCCATCACAAGCAAAAGTCTTTAAATTGGATCGTCTGACCGAATTACTCAAAGTCCAAGACTTGTTGATTTCTCCAACCATCGATCTCACTCGCGACATTCTGGCCCATGGCGACTTCCTTTCCGTTATCGGTTATGCGGCACCAGGAAATGTCTTGGAATTCGAAATTGATGGAAAAGTGCTGACACGAAAGGTGACGATTCCAGCTGGCGGTCTCTACAAGCTGCTCTATAATACCGACGAGATGGGCTTTGGAAGCCATAATGTCCGTGTCCGCCAAGTCACCGGCAAGAATCAGCGTAGCGATTATTCAATCCAAAAATCCTTCGAATTAACCGACTACATTATCACCGCAGCAGACCTAAATAAGGACGGAAAAATCGATGTTCGCGATCTCAGTATCTTTAATGCCCTATGGTATAATCCAAAAAGTCCAACGCGGAATAAGATCGACTTGAACAACGATGGCAAGGTAGATATTCAGGACTTCAGCATCTTTTCGCGTACGCTTCAAAAAATTCAACCATGATGAAACTTAATATGATGAATGTGAAAAGTTCAGTCTGGTTGAGAAGCTTGGTGATTACCGCTATCGCAGCCGGAGCCTTGTTCCCATGTGCAGGTTATGCCGCAACCCTAAGTTTTCAAGGTGATAAAGAGACCATCTCAATTGGTGATTCCTTTATCGTCGATGTGAAGATAAATAGTGAAGAAGAGGGGATTAATGCCGCGCAAGCCACGGTTAAGTACAATCAAAGCGTCATGACTGCCGAAAAAATTGATAAGACTGGTTCGGTCTTTAATTTTTGGCTTGCAGAACCTTCAATTGATAATACGGCCGGAAAAGTTTCGTTTATCGGTGGCTCATCTAATGGCATCTCTGGGAAATCTCTCCAAGTTGTTCGGATATATTTTAAGGTAAGAGGAGCGGGTTCGACGCGAGTAACCTTTGATGATGCTGCTGTGACGGCCAGTGATGGGACGGGAACAAATGTTCTGACCAAAATGTACAGTTTGGACAGTAAGAGTATTTCTACTTCAGTTGGTGGAACCATTTTAGTCTCCGCTCCTACTTCCACGCGCACTGTTTCGAAGCCTGCTCCGATCATTCGAAAGCCGGAGACGGCAAAGTTATTGCCGGTCTTGCCAGAAGTAAATATTCCGCTCTATCCAGATCCAAAAAAATGGTATAACACAAAGTCAAAATTTAATGTTCTGTGGGTATTGCCAAAGGATGTGATCGATGTGGCAACCGAGATTAGTAAAAATCCGATCGCAGATCCAGAAAAGGGCGAAGGATTGTTTGATAATAAACTCGTATCCGCATTGGATGACGGTATTTGGTACTTTCATCTCCGTTACAAAAATACCTTAGGCTGGGGGCCAGTCGCACATTATCGTATCGCGATCGATACCGTTCCGCCGACGGCATTTCTGATCGAGAGTTCGGGTATTGGAGGAGCTTTGGAGCCACTAGCAGATTTAACCTTTTCCTCAACGGATCAATTATCTACCATCGAAGGCTATTATGTCCGTCTGGATGCTGGTGAGGCAATCCGCGCAGCTTCATCGTCTTTCACCTTGCCCAGTATGCAGTCAGGTGAACATGTTGTAGAAGCCGAGGCCCGAGATAAAGCAGGAAACATCACATTCGCTTCATTCGATCTCATCGTTAAAGACCTCCCTTCTCCTCAAATTACTTCGTCCACGCATGAGGTATATGCTGGGGATGGAAACGTGATGATTAGCGGAATGACACAGCCTTCATTTCTGGTTCTCATAAGCCTAAAAAATGACCTGAATCAAAAAATTGTCCAAGCTCGTATCCCTTCACTTGAAGATGGTGCCTGGTCATGGAGCATACCTCAACCGCTGACGCGTGGAACCTATCAGATCGAGGCCATTGCATCTGATGGGTCCGGGGCAACAAGTTTACCGACATCGGAGATCTTGAATGTGAAGGAGCGGCCAGTAATTATCATTTTTGGATACGGGCTGACATTCGCTTGGGTTGTCTTGTTCATGCAGGGCGTGGCCATGGTTGTTCTTGTGGTCGCATTTATCATCTATCTTCTTCGTGTCTCAAGGTCTCGTAAGAGAACAAACGCCGTCACCCAAGACGTCAACGAACGTTTCCAGAATCTGAAAGCAGATATCGAATCCCTCGAAAAAAAGAAGGCAAGAAAAGGCAAAAAAATCCCCACACTGGACACGATAAAGAACGAGATCGAGAATGATCGTATAAGCCTTGTGGACGAAATTGAAGAAATTGGTTAAACGTAAACAAAGCGCTAAAAAACCGCCCTGATGTGCATTGGGGCGGTTTTTTGTTGTAAATCGTTTGAATAACAGTAGCGTCAAATGCTAGCCTATATATATATGCCTCCCTCGGTTAAAAGCCTCGCAAATGACAAGCGTGTGATTCTATTCACGAGCGTGCTTATGATCGCGATAACGGCGGGGACTTTGTTTGTGATGCGTCGTCCGCCTTTTTGTGAATGTGGTTATATCAAATTGTTTCATCCAGCGGCGAATGTTCCTGGAGATTCTCAGCATTTATTTGACCCGTATTCCGTACTGCATTTTCTTCACGGCGTAATCTTCTTCGCAATATTGCAGTTGATCGCAAAGCGTCTTCCGATTCGCATTCGTTTTTTGATCGCGCTTTTATCCGAAGTCCTGTGGGAATTATTTGAAAACTCAACCATCATTGTAAATCGATATCGTACGGCCACGGTATCTCTTGGATATAATGGTGACAGCATTATCAATTCAATTGGGGATGTTATTACGATGGCTATCGGGTTTATGGTCGCCAAACGTTTGAAGCTTCGGCATATCGCTGGGGTTATCATTGCGATCGAACTCTTCATGTTGATTTGGATTCGCGACAATCTCACGCTCAATTTTATCATGTTGGTCAATCCGATAGACGCGATCAAGCAATGGCAATTGGGAGCAATCTAATTTCTCAAACAAAAAATCCCGATCATGAGGCGATCGGGATTAAGGGGAGAGCTTTTGCAGAGCATCTTCGATGAGCTGTTTTTGAGCATCATTCAATCGCAGATTGAGTTGAAGACCGAACGATGCAAGTGCTCTCTTCGTTTCAACGAGAGAGATGTAACCGAATCCTTCATAGTCCATGAGCTCCTCTTCTTGAAGCTGGATGAGCTGGCCTACAAAAAAGATCCGACATATTCGATAGACATCCGCCGCACGACACGAGAGCGGAAGCTGATCGAGTGACATGAGGAGATGCTTTTCCTTAGAAGGGGGCACCCTGAGCCACTGAGCTGACTTTTCAGGGTTTGCTGAGTCACGCCAAGTCGCAATGGTGGTCATGACAATCCTTTGGACAGGCGCCTCATGACTAAGTTCACGAAGCCTGCTGATAGCAAGCTTCTCTTCTTCAAGGATCTGGCTCTCATTGAGTTGAAGAGCTTGATCTGAAGGGATGGTGGAAGCGATATCGAACTTCATTCGGAGAAGCGCCGCTCGACGATGATCGATTCTGTCGAGCTCAATCTCGATGAGCTGCTCAATACTCCCATCCGTGGGCCAAGGTCGAATCGACGTCGTTCTTGTTTGAATAAACCAGGGAGTAAAGCCTTCGAGGAGAACGGAGGTCGAGTCTGGGAATGAGAGCTCCAGAGATTTGAGATCGCGGAGATACTCAAACAACAAATCACCAAAAATTCTTGAGGCAAAGAAAGGGTCTTCGCAATAGACCGCTTCAAAAAACCGTACATAGCCTTCTTGCCAGACCTGTACCCGAGGTCGACGGCGCTTCTTTGTCTTTTCAAGAAGAGGCGAAATCAATCTCTCAAATTTACGAATTTCAGGCAGACGGCAGAAGCACTGGACGATGTCCTCATCCGCTTCGGAAAGGGGATGGCTGAGATTCGCCCAGTAGCGAAGGACGCCACGAAATTTTTCATTCGGCCGAAACGGATGACTGCGCTGAGCTTCTGTCGGGAGAGACTTCATGTCCGTCACGACGGTCGCGACGGAACAGAGGAGAGCGTTTGCCATATCCTGACGGTTGAGACCAATTCGGTATAGCTTCTCGACCATAGACATTCTCGATCCATGATAGGGAGAGACTTTGCGGGCCATGATGCTCTCGATCTACGACGCAAAGTAACGCGTCGCAAACTAGTGAAAAGGACAGAGCTGCATTCGAGGAACAGCTAAAAACATGCAGGAAAAAAGCCGTTTTGTCAAGGAAGCGTCTCAAACAAAAAACCCGATCGTTAGACGATCGGGGAGAGTTCCGGAAACTTCTTCAGCTCTTCGTTAATGGCCTGTTGTTGAATGGCACCAACCTTCATCTCAAGTCGCAAACCGGCATCTCCGAGGACGCGTCGTACTTCTTGAAGAGATTTTCGTCCGAAGTTTCTTATCTTCAGTAGATCGTTTCCATTTCTTTGGACGAGCTGTCCGATGAGAAAAATGCTTGAGTTCCAAAGCGCACAACGCGTACGGGTGGAGAATCCAAAATTTTCTACGGACAAGAGCAGGGCGTTTACGAGCGAATCATTTTCCACGGGCGTGAGGCAGCCAAGGACCTTTTTCCAGGCATCATTTAGGGGCTGGACAATCTGCCCAAGCGGGCCATGTTTTGCCAGCTGACGCAGACAAAGGAGCGCTTGCTTTTCCAGGTCTCGGCATTCGTCCGGAGTTCGGTTGAGTATCAAGTCAATCGGCTCATCGGACAGTGTGTAGGCCGTGTACTTGGCGCGTATCAGGATGGCTTGATCTTCTGCAAGCTTATCAATCTCGGCCTCAATGAGTTTTTCGATGCTCCCATCGTTTGGCCATGTCGGGGCGATCTTATTCCGCATACCCTCCGAATACCACTCGACAAAGCTGTCGAGCAGTCTCTCGTGGGAATCTGGAAAAAGGTAAGATGCTGGACCAGTATGCGCACGGACAAGCGGTTCTATCTCGGAAAGATATTTCCAGGCAAAGAGATGGCCTTGGAGAGTACGAGCGGGGGTATACGAATCCGTACCATGTATCTTATCCAGCAAGAGGAGATATCCTTGTTGTGAAGAAGTGACATGAGGACGCGTGAGCGGTTCGGTAACTCGCTCGATATGGCGCGCCAGCAATTCGAGCTGATCAATCTGAAGCCACTTAGAAAGATAGGCGAAGATTGTTCCCAGCTCATCGCTATGTTCAGATCTGGAGGCCAGCAATTTGAACCAGCTCTGAAGGACTCTCTGAAACATCTCAGACCGATCTCTGGGTCGGGTGCTGAGGAGTTGAGCGCGCCCAGGTTCAAGATCCTTCTTAACCTCATCCAAGGTTTTTGAAAGGATATGGGCGATCACGCCTTCGTCGAAACCGAGGGCATAGAGACGCCCGGCGAACGAGACTTTCTGCTTTTCATGGTCGACAACCGAAGACATCATGGGGTCCTTTGGGGCAGGAACAAATAGGTGAAAGAGCTCTGTTCCAAACGGAGGAACAGACAAAACATGTAGGAAAAAACCGGTTTTGTCAAGGCATATCCCAGACGGTAGACTTTCAATTCATGAAAAAACCAAAAGCCTCCGCTCTCGACCGTACCCCCGCTTTTGATCAAGCGCTCGCCCTCATGGAACAGGGCGGGCCTTTTACCTTCATTACCGGCCGCGCAGGGACCGGCAAGAGCACCTTGCTTCGTCATTTTCGTTTGACCACCTCCTTGATCGTTCCCGTCCTGGCACCGACGGGCGTGGCCGCTTTAAATGTCGAAGGCGAGACGATTCATCGCTTCTTTCGATTCGCTCCGAGCGTGTCCGTCCAAGATGCCCGCCTTCACGCCGCCTCCTTGTCCGACCCCTCTGTCTATCGCAAAGCCGATGCCCTCATCATCGACGAGATTTCTATGGTTCGTGCCGATCTCATGGACTGTATGGATCAATTTCTACGCGTTGCCCGCAAAGATCGTCGCCCCTTCGGCGGCTTGCGTATTATCGCGATCGGAGATCTCTATCAGCTCCCACCCGTCCTGACCTCGTCAGAACGCGAGGCCTTTTCCCAGCTCTACTCCTCGCCATTCTTTTTCGCCTCCCATGTCATGCAAGAATTGCTCGAAGCCGGGGACGTGGCTTTTCTCGAACTTGAAAAGGTCTATCGTCAACCAGATCGCGCTTTTGTTTCACTCTTAAATGCCGTCCGCAATCGCAGCGTGACTTTGGAGCAATTAGAAAAGTTAAACAAGCGCGTCGACATTTCGCCTCCAGAAGAAGTTATCGTCCTGACGACCATCAATGCTTCTGCGGATCAGCTCAATGAATCCCGTATCCAACGTCTCCCCGGCGAAGCCAAGATTTTTGAAGGTGCCTTCATCGGAAATTTTCCAAAACAAGAAGCACCGGCTGAAAAAGATCTGCAGTTGAAGATCGGTGCGCGTGTGATGTGCGTTGCAAATGACACGGAAGGAAAATTCGTAAATGGCAGTCTCGGTTGGGTGAGGGGATTTGGAGGAAAAGAATCGACCGGCCAATATGTCGAAGTCGATTTAGACACGGGTGGTCGCGTCCTCGTCGGCGCGCATACCTGGTCCATCTATCGCAGTGTCTACAACAAAGCGACGCACAGTTTAGATCAGGAAAGGCTCGGAAGTTTTATGCAAATTCCGCTCCGTCTGGCTTGGGCCGTCACCATTCACAAAAGCCAAGGAAAAACCTTCGACCAAGCCGTGGTCGATCTCGGCGATGGAGCCTTCACCTCCGGCCAAACCTATGTCGCCCTCAGTCGCTGCCGTTCCCTCGAAGGTCTATCCCTCATGAAGCCCATCCGCATGCAAGACATTCGTATTGAATACGCTATCGTCAATTTCATGAAAATGTTGAAATATACGTTAACGGATGGAGAAGTTGAAGAATTCACTATCTCCGTCTAAGCTTTCTTGAATATGGAAAAGAACGCCCAAGGTCTCGAGCCTCGTCCCCGCGTCGGTATTGGTATTTTGATTCAGAACGAGAATGGCGAAGTCTTACTAGGTCTTCGAAAGAGTTCCCACGGTTCCGGTGAATGGGGTTTCCCCGGTGGCCATCTCGAATTCGGCGAAACAATTTTCGAAACCTCAAAACGCGAAGTTATGGAAGAGACGGGTCTTGAGGTGGATGAGTTCGAATTAATTTCGATCAATGAAGAATTACGCTATATCAAAACGGACAATAAGCATTATCTCGGCATCGGCGTCCTCGCGAAATATAAAACAGGAGAACCAAAATGTATGGAACCGGGGAAGTGTGTGGAATGGAAATGGTTTGGGATGGATAAGTTTCCGGAAAAGTTATTTGAAGGAACGGAGCTGACGCTGCGGAATTATAAGGCAGGGAAGATATTTCAGGGATAGGTTCAAAACAAAAATCCCCGGAGCTTCCGGGGAGTTTTGTTTTGTACATGTCCTGTTAGTTTCCAATGAAGAGGTCATAAATAAACCTCACGGCAGGGTCCAAATCCGGCCCATACACGATTGAGCCTCCTAAAGCCCCGGTGATCGTCACGAGGGCCAGTCCGAGCAATGCCAAGGGAACAACAATCGGCCCTTTCAGAATAAAGGCTGAAACTTTGGCTTTCATCTGAAAGATTTTATTAGTCTCGAGCGATGGCCATTTTTTCATCCCGTCCCTCGCAATCCATTGGACAAGATATGACAAAGCTAAGACGGCAAACGTTATCATCGTAGCCAGCGCAAAGTTTGAGTGCACATCAATTAAATGTTCGATCTTCGCATTTCCATCAAACAGCTCCTCGATTACATCTCCGCTGATATATGTCGCGACAGAACTCATGCTACCAACGATAACGAGACAAGCTTTCACATAAAACCAATATGCTGTCTGTTGAAGTTTTTTAAAACGCGCGCATTCAAAAATCGCATACAGCGTTAGCAGCGCGATCGGAAAGTGAACGAGGGCGGGATGAAGATTAGGGGTCATTCAGGTTTTAATACGCGAATAAGTGTAGCATGGATTTGGCCATCTTCCGTAGGCTTTCCAAAGACGGCAATGGTATCGTCTACGTTAAAAGAGGGACTTTTCATCGTATCCATCCCTTTCCGAATCGTCGTCGATGTTGCCGAGGTTAGAACGATTTTTTCTGTTCCATCCTCATCTTTCACAATTAATGTATTCCCATTGATGCGCAGGATCTTCCCAAAAGCTCCATCCGGATTTGGGACATTCTGCATTTTTAATCCGTAGTTTTTATTCCACCCACAGGCAAAAGACGCTTTGCGAAAACCGACCATCCTGCCAATCTGAAAACTAGACAGAAGCGCAACCGCACCAAAAATCCCTAGAATAACTCCTAGGCCAAAATTTGGTTTCACACGAGCAACGAAATCATTCCAAGTCATACGTATTCAGGTTGGAGTTTAATGTGAGAGAAGATGCTGCTGCTCGTCACGCAAAAAGTGCACATGATTTTTCCAGATTCGAGCAATCAATAGACCACAGCCGATTGCAGCAAGGATAAAAATCAAACTGACAACGGGAATCATATCGAGCATCGCCAAAAGCGCGTCCTGCCAATTATGAGCAAGGACATCGATATCGCGCGTCAAGACAAAGGCATAACTCAAAAAAGGTGAGGTCCGAATTTCTTCAAGTAGAACGTCGCCATAGGCAACAAGGATTCCAATTTGCAGACTAAGCCCAGAAATCGCCATGGCAAGATGGCGACGGAACATTAAAAATTCCTGCCGTCGCGCGATGGCCGCGAAGAGCTTATCCGAAAAGCCTGCAGGAGGAGCGACCTGCGGCAGGGTTGCATAGAGGGACTCAATTTGCTCATTCATGCTGGCTATACGCGGTGATTCACTGTTTTGGTTCATACGGGGTGACTTGGGCCTAGGTAATGTCTTTCTTTCGCGAAATCAGGAGATTTCTGAGTTTTGTAATAGCTCGTCGATAGCGAGTTTTGACGGTATCCATGGGCTCCTTTTGTAGATCTGCGATCTCTTGAAAGGTAAAATCTTCAGTCACATGGAGGATGATGGCCTCTCTCTGAGGGGGCGTTAACTGACTCAGCACCTCTTCTAAAATTGCCGCATCATATTGTCGATCCAGGTCGAGATGGGGGAGTTCTCGCGTATCCTCGATACGTTCTTCAATCGGCATCTCATCTCCTGTATTTATTTCAGAAAATTGCAGCGGACGCTTTCTGCGTAAGGTATCGATCAGATAATATTTCGCAATCGAAAAAATCCAAGTTCGAAATGACTTGTTTGGGTCAAATCCTTTTAATTTTTGCCAAGCGCGAACAAAAGCTTCTTGGACAATATCTTGCGGATCAATATCCGGTGGACATAATCGAGCGATAAACGAATAGACGCGCGGCACATACCGCGAATACAAATCACGCAGAGCCTGTTCATCGCCATGCTTGATGCGAGCGACGAGTTCATGGTCTGGTGGAATATCTGGCTCTCTGATCATGCTTTTTCAACCTTCGGTCCCTGGGGCGTGTCCTCCACGTGATATCCAGCAGCTTCAATCTGTTTACGAATCTCATCAGCGCGTGCGAAATCTTTTTCTTTTTTCGCCTGTACACGCAATTCGACCAGGGCCAGGATCTCCGAAGAGATGATGACCGTCCGTTCCATAAACAAGTCCAAACCTAAGACAGAATCGAACAAGGCGAGCGATGTAGCTTTCTCTTCATCTGAAAGATCGCTCTTCAATAATCCCCAAACCTGCGCCATCGCTTCTGGCGAGTTCAAATCATCTTCCAACGCTGCACGAAAGGACATGACAAAAGGGTTCGATGCCACCTTGGAAGAATCCAAAGCTGGACGAAGGCGATCCGCGTATCCACGTAAACGATCTAATGCATTCGCGCTCGCTTGCAAAGCCTCCCAAGTGAAATTCAATTTCGAACGATACTGCGCACCGAAATAAAATAATTTAAGCGCCAAAGGATCAATGTTCCGTCCGACGATGTCGCGCACAGAATACGCATTCCCCAAACTCTTTCCCATGCGTCCTCCATCAACCTGAAGAAAAGATCCATGCATCCAATAATGAACAAATGGCTTTATCTCCGTCGCGTTCTCGCTCTGCGCAATTTCATTTGGATGATGCGTGCTGCGTAGATCTTCGCCGCCAAGATGTAGGTCAAAACTTGGGCCAAGATATTTCATGCTCATGGCGCTACATTCGATATGCCAACCCGGAAAACCTTTACCCCATGGGCTTTCCCATTCCATGTCACGTTTCTTATCCGCTTCTGAAAATTTCCACAAAGCAAAGTCACGTGGGTTCTTTTTCCCCGCAATCATCTCAACACGTGCTCCCGCCTGAATCTGATCAAGCGTCGACAATTCGCCGTATGAAGGATCTTTCGATGTATCAAAATACATTCCATCATCCGTCCGATACGCGAAGCCACGTTTTTCCAATGCTTGTACTAAATCAATCTGCTCCTGAATATGGTCCGTCGCTTTGACAAACATGTTTGGCTCCGTCAATTTTAAAGTCTGAAAATCCTGGATAAAAGCATCCGTATATATTTTCGCAATATCCCAAGCCGTCTTTCTTTCCTTTGCCGCGGCTTTTTCCAAACGATCCTGTCCCGTCGAAGCGTCGCCTTCATTGTCACCGGTCAAATGCCCAACATCCGTTAAATTCATGATATAAGTCACATCCAAGCCCTTCAGACGCAAAGTCCGTAAAACGAGGTCCGCGAGCGTATAGGTCCGAAAATTCCCAATCGTCGCAAAGTCATAGACGGTCGGTCCGCAGCAATACATGCTGACCTTTCCCGGTTGCATCGGAACAAATTCTTCCAATTGATTGTGGAGGGAATTGAAGACTTTCATGCCGATAACGGTGCCATTCTGAGCCCAATGCGTCAACGTAGGGAAAATACGGTATGCTATAGGGGATTTATATGTCTTCTTTCGAGAATCCTTTTGCAACTCCAAAGCTCGCCAAAAAAAACGATCGCGAATTTTTTCGAAAAGTTCTCGGAAATAATGAGGCGGACTTATATCTGGATCCGTCTGAGGAGCCTGTTAAAGACCGTACGGCTGACGAGCCCACGCCGTTCGAAATTTCTGATGAAGAACAATGGGCGATTGAGGCAGAACGCAGGGAGAGTGAATACTTTGTTCTAAAAAATGTTCCTTCTAGGAATTCCAAATTTCCATCTCACAATTTGTTGAATAAAGATTTTAAAGTAGAAGGGAACATGAGTCCGGAGTTTTCCCAAGGTCGATACATGTCCGATTTTGGACTGACATTCGAATATCTCATGAGTATTTGTACAGATGCTGATAGATCTAAAGTAATTTGGGAAGAGATAAAAGCATCTAAGGCATGGCAGGAAGGGATTCGTTTCGCAAAAGTTTTTTCTATAGACGAGGTAATCAAGCAAAGGCAGGAAATGGATCCAAGTCATGTGAGCTTTCTCACGACGATGGAAGTCTTTGAAGCGATCGATCGTGCAGGATTTAGGCCAGCGACGCTCGAAGAATTGCTTGCCTTCGGAAGAGACTTCTGGAAGCCAGAGCTGGGCGAGATAGGTGATGAACACAAAAAGCGTTCGAATTCAAAGATGATTCTTGCACTAGCCTCAGTAGCTAAAAATTCTTCCAATGGGGATTTCTTTCATCCAGCGCTCCTGTGGGATGGGGATCAGCGTTGCTTGTTTAATATAAGTGCGGCGATTCATTGGGACGGTATCGAGGATGTTTTAGTTATAAAAAAATAAAAAGACCATATCTATGAAACCTCGTTTCGAACAAAATCCTTTCTCCGCAAAGAGCTCTGCTGGCAAAAAGAGTACATCAGAATTTTTTAGTAAAGTGCTTGGAAAAGAAGCTGCTGAGGAATATGAACAGATGGTAGGCGAGGAAGTTCCAGAAGGGACTGAGAATGAAAGAGAGCATGTAGAGATCTCTTATGACGAGCGAGCGGCGATAAAAGAAGCTCCACGCCAAAAGCAATCTTTTCCTTTGGAGAATGTCCCGAAATGGAAAAAGCTTCCAAGAGAGGAAGATTTAAAGGAGGTTTTCGAACTTGATTATCTTGGTGAAGACGGCGAATTTGCAGAAAGACCAATGACGGACTTCGTGATGAAAAAAGCTGATTTGATGAAAATTGGCTTGAGTGAAGCAAGAGCTCTAGCTATTCTAAGCGCCATGAAAGAAGCGGGTAGCGAGAAAGAATCGCCTATGCGCGCAAGCGCTTTCGATCTTGATATCATGCTTCAGCAAAAGAAGATGGAAGACCCAAGTCATCCAAATGAACTTTCAATGAAGGAAATTTATGAAGAAATTGATGATGCCGGATATCGCCCCGCGACATTGCCTGAGCTCCTTGCTTATGCAAGAGATTATTGGACATCAGAGCAAGGCTCAGAGGAGCTAACGGACGATGAGCGATTTTCTCCATCGAATATTCATTCAGTCTATGCCCTTGGTTCAGTTTTTAAGGCTTCAGACAAAATACGGAGTTATCCAGCAATGCGCTCCTATCAAGCAAGTGATCGCTGTTTAGAATTTTCACATATCTCACAAGGGGGATGGATTCCTGAGGGGGAGCGTATTCTCGTCATTCGTAAATAGTGAAAGCATCGGATCTTCACATCCGATATAGCGCGACCAATGTCACTCCGCCCTGCTGCCCCATTCCTTCCGCATCCCGAAACGAAGCCACACGCACTTTATCTTTCTTTAAAAATTGATGGATCGCATTTCGTAATTTTTCCGTCCCGCGCCCATGGATAATTTTAATTGCTTCTGATCCCGCGACGAATTCTCGATCAATGAAAAAATCAGCCACGCGAATGGCTTCATCGATGCTCATGCCATGAAGATCGATCTCGGGAGCTTCGCCGAGCTCGGCGGCGAACATGGCGAGTTCGGCATCGGAGCTCATGGGAGCCGTCTGTCGAATCGGAGGGGTTGAGGGTGGGTTCTTCTTCCAGCGGGACATATACGCTAAGATCCTACGCAACAAGCTATGACACATCAATTCTCTGAAAAAGGCCCAGATACACGCATGACAATCGGTCGCGTCGAGGATTGGGCAGACGGGCAAGCCCGGGACGTTAAGGTTCATAAGAAGCCAATGACCGTCGTTCGCCAGGGCGAAAAGTTCTTTGCCGTGAACAGTATTTGTCCACATATGGGCGGCCCAATGTCTTGCGGAAAAGTCGAAGATGGCTGCATTACTTGTCCTTGGCATGATTGGAAATTCAGTCTCGAAACCGGCAAGACGCCAAATGGCCATCGTCTCGATCGCTACGAAGTGACGGTCGAGGATGGTGAAGTTAAAGTCGGTTGGATTATTGCCGATTAATATATGCCAAAAGGATTATCAAAAATTCTTCTGACCTTGATCGCCATTGCTGCTGTCGTTTTTGGATATGGTTCTTTCACTGGAAATTGGGGCGTAGATCATAAGCTCGTAAATGAAGCGGGAACGCAGATAAAAGTCATCATCGACGAAGCAAAAAAGACAGAGTCCCCAACGTCAACATTGACGGCTTCCGTGAGCGTCCCAATCGCCGCAATGAGCACAACATCGACGAGTCAGTTCAAAACAAATGCGTTCATTAAACGCGTGGTTGATGGGGATACGCTCAATGTCGATCTTGATGGAGAAGGGGAGTTTACGGTCCGTCTACTCGGCATAAATACGCCCGAGACCGTTGATCCGCGTAAGCCCGTCGAATGTTTTGGAAAAGAAGCATCCAATTTTGCAAAAGAATTATTGAATGAAAAACGCGTCCGTCTCGATGCCGATCCGCAAGCAGATGAGCGGGATAAGTATGGCCGTCTCTTGCGAAATGTGATTTTGGAAGATGAAAGAAATTTTAATAAACTGATGGTGTCGGAGGGGTATGCCTTTGCCTACACCTCATTTCCTCAAAATGCCGCCGATAAGCGCGAGTTGAAGAAATTAGAAGAAGAAGCTAGGCTGGCTGGGCGTGGATTATGGAATCCGCAAACCTGCAATGGAAAACAATAATATGCTGCCACGAAAAAAAGTTACAATCGAAACCATGATTAAAGTACGCCGGGCAATGTTTATCGCGGCCCTGGTTGGTTTATTTGCTGCGATCTACCTCCTCATCACCTATACATCAGGCAAAGAAATTGTCTGTGGGGCAACGGGTGGCTGTGAGGCTGTCCGTGCATCCGAATGGGCCTATGTCGGTCCAATTCCTTTGCCAGCTTTTGGGGTGTTGTTCTATGCCGGCCTTGTCGGTTGGCTTCTGTATCGTTTAGCTTTTGCGAAAGCCTCTCATCAAAGGATCTTGCTTGAGCTGACTTGGATTGGTACCTTTATCGGCTTCGCAGAATCAGTTGGATTATTCTATGTCCAAGCTGCGATCATCAAATCCTTTTGTACCTGGTGTTTGGTTTCTGGCGCCGCTGCAACCTCACTTTTTCTCTTGTCCTTGTTCGATTCCGCCGAGCCACTGAGTGAAAAACAAACTGGAAAAGAAATTAAATGGAGCTTCTATGCGCTTCTCATTTCTTTCATTCTCGGTGGACTCTTATTGTGGAATTTACTGTATCGCAGCGATGAAGCCGGGCAACTCTCCTCAGGGAATGTCACCGTCGAGCAGCTCTTGCCGACCGCTTTGCCAATCGAAGGGCCAGCGACCGCGACGGTTGCCGTGATCGAGTTTCTCGACTTTGAATGCGCAGGCTGTGCCGCATATCATCCGCTCATGAAACAAATTCGCCAAGAATTTGCTGGAAAGATTCGGTATGCTCAACGTCTCATGCCACTCGTGGAAATCCATACATTTGCACGTCCTGCGGCAATCGCCGCCGTCTGTGCGGATAAGCAGGGGAGATTCTTCGACTATGGCGATGCTTTACTTGCGAATCGCTTGAATCTGACACGCCCCGATCTTGAACGCTATGCAAGTGCGCTGCGTCTCGACTCTGCCAAATTCAAAACCTGTTTGGACGATCCATCCATCGGAAGCTTTGTCGATACAGAAAGAAAAGCGGCTGACGCGATCGGAATCAAGCAAACGCCAACCATCTTTGTGAATGATCTCGCCTTAGACAATCTGCCAACGCTCGAACAATTTCGAGGCATTCTCAAATCAAAATTAGGAGAATAAGCTTTCCACACCGAACAAAAAAACGCTGCCTTTAGGGAGCGTTTTTTAATGCAGAAGAGGATTGACAGTGGCTCCTGGTCATGATATAGCAACGAGTATTCAGACATTGTCTGAATCAATCGCTGGAGGTTCTTTTCATGTCAGAAATGTCCGAAACAAGTACCGTTCCAAATGTATCATCGGATTATCCATTTCAGGAATTCGTGTTCGAGACGCTCCATGAGGCATTGTCTCCCGTGAGAGTCTATCAGGATGGTTCGCTCGTTACGATTGAACTTGGATTGATCGAGCGCCTCGGAATGGTTCCGTGCGTAGATTGAGATCCAAAGTTTTGAAAGGGAGGGGTGAGTCATGAGGTGGATGAGTTTGTTGGCTTTTATCGTAATGGCTTTTCTGCCATTCGCGATCTCGAGTTGGAAACGTCGATCCTATGCCCCTACACCGTGGCCTACGATCGAGACAAAAATCCTGTATATCGTGCTCAGACTCGACTCAGGAAAATTGGCGATTCTCAAGATTGATCCAAACTTCGGTCAGGATATCGCGATCCTTGATGGTGAGGTAGAGGTCTATTGGGAATTCGAAAAGGAGCCTGGAAAGATTCGAGTTCGGGATATTCGCGAAGACTCTCCTGAGGTGGTCTATAACCTTGGTGGACCGTATCGGCATGGTCGATTTTATCTCTGCACAACACAGCGGAGCGAATCGTATGCAGAAGGTATCACTCGAGAAATCGATAGACTTAGGCCCGAAGACGATGAGTCATTCGTGCCCGGTCCTGGAATTGATCCGATCACCATCGTTGCTGATTCGAGCATCTGGAATTTTATCTTCGTTCAGGTCGGAACGGTTGACCACGTGATCGTTACTCCCGGGATGTGGAATTATTATCAGCTGAAAACCGGGGCCCGTGCTGATCTTGAGATGATCAAGTCTCTCCCAACAGCACGTCTGGTCTTTGATCGACTGAAGATTCCTTTCGAGGAGGAGAATGATCGTCCAGTTCATGCAAATGTCCGAGACCTGCCCCCTCGGGCAGAGCTTCAGGAGTTTGCTCAAAGACATCAAAAAAATCTTCGAGTCTTTCTCCTGAGAAGCGCTCTCGGTCAAGGATTGGTTCTCGACCAGTATTGCTTCATCCGTCCTGCCCCGTCCAAACTCTCGCCCCGCTGAGCCTTGCTCTCGGGGCTTTTTTGTTTGTCGCTAGCGAAACCCCACATTTCATGCTGAAGTATAAACCTATGCAAATCGATGTCTTGAAACGCGACCCGCTCACCATCATCACCGATCTTCTGGTAATCCCTTATTTTTCTGATCTGAAGCGTCTGACGGGAACGGCGGCTATCCTTGACCAAAAGCTCGGTGGAGCCCTGGCTCGTCTGATTGAAGAAGACGGCTTTAAAGGATCTTTCGGAAGTTCTCTCATCATTCCGACCCTCGGAAAGCTCAAGGCCCGCCGAATCGCTTTGATCGGTTTGGGAACGAAAAAAGCTTTTGAAGAAGATTCACGGCGCAAACTCGGGGCGACCATCGTCAAGCTCGCTTCAACCTATAAAGCGACCAATGTCATCGTCACAAATCTGCCGATCGAAGGGATGGACTTTCGACAAGCAGCCCAAGCTTTTGCCGAAGGTGCATGGTTATCCGCCTATCGCTTTCAGCTCTATCACGGCCGTCTTCGCAAAGAAGAAGCGGCGAAGCATGAAGTAAAGCGTCTCAGTATCGCCGAATCACTTCCACGTTCAATCATCGCCGTTGAAGAAGGAATTTCACGCGCCAAGGTTTTGACCGAATCAACGGTCTTGGCTCGCGACTTGGTGAATACAACCTCCATGCATATGGGCCCACAAGAAATGGCCAATGCAGCAAAAGATTTGGTTGGAAAAGGCGTAACCTTGTCCCTCCTCGATCGAAAGGCAATGGAAAAATTAGGCATGGGAGCCGCCTTGTCCGTCGCGGCAGGCTCATTAAAAGAACCGCTTGGCGTCCATTTGATCTACAAGCCAAGAGGCGCAAAAAAGCGTGTGATGATTGTCGGTAAAGCTGTGACCTTCGACTCCGGCGGCCTCTCCCTCAAGCCTGCCGATAGCATGATGGATATGAAAATGGACATGGCAGGTGGAGCAGCAGTTCTTGGTCTCTTCAAGGCTTTGCCCATCCTCAAGCCAAATGTCGAAGTTCATGGAATTTTTCTCGCCGTCGAAAATATGCCGAGCGGTTCAGCCTATCGTCCTGGCGATGTCGTTACCGCAATGGATGGCACCACGATCGAAATCCACAATACCGATGCCGAAGGTCGTGTGACTCTGGCTGATGCCTTAGCTTATGCAAAAACCTTTGAGCCTGACATGATTATCGATCTCGCAACCTTGACCGGTGCCTGTATCGTCGCGCTCGGAAGCGATATCGCCGGTCTCTTTGCAAATGATCGTCGTATTGCTGAACGTCTGATGAGGGCTTCACAAGAGAGTGGAGAAAGTCTATGGGAACTTCCAATGCCACCGCAATATGCCGAACATGTAAAATCGCGCATCGCAGATCTTAAAAATGTCGGACAAAAGGGGAGTGGTGGCGCGATCTCTGCCGCAATGTTCCTGAAGCCTTTTGTCGGAGACACTCCTTGGGCGCATTTAGATATCGCCGGTCCCGCTTATTGCGAAAGAGAAACCAGAGCAGATATGCCGTATGGTGGAACAGGGTTTGGAGTACGATTGCTTGCGCGGTTTTTGCAACGATTGACATAGGAGCGCATCGTCATGCGCGCTGATTCGATTCTCTGTGGATAAGTAGAGCGCATGAGCTGTGCTATACTATCCCCATATTCGAATCGCTATTTCTTTTGTCCACTTGGACGCTTCCCTATGAACATTATCGTTTATTCCACGCCGACCTGTCCGTATTGCAAGTTGGCAAAGGAATTCTTAAAGGAAAAGGCTATCGACTTTAAAGACATCGACGTGTCAGCTGATTCATCAGCTGCAAATGAGATGGTCAAAAAGTCTGGCCAAATGGGTGTGCCTGTCATCGACGTTGGTGGTCAAATCATCGTCGGCTGGAACAAGACTGCGCTCGAAGAAGCCTTGAAGATGAAAGAAGTGGTATAGGAAGCATGAAGAATAAAAAACGAGGACTTCACGGTCCTCGTTTTTTATTTGGTTTTGCTGAGTTTTATCCTTTTGCCTTCTTGTACAATTCATCCGCCTTTGCCCAGTTCACATTTTTCCAGAAGTCACCGATATAGGCTTTGCGGTCAGATCCATAATCAATGAAGTACGCATGTTCATAAACATCTAAGACGAGCACGGGCATGCAACCCCAAATGCCGCCTTGATTGTGTGAATCAGCGGTGTATACGCGTAATGCCTTGTCATGCATATCCCAGCAGAGAACCACCCAGCCGCGTGCCGCCATCCCACAAGCGCTAAAATATGCCATGAAGTTTTCCATGGATCCATATTCAGCCGTTAAAGCGTCCGCAATCTCACCTGTGGCCTTACCATCTCCACCAAGGACATCGAAATACCATTCATGCAAATAGACGCCATTGGTCGCAAAGGTTTCACCGTCCTTTAAACCGCGCAATTCAGAAAAACTCTGATTGGCGCTCGAAACATCGCCGCCACGCATGAGCGGAGTGAGTTTGTCTTGGATTTCATTTTTCTTGGCGACATATCCGGCATACAATTTGTCATGATGGATCGTGAGAGTCTTGTCCGAAATGCCCTGCAATGGCGGGGTAAAGTTGAGGGGTTGGATGTCTGTTTTCATAGAATTGTTTAGACGTTTTTTAGATTTTTTGTAAATACCTTAAGGATATCCGCATTCTTTGGCATCCCATGCCGATAGAAGACGATCATACCTTGATTATCTATACCAACCACGGTCCGCTTAAGCAATGAGAGGCCTAAAAACGAACGAGTGGCCCCAAAAGCACGACTCATCGCCTTATCTTCGTCGATCAGGAGCGGAAACGGAAACTTGTAAGTTCCACGGAAGGTTATATGGCTGGCAGCATCCGCATGATTGACACCATAGACCTTTACGCCGGCAGACTCAAATTTCGCCCAATCATCTCGAATAGCGCAGAGCTGAACGGTACAGCCTGGTGTCATGTCGCCAGGATAAAAGATCAAAACCATCCCCGCTGATCCCATTGCTTGGGATGAAGTGAGGGCTTGATTCTGTTCATCTTTCGCCGAAAAGTCGGGAGCCTTGGTGCCGACGGTCAGCAGGGGCATTGCAGAAGGAGACATAGTGAAAATACATCATACGCCGTAGCCCTATCTTGGACAAGCGGCATAGTCTCGGCTACCCTACACCCGTATGGAACCAAATCCACAGCTGGCACCTGAACGCCCAATAACGGTTGATGAAGCTCGAACGGGAGGCCGATCATGGTGGCAAGCTTGCTGCGTTGGTTGTCTCCTTTTTGTTGTGGTAGGGATCGTTGGTCTTATTTTCCTTTTTCGTTTTATCGCTGGACCGCCCGTTGAATTCTTGAAAGAGCTTCCAGCGAGTTATCCAAAAGACATAAAACTCTTAAAGATCGAAGATGCGACATCGATCAGCTATGCGCCGGGTCAGCAAAAGAGCAGAGTTTTGCAGATCGCGAGTACACCGCTTCGTTGGTTGGGTGAAGTTGTAGCAACCTCGGCAAATGATCAGGGAAAAACCGACGAGATCTTAGGGGTATATGGCTCACAGATTGCTCAGACAGATGCCGTCACGGTTATGTGGCGTCCTTTGATGATGCGACCGGAGGATGTCGTAACCTACTATACCGGAGAGCTCCGTCGTGAAGGATTTGAAGTAAGAGCCTTGCCGCCAGAGCAAGACAGCGTGCAGGTTGAATTTGTCGCGCTAAGAAAAGATGCGAGTATCCAGGCAACGCTCATTCCATCTGTAGATAATTCATCGGTCGAGCAGCTCATTCTAACAACGACCTATGCCACGACGGCAACACATTGACCCATCACCGAAAGACATGGTGGAATAGGGGAGAAATATATGAATATGTCCTTGCAACGTCTTTTGGTTCCAGCTCTTGTACTTGCAATGTTCGGTTTTGGCTGCCAAAAAGCCACTCCAGATCCTATATTGGATCTCACGCCGAGTGGGCCAAAAACAGCTGTTTTTGCTAATCTCGCCCCAGCAGAGGCGACGAAAAAAATTACCTTAACAAATCGAAGCGTGATCAGCCTCCGCCAAAACTTTAGCAATGGGGGAGAGAAGCTGGCCGCGACGCTCGGATGGGGACCTTCGGTCATGCGTGATATCGTTATCCGACGTTTTGCGCCAGGCAACTCTGCAGAATTAGAATGGAAACTTGCGACCAAGGTCCAAGTCAAGGACAAGTCAGAAGACCGCCAACAAACCGGAAGCATTGTCGCGATCGATATCAAGCAGTCGTATGAATTGCTCCTTCCAGCCTATTGGACTCAAGGTGAGCGTAATGCGGCTAGCCGCTCAGCGATCTGGCTTTCAAATGATGTGTATGAAAACTTCAGCAAGGCGCAAGCAAGTACATTTTTGCCGGGCACGGTAAGTAAAGAGATTCTCGATTTAATGGCACCATCCAAAGAAGTGAAGGCAGCTGCTTTAAAAGTAGAAACAGAGCTGAAGAAGCGTGAATCAAAACAGCCGATTGATTATGCGACGTCTGAGCCAGATCTCGCCAACTTCGATGTGAACGTGAATGGTCAGCGCGTAACGGTGCAAGTCATGAATATCAAAAGCTGGTATGGAAATTTCATCGTCTTAGCGAATCCACAAAATCCGATCATCTTAAAGTTCACGCCATCCAAAGAATTTGAGGCCTTAGGGATGCCAGGCTTCTTCGGCTACGAAGTCACAGACTTTAAAGACATTCAAGAATAAAGATCGCAATGAAAAATGCCTCGACAGCTGCAGCGTGCAGCGTCGAGGCATTTTTAAAAGAAGAGAAGCAGAGAGAAGAGAGGAGAAAATCAGGTCTGAATAGACCTCAGGACTTCAGCTTGCGCTGATGCCCTAGTTGGCGGTGGCGTCGACCGTAGCTTCTGCGGGGGCAGAATCGTCCCCGAGTTCGCTGAGAGTTGCGCTGCCGATGCGCCGACTGCTGCGCGGAGGCAGCTCGCCGTCCTCGCCCAGGGTATGCAGATCGATCCTGTCCTGCGACAGGCCATGCCCCTTCGGAGAAAGCGGATCCATCACGCGCCCGGACTTGCTGCCACGAGACTTCGTACCCATGTGTCTTCAATCTCCCAAACGTACGAAAGACTTGCCATTTGTTGCCGGCAAGCTGAACGACGATATGTATTTTTTAAAAATTTGTCAAGCTAAAGCTAAACAATTTGTCTTTGTCTACGGATGCCTAAACTCTCTCGGGCTTGAATCGGATATAAACGACGATAGTATAAAAAGTTACGTAATGGCCGTAATTGAATAAATAGGTCATGCCAATGATTCTGGGAAGTTCGATCCGCTGATGAAGATGTAGCGGATTGAGCGCTAAATTTTTGAGATAAAGCCAATAATTTTGCATGAAGCTGCTCGATCGTCCGCACCGCCGATTCCAGCTCGGCACCGAGGAGGCTGTGGGTAATGGCGCTTTCTGCCATATCTAATTCACGTAAAGCGTCCTCTTTATAGGTCTCGATTTCTCCAGCAACTTCCGGGAGGCGATGATAAGGATCCGTTAAATGGATTTGCCAATCCCAATATTCCGCTTCCGCCAGGCGAGCCTTTGAAATGAGGGCCAAGGCTTCAGAATTCTTATTGATATTCTGTACCTCAACACCACGACTCGTTCGATCAAAAGCAAACCACGAACCAGCACGTAATAAACCGCGAAGATGGTTGATGTGGGCCATGTCGGGTTCGGTCTTGCGAAATGTCGCTTGCAAATCTTCGAACAGAACATGCTCAAATTCTGAGGGCCTACATTGATATTCATGGCATTTTTTCGCCGCGCTTTGGAGGGCTTGAGCCTTCTCCATGATGGTCTGGCGTTCTGTTTCTAGAACGGTGCGACGTTGAGGATTGTCCGTATTTTCCCGCATCGCCAAATCTAAACGACGAAGCTGAGGGACATATATCGTCTCCAATTGGCCTTCAAGATATCTCCGAACATCCTCCATGGCATGGAAGTGCTCCGGCTCGCGTTGTGTTCGTGAGCGTTCTTGTGAAGGGGCAAATGGATTAACTTCAAACATATTTCTTTACACGAAACGTTCTTGCCACTTTGGATCGACTTTGACATGAAGCTCCAAGAAAACTTTGACATTCGTCACTTGTTCTAATTCTTCACGCGCTGCTGCTCCGATACGTTTGAGCATTTGGGCCTTCGCACCAATGATCATCCCCTTATAGCGTTCTTCCGTTGTCCAAACCGTTGCAGCAATATAGCGCGAGCCATCTTCACGAATCTGCAAATCTTCCATGCTCACTTTGATGCTATATGGAAGTTCTTCATTCAAATTCAAGAAAATCTTTTCACGGATCAATTCTTCAAGCCATTGATTGTGGCCAATATCCGTCAATTGTAAATCTGGATAATGTGCATCACCATCCTGCGCAAGCTCATACAGGGAGTCGACGAGACGATTTAAATTCTTGCGCGTCTTGGCAGACAATTCATACGTCACCTTCTGCCCAACATCAACGGCACGATAGAGCTCGAGAAAAGGGGTCTCCTGAATCGTTAAATCCGTTTTATTAATCAGCGCAATAATCGGGACTTCAGAATGACGAAGGAGATTTTGAATATACAATTCTTCAACACCAATGTCGCGGGAAGGATCCATTACATAGACGACGGCATCCACACCCTCAAGCGTATCATGAACGAATTCATTCAATGCTTTCGAAACCTGATCTTTGCGACCCAAAAACACACCCGGCGTATCCACAAAAACCAATTGACCACGCGCATCATGCAAAATACCACGCACCGGATGACGGGTGGTTTGAGGTTTTGGGGTAACGATGGAAACTTTCGTTCCAATCAATGAGTTCAGCAGCGTAGACTTGCCCACATTGGAGCGTCCCGCCAGCATGACAAAGCCGGATTTCATAAGGTTATTGTAGCCTATGCCGCGTTATTCGGGAATCGCCCAAATCTATGGCCTATTAGAGTATTTTAGGTTTTTTTGAGGGTTAGCTTGGTCACGACTTCCACATGCGGAGAGTGAGGGAAGAGGTCTAAAGCTTCTGGAGCTTCGACATCATAAGCCACTTTCAAGAGTTTCAGCTCCTCAACCAAGCGTTTGTAATTACAGGAAATGTAGACAATCGTCTTCGACTTCTTTTCAAGCAAAGTCTTGATCACATTCGGATGCAAGCCAGAGCGGGGAGGATCAACAACGATGAGATCCGCTGGAAGATTCGCCCAGGACAAATCTTCTGAAGGACCAGCGGTAAATGTACAGCGATCACTGACGCCATTTGTCTCTGCATTGAAGGCGGCGAGCTTGATCGCTTCCGCATCCAATTCATGTCCATGGATTTTCACCTCTGAAAATTTCTTCGCCATCGCGATTCCAAAGAAGCCGAGGCCGCAATAGAGATCAAGAATATGTTTCGCATCTGGATCAATCTTCTCAAGAACTTTGTCTTGCAAGACCGAAGCCATGGCGGTATTTGTCTGGAAGAAAGAATTTGGATGAATGCGATAGCGTAAGCCATTCACTTCTTCTTCAAGCCAGACTTCACCTTTCAATGGCCAGAATGTCTGCGCATATGACAGGTCGGTAATCGAATTCTGTTCACCGAGAAGCAATGTCGTTAGTGGAAGTCCCGAGCCTTCGACCTTCAATCCTGTCAGACGGATGGTCAGTGCCTGTCTCATGTCTTCTGTAATTCGTAGCGCATCCTTTACGACAATGATGACCATTCTTTGTTTTGTATTCTTGCCTTCGCGAATCACGACATAGCGCACATCGCCATGATGGAATTTCGCATCCCAGGGCTGAAGATCTGATTCACGCATCCATTCCCGAACCTGTTGGAGTATTTCGCCGACGCCATCATTTAAAAGTAAGCAGGTCTTCAAATCAACATAACGATTCCAAGAATCATATTCTTTCAAACCAATCTCGCCATTCCAGCCAATCGCATAATCCATGCGATTGCGATGATGGAATTGTTCGACGGATGGAATGACGTCGATAATCCGCTCCGGATGCTCCGCCTTTTCAAAAGCGCTATTAATCATCCCGCGTTTCAAATGGGTCTGGGTTTTATAATCTAAGTGCTGCCACAAGCAGCCACCGCAAACCCCCGCATGCGGACAAGGGGCTTTAACGCGATCCGGCCCGGCGACATCCAAAGTCTCCAATTTGGCGACTTTAACGCCGCGATCGCGCTTCAAAAAGACGGCCGTAACTTCATCGTCCTTGGCGGTGAAGGGGATAGCTACCGTCCCAGAGCCTTCCTGATAGCCCTCAATCTTCCGGCCGGTCAATTGAAAAATGCCACGACCTCTTTCATCGTAGCCTTCAATCTTCCCATGTACGCGATGTCCAAATTTCATATCTCGCCGCAAAGTAGCTGAGAATAGACGAAATGTCGAGGGCGAAGATTGACAGGATGGGTAATTTAAGGCTTCCTGAGAGGAGGAGGTAGCCTCATGTACGACACGCACATTTATAACAAACGCTTTCCTGTCCCTGTTTACCGTACGATTTTGCCGAGCGGTGCTGAGATCTGGACCGCACCTTTGCCAAGCCGAATGGCGACCTTTCAGGTTGCTTTTCCATCCGGCGCGATGGAGGATGGCCAGCACAAGGGGATAGCTCATTTTCTCGAGCATGTGATGCTGCTCGGAGAAAACGGGAGGCATCCGCTCTTGAAAAAGCTGATGAAAGAAGGAGTGAATAGCGGAGCGAGTACGAGACGTTGGTCGATGGAGTTTTGGGCAACAGGATTCACAGATCTCTTCGACTCGATGATTTCTGCTCTGTTGGAGGTTTTGCAGCGCCCCGCTTTCACCAAAGACGAGGTTGAGCGTGAGCGTCTCGTGATCCTGTCTGAGATTGATGACTTTAAAGCTTCTGAGCGCTGGAAGCGCTGGTTCTATGCACGAGCTTACCCAGCGGCCGTGGAACTGCAAGTGCCGGTCTGTGGAATACCTTCAAGCATCGCTAAGATCTTTGAACCCGATTTGAAGTCTCATGCTCAAGCTCATCTGAAGTTTGCGCAAGCGGTCTTTGTTGCTTCTGGAGGAATTACCCATCGTCAGCATGTTGAGGATGTTCTCAAGTATGGGCCAGACTTGCTTCACCCAACCGTTCAAGGTCCACGTCTTCCAGTCGAGCTCGAGTATCAGCCACCCTGGGGAGCGTTTTCGTCAGCGGATCAAATGATAGAATTCTTTTTCAAGAAACCTTCAGATAAAAGGGATGCGCAGGCGTTCAGCTTTGGAGTCGATTGTCTGGTTGCAAGTAATTACGGCGATCTGTTTGAAGCTTTGAGAAGTGAAGAGCGTTTGGTCTATCAGCTATCGGCTCGCGCCAATACCAAGCCTCTATCTGATTTTAGCCTGGTGATTCCAGCTAAGTCTGATAAGTTTGGACGCGTTAAAGACATCGTTGAAAAGGTTATCCGACACGTAGCAAAAGACGGAGTTCGGTCCGAGAGCTTTGAGCGAAACCAGTTGGGTCGAAGGATATACTTCGCAACCCGACAAGAGGCGCTTAGCCGCTCCACGATGGTTGACGTGATAACCAGGGCTTGGCTAGAAAATGAAGGTCTCCAGGATACAGACCTAGAATTTGAGAGCCTTTCTCTGACGCCGGCTGAGGTCCAACAGGCATGTGCTCTGTACCTTGATCCAGATGTTTGGGGAATTGTGACCCACGAATTAGAAGCAAAGAAGTTATCTCACCGAGTGCCTGCCTATGCCGGCACTCGTTTTGTATGTAGGCTTGACGTCTTGTTATGGAACTTCATCTCATCGCTCACAATATCCGTTCCGCCGAGAATATTGGCTCCCTTTTGCGTACCGCCGATTCCCTCGGCATCGCCAAAGTTTGGATTGTGGGATATTCGCCAACACCTGAACATCTGAAGGTTGCGAAGACGGCTTTGGGTGCTCAACAATCGGTTCCTTGGGAACAAATGACTGATATCGTCCAATTGATCGAAAAGCTAAAATCCGACGGTTTCCGTCTCGTCGGCCTCGAGCTTGATCCTCGGTCTCAAAAGTTGTCCGATTATGACCCAGCCGACAAGACCGCCCTTCTACTCGGAAACGAAGTCGAAGGAATTCCACCTTCTCTCCGCGATCTCTGTGATGACTTGGTCATGATCTCCCAAAAAGGGATAAAGGAGTCCTTAAATGTCTCGGTTGCCGCTGGCATTGCATGTTATGCCCTTATGAACGAAAATACCCGGTAGCCCGGACTCTATGCCCAAACTCTCCATTGTCATCCCGACGAAGAATGAGGAAGAAAATCTTTCATCCCTTTTACATTCCATTAAAGCCCAGGCCTTTGCTGACCTCGAAGTCATCGTTGCGGATGCAAAGTCCACGGACAGAACCCGTCAAATCGCGACCGACTTAGGCGCGCATGTTGTCGAAGGAGGTATGCCAGGACCAGGACGCAACCGTGGCGCCGCAGTTGCAAAAGGGGAGTTCATCGCTTTTTTTGATGCAGACGTCTATTTACCGTCAAATCATTTCCTTGAAGATTGTCTCGCAGAAATGGAGCGAAAGAAGCTTGATATTGTCACCTGCAAAGTAAAACCATTATCGCGCAAACCAATCGATCGCGCCTTGCACGAAGTTTACAATGCATATGCCGTGATGACCGAAAAGATCCGTCCGCATGCGCCGGGCTTTTGCACCTTGGTTCGCCGCAGTTTGCATAAGGCGATCAATGGATACGACGAAAACATCGTTTTCGCCGAAGATCACGACTATGTCCTGCGCGCCGTCGACAAAGGCTATCGCTTCGGCCTCCTCCGTTCGCATCCAATCGCCGTATCTGTTCGTCGTTTGGAAAAAGATGGTCGTCTCGCCATCGCTTTGAAGTATATTTATGGCGAGCTGCATATGCTTGCGAAAGGCAGTTTCACCGAGATGCCATTCGATTATGAAATGGGCGGAAAAGAAAAGGTGAAGAAATTAGAACAGCCAGAGCTGGAAGAAGAGAAAAAATAATACGAATGCAATTACGTCTACCTGTCGCAAAAATCGGAGAAATAGCGGTCGGGAAGTCCAGATCCTTTCGCTACGGTGTTCGTAATGGAATTGCCTTTAATGATGATGGAGTAATCAAGGCCTATGTGAATTTCTGCGCCCACATGGGTGGCCCCGTTGATCTTATTGATGGCTGCCAATTCCGCTGCCGCTGGCATGAAGCGACCTTCGATGCAAAAAGCGGGGAGCGTCTCACGGGCCAGGCTTCAGAAGGGAGCCGACTCACACCGATCACGCTCCAAACAGAGGGCGATACCATTTTCGCTCTGTTAGAATTGAATGATAGCTTTTAAAATCGCATGATGGATTTTCTCAAAAAATGGTGGCATGGAGAAACGAATGGTCTGACGGCCGCGGCTTTTATTATTGGCTTCGCATCGCTCGCTTCACGTCTTGTTGGTGTTTTGCGCGATCGCGTCCTCGCCTCAACCTTCGGAGCTGGTCATGATTTGGATGCCTATTATGCCGCCTTTCGCGTTCCAGATTTTTTATACAATTTGATTATTCTCGGTGCTTTGTCAGCTGGTTTTATTCCGATCTTTAGCGAGTATCTTCAAAAAAAGGGAGAAAAAGAAGCTTGGCGTTTGGCGGGGCAGGTTCTGTCCGTCATCGCGGCTTCAATGGGAGTTCTTTGTCTCTTGCTTGCCGTGCTTGCGCCAGTCATCGTTCCATTTACCGTTCCTGGCTTTGGTGATCAGCAGACGCAGTTGACGGTCGAATTGTCGCGCATCATGTTTCTCTCGCCATTCTTGCTTGGCTTATCCGCGGTCATGGGCGGTATCTTGCAGGCTACACGCAGATTCGTGGCTTTTGCCATGGCGCCGGTTTTCTACAATCTCGGAATTATTTTTGGAGCCCTCGTCCTCGCTCCGCGTTTCGGTTTATCGGGTGTCGCCTGGGGTGTCGTTATTGGAGCGACGCTACATTTTTTGATTCAAGCTTGGGTAGTGATTCGACTCGGTTTACGTAAGCTTCCCGCGCCATCCCTGCGACCTGAGGGTGTTCGTCGAATGGTATTATTGATGGCTCCACGTACCGCTGGATTGGCCGTCTCTCAATTGAATCTCGTTATTTTGCAGGTCTTTGCATCAACGATGTCGGTTGGTTCCGTCGCTGTTTTTAATCTCGCGAATAATCTCCAGGCTTTTCCGGTGAGCTTGATCGGAATCTCCTATGCCGTCGCTGTTTTTCCGATTCTTGCGGCATCCGCTGCGAATGAACGGTTTCAAGATTTCTTCGCAACCATTCGAGAGACCACACGCAAGATGCTGTTCTTAATGATTCCAATTACCGCTTTATTTTTCTTGCTCAGACCGCAAGCCGTCCGTCTCGTTCTCGGCGCCGGACTATTTGATTGGGATGATACGATTCGAACAGCGAATGTTCTCGGAATTTTTCTATTGTCGCTCTGCGCCCAATGTCTCGTCGCGCTCCTCGCTCGTGCCTATTATGCTTTGCAGGATACGAAGACGCCGCTCATCATCAGTGTTATTTCCGAAGTTCTCAATCTTGGAATCGCTGCCTTACTGTATCAGCGGATTGGAATTCTTGGTTTAGCGGCAGCATTCACGATTGCAACCATGATGAATGCTGTTCTCTTGTGGCTTGGTTTGCGTCGTCGTTTCGGAAGCTTAGGCGAAAGCGCCTTGTTTCGGCCGCTTCTGATTTCGACCATCGCGTCCTTGGCTTTGCTTGCGATTGGATATCCCGTGCGCCAATTCGTCGGAACCATGTATCCGCTTGAAACGTTTTTGCGAGTCTTCCTCCAAGCTGCAGCGACAGGGATGGCGGGAACAGCGGCTTTTATTTTGACGGCATGGCTCTTAGGCGCTCAGGAGATTCGTGAATTGGCCCGTATTTTGAATCGTAAAATTTTTCGCTTCAAGCCAAATGTACAAGGGGCAGAAGAAGGTCATGGGATGTGATATGCTTTGGCCTATGCCAGACAAACGCTCCTCCTGCATAACCTACGGACTTATTATCAGTCTTTTTGTCGCAGGGGTCGGATACTGGATTTTTGCTTCAAGTCTCTCACGCTAGTTCTATGAACAAATCAATTTTGGGCTTGTCCCTCGCACTCTCGGTCGCCGCATTGTTTGGTTTTGGTTGTGTTCGTCCGGGTCCACGTATCGTGGTCGCTCCGCGATCAACCAATCCGCCCGTGGTAAAAACCGACACGGTGCCTGACGCCTTGGCCTATGCACGTCTCGAAGCAGCTTCCGCAACGCTCATTCGTGATGAGCTGATAACAACATTAGAAGACGGGCAAGCTTTGGGAGCGGGGGATGAAATCAAAGTCAACGTCGGCGCCGTCGAGCTGATCTATCCAGATGCCGGCGTGAGTCGTATCGAGGCTGGCACGAATATCGTTCTCTTGCCACAAACGGATGAAACTCGTGAAGGTGAAATTTCAGCTGAAATCCAACTCATTGCTGGAAATGTCTGGACACGCTTTGAACGTTTATTAGGAAGCTCTGAGACCTTCTCTGTCTCCGCCAATGGCGTCGTTGCCACCGTCCGTGGAACGGCCTTCGGTGTGTCATTGGATGCAGATGGAGTCGAAGTCCAGGTTGCAGAAAGCCAAGTTGAAGTCATCACTGAGCGTGAGCAGCGTGGAAAACCAACGGCACTGTCCGCCGTTCGCGTAGTTGCCGGACAAGGTTTGAAAATTCAGACGGCACAAATGGCAGGGCTAACGCCTCCGATGATTCGCCGACTTGTCCGAAACTTAAGCGACCAAGAAAAACGCGCAGCTGGCTTTCTCTTTGGTTCAAAGCGTTTGAATCCTGAGCGCATTCAGCGCCCACCGCGACCGATTCCGCTCACCAAGCCGACCACGGTTCCAGAGCGCTTCCGTGACCGTTTCGAATTCCTCCGTGACCGTGAAACCCTTCGTCTCAATATCCTCCGTTTCGGGGTGCCAACAACGACGCCTGACCTGAAGGGCTCAATCGATCCTTCCGTGACCGGGCCATCAGAACTAAACCCATAATTCCCCCTGCCCCCTCTTTTCCTAAAGAGGGGGTTCTGGTTGGGAGGGACGGGTTTGCTTTCCACCCGTTTTTCCTGCATAGTTGGCGCCACATGGACCAAAACCGCATCCGAAATTTTTGCATCATTGCGCATATCGATCATGGCAAGTCCACCTTGTCTGATCGGCTTTTAGAAGTGACCGGAACGGTCGAAAAACGCAAGCTCCAGGCCCAAATGCTCGATACCATGGATTTGGAACGCGAGCGTGGCATTACGATCAAGCTTCAGCCAGCTCGCATGAGCTATAAAGCTGCGGATGGTCAGGAGTATCAGTTGAATTTGATCGATACCCCGGGTCATGTCGATTTTACCTACGAAGTTTCCCGTTCCCTCGCTTCGGTTGAAGGAGCGATTTTGCTTGTCGATTCGACTCAAGGCGTCCAAGCCCAGACCATCGCGAATCTCTATCTCGCTCTCGACCAAGATCTTGTCATTATTCCGGTTCTCAACAAAATCGATCTTCCAAATTCCGAAGTCGAACGTCGCGCCGAAGAATTAATGCGCTTGATCGGCTGCAAGCGCGAAGAGATCATGAGCGCTTCTGGCAAAACCGGTGAAGGTGTTCCAGCCATTCTCGAACGTGTCGTGAAGGAGGTTCCGTCGCCAAAAGGCAAAGCCGAAGAACCATTCCGCGCCGTGATTTTTGACTCTAAGTATGATGAGTATAAAGGTGTCATCGCCTATGTCCGTGTCGTGGATGGGAGTATTTCTAAAAATGAGAAGGTTCGTTTCTTAGCAACGCAAGGTGAAAGCGATGCGCTCGAAGTTGGTTTTTTGAAACCGCAAGCACAACAATCTGAAAGACTTCAGACCGGCGAGATCGGCTATATCGTCACTGGCCTGAAAGAAATCGCCATCGTTCGCGTCGGTGATACGATTGCCCGCGCAGCGACTGCTGATGGGACCGTGGCTTTGCCGGGCTATAAAGAAGTCCATCCGATGGTTTATGCGGGTGTCTTTCCAAAAGAAGGTAGCGAATATGAAAAATTGCGTGATGCAATTTTGAAATTGAAATTATCTGATGCGGCGCTTCAATTTGAGCCTGAACATTCCACCGCACTGGGCTTTGGCTTTCGTTGTGGTTTGCTCGGCATGTTGCACTTAGAAATCGTCCAAGAGCGTTTATTGCGCGAACACAATATGGATGTCGTGGTGACGACGCCATCTGTTGCCTATGAGCTCACACGCACCGACGGAACCGAAGAAATCTGCACCTCCGCACTTGCATTCCCAGATCATTCTCACCTCACTGAAGTTCGCGAGCCATGGGTTTTGACCGACATCGTCTGTCCATCCGAATATATCGGCAATGTCATGGCCCTCGTCACCGATCGTCGCGGTATTTACAAGACAACGGAATACTTCGACCTCACACGTTCGGTTTTGCATTATGAAATGCCGCTGTCATCCGTCATTGTCGATTTTCACGATCGGTTGAAAAGCGCGACGCAGGGTTACGCTTCAATGAATTACGACTTCATCGGCTTCCGTCCAGCTCCTGTCGTCCTCATGGAAATCATGGTCGCCGAAAAACCGGTCGCCGCTTTCGCTACCCTGATCCACGAAGACGAAGCCCAGCGCCGCGGAAAAGAAATTGTTGAAGCCTTGAAGGACTCCTTGCCACGCGCGCAATTCGTGATTAAAATCCAAGCATCCATCGGCGCCAAAGTCATCGCCTCCGAACGCATCCAAGCCTTTCGCAAAGATGTGACCGGCTACCTGTACGGTGGTGACGTCACGCGTAAGATGAAGCTTCTTCAGAAACAGAAAAAAGGAAAAGCAAAAATGTTAGCCATGGGTGTCGGTACCGTCGATATTCCAAAAGAAGCCTTTATCAAGGTATTACGCAGAGGGGATCAAAACTAAAATCTATGAAAAAAACAACTAAGCAAACGGTCTGGAAAATCGTCGTCTCGATCATCGTCCTGATGATGATCATGTCGTTGATTGCGCCAGTTGCGGGATTTTATTAAAGCGAGATAGGTTAGGTTTTAGACATCGCGGAAGCGATGTCTTTTGTTTTAAGTTGACTCCGGCTTTATTTCACGCTATTTCTATGGGTGCGAATCGTTCCTTAGGTTATTTTGGAGAAGAGTGAGATGGATCAAATGACACCGATTTCCCCGATAAACGTTCCAAAATCTGATCTGATGAGCATCGTTCGGACATGTGTGTGGGTGTCGTTCATTCTTGCGGTGATTGGCTCCGCCCTAAAGGTTCTGATAACCATAATGGGCTGGATAGACGCTTCTAGAGTCTTCTGGATTGTGATCTGCGTGATTGCTATCGCACTCTGTAGCTGGTTGAGCGGCGCATGCCTGACGCACTATCTGCTGGAGCATCAGATCGACAATAGATCGAGAGCTGCCGAGAAAGCTCTCGGAGGCATGATCTCTGCGAATATCAGCGTCATTCTGCTGGTTGTGAGTACATCATCCGTTCTCTACGAGATATATATCGGTCATGACCTGGTTATCGCCCTGACGGATGGAGCATTGACGGTAATCGGCCTCTTGTTTCTGAAGCGGAATATCGCCTCGCTGAAGAAGCTTGATCTATATCTAAAAATCTATGGCTTGGAGAAGTTCACCGCCTATCGTGGGTAGACGCCTTCAATCTAACTCCCGACACCGCCTCGCGGTGTCTTTTTGTTTGGGTCTGTCTGTGGATCTATGTTGTCATCCTGAGCGAAGCAGCAGCGCAGCCGAAGGATGACAAGAGGGGGGTGTCCTGTTGTTACACAAGAAAGAACCTCCACTTGAGTACAAGGGGAGGCAGGAGGGGTTATTGCCCCCGCCCCTCCCGCATGCAAATCTATCCTTCATGTCTAAACGCTGGGTCTTAAGTGAACTTCCCTCTGATTTCTCCGTCACGGCCATGCCGGAGGATATGCATCCAATTGGCGCGCGTCTTCTCGCCGTCCGTGGTTTAACAGACCCGAGTGCCTGGCCAGAATTTTTCAATCCAGATTATGATCGCGGAATTCATGATCCTTTTTTGTTCTCCAGCATGCAGCTTGCGGTGGATCGTATTTTTAAGGCCCTAGAGACAGGAGAAAAAATTACGGTTCACGGTGATTATGATGCAGATGGTGTGACGGGAAGTGCGGTGATCATTTCGACCTTGCGCGAATTGGAACGATTTTTCCGCGTAGGGGCGCAATTTATTGCGCCCGGCTCGGCCGGCCTGTCGACCGATACGATCAATCCGACCGATCCGACCGGCAAACCGATCGACCAGACCGGCAAACCGACCGATCCGACCGGCATACCGACCGAGCCGGGCGCGATAAATCGCGCCCCTACGTCGAATGTCGAATCCTACATTCCGCATCGCGATAAAGAAGGCTATGGCCTTCACACCCTGACTGTCGATCTCCTCAAAGAACAGGGGACGAATCTTATCATCACCGTCGATTGTGGCATTGCCTGTGTTCCGGAAATCGCCAAAGCCAAATCCTTCGGCATCGATACGATCGTGGTCGATCACCATCAATTCGGCGAAGTTCTGCCGGACGGAATCCTGATCCATCCACGCCTTCCAGGAGAGAAATATCCTTTCCCACATCTCGCCGCCGTCGGGGTTTCTTATAAACTCGCCTGTGCTTTGATCACAGAAGCACGCAAGCGTGGTCTCGAATTTCAAGAAGGTTGGGAAAAGTGGCTACTCGATTTCGTTTCTATTGCGACGATCACCGATATGGTTCCTCTTGTCGGTGAAAATCGCGTGCTCGAAGTTTACGGATTGAAAGTCATGAACAAGACGCGCCGTCCCGGTCTCCAACGCCTCATTCAAATCGCAGGTAGCGAGCTCGGAAAGATTTCATCCCAAGACATCGGATTCGGACTTGGCCCCCGCATCAATGCCGCGGGTCGCATGGATCATGCTTCGCTTGCATTGAAATTGATGTTGTCCGAAACAGAAGAAGAAGCGAGCAAATATGCGACGGAGTTAGAAGGTTTGAATAAAGAACGACAAAAAGTCACCATCGAAATGATGGAAGTCGCCGACAAAATGGCTCTCGTCGGGGCGCGATTTATCGCACCTGGCTCGACCGAACCCGTTCCCGGATCCTCCGAACCAACGTCGATTCGCGTTTTCGCTTCTGAGCATTGGTCTCCAGCCCTCGTCGGACTCGTCGCCGGAAGATATCTCGAGCGCGAAGGAAAGCCTGTGGTTGCGATCGGCAAGCATGGAAAAAACTGGATCGGCTCCGGTCGTTCCTTCGCCGCCTATGATATTACCGAAGCTATGAAGCGAGCTGGAGAAGGAATTCTGCTGCGTTGCGGCGGTCATGTCCAAGCCTGTGGTTTTGCTTTTGAAGACGGTTCTCTTCTTCCAAAGCTCATCGAAAATCTCGAAGCCGATGCTCGCGCGCGCCTCAAGCTCGAAGATTGCGTTGCCATCCTTCCGATCGATGCCGAACTCAAGCTCGAAGATCTCTCGTGGCCTCTGCTCGATACGGTGAATCGCCTCGAACCCTTCGGCGAAGGTAATCGTCGTCCTGTCTTCATGTCTACCAGTCTCCAAGTCCTAACTTCCGATCTGATGGGCGGAACGAAAAAACATGTTCGTTGCCAGCTCGGCGATCGAATGGGCAATGCTATGAAATTTGTCGGCTTCAACTTTTCCGATCGATTCGGTCTATTCGCCCCAGGAAATCGGATTGATGTCGCCTATGATATCGGCTTGAATGAATGGAATGGACGTAAAGAAATCCAGTGCAAGTTGGTAGATGTGCGGCTGTCGGAGGTTTGATGTAGACTTGGGGCATGGCTATCCGAGAAATCCCCAAAGCAAGCGATGTAAAACGGATACTACAAGTTGCTTTGCATATGGGAAGGTCCTACCCCATCGGGATCTTCTTTATTTTTCTGTTTATCACAGCCTCCCAGGTTGCAAACATGGTCGGCGCTTTTTACGTGGGCCGAATGGTAAATATTTTGAATCAAGGATCATTTTCCGGAGATTCGAGTCATCTCTGGTGGTGGTATGTGTTTCCGGTCCCAGCTGTCCTTATTGCTGGATGGCTCTTAGCTCGTATTGCGGCGCTGATCAGTAAATTTATTGTTCCTAAACTGTCGCATCGTCTTCGTTTAAAAGCTTTTGATGGGATTAGCCAGCAATCATATCGATTCTTTACGGACAATTTTGCTGGATCCCTAGTTTCCCGCGGACGAACCCTGGAGATGTCTGTTCGTGATGTATGGGATGGCATCTGGTGGACCTTTTGGCCACTACTTATCTCATTTATTTCAAGCATGTACATTCTTGGGAGAAGATCTGCGGGCATGCTTGCTATTTGTATTGTGTGGTTTGCGCTTTTCATTAGTGTGACGCTTGTTCTGAGTCGTCGAAAGTTACATCTCGACAAGCAGAGAGCGGCGAAGCAGACTCAACTCATCGGTCAATTTTCAGATGCGATGACGAACATGGCGAATGTTCAAGTATTTAACGGATATCAACATGAGCATGATCGTTTGGCTCGTATTTCTCAAGAGTTCAACGAGATCTGGAAGAAAGCATGGAACATGGTGGAGATAAGTATTCTCATTCAGAACGGGATGAATGGGCTATTTGCATTGGGAATCTTCTACGAGCTTTTTTATTTCTGGACTCGAGGATTGATTACCATTGGAGAAATCGTGTTTATTCAAGGCGCACTCATGAGCCTCTTTGGCATGACGCAGCAGGTTCGTATGGGTCTGCAGCGTTTATACGATGCCTCAGCTGAAGCCAAAGAAGTTCTCGATATTCTCGAACTTGCCCCTGAAGTTCGTGACCGCAAAAGTGCGAAACCTTTGAAAATCAAACAAGGCATTGTCGAATTTGATCAGGCTGTTTTTAAATATCATGATGCAATGGTCGTAGACGGTCTCAGTTTTAGCATTCATCCCAAAGAAAAAATCGCCCTCGTTGGTCCATCGGGCGCAGGAAAATCAACGGTCACCAAGCTCTTATTACGTTTCTTTGATCTGACTTCTGGGAAGATCTCAATTGATGGTCAGGATATCTCAAAAGTCACTCAAGAAAGTTTGCGTGAAACGATCGCTTTTGTCCCACAAGAATCAATTCTGTTCCACCGGTCCTTATTAGAAAATATCCGCTATGGTCGTCTCGACGCGACTGAAGAAGAAGTCGTTGAAGCGGCGAAAAAAGCTCATTGCCATGAATTTATCTCAAAACTTTCAAAGGGTTATGACACAATGGTCGGCGAGCGCGGTATCAAATTATCCGGCGGTGAGCGCCAGCGTGTAGCCATTGCCCGTGCGATTTTGAAAAATGCGCCAATCCTGATTTTAGACGAAGCCACTTCCTCCCTCGACTCCGAATCCGAAATGCTCATTCAAGACGCGCTCAAAATCTTGATGCGAAACAAAACCGTCATCGTCATCGCGCATCGCTTATCCACCATCATGGAAATGGACCGGATTGTCGTCATGCAAGACGGCCAGGTAACGGATGTGGGAACCCACAAGGAATTATTGAAAAAGGTAGGGATTTATCAGAAATTGTGGCATATTCAGGCGGGTGGTTTTCAGGGGTAGGGGCGCATGGTCATGCGCCCTGATCGTATGCCGACATGCCGATTGGCCGACATGCCGATTGGCCGACATGCCGGCCACCTCCCTCATTCCCTCCTTCGCAAGGAGGGAGGTCAGATTTCGGCCGATTATGTTCTCCTCCTTGCGAAGGAGGAGTTAGAGGAGGTGGCCGGTCGGCATGCCGGTCGGTCGGCATGTCGATCGATCAGGGCGCATGACCATGCGCCCCTACGTATATGCATCTCATTATCCACACCGATGGTGGCGCACGTGGCAATCCTGGAGCAGCAGGTATCGGTGTTGTGATTGAGAATGATGATGGATATATCTTGGAAGAACATGCAAAATATCTCGGTCGAACCACCAATAATCAAGCTGAGTATCACGCCGCAATCCTGGGTCTAAAGCGAGCGATCGAATTGAAGGCTTCATCCGTCGAGATCGTGACGGATAGTGAATTGCTCGTGAAACAAGCGAAAGGGGAGTATCGCGTCAAAGATCCAGATCTTTCAGCGCGTCTTCAAGAATTGAAAGCTTTAGAAATTGAATTAGGCGAGCCCGTAAACTATCGTCATATCCGCCGTGAACTAAATAAACGGGCCGATGATTTGGCGAATAAGGCGATGGATCAAGGGACGGGCAAGCTATCGAAATCGTAGGGAAGCGAGGTCCGTCAGTATGTGATACAATGCACTCGAATGAAGAGTAGGACGTTTCATCGCCCGCAAGGGAAGTTTAAATGGCATCGCGCGATGTCTGCATTTGTTGCATTGTCGGGTTTAGTGCTCGCGATTGCTTCAGTTCAATACAGCGCAGTGGAATTTCCTGCGAAGGCATCGGTCGGCGACAATGTGGCTGGTTGGATTTGGGATGATGCAACGGGTTGGACCTCGACCAATAGTTTGAATGCGGGCGCCTGTAATGGCGGCGGTTGCGGATCCTATGGCGTAAATATCAGCGCTTCTACCTACCAAATCACTGGCTGGTCTTGGAATGATAATTTGGGTTGGATCTGCTTTGGTTCAACCTGTAATGGAGTCGCTCAGTGCCAAAACGATGCAGCCGATCCGCTTGGTTTAAATAATGCTCCAGACGGTTTTGCGCCACGTGCGACCTTGGGCTCAGGAAATGGCACCGTCCAAGTTCGTGGTTGGGCAAAAGCTTGTAGTTTAGGCAGCAAAGGCTGGGTATCTTTGAATTGTGCTGATCCAGGAAGCTGTGGCGGAACATTCGCCTACAAAGTTATTTATCAAACCGCCGCAAAGGTCTTTTTTTCAGGCGCGCACTCACCACCGCTTCCAGTGAACAATTCATCTTTAGCCTGGCATGGCTATAATGATGGAACAGGTATCGGCTATGTTGATTTTCAATACGTAAACGTGAATACCGGAAATGAAAACACCTTTGGCGGTGCAGCCTGTAGCGATGGATTGGACAATGATTTGAATGGGAATATTGACTGCGCGGACGCCTCTTGTGCTGCCGCTCCTTCCTGTACAGCCGAAACTCCTGGGAACGGAAATTGTTTTGACGGAGTCGATAATAATGCAAATGGTGCCAAAGATTGCGGCGAAGTGGTGTGTCGTACAGCTTTTCCGGTGCAATGCGCAGAAACCGCAGGTAATGGGCCGATCTGCTCAAATGGCGTGGATGATAATGGCGATGGCTTAACAGACTGTGCTGATCCAGGCTGTGTCGGCTTTCCTGGCTGCCCTGCCGGTGAATCTTCCTGTGTGAATCGAGGCGGTGTTCCACAAGGAAGCGCGCTCTGCTGTGCTGACAATAATGATAATGACGCAAACGGGGTCATGGACTGTTCTGATGCTAGCTGTCAGATCAATGAACCGAGCTGTACGCCAGCCTGGCTCTCGACGCGCTTCGGAAATGTCTATGCCCAACAAGGAATTCAGGGTGACCCAACCAAGCAATCAACAGCTTCCTATTGTTTGAGCTCTGAAGGCGCGATTAGCGGCTTCACGAGCGGTTCCAATTGTACAGAAAAACCAGCTGGAGTGCTCAGTCTTCCAAAAGAAAGCACCGGATACAAAGGAACGCTCGGCAGCTTAGATATCCCAGGAATTTTAGCAGGTCGTTATGGCCAAGTGGTCGAATTAGGAAATAATGTTGATATTACAGGCATATTCCCATCCTCAGGGAGCGTTCTCGGTGGCCGTGTTTATCATGCAACCGGAAATGTCACTTTGGGCTCAAAGACCTTCCAGAATGCAAGTGGGGCAACCAATCGCGGAAATGGCTTGTTGATTGTTGAAGGAAACCTCAATATCACCGGTGATCTCGACTATGCTTCAACAGCTGGGATACAATACTTACGTAATCTTGCATCGCTTGGCGTCATCGTAAAAAAGGGGACGGCCGGGCCTGCATCAGGTTCGCTCACCTTGAATCCAAATGTTGAAAAGCTTGTCGGAGTTTACTTTGTGGAGAATTCATTCATCACAAATACCTATTGCCCTGGTTTAACGACATGTGCCTTAGACCAGCCATTGCAGGTTTTGGGTCTCGTGGCAGCAAATCAATTCAATCTTCAACGCAATTATCGTAATTCAACGGTCGCTGCTGAAGAAATTAAGTTCGATGGCCGTGGCGTCGCCAATCCACCTCCGGGCATGCAAGATGTTGGTAAATCACTCCCTTCTCTAAAGGACGCATTCTGATCTATGGGACTTTTCGGCAAACCTCCTGTTAAAAGCTATATCGGTCTTGACCTCGGTCAAGGCGGAATTAAGTTGGTTGAACTCATGAATGAAAAAGGTCGCGCTCGTTTAGTGACCTATGCCTATTCTGATTTGCCAAGCGCCACCCTCGAACAGTGTTTAGGCGAAGATCTCGATAAGATGGTCGCACATGTCAAAAAAATGCTGGCCTCTGCCAAGACCACGACCAAGATTGCGGTAGGTGCTTTGCCAATTTCCTCAGTTTTTTCATCAATTGTCAGCGTTCCCGCTTTAAATGAAAAAGAATTAAAGCAGGCGATTGAGCTTCAGGCGAAAAAGCTGATCCCTGTTCCGCTCGAAGAAATCTCCTTAGATTCCAAGACCATCGATACCACCGGTACTGATGGCGGAAAAAAGGTAACTCGAGTTTTACTGACTGGAGCCCCAAAAGCCCTTGTTCAAAAATTCATCGAGCTCGCAACGCGCGTCGGACTCGAGCTCGTCTCACTTGAAACCGAAGCCTTCGCCGAAACGCGTTCCCTGATCGGCAAAGATCGTTCCAGTATCATGGTGATCGATATCGGAGCCGCTCGAACAAATATTTCCGTCATTGAAAAGGGGATTCCCTTCCTAAATCGCTCGATCGCAACCGGTGGCATGGCGATCACACAGACGATTTCAAAAACGTTAGGCATCCCATATGAGCAGGCCGATAGCATGAAGCGTGATATTCGCGCCATGCAGTCTTTCGCCCAAGCGGGTGATATCTCACCAATTCTCCAAACATTACTGAAGCCAATTCTCGACGAAGTTCGTTACTCATTCAATCTCTATCAAGGTCAAATCGAAGAGGGCCAGCCAAAGCGCATTGATAAAATCATTTTGACCGGCGGTTCAGCGCTTTTGCCAAGCTTGCCAGAGTTCATCACCTCGCTCATGAATGTGAATGCTTATCTCGGTGATCCTTGGGCGCGCGTCATCTATCCACTCGACCTCCGTCCCATTCTGGATGAAATCGGACCCCGCTTTTCCGTCGCGATCGGTTGTGCCATGCGAGATATTGAATAGCTCCTCCTTCCATGTCTGACTCCATCTCACTAATGCCTGAAGACTCCCGCAAAAAGGAGGAGCTTTTGAAGCAGGCAGAGTCACAAAAGCCAGCTGAGCCAGCTGCGGATTTGAAATTCTCCATCCCGAAAGAAGAGGATGAAGATATCGAAATTATTGAAATCGATGAAGGGGAGATCGAGCAGGTGCTCGCTAATGAGCCACTCATCGCGCGCATGGTCTATCGGGCCACAGCATTCGTTGAAGAAGTGAAATTGAAGCTTTTCGCTTCAAAAGAAATCGAACCAGCTCCAAAGCTTCCACCGCAATTTTTCTCTCCACCACCAATTCAAGCAAAATCGACAGGTTCAGCTTCAGCGCTGTCGAAGACGATGCCTGGGATCCCGGGAGCGAAGGCTCCTGGCATACCAGGTGCGCCACTTGTCGCGGGTGCTCCAATGGCTCCGCTTTCAAATGCAGCCTCAAAAGCTCGTTTGATGCCAATGGCCTCTGCGCCACATCGTGTTCGCGTCATTAAGAGAATCCGTAAGCCGGTGCGTGTCAGCTTCGTCACGTCCGATGACGTGAAGCTCATGCATGTCGACATTTCAAAACGTCGCTTCACCTTTGCTGCTTTAGCAGGCATGTTCCTCTTGCTAATGGGCGGTGGTTGGTATTTATTGCATGGTCAACGTGTCCAGGCACAGGACTCAAAGCGTCAAGCGGATGCCCAGCTTGCCGATGTGAAGCAGCAGATCTTAGATCGTCAAAAAACGTGGAAGGCTTTTCAGGATCTTGAACCTCGTCTCAAGGCATTGAGCGGTTTATTAGGAACGCATGTGAGCCCTTCAAATCTTTTAGAATCGATCGAGTCTCGAACTTTGCCAACAGTTTCCTATTCCTCATTTTCGGTAACCGCCGATGGACGTCTTCAATTGGCCGTAACCGCCGATAGTTTGGCAACCGCAGCTCGCCAAGTCGTCGCCTTCAAAACCTCAGATTTTATCAAAACGATTGATGCTGGAAATTACACGGTGACCTATGATCCAAAGTCAGACATTCCAAAGGCCGTTCAATTCCAATTGAACCTTTTGCTCACACCTGACACGCTCCGAACAAGTATAAAACCTGCCGCAGCTTCATCAACGTCTCTATGACAAAGACTCCAGAAAAAGAGATCAAGCATTCAAAGATCTGGAATGAATACTATGCCGGAGCAATTTTATCATTGATCGCGATCTTTTTAATTGTCTCTTTTGGATTCTTAAAGCCAATCATTCAAGATATTAAGCAGGCAAATGCAGAAACCAAATCGGTTTTAGAAGCAAAAAGTAATGAGCAGGTATATTTAACGAGTTTAGACAATTCGATTGGGGCTGCTCAATCAATTCCGAAACATATTTTAGACAAAGTGACGGATGCGCTTCCAAGCGAAGCAGATACGCCATCGCTCCTCGTCCAGCTCGATGCGGCTGCGACGCGTCATGGCGTTCGTATTCAGAGCGTAAGCTTTAATGAGCCAAAGCCAACGGCTCCAGCGGCTGGTCAAGGAGCTCGTCCAGCCGGCCCTCAAGTTTTACCTTTAGATATCACACTTTCGCTGACGGCGAAAAACTATTTCGATATCAAACGCTTTTTAACCGATCTCGAAACCAGCCTGCGTTTGATGGATGTAGTTGGCATTTCAACAGGGGGTGTGACGGCAGAAACTCAAGAGTTTAATTTCAGCGTCCAAATCAAGACCTATGCATTTGGCACGCCGACCGTAAAAGCTCCTACTCGTTGATATGGCATCTTCTCCTTTGTTCTCGCGAATCATAACCATTGTCGGAGTTTTTGCTGTCCTCGGTGCCGCCTATTGGTTTATTACGACCAGTCTCACGCCGGTCCCGGTGCCACCCGTTCCACCACAAAGAGCCTCCGTTCGTTTTGATCCACGCGTTGATGTTTCTAAAGACGCCGTGTTCACCAATCTTCATCCTTTGTCCGCGCTCTCGGTCAATGTCGGAGAAATGGGCCGGGTAAATCCATTCGTCCCGGCGCCTCCCGCCGCGATAGCATCCGAGCTTTTAACGGCAAGCAGTACGACGAATTCAGACTCCGCGGCCAAAACAGCTTCATCAACGCCAGAAGTTTTTACATCCACTACAACGGAAACGGGTGTGAATGCGACCTCGACGGGTCCGAATGATCTCATTCCTCCAAAGCCCTAAATTATGGAAGATCAAATCCTCGTTCTTCTTTCAAAGAAAAAGCTCATCGATGAAAAAGCAGTCGCGGCCATCCGCGAGCTTGTGACGCGCGGAAAAACCTTGGAGCAAGCGACCGTAGGAGGTCGTTATGTGAATGAAATTGAGTTCACCAAAGCTCGAGCCGAAGCCTTGAGCATGACCTATGTGGATTTGACGGAGCGAGTTATTCCCAAAGAAACGCTCGAATTGATTCCACAGGAGATCATGGATTCGTATCAAGTCGTGCCAACAGCTTTTGAAAATAATATTCTTGAAGTTTGTTTTCAAAATCCACAAGACATTCGTGCGATCGAAGCGATGGAGTATTTAGCCCGCGATCGCGGTTGGACCTTGAAACAAGTCATTTCACCGACATCACAAGTTTCAAGTTTATTAAAAAAAGTAAAAGGTCTTGGCGCAGAAGTTGCGACCGCCCTTGCGCAAGCCAAAGGAAAATTCGGCAAAAAAGGGGAGAAGGATGAAGAAATCGGTGAACTCGAAGAAATTATCAAAGGCGCTCCAGTCTCGCGCATGATTTCGGTCATCATGCGTCATGCCGTAGAAGGTGGAGCTTCAGACATTCATATCGAGCCATTCGGTGATGAGTCGCGCATTCGCTATCGCATCGATGGTGTTTTGCGTACCTCGCTCGTGCTACCGATCTACGTTCACCCCGCTCTCGTTTCACGCGTCAAAGTTCTCGCTAATCTGAAGATCGACGAAACCCGCGTTCCCCAAGACGGTCGCATTACCCAAGAAATTGGCGGAAAAAAAATCGACTTCCGTATTTCAACGTTGCCTGTCATCGATAATGAAAAAGTCGTCATGCGTGTGCTTGATACCACTTCAAGCGCGCCTACCTTAGAAAGACTTGGGTATCGTAAAGAACATGTGGCCTTGATTCGCGAAGAAGTTCGCAAATCACATGGAATGTTCCTCGTGACTGGTCCAACCGGTTCCGGTAAATCAACAACATTGTTTGCAATTCTAAGTATCTTAAATGCCGAGGGGGTTAATATTTCCACGCTTGAAGATCCAGTTGAATATTATATCGAAGGGATCAATCAATCGCAGATTCGCCCAGAAATCGGCTATACCTTTGCTGGCGGTCTTCGTGCCCTGCTCCGTCAAGATCCAAATGTCATCATGGTCGGTGAAATCCGCGATAAAGAAACAGGGGAGCTTGGTATTCATGCATCTCTAACAGGTCACTTAGTGTTTTCGACCCTGCATACGAATGACGTGTATGGCATTGTTCCGCGCTTGATCGACATGGGCGTCGAGCCTTTCTTATTGGCCGCAACCCTCAATCTCGGTATCGCTCAGCGCTTGGCTCGAAAGATCTGTCCCGCCTGCAAAGAGCCGGATATTGTCGAGCAGAAAATTTTGGATAAAGTTTTTGCTGAACTTCAAAAAATTCCAAAGAAGTACTTTGTAGATGAAAAGATTCCAACCGTTGCCCCAAGCTTCTTTCGAGGAAAGGGTTGTCCACGTTGTGGAAATAGCGGCTATGCCGGCCGTGTCTCCGTCGTTGAATTATTCCAGTACACGGTTTCCGCCCAACGCGCGATTGAAAAAGGTTTTTCCCATGATGACTTTAATGCAGAACGTCTGCGTCAAGATTCATTAACTCTACGTGAAGACGGTTTATTAAAAGCCATGGATGGAATCACGACTCTTGAAGAGGTCTTTCGCTTAAGCCAAGCCACTTCGGAGGATGCGTGATCGTGGTATAGTATCCTCGTATTATGCCAAAGCAGAAGATTCTCCTGGTTGAAGACGACGGCTTTCTTGCCAGTATCTATTCTCAAAAATTAGAACTGGAAGGCTATGACGTGAACTTCGCTACCAATGGTGAAGATGGTCTCAGACTCGCTCAAAAAGATCATCCAGATTTGATCCTACTTGATCTTCTGATGCCAAAAATGGATGGTTTTGAAGTATTAGAAAAATTAAAAGCCAGCGAAACGACATCCACCATTCCCGTCCTCGTCTTAACAAATGTCGGCAGTCGCGAAGATGTCGAGCGTTGTATTCGTCTCGGAGCCGTTGGATACGTAATCAAAGCGCACTCATTGCCACATGAAACCGTGAAGCGCGTCAGAGAAATTTTGGCCTCCCATGCCTAATTATAAATATCGTGCGCGCATGTCAGACGGACGCATGTCCGCTGGTTTGATTGAGGCCGCCAATCCCGAAGAAGCGAATCAAGCGCTGATCGAGCGCAACATGGAGGTTTTGTTAATGGAAGAGAATAAGGGGATAGCCGCCGCTGAAGAGCGAGCGATTTCTTTTTTGAATCGAGTCTCAGCCAAAGATTTAGTGATCGTGACTCGAACGATTGCGACCATGGTGAGTGCTTCGGTCCCATTAGCTGATGCCTTGCGGAATATTTCGCATCAAAGCGATAATATTCGATTGCAACGTATTCTTGTCGATCTTGCGAATGAAGTCGAAGGAGGTTCACGTTTTTCTGATGCCCTAGAAAAACACGCCGATGTTTTTTCCCAATTTTTCATCAACATGGTTCGTTCGGGTGAAACGACAGGTCAATTAGGTGATGTTTTAGAATATCTTGCCGATCAACAAGAAAAAGACTATGACCTGAGCTCGAAGGTTAAAGGTGCAATGATTTATCCAGCCTTTATTTTAGGAACAATGACGGTTATGGGTTTTGTGATGATGACCTTTGTTGTCCCAAAACTCGTTGCCGTGCTTGAGGCGGCAAATGTTCCGCTCCCATGGACGACACGCACCCTGATCGTCACCTCAAATTTCATGGCTTCTTATTGGTGGCTGATCATTTTAGCAGTCATTGGAGGCGCCTTCGCCTTTCGGATTTGGGGAAAGACCCCGGGTGGAAAGCTTTCTATCGATAAATTCAAAATCTACGTTCCAGGTTTTGGACGCTTATTTCGTCAGGTATATGTTGTTCGCTTCACTCGTTCATTAGCGACCCTGGTCAAAGGGGGAGTCGACATGGTTTCTGCTCTAGAAATCGTTTCCAGCGTGATCGGCAATGAACTCTGGAAACATGCTGTCCACGAAACGATTCAAGAAGTGAATGATGGAAACTCAATCATAACGGCTTTTCAGCGCTATAAGTTCATCCCAACCTTGATGACACAGATGATGAGCGTCGGTGAAGCCACCGGTCGAACCCAAGACATTTTGGCTCGCGTGAGTGCCTTTTATGCTCGCGAAATTGATAATCAAGTCGCGAATATCACCAAGCTGATCGAGCCAATCGTGCTGATTATCCTGGGTATTGGCGTCGGCGTCCTCGTGTCCGCGATTTTGTTGCCGCTTTATTCATTATCTTCGGGTGCGGGCGTGTAGGGGCGAGCGCCGCTCGCCCTGATGGATGATTTGTCCCCAGGTACATTCGATTTGTCTCACCGATGTGATATACTCAGCCCATAATTATTCGTAACGACACTTCAGGTGTCATTGCTCATTCCTTCGTCTATGCAGAAGAAACAGGGTTTCACACTTATCGAACTTTTGGTGGTTATCGGTATTATTGGTTTGCTTGCGACATTGGCTGTCGTCGCTTTCGGTTCAGCCCAACAGCGCGCACGTGATGCAAAACGCGTTGCAGATGTACGCACGGCAACGAGTGCCTTCAGTGCAGCTTTTAATGAAGATTCAACGTATAAGTTGTGTAAGAATACTGGTGGTGGAGCTTGTGGCGCAGCTTCAGCAGCTGGTGATGTGCTCTCAGAGACTCTGATCTGTGCAGCTTGTGGTGCAGGTAACGGAATCACTTCCTTCATCAACTTGGGAACAGTTAAGGACCCTCAGGGCACAGTAGCTTGCAATGGAACTCTGACTTCATGTAACTATGCTTTTATTGGTGGCGCACCAGTCATGGATAACTATACAATCTCCTTCGCAACAGAAGGCAAGGTTAGCGGATTGGAAGTCGGAGTCCACTCAGCAAATGCAAACGGTATCGTAAACTAAGCATCAAACCCAAGAAACGAAACACTCCCAAGAAATTGGGGGTGTTTTTGTTCTGACCTCCCTCCTTAGCAAGGAGGGAATGAGGGAGGTCTCGTTCGAACAATGCTCCAAAATCAAAACGGATCGACTCGGCCGGCCGAATCGATCGGTTTTGATTTAACCCATCATTCGGACGAGACCCCCTCTAACTCCCCCTTGCGAAGGGGGAGAATATGATCGACCGATTGGCATGCTATACTTCCCACATCTATGCGCGTCCCTTCCCTTCGTCGTGGCTTCTCCGTTTTAGAATTGCTTATCGTTATCGCGGTGGTAGGTATCATGGCCGCTGTAGCGGTCTATTCCCTCAGTGTCACCCGTGCCAGCAATCGTGACGCAAAGCGGATCTCCGATATCGCCGTCTTGCGGGCTTCTTTGAGTCAGCATTGGTTGCAAAAAGCGACCTATCCACAGAGTGAAAAAGTGGATCTTGGTCGTCCAGGAGCACAGGCGGATAAATTAACGGGGAATGGGTTTATTGCACGTGAAGTTGAAGCATCGCCAGTCTACATGCTCCAAGTTCCCGTTGGACCAAAAGCGAATGAGTACTACACCTATCGCGGTTCCTCTCAGGGATATTCCTTGCGCTTTGTGACGGAGCGTCCTTCGGCCTATGGGGCGGCTGGAGCTTATTATGCCCATGCAGATGGGGTGAATCGTGAAGATACCTTGAGATAACCACGAAAATGGCTGAACAAATCGTAGGATGGATATTCGGTGCAGTGATTGGAGCTTGTCTGGCTTCTTTTGCCAATGTTTTAGCTTTGCGCTGGCATGCAGAGTCTTCCATCATGGGTCGTTCAGCTTGTCCAAACTGTAAACGGGTTTTAGGTCCGCAGCACTTGGTGCCTATATTCTCCTGGCTCTGGCAACGCGGTCGCTGTACGACTTGCGGCAAAAAAATTCACATTCAATATCCCTTGGTCGAAGTCGTGGGAGCTTGGTTGGGTTTTATCGCCGCTTTTCGCCATCAGCCCTTTCTCATGTCTGAAGGCCCAGCCTTTTGGCTTGAAGTGATTTTTACCGTCATGCTGCTGGTCTTAATCGTGATGGATATTCGTTGGAAAGAATTGCCGGTTGAATTCTTAGCCGGCCTCGGAATATTGGGCGGAATTCTCAATATTCTCGGATATGGCGTCTTAGGTCCAGAGTTATCCATATCTGCTCGTCTCGCTTCCGTTCTCATGGGGACGACCGTGGCGACCTTATTCTTTTCGATTCAGGTTCTTGCCTCACGTGGCCGTTGGCTTGGGATCGGAGATATTTGGCTCGGAGCTTTTATGGGCGCGGTGCTCGGCTGGCCACGTCTGCCGATCGCTTTATATATGGCCTATGTCCTTGGCGGAGGTTTTGCGATGATCGGTCTTTTGAGCGGACGCTTAAAACGCGGCGATCAATTGCCTTTTGCGCCAGCTCTGTGCGCAGGATATCTTTTTGCTCTGTGGTTTGGTCATCATGCCTATGATTGGTACACGAATCTTCTCGGTTAAGCCGGGCTTTACCCTCATCGAAGCGATGGTGAGTGTTTCGATTTTAGGTCTGCTCGCTCTCATGGTGACGGTAAATCTCGGCGAATCACGTCGAACAGAAGAGCTGAATTCCGCCGCTCGAGTCATTGCCGCGGATATCCGTTCCGTTCAATCGCGCGCCTTGAGCGTAAAAAACATCAAATTTTGTCAGGATCTTGCCGATAAATGGATCTCCTGCGAATTATCATTAACCGCTTGCAAAGGAGGGAGTGTCTGCACGAGTTCTCCGCCAGATGGCGTCGGAATCCATTTTACCGAATTATCCAATACCTATCAGATGTATGGAACCTTAAATGGAACAGGGAGCGATTTTATCATGGAAAAACCAGAGCAAGCCTTTCAAGTCCGCAATCTAGAGACGACGGGTGCAGCGAATGTCATTGTTTCCAGAATTTCTTCAAAAATTATAGCCACAAACTCAGCAGACGTTTTTTTTCTCCGCCAAAATGGCAGTATGCGTTTAAATGCCTGTCTTACCTGCGGAGCTGAGCCTGGAACATTGCTGATTGCCGTTCAACACACGCAATCAAATAAGATAAAAACCATTGTTTTAAATGGATTGACGGGAAGAATCTCGATTGAATAATATGCGACGCGCTTCTGGACAAACACTCATGGAGGTTCTGGTGGCTCTGACCATCGTCGCAATCGGTTTATCCGCCGCGGCCGCTTTAGTTTTTTCCAATCTCGCTCTCGTTGAGCAGGATACGGATCGTGTCGTGGCGACAAATTTAGCACGTGAAGGAATCGAAATCGTGAAACAGCTGCGAGATTCAAATTGGTTAGCTGGAAATAATTTTGATACAGGTTTATTGAATCAAGCTTCACCGTCAGATATTACAGCGACGCCGGTTTGGGATGGGGTTATCGACCGTCCAAGTCTTGATTTCACAGCGAATGCAATTACGGACGCAGAAGGCCAAGTCGTCTTGTCTGCCGCAGCAGGCGCGGTTGAAGGATTCATGGCAAACAAATCCAATATTTCTGCAATCACAGGTTCAAATACTCCTTTCCGTCGTTTGCTTAGTCTCTCGTCGATTTGTGTTGATGCCGGTAATACACATGCTATCGTCACTGGCCCATGCCCAGCTGGGCAATACAAAGCGGGTATCCGCGTCGAAAGTCGTATCCAATGGACCAGACGAGCCAGAATTCTTACGACCATGATGTATGATGATTTGTATGACTGGAAATAAACGCCCTGGTTTCACCGTGGTTGAAATGCTGGTGGCAATCACCATCTTTTCGACGATCGCCGTCATTATGGCGCAGACCTTTGTCGGCTTTAATCAACTTCATCGTCGTGTCGCCTATACGGCCACGCTCGGACAAGATGCGCGTTTTTTGAATGAATTAATCACGCGAGAAGCCCGCAATAAGATGGTCGATTATTCCGCAGGTCCGATTTTGCCACATGATACGCAGCTTTCCCTCATTTCAAGAGATGGAACCCAGACGATTCGAATCGCCTTGCTTGAACCGAGCAGCGGCTTTTGTGGAATCTTAGCTGTCCGCTGTGTTGGAGTTTCAAACGATAATGGAGTGACCTGGAATCCGATTACGAGCAATCGGGTGAATGTGAAGCAATTCGATATCTATGTTCGTCCAACCAATGATCCATTCAATCAGCTCGCTCCCGAAAATGATCAACCTTTCGTAACCGTCACGACGAAGTTTGAATATTTCTCAGATAATCCAAAAGAACGTCCGCAGCTCCAAACGCAAACCACGGCGGCCTCACGTATGTATCTCCGCTAATATGAAACTTCGCCCAGGAAATATTTTGCCAATGACCATCGTGATGACGCTCATGGTTTTATTAGCCGGCATTGCGATCGGAACCGTCGTGCTCGAAGGCTCGACGCGAGCCGTTGAAACTGACCGCAGTATTTCGGCCTATTATATGGCCGATTCCGGCGTTGAACGGCAATTATACGAAATCCGAAAAGTCAGCACTCCGGTCGATCAAATCGCAAGTATCGCCACCGTCCAATATCCAAATGGCAGCAGCTGGAAATACGATGGCTCTTACGCCGCAACCACCCAAAAAATAATCCAATCCGTCAGCGCGCAAGGTTTTGAAGTGGTCGACCTATTTAATCCAGACGCGGTCGGTGCCGCCAATATCGATCAAGTCGAAATCAGCTGGCAGAATGGTCCAGACTGCGGCATAAATTACGCCAATCTCGAAGTCAGTTATGCCGAATGGAATCTTTCCGGTGGCGTGAATGTGCTCCCAGATAAGTACACCATCTACCGCAAAGATAATTTAACCGTGATCGGACCCGCCGACCAAAGTCTCTCCCTGGTTCTGGATCCAAACCGAGCCTATCGTCTCCGCCTAGCCGGCATCCGTTGCACCGCAAAAAATATCCAGGTCAACACCTTTCAAAATGGTCTCGCCCAAGCCTTCCCCGGAGATATCACCCTAGCCGCCGAAGGAACCTACCAAGCCACGACTCAAAAGATCGCCGTAAACATGCCAAAGTTAGATGTACTTTCAGGATTGTTCAGCTACGTGGTGTTTAGTGAATGTACCTTGCTGAAGGGGAGTGGGGTGCAGGTTTGTCCGCCGTAATGGTCGGATCATTATCGTAGGGGCGCGCCGCTGGCGCGCCCTGCCCCCATGGTCCATCGGATCGGGATGGACTGCGGTTGATTGATTCGACCAAATCGGGAACGGTTGATTAATTTGATCGAATCGGAATTGGTCGGTTCGATCAAACGGTCGATCGAACCGGGATCGGATCCGGGTACAACGGGCCGGGCGCGATAAATCGCGCCCCTACCGATTCGGATCGTTTTTCCAATTTTGTGGATTATTTACAATGTATGCACGAATATTTTTCAATTCAGATTCTGTTCTGATGATACGTTCATAGTAATTGCGTTGCCAAACACCCCCGACGGGCCCTTTCTGTCGAATCATGTATGTCGCCTTGGCCTTAAATGCCCTGACGATTTCCCCTAACGTAGGGGCGCGATTTATCGCGCCCGGCCCGGCCGATCCGACCGATCGACCCGGTCCCACCGATCGACCCGATCCCACCGACCGACCCGATCCCACCGATCGACCCGATCCGACCGATCGACCCGATCCCACCGATCGACCCGGTTCGACCAACCGACCCGGTCCCACCGATCCATTCAACCCATCCGATTCATGGCGGCCGATCAGGGGCGCAATAAATTGCGCCCCTACGATGGGGGTTGGGCGTATCCAGATAATGCCATGGATATGGTTCGGCATGACGATGAAATCTGTGTCAACGGAAATGAATGGAAATTTATTGGGTATTTCCAACCAGGTATCAAGAACAATCTTACCCACATCATTCAACCTCATCTCCCCATTTCGAATCTCCCCAAACAAATTCTCCCTCTCTTTTGTGCATATCGTCACAAAATACGCTCCTTCTTTCCCATAATCAAAATCTTGTTTTCGAATTGATTTTCGATGGTGAATTTTTGGATCGAATGGACTCATCTATATACCGCTGCCATGTGATGGTTGGCTCTGTCAATGCTTGTTTAAAACAAAAAACCCTGCACAAGATGCAGAGTCGCAGAGAACCAGGCTAACGGAGCGGAGCTACTGCTTGGACGCCAGCCAGTAGCATCTGTTTTGAAACTCAGTCCGAGTAGCTCTAGAGCATCCTTTAGGATCGCGAGAGATTTTCGGCTGAAATTTCTTCGCCTCAAAAGGTAAGCCTCCCCAAGCAAGATAATTTGGCCTATATAGACGATATTCGAATCAGAGAAGACATTAAGGATACGTACTCTCATGCCAAGGCGGCCTAGGAGCTCAAGCTCTTCCACGGGTAGATCCAGCCTCTTTTTGAGTTCGAGATTTAGCGTGGCTTTAGATGCTTCCCGGTCTGCTTCGTTGGTAATATCGCGCTTTTCGAGCGCTTGACCGATAGCGTGGAAGAGAGTCTCCATGGCCTCAGGTTCGAGCTTATGCACAAGTGTGACAATGACCTGTCCATCATCCAACGCTTGTACGCTATGACCGCTATCGGTCCTGAGGCTATAAACATCGGTCGTGACCTGCGTGACTTTCGATTCTCCATCCACCATGACTCGTACTCGCTTTTCTAGGGTATACATGAAAGAGCCTTTCCTCTTAAACAGAAGAGCCATATTTATAGCTATCAAATTCCGCCCATTTTGTCAATCCAAGACGCCCATTCCCAACAAAAAACTCTGCACAGGATGCAGAGTTGCCGAGGGACGGAATAATGGAGTAGATCCATCTTTCGGACGAATCCAGCCAGTAATATCCGTCGAGAAGCTCAGTCCAAGAAGTTCCAGAGCATGCTTAACCGCCTCGAGAGATTTTCGGCTAACTCCAGCTAGCCTCATAAAATGCTCTTCTCCAAGCAAGATGATATCGCCTACATACACGACGCCTTCAGGTACAAAGTGTTTCGTAAACGAAGCAGAGAAGGCTCTAAGAATGCGTACCCTTACGCCATAGCCTGGAAGATCAATCCTTTCTACAGGTGTATCCAGCTTCTTTTTGAGTTCGTCCGAGATGACAGAAACTGTCTTTTCGATAGTAAACATGGGAGATTCATCCTTTTGTTGGTGGAGAGGAGCTGGCTATCTCATATCAAATTCCGCCCATTTTGTCAATCCCATCCCCTCGTTCTACACTGTCCCGCATGACCAAGTCTGACGCCAAAGTGCGTATTGCGAAGCTCCGGGATGAGATCAATCGCTATCGCTATCAATACCATGTCTTGAACACTCTCGAAATCAGCGAGGCGGCTTTGGATGCCCTGAAGCATGAGCTGTATACCTTGGAGCAAGAGTATCCAGATTTGATAACTTCCGATTCGCCAACTCAGCGCGTCGCCGGTGAAGCGATGCCGGGTTTCGTCAAAGTGACCCATTCGTCCCGCATGCTTTCGATCGAAGACGCTTTTTCTTTTGAAGAAGCTCAGGAATGGTTGATGCGTCTCCGCAGACTCCGTCCTGACGCAAATTTTGATTTCTACGCCGAATTAAAAATGGATGGTCTCGCCGTCTCCCTGATCTACGAACACGGAGCGCTCATCCAAGGCGCAACCCGCGGTGACGGACGAATCGGTGAAGATGTGACTCACAATCTCCGCACCATCGAAGCGATCCCGCTGCGTCTCGATCCACCATCGGACAAAGACATCGAAGCGTTCTTGAAAAAACATCACGGAAAAATTGACGCACAAAAAGTCCGTCAGCTTTTGAAATATCGTGAAGGCCGCATCGAAATTCGCGGTGAAGTCTACATGGCGAAAAGCCAGTTAGAAAAATTGAATGCCAAACTTCGAAAGAACGGCGAGCCCGAACTCGCCAATCCAAGAAATGCTGCCGCCGGTTCCATTCGCCAGCTCGATCCCAAAATGGCCTCAGAACGTGGCTTGTCCTTTTTCGGTTATTCATTGATGGGAGATGTCGGAACCACCACGCATGAGCAAGCCCATGAATTGATTACTTTGCTCGGCATTCCAACAAATCCGTTGAATTGTCACTGCAAAACCCTCGAAGAGGTCCGAGATTTTTTTGAGCAAGTTGGAAAAAAACGTGACAAGCTCGACTATTGGATCGATGGCGTCGTCGTAAATATCAATGACGATAAGCTTTTCGATTCCCTCGGCATTGTCGGCAAAACCCCTCGCGCCGTCGTCGCCTGGAAATTCCCCGCCGAACAGGGGACGACCATTGTCCGCGATATTCAAGTTTCCGTCGGCCGAACTGGAGCGCTCACTCCTGTTGCCGTCATGGATCCCGTAAAGCTCGCCGGAACAACAGTGACGCACGCTTCACTTCATAATGAAGACGAGATCGAGCGCCTCGGTTTGAAAATCGGCGACACCGTTATCGTCGAAAAAGCAGGGGACATTATTCCAAAAATTATTCAGGTTCTCCCAAAGCTCCGCACCGGAAAAGAAAAGTCTTTTTTCATGCCAAAGAACTGTCCGATTTGCGGCTCCCCAGTCCGTCGCACCGAGGGCGAAGTCGCAACCGTCTGTTCAAATCCAAACTGTTTCGCTCAAGAAGTCCAACGCCTGCTTCACTTCGTTAGCCGCAATGCGATGGATATCCGCGGACTTGGCGACAAGATCGCAGAGCAGCTCGTTCAGACGGGTCTTGCAAAAGAACCAGGTGAACTCTACGAATTGAAGCCGGATGAATTCCTATCCCTCGAAGGTTTTGCTGACATTTCCGCGCATAAACTCTACGACGAAATCCAACGCCATCGCGAGGCACCGCTGGAGCGTTTTATCTTGTCTCTCGGTATCCGCCATGTCGGCGAAGAAACCGCACGCGACCTCTCGTCAGCCTTCGGAAGTTTCGACGTCCTCCGTTCCGCTTCTCTCGAAGAGCTCCAGCATGTCGAAGGCATCGGAGATGTCGTCGCAGAATCCATCATTGCGTTCTTCAAAGACCCGAATGAAAATAAACGTATCGATCATGTATTGAAACACGTGACGCCATCAAAAGTCTCGACAAAAAAGACAGCAGGTCCGCTCACAGGAACGAGTTGGGTCATCACCGGAAGTTTAGATTCCATGTCCCGTGATGAAGCAAAAGATAAAATTCGAGCGCTCGGTGGAGATGTGATCGAGTCGGTTTCAAAGAAGACAAGCTTTGTCGTTGTCGGGGAAGCGCCGGGGTCGAAGTATGATAAGGCGCAGAAATTGGAAGTGCCGATATTGAATGAGGAAGAGTTTTTGAAGAAGATTGGGAAATAAAAGCGCAAAATGGCAAAGTTAAAAGCGTTATTCCTTAAAAAAGAAAAGGGATCTGAAGAAAAAGAAGTGATGCCAATAGCGGCGGAATAAACAGGGTACAAAAAAGCCGACAGAAAGATCTGTCGGCTTTGAGTTACGGAGAAAGGTGTCGAGCCTTCGGAAGCTTGAAAGCGATCGTCGTCAATTCTTCATAACGACGAAGGTCCATTTCAACGCTCGCTGCATCAGCGACCAGAAAGAGCCCAGCTCCCGTCTCCTCAAGATTTTCCGCCAATTGATGACGGAGGACAGTCGTTGAAGCGTTGATGTCATTCACTGTTGAAAGGATGACATCCTCGGCTTCAGCCAGCTCTGCTTCGGCGTCTGCTTCAAGTTGACGCGCCCGTTCGAGCACCGGGATATCGCTCAGCTGATTGTGAAGCCCTCTGATTTGATCCTCGAGGCCATTGTAATAGGCTCGGGTTTTCATCATGAAGGCGTCAATCCGGCAAACTTCATCGCTCAAACGTTCTGCCAAAGTCGCGAGCCGATGATGGGCGTTCTTCAGCGTTGCGCGACTTTCATCATGTCTTCCATGAGCCCGTAGCTGAATGACGACGCTATGCTTCAGAACTTCTTGATAGCGTTTCTCAAGTTTTTCGCGCAGCAGTTGGATTGGCGCCGTTGATCCGAGGACGAGCGCCCGTTCGACGCGAATGATTTCCAGTAGATGGGCGATGATGAGCTCAGCAGGATCCTGCGTTGCCTTGGAAATTTCTGCATGACAGCGTTGATTCCATACCTCCCAAACCCGCAGCCTGAAATCAAGCTCGATGAGAAGAAAGGGGACAAGCGGCATGACCAGGATGACCGATGCGGCAAACCGCTTGTCATGTTTGAGTGTCAGAAAGAAGCTGACGAACCAGATGAGGCCGAAAATCATCTGCACCATGCCGACCATCACTTCTTTGTTAGAAGGCCGCTTGATCTCGCCGAAGAGGCTGATTCTCTCGACTTTTACGTCTCCCAAGTCTGGGACTTTTGAAACGAGTCGATCAAGCTGCCACCAGCAGAGAGGTTGATTCTTGAGCCGCTGAATCTGCCCCGCTCGCGCTCGCCCATGCAAGGCTTGCAACGCCACATTATTCCCGAAATTTTCCATGTGAGCATCTCCAATCAGTTGTGAAAAGACTGATGAAGGAGAGGTACCTCAAAATTGACTTTTTGTCAATCCGAAGCCACACTGTCCGGCATATGGTGAAACGCGATGATGTAAAAAATTTGGCTGAATTAGCCCGTTTAGAATTGCCTGAAGAAGAGCTCTCAAAGATCGAGCAGGACCTTGAGGCCGTCTTGGGCTATGTGACCCGTTTAAGCGCGGTCGATACCTCCGGCGTCGAAGCCTCCGCCCCAGCGCCAAAAGCCGAGGGTTGGCGTCCAGATGTGGCGATTGAATGCGACGACCTCGGTCACGAATTAATCCTCTCCAATTTCCCGGCGCGCAAAGGTAATTTGTTGCACACGCCAGGCGTATTTGTGAAGCCAAAGAAATAGACGCTATGAAACCACTGAATGAACTGACGATTGCAGAAGCTCGCGTCTTGCTTGATAAGGGCGAGATTTCTTCAGTTGACCTGACGCAGGCTTGTCTCACGCAAATCAAAGGGTTGAATGGCGCTTTGAATGCATTCCTCGAAGTCTTTGAAGAAAAGGCTTTAGAAGCGGCTCGCCTCTCAGACGATCGTCGCAAGGTCGGAACCGTCCTCGGTCCTTTAGATGGAATTCCACTCGGGATGAAAGATAATATTTTGATCCAAGGAAATATTGCCTCCGCTGGTTCCAAGATGCTCGCAAATCATGTCGCTGCTTCCGATGCTGCCGTTACACGCAAATTGAAAGAACAGGGCGCAATCCTTATCGGCCGAACAAACATGGACGAATTTGCTATGGGTTCTTCCACGGAGCGTTCTGCTTTTGGTCCAACGCGCCATCAATCTGATCCAGAGCGCGTCCCAGGCGGTTCATCCGGCGGCAGTGCCGTTTCGGTCGCCGCAAATTTCGTGACCGCTTCCCTCGGTTCCGATACCGGCGGTTCCATCCGTCAGCCAGCCGCTTTCTGTGGCATCGTTGGTTTGAAGCCAACGTATGGTCGCGTCTCCCGTTCCGGCTTGATTGCGATGGCTTCTTCTTTGGATCAAATCGGCCCAATGACCAAGACGGTCGAAGACGCAGCAATTATTCTGTCGGCAATTCAAGGTGCAGATATTCTCGATCAAACCACTTCGGATGAGAAGCCTTTTGTCCCAGCCTGGAAAACGGATCTGAAGGGCGTTCGCATTGGTCTCCCGCGACAAGCTTGGGGAGAGGGAATGGCAAAAGGTGTTCGCGAACAAGTTACGAATGCAATCGAAGTTTTGAAATCCCTCGGCGCAGAAATCATCGAAGTTGATTTGCCATACGCGGAAGAAGCATTGGCAGTCTATTATGTATTGATGCCATGTGAAGTGTCCGCCAATCTGTCCCGCCTCGACGGCATGCGCTTCGGTTTGCGTTTAGAAAATCTTCCACTCTTCGAAACCTATTCTAAATCCCGCTCCGAAGGTTTTGGTCCAGAAGCCAAGCGCCGCATCTTGCTCGGAACCTACGCTTTGTCCCGCGGGTATTACGATGCCTATTATCTCCAAGCAAAAAAAGTTCAGACACTCATTCGCAATGCCTATGCCAAGGCCTTTGAAAGTGTCGATGTCTTATTGACCCCAACCGCTCCAACGACCGCTTTCAAAATCGGCGAAAAAACCTCGGATCCTCTTGCGATGTATCTCGAAGATATTTTCACCGTCGGTGTGAATGTGGCTGGATTACCAGCCATTTCCGTCCCATGCGGCAAGTCATCGGAAGACGGTCTCCCCGTCGGTTTGCATTTAACCGGCCGTGCCTTCGACGAAGCGCAATTGCTCGCTATCGCCAGAGTCTACGAAACTGCGGTAAAATAGGCTTCTCTTATATATGGCTGAGATCCTTGACCCGGGAATAGACATAAATGACTATCAAAGTAGCTCATGTTCTGTTTTAGATTTCGACCGTTTTGAAAATCCAAACTGTCCGCAATACGGTGAGCAGGGGATGTTCTGGGCAAAGTTTATCGGGTTAATGATCGTTGCGATCATCGCTCTCGTCGTCATAACGGTCGGCTTCCGCAAAATCGTCCGCTACTTCACGCGCCCTGAAATGACGGGGATGAATCGCGAACAGATTCGAGCACGTTGGACAGAAATCCGAAAAACTTCAGAACAAGGTCTGATGGGCGCCAAGCTCGCCATCATGGAAGCCGACACCTTACTCGACGCCGGACTCAAATCTATGATGTTCCCCGGCGATACGCTCGGCGAACGTCTCAAGGTCGCTTGCTATAAATATCCAAAACTCCGCGATGTTTGGCCAGCACACAAATTGCGCAATTCCATTGCACACGAAGTGACATTTCAAATTTCATCGAGACAAGCGAAGCAAGCCTTGGATGAATTTGAAGATGCGTTGAAAATTCTGAATGTGATGTAGAAGCGGCATATCCTCCCCCTTAGCAAGGGGGAGTTAGAGGGGGGGGTCTCGTCCGAATAAGGGGCCAAAATCAAAACGGATCGAGTCGGCCGACATGCCGAAGACCTCCCTCATTCCCTCCTTCGTAAGGAGGGAGGTCAGATGAGACAAAGTCATATGATCCCCTGGATCGAATCCCAGATTTTCCAGCTTGGTCCCATCCCTTTTCGTACTTGGGGAACTCTTGTGGCGCTTGGATTTTTAGCGGGATCTTGGATTGCAGCTCGTCGCGCACAAAAGAATGGACTAGATCCAAACAAGGTTTGGGATCTTGTGGTTTGGCTTTTTATTTCAGCTTTTATTGGCGCCAGATTGTTCCACGTTATTTTCTACGATCCAGCGCAGTATCTTGCGAATCCGCTCAATATCATTAATCCACTCCTGCCTGGATATGCGATCTATGGCGGATTCTTAGCCTGTGCGGCCTATTTTTGGTACTGGATCCGAAAGCACGGTTTTGATTTCATCCAATGGGCAGACACGCTCATCTGGGGTTTGCCTCTCGGTTGTGGAATCGGCCGTATTGGTTGTTTTTTGATCCATGATCATCCCGGAACTCTCTCCAACTCTTTATTCGCCGTGAAATATCCAGATGGTCAATCTCGTCACGATCTCGGACTATATCTTTCGATCGTCGGTTTCACGATCGCCCTCATCTTCGTCCTCTTAGATCGAAAAACTCGACGTCCCGGTTTCTGGTTTGGGCTCTATATCGCTTTAGATGCTTTCTCGCGCCTCGGTCTCGACTTCTTCCGCATCGCTGATGCAAGATATTTGTATCTAACACCAACGCAGTGGGTGAGCTTGCCACTAATTGGAGTGGGGATTTGGTTAATGAAACGGTAGGGGCGCATGGTCATGCGCCCTGATCCGATCCGGCCCGGCCCTATCGGCATCATCTGCTATACTCTCCCCATGGTTTACGACTCTATTATTATCGGCGGAGGCCCAGCTGGACTCGCAGCCGCGATCTATTTCGCACGACAAAAATTAAATTTCCTGATGCTCACGGGCGATATCGGTGGAAAGACATTGTGGAGTTCTGACGTTGAAAACTATTTAGGTTTTCATCTTGTTTCCGGAGTCGAGCTCGTTAAAAAGTTTCAAGAACATGTTGCAGATTATGCATCGAATTTTACCTTGAAAGAAAATGAGCCCGTGCAATCCGTCGTTCAAGAATTAACGGGTTTTCGTGTTCAAACGGCTAAAGGGACCTATGCCGCACGAACACTTCTTGTCGCCACCGGTGAAGAAAACCGAAAGTTGAATATTCCAGGCGAAAAGGAATACTATGGAAAAGGTCTGACCTACTGTGCGACCTGTGACGGTCCTTTATATAGTGGAAAAACCGTCCACGTGATCGGCGGGGGGAATAGCGCCATGGACGCCGCCCTCTTATTGGAAAAATACGCCGAACATGTCACGATTGTGTCGCTCAATCCAGATCTGTCCGGAGACGCCGTCATGAAGAAGCGTTGCCAGACGAGTCCAAAGGTGAAGGTTTTGACCCAAACCAAGTCCACCAAGATCATTGGCGAGCAATTTGTTACCGGGATTGGCTTAGTTGGGGAGGACGGAGTCGAGCGCGTCGAGCCAACTCAGGGCATATTTATCGAGATAGGTCTCATTCCTGTGAGTAACTTCATTGACGTGGTTGAGAAGGATAAATGGGGCCAAATCAAAATCGACAAGCGTAATCGGACATCGGCTACCGGTATTTGGGCCGCTGGGGATGTAACCGATGTGACCGAAAAACAAATCGCAATTGCCGTGGGTGAGGGGAGTAAGGCGGCTTTGGATCTTATAAAGTATCTCCAGACATTGAATATATGAACGATACACGCATGAGACAATTGTTTTTATTAGGAACAGGTTTTTTATTTGTGTTAATTATCGGAGGTTTAGTCTGGGCGATTGCCGCGGGTCCTTCTCCGGTGAAGCCAAGCGGCCGAGGCATCGCTGAAAGCGGTCTCCATTTTAAAGATGATGGGGATCCAGCTCGCGGGCCTGGGGAATCGAAGGTCGTGGTTCGGATGTTTAACGATTTGCAGTGTCCAGCTTGCCGTTCGGCTGAGCCTGGCCTTGAAGCAGCAATGGCAAAATACGGTGATAAAGTTCGCTTTGTCTGGAATGACTTTCCGCTTGTGACAATTCATCCAAATGCGCTCCCAGCCGCAAATGCAGCGCGTTGTGCAGAAGAACAGAATAAATTCTGGGAATTCCGTCAGAAATTGTATGAGACACAGAATACCTGGGCGAGTATTGCCGCTCCGACAAACTTCTTCGTAGATACCGCGCGCGCTCTTGGAATTGACGATGGAATATTTACGGCCTGTGTTGCAAATAAGGCGTATGACCACAAAGTGCGTGATGATATGTCGGAGGGTTCTGCAAACCGGGTAAACTCCACACCGACCTTCTTTGTAAACGATGTTCGCTATACGGGCGTCATGTCCGAAGCAGATTGGGATGAGGTCTTAACCAAAGCCCTCGCCAACTCTTGACGTTTAGGTCTCGACACGTATTAACCCTGTCCGTATCATGACTGAGCTAGTTTATTCTTTTCTATTTTGAAGTTTTTTCACTATGTCCATGAATGAAAATCATGACCACGGGCACAGCCACGGCTCGACCTCCGCGGGCATGTTTCAGGGCAATCCAAAAACCATGTTTTTTCTTGGTTTGTTCGCTGGGATTGCTTCGTGCACCACATTGGCTTTAATTTTTCTTGTCAGCTCGATCGTTTCAGGCAAGGGCTTGAATATCGGCTCAGCTCCAGTGGTCGCTGCCCAGCAGCCAGTGGCTCCAGTTGCCCAGCAACCGACAGAGCCAAGCGCGCCTTCGCAGCCGGTTAAGCCTGTCGATGAAAAGACAGATCACATCATTGGCGCAAAAAACGCCAAAGTCACCTTGATCGAATACTCCGACTTTGAATGTCCATTCTGTAAGCGTCACTACACAACTCTCGAAGATGTATTGAAGGCTTATCCAAATGATGTTCGTTTGGTCTATCGTCACTATCCGCTCTCCTTCCACGAGAATGCGATGAAAGAAGCTGAAGCAACCGAATGTGCTGCTGAGCTTGGTGGAAATGACGCCTTCTGGAAGTACTATCACAAGATTTTCACCCTTTCGCCAGGCGGTGGTACGGGTTTCGCTCTCGATCGATTAGTTCCAACAGCCAAAGAAATTGGTTTGGACGAAAAGAAGTTTAAAGAATGTCTCGACTCAGGAAAGTATGTCGCCAAAGTCAACCAAGAAATGGCTGAAGGCGCAGCCTCTGGTGTCCAAGGCACCCCAGGAACCTTCGTGAACGGTCAATTGGTCGAAGGCGCACAGCCTCTCGCAACCTTCAAGGCCATGATCGATGCAGAATTGAAGAAATAAACAGATCTACAGATCGCAGAAAACTCCCAAAAATCGGGAGTTTTTTGTATGGGCCATCTTGACAAAAACCAAAATTTAGGCTAAGGTGCGCGCATCTTCTCATCCGAAGAAGAAAGGAAGCCCATGAGAGCAGTTCTTTGTATCGATGATGTTGAAGTGAATCTCTCAATCTATCGCGCCATGCTCGCTCAGGAACCGGATCTAGAGGTCCTGACGGCTGCCTCAGCTGAGGCAGCGATCGTCATGTACGAACAGCGAGGTGAAGAAATTATCGCGATGATCGTCGACGGTGAGATGGGAACCGGCAAGACGGGCCCAGAATTCATCTACGATATCCGAAAGGCGGGTTATCAAGGCTATCTCATCGCCGCCTCTGAGAATGAAGGGATGAATGAGCGGATGATGATGGGGAGGGGCGGCCGCAAAGGTGCAGATAGCTTCACGCTGAACAAGCGCGACGCTGTTAAGCTCCTAAAGGCTTTTCTCGCAAAGCCCGCTCCGTCTCCCTGACAGACCTGCCCCCTCCCACCACTCGGTCGGAGGGGGTTTTTCGTAAGCTCTTGATTTATCCCACCAAAACCGATACGCTCAGCCGGCTAGAAAGACCAGGCCCTGGAGGGGTCGCATAGTGGTCTAGTGCACTTGCTTGGAAAGCAAGCGTACCGCAAGGTACCGAGAGTTCGAATCTCTCCTCCTCCGCCACGTAAAAACCACCGATCCGCGGTGGTTTTTACGTAGTCGAAAGGCGATGTTATGATGAGGCTATGAAGTCTCTAAATTCATCGCAACTCATTTTGAGTACCGTGGTCGCTCTCGTTTTCGGAACGGTGCTTGGATATGTATTCGGTTTCAATCAGGGCGCTGGACTCGAAAAATCCTCATCTCAACCAAGTCATATCCCCATGAATTTTGAAGAGTGCATTGCGGCCGGAAATCCTGCGATGGAATCTTATCCACGCCAATGTCGAACATCGGATGGACGCCATTTTGTTGAAAGTATAAAGCCTGAACCGCTCCCACCGCCAAAGGGCGGCTCATCAGCTATTACCTGTCTTCCAGCTGGATGCAGCGGTACGATCTGCGCCAAAGCAGAAGATGCAGCGAATATTGTCACGACCTGTGAATTTCGTGCCGAATACGCCTGCTATCCTTTAACCAAGTGTGAAGTTCAATCAGATGGAGCTTGCGGTTGGACAGAAACATCTAAATTCAAAGCCTGTTTATCCAATCCGCCCGCGCTTCAGTAGCTCGTGTAAACCCAAGAGGATATAAAAGTTCCCATGTGGTACGACTTATGGTATTTTAAAGACTGTCGTATGCAAAAAGCTCATTTTTCAACCTCACGTTTGATTGTTCGAATAAGCATCATTGTCATGTGTAGTTTTGTTTCAATCGCCCCTGTTTATGCTGCCGCAATTGAAACAGCTCCACCGACAAGCAAGTGTGTCACAACAAAAACGCTCAAATTAAAAGCAGATTATGAAGCGCGAATGAATAAAGAACTGGTTCCACATCTTGAAAACCAAGCTCTGGAAGATTCAGTCAAGCGGTATCGCGAAGAATTAGCCATCGCCTGGGCCGCCATGCAAGAGCCCTACTGTGGTTTCGGATCCTATGGCTCAGCTTCAGCGGTAAAGTCCTACACAAAAAGTGTGATTCGCGCGCGAGATGCTTTTCTGACAAAGCTCAACGTTTCCAAAACCAAGCCAGCCCCGAGACCAGCTCCAACTCCAACAGCAATCATAAAAGCAGCTGCGCCTTCCGCAGTTTCCCGTCTCACGATTCGTCCTGGCCTCACACGAGGGATGCGTTCCGATCTGATCATGGAGCTTCAACGTCGTCTGGATGTGCCGGTAACAGGCTTCTTTGGTCCAATGACCGAAAATGCCATTATTCAATTCCAAATCAAACATAAGATCATTTCAAATAAAGAGGCTCCCGGCGCCGGTATGGTCGGACCAAAGACGGCAGCAGCTCTGAGTGCCCTATAAAAGACATCTAGTTTGAGGTCTAATGTGTAACCTGAAAAATATGGCCGCCAAACTGAAACAGAAAACACTTCTTCTTCTAGCGATTGCTGTTCTTGCGACCCTCACCGTGGTCAGCCTTGCACTGAATTTGAGTTCATCCAAGCAGGCCCCCAGAATCCCTCCAGGAAGCACAAACGAAAGTATGGTTCCACAGCGTGCGGTTTTAAAGGGTGAATATGCCTGTTTGCTACATCGAGATACATCTGGTCCACAAACAATGGAATGTGCTTTGGGAATCAAAACCGAAGACGGGATCTATTATGCTCTCTCATTTAATCTCCTCGAATCTCAAAATAATGCCAATGTCGGCGATCAGATTCAAGTTGAAGGCCTAGTTATTCCAACAGAAATGCTGAGTACTGACCACTGGAGAAAATATAATATGAAGGGGATTATGGAAGTGACAAGTATGAGTATCGTGTCTCGACGAAGTTAAGAGGGTTTAAGGGGTGGGGGAGGGGTTTGATCCAAGTAGGTATCCAGGAACTGAACCGTCTGAGACTGTTCATGGAGAGCTTTTTGCGCAGATGCGCGCATGGGATCAAGGAGGGCACGTAAAACAGAATCATCTGTAAACAGAGAGAGCTGCGAAAGTGCGAGCTCGGCTTTTTGAACATGGAACAATATGAACTCTGCCGACTCAGGCAGAATTTTCTGCCAAAAAAGAAGCTGAAGATCCGCCATTTCAGATAAAAGCAGCTCTGTCTTTTTTTCTGTTTGCTCAAACCATGCCTTCAAAGCTCGGCAAGCGACAGCATTGAGATGCCCTCGACGTAAATCCTGTTCCCAATCATGAGCATCATCATCCAGCTGACGCGCGATCAGATAATGACGAAAAAAAGATTTTAATTCGACCATCTCGGTAGAATTCTCGTCAAAGCCGTTCAAATGAAGAATGGCGCATGGTCCCAAGGCATGGCCAAAAGATCGGTCAGCCAAAGCAGAAAGCTCGCCAAAATCTGGCAAAGGATCGGGGAGGGCAAAGCCTCCAGGCAGCGTTTGTAGTCGGCAGCTCTTAAACTCCCAGGCATTGATGCCCTCCATAGCGTCCATTGTGCGATGAAACAGGGTCCTGAGCTCGGGACTTGATTGAGATACTCCTTCAAAAATACTCGTCACCTCGCGTAAACAAAGATTTGCGAGTGGAAGGAACCGAGCATCGCTGTCACCATCCATGAGGTCATCATAGGCTGTGTAGGCCATCCAGCCATAGGTATTGGCTAAGCCTAGAGCGATCAAGGTATCCATCGAAGCGATTTGATATTGAGTTTGAAGTGCTTGATGAAAAACCATGGGCAATAACGGAATCGATCGACCGCGTCCAGGCGCGAGAACGCGCCGCTGAAGGGCGGAGAACTGCAGACGGATATCCGGCATAAGCATCTCCTGACGATGCTCAAGATGATTTTCAATCTGTAACAGAAACGGTTCGGATGCATCCATGGGTTTATCTTTGGCTTTTCCCTGTTCAGCTAAACAGAGCGCTTCAAGACATAACGCTGCTTCTAGCGCCTCACAGCCCGCAAAGCGGGACTGTCCTTCAACCTCTGCATCCAGACAGAATCCAGAAGCTTGTACGCCCTGGTGCTGGATAATGTGCTCAATGATCCCTTGAAGAGCATCCTTTAGATGTTCTGCCGAAACTCCAAGACGCAAAAGTGCTGAAACAGCAAGAACAGTATGAGGAATCGTGTCCCAGGATCCATGTTCTTGTCTGCAGGCTAAAATGTCCTGAATCAATTTTTCGGCTGATCCTTGATGACTGCGCGACAAAAAATACCAAATCTGAAACGGCGAAGGGTAATAAGGGGATGTATAGACGCCCTTTAAAATCTGCTCGGAAAGATATTCTTGAAGCGGTTGAAGTTGTACTTCAAAAACGTGAAGAAAATGTCGAACATTTGCATTTACGGCAATATCAGTATCTTTCCAGATCGCCGCTCCATCTGGCGGAACTATCCATGTTCGATAGGGGCCGCCGGGTTGCTGCTCAAGTAAGGTTAGGCAAAGCGTCAGCTTGGCCAATAGAGAGCCATCCACTCCCAATGGATCAAATGTCCCCAGCGCCGCCCAAACACATGTGCTCGAATCTAAATCATCTGGATACGGAGATGATGAGTTTATTTCAGATCGCGCGAGATAATTGATCGAGCCTTGCTGCAGATGGATCTGTGCCCTCAGAGCCTCCGCGAGCTCTTGTTTTAAGGACGCGAGTTCAGGGATATCACCAGCATTGCACAGCGCGGACAGAATGAGTCCAGAGAAGTAGCCCGAAAAAGACGTTCGTTCGCATGCCTTCATGTCTTCCTGGACGCAAATCTGAATAGGAAAAAGCCCAGAAGGATGCGGCGGTTGGCGAACAAGCTGTTGAGTCAATATCTGAAGCGCATGCTCAATCGTGGGCTGCATAAGCGAAGTTTATTCTGGTTCAAAAACAAGCGGGATGATAAATGAAAATGTCGATCCGACGCCAAGCTGGCTTTCGACGGATATGCTTCCACCAAAATGCTGCTCAATAATTTCTTTAATAATCGGCAGACCGATTCCTAGGCTTTGGCTGCTCGATTTTGTGCTAAAAAATGGTTCAAAAATTTTCTCCATTGTCTGTTTAGACATGCCACAGCCTTGATCGTGAATTGAGCAGTGGATAGCATTGTCCTGAATCGTTAACCGAAGATCGACATGTCTTCGTTCTTTAGAATATGCCTGTCCAAGGTATGAGTCTAGCGCATTTGCCAATAAATTAAGGATAATCTTATTAAATTTAAATGGATCCTTCTTAATGCGTGCATCCTGGGACATCACCGTCTTGATCTGAATATTCTCCATGTGAGCTCGATACTGCAAGACGTGGACAGCTTCTTGTATTTCGTCAATGACGGAAAATTCCGTCGAGGTCTCTTCATGTCGAATTTGTTTGCGGACAGACGATAAAAAATCCTCAATTCTTTTTGTGGTTCGAAATGCCCGTTCAATATGGGCCCGTGCATCACCAAGCTCATTCGAATGAAGTTGAAGACGCTCAAGATTGAGCGAAAGCGCGGTTAATGGACTGGATAAGTCATGAAAAAAACCCGAAGCCAATCGGCCAAACTCGACAAAACGGTATAGGTTGGCGACCTGTTCCAATTGCAAGCGCTTCAACTCTTGTGTGCGTTCTTGGACTTTAATCTCAAGCGAGTCACGCTCCTTTTTTAGGGCAGCTTCAGATTCCTGCGCTCGATGAAGGGACTTATCAATTTCTCGATTCGAAAGCCAGGCGAGTAAGGCCATGATAAAGAGCGTTATGGCCACCGTGATCGCATCGGCAATGGTTGTCATTCTCTGTTTCCAGAGCAGACTTGGCCTGATCGTCTGCTCAACCTGCAAATAGGTGATGCTTAAAAGGGTAGCGGTAATAAGCCCTGTCATCCAAAGCGATGATTGAGTGCCTAATAAAACCCCGGTTAACACAATAAGGAGACTGTAAATGAGGAGTCCCTGCGGGACATCGGCACCCCAAACGTATAAAACGTATGTAGCAGGAATAAAATACAGCCCAATCAAAAAAACAGATGCAAGTCGAAAATACCCATGTCTCGAAAGTGTCAGGAGACACAAAGGGACCATGAATAAAAAAGCCATCCAAATGGGCGAGATGGAGCTGTAGGGGCTGAAAAGGGAGTTGTACGTAACGACCAAAAAGGCGACAAACGTAAATATCAACGATGCCACCAGTAAAACATTGAGGATGAATTCACGCCGTTGATCAACTTCATCTGAAGCATACGGATGAATGAAATGGTCTTCGAAAAACAAAACACCCTGAGCCCAAAGAGAACGAATCTTCCAAGGGCGCAAGGCATTCATAGTGTAAAAAACGCAACCTTATGAAGGTTCTCCGTCAGCCCATGGATTAAAGCCTTCGCTCGCCATCTGACGAACGGTTTGATTCATGGCATCCGCGTTACGGGCTGATTTTTCCGACAAAACTTGCTGCATGATATTTTTCATAGATATATTACGACGGTTATTATGGGTTTAAATTCTTCTCTAACAATCATGAATACAGAGCCCCGTCGACCCCAAGGCGGCTATAGCTTACCTAATAAGGTATCAAAAGAATATAAAGTAAAATTAAAAAATCGGAGCGCCAATGCGATAGCCACGGCCAGGCACTGTTAAAATAAGGCGTGAACGGTTCTTCTGTTCAATTTTACGCCTTAAACTCAAGATATGCGATTCTATCGTATTCGAGAATGAATCGAGACTCGAATCCCAAACATTTTCACTCAACATCGCACGAGTCACGATGGTTCCCTGACGCCGAAGAAGGCATTCTAAGAGCATAAACTCCTTGCGGGTCAGATAGATTTCTCGCTGGCCTCGTCGCACCATATTACTTTGGACATCTAAGCGCAAATCCTCATACGACAAAACATCAGGTTCAAGAGTTGGGTTGTGTCTCAGAACAGCACGAATACGAGCTAAGAGTTCTTGAAAGGAATAGGGCTTCCCAAGATAATCATCAGCCCCAAGATTCAAAAGATCAACTTTTGTGCTGGTATCAGCTTGTACGGACAGCATGATGATATGGGTCGATTTTCCGCTCTTGCGTATTTCCTCGCAGACCTGCCGCCCCGAACCCTTCGGGAGCATATTGTCGAGCAAAATAACATCATATTCATTCGTTCGGCCGAGAAAAGAGCCCTGTTCTGCATCTTCAGCTGTATCGACGGCAAAGCATTCGGCTTCAAGTTGACTGCGCAACGTTTCGCGCAAATCAATATCATCTTCAATTAACAGGATGCGCATAGAGTATAGATTAGGCTTATTTTAAACAGCAAATAGGTTTTTTGTCCACAGATGCTCAGCGCTCGCCAAGCTTTCGTGAAGGTTTATAAAAAATGTAAAAGGGAATTCTGATAGAAAAAAGCTCCCTTTCGAGGGAGCTTTTTTCTATCAGAATTTATTCCGTGACGATCAATTGTCCCTTTTGGCCCATCTGACGATGGCTGCCGACACTGCAGTAGTATTCGAAGGTTCCAGCTTTGTCAGCGATAAATTCAACGCTCTGGGTTTCGCCGCTTTTGATTGGATCTATTTTGACGCCGAATTCGTCCAAAACAAAGTTATGCATCCCACCGGCATTGTCAAAAATAATCTTTACCTTGTCGCCCTTCTTCACTTTAATCATGTTCGGTACATAGTAGAAGCTTCCACCGACCACGTGAAATGTGAGAGTGGTTGGTTCATGATCAGCTTCGCCAGCGGCCAATTCTTTCGTTTGGGTTTCGGTTAATGCAGGAGGCGCAGCTTGCTTCATGGCGCCGCCAGTACTCGTCGGTGCTGCGGATGGCATCTGATGGTCACCGTCGCCTGTAGGAGGTGTCATTGGATTTGAGTCGATTGGTGCTGGAGCCGCTTGTTCTGGTGGTTGAGCGGGTGATGTGGTCGATCCACAGCCGGCGCCGACAAAAAGAAGTGAGCTCGCGAGAATGAGCGGAAGATAAGAACGGGATGAGGACATAAAAGACGGAAAAGAATAAAACAAAAATAAGACTGAACTGTTCATATACGTATACCGATTGAGAAAAGGTTCATCAAGACCTTTTCATCCACAGGGCTGACACGTATCATTCATGAATGCTTTTGTTTTTCGCAATTCTTTTGTTTTTGACCATCGGCTTACCCGCCTTATTATTCGCTCCCTGGGTTCCAACACGCCGCCGAGATTTTGACCGCATCGCTCAACTCATGCAAATCCAGCCGGGTATGGTGATCATGGACCTAGGGTGCGGGACAGGCGGCCCAATCTTCGATCTCGCCCGTCGATTTCCCCAGGCGCAATTCATCGGTGTCGAACTTTCCCTCCCACTTCATCTCATCTGCCTGATTCGATCCTGGACTTCGGGTGTAAAGAATATGCAATTCCGTTTTGGGAATCTGCTAACTACCGACATTTCAAAAGCGGATCGCATCTATCTCTTCGGAGTCCCAAAAACATTATCGACTCGTCTCAAGGAAAAATTTAGACGTGAAGCCAAAGAGCAGACTCGCATCATTAGCTATTGTTTCGAATTTGAAAACTGGAAGCCAGAGATTTCTCTTCCAAGCGAAGGGATGCTGTGACCTTTATTTCGATATGAGAAGCCATAGGGGAGAGGCAGCGTAAACAAAAAGCGGACCTCTGATGGCCCGCTTTTTTCTAAACGCTTCTTCTAGAAGGTCGATGTTGTCCCTGCGCCTTGCATCATGCGATTTGTAAATAATTGCATGAGATCAAGCGAATTCGCTGGAGCAATCACCGGAGTTGCTGCGGCCTGCATGAAGGAGAAGCCGCCACTTACCTTGAAGGTTGCGCGACCCGTTGTCGTACATACCGAGCGATTCAAACGAATATTCCAGGTACAGTCTTGCTGTGGTTGAACATAGTTTCCACCAAATTCAAAGCGTTCTAACTTTGAATCCGTCGCATTGACATTCATGACCATCTGAGTCTGACGCAGGACTTTACGCATTTCTGTAAAACGCTGATTGATTTCTTTGGTGGCCGCCAAGCGTTCTGTGCGTGGAAGCGAGCTCAAGCTCTTGATTTGTTCGTTTTGAACCAAAGTGATCAAGGCAGGATTCACCACGACGCGTAAACGAAGGATTTGCTTATCGTTCACGACCGAGCGTTTCTCGACACGCGTGACCAAGAAAACCGACATGTTCGAAAGGCGCTTCAATAAAGCTGGATTCAAAGAGATTGGTGAACCAAGATTTGTTGCCAAGAGATCTTGTGGCATCGCGCTCGATCCCATGGAGCCATTCATCATGCTGTTGAGCATTTCTGGCGGAATGGCAAGTTTCAGCCATTGGGTGAGATATTGCTGGGTCTCCGCAGGAATTTCATTCATCCATTCCATTGGCACATCTTTCGCGCGGAAATAAAAAGCATTGTCAACAAGTTTCCATTCAATACCAACCGGCTGTGTCACCGACATATTCTCGCCATTTTCATTGTCGACGAGATCGGCTTTTTCTAAAATAAATTGACCTTCACCATTTGGAATCGCTCCTGCCTGTGTTGTTCCCAAGGTTCGGCTAAAGACACGAAGCGTGGCGGATCCATGGCCCAAATCAACATTGCCTTTAAACTGAGTTGCCTTTCCTTCAACCTGAATGCGTCCGTCTATGGAGGTCGGAGCGCTCATCGAGCTGAGATTACCTTTCAAGCTTTGATTAAGGATTTGTTGTGGAGTAGGCGTCGCGGCAGAAACAGCCAGAGGCAAGAAAAGTGCCGCTGTGCTAAGACCGGTCGCGAATCGCATGAAACGAGTCGTTTGGTGTGTCATAAAGGGATAGTTTAAGGTTATCTATTGAGTGTGTCAGACTTATCGACAAAAACCAAGAGGACTGTTAATCTGTTCTATATCTGTTCCATATCCAAACAACATGCAAGACAAAATTACCATCAAGGGCGCGCGCGAGCATAATTTGAAGAATATTTCTTTGGAGTTACCGCGCAACAAAATGATTGTTTTTACCGGTGTTTCCGGTTCAGGCAAGTCATCCCTGGCTTTTGATACCATTTTTGCCGAAGGTCAACGCCGCTATGTTGAATCTTTGTCAGCCTATGCTCGTCAGTTTTTAGGTCAGATGGATAAACCGGATGTCGATGAGATCGAAGGTTTGTCTCCCGCCATCTCAATTGACCAAAAGGCCCATAGCGCGAATCCACGCTCCACGGTCGCCACGATCACCGAAATCTACGACTATCTTCGCGTGTTGTTTGCGCGTATCGGTCTTCCGCATTGTCCAATCGATGGGGCCCCAATCCGCAAGATGACCGTCGACGAAATGGTAGATGTTGTGTTGAAGCGCACGGCTGAACTCCATGCAAAGCCTGCTGAAACAAAAAAGAAGACAAAAAAGACCGCGAGCGAAATCGTCATTCTCGCGCCAATCATCCGCGGCCGAAAAGGGGAGTATCTCCAACTTCTGCAGGACATGTATGAAGCCGGTTTTCTCGAAGTCCGTTTAGACGGTCAATGGAAATCCCTGCGTGATCGCGTCAATCTTTCGCGCTATCAGCAGCATACGATTGAAGTCGTCGTCGACCGTGTTCCGCTCGCTTGGCCCGTCGAAGGCAATAATCAATTACGTTCTCGTTTGGCTGAAGCAATGGCTTCCGCCGTCGATCGTGCGAACGGAAATGTCATCGCCATTCTCGATGATGCATCCGAACATTTGATGTCGACTCGTTTTGCTTGTCCCGAACACGATTTTGCATTTCCAGAAATAGAACCCCGTCTCTTTTCTTTCAATTCCCCCTACGGCGCTTGTTCAACCTGTAATGGCTTGGGAACAAAATTCCTCTTTTCCGAAGAACCGTGTGACGCCTGTAAAGGAGCTCGTCTTCGGACCGAAGCGCTGTTCGTCCATGTCGGCGGAATAAATATTGTCACGGCTACGTCAATGACGATCGACGTCGCGCTCGAACATTTTGTCATGCTCGATTTAAATGAAACTGAAAAGAAAATCGCCGCGCCGCTAATGAAAGAAATCACATCCCGTCTCCAATTCCTGATGGACGTCGGTTTGCATTATCTCACTTTGAATCGCATGGCCGGTTCCTTATCCGGCGGTGAGGCTCAGCGTATTCGTCTCGCTTCCCAAATCGGTTCCCATCTTGTCGGAGCTTTGTATGTATTGGATGAGCCGACGATTGGTCTCCATCAACGTGACAATGCAAAATTGATCCAAACGCTCGAGAAATTACGCGATGCAGGCAATACCATCATCGTCGTCGAACATGACGAAGACACGATCGCCGCCGCCGATTATCTCGTCGACATTGGTCCCGGTGCCGGAAAATACGGCGGAGAAGTTGTCGCCGCTGGTGCCATGCCAGAGATTTTGAAAAACAAAAAAAGCGATACCTGTGCCTATCTGCGTGGCGACAAATCAATTCCAATGTCCAAGCCTCGCGGTCCAACGAAGCAAAATTTGATTATTCGCAAAGCCGCTGAAAACAATCTCAAAAATGTCACCGTCAAAATTCCATTGAAGCGTTTCGTCTGCGTGACCGGCGTTTCAGGTTCCGGAAAATCGACCTTGATGATCGATGTCTTGTATCGCGCCTTGTCCCAAAAGCTTCACGGCTCTACGGCGAAGCCAGGCAAACACGAAGCAATCGAAGGCATCGACTGGATGGATAAAATCGTCGATGTCGACCAAGGTGCCATCGGTCGCACACCACGTTCCAATCCCGCAACCTATACCGGCATCTGGGATCATGTCCGAGAAATTTTCTCATTGACGCCAGAAGCCCGCGTTCGCGGTTATAAACAAGGACGATTCTCTTTCAATGTCCCCGGTGGACGTTGCGACAACTGCGAAGGCCACGGCCAGATCGCCATCGAAATGCATTTCCTTCCAACCGTCTATGTCCCTTGCGATGTCTGCAAAGGCAAGCGCTTCGACCGCGAAACCCTCGACGTCACCTATAAAGACAAAAACATTTCCGAAGTCCTCCACATGAATGTCGAAGACGCAAATGAATTCTTTCGAGACATTCCACCAATTCACGACAAGACCCAGATTCTCAAAGAAGTCGGTTTAGGCTATATCGAACTCGGCCAATCCGCTACGACCTTGTCCGGCGGTGAGGCTCAACGCATCAAGCTCGCAACCGAACTTGCAAGACGCGATACCGGAAATACCTTCTATCTTTTGGACGAACCAACGACTGGTCTGCATTTTGAAGATATCAATAAGCTTTTGAACGTTCTTCAGAAGCTGGTTTCGCGTGGAAATACCGTTGTCGTCATTGAACATAATTTAGACGTGATCAAGAATGCAGACTGGATTATCGACATGGGTCCTGAAGGTGGAGATGGGGGAGGGCGTGTCGTCGCAGAGGGGACACCGGAACAGATTGCGAATAATGCGAAGAGCGTGACTGGGAAGTATTTGAAGCGGTATTTTAAGGGGTAGCCACCCTGTGTCTTCTTGAGCGAAGCAGCAGCGCAGTCGAAGGACCTCATCGGCCGGTCCCGCCCCTCCCTCGTTCCCTCCCGTTGGGAGGGATGAAAGCCATTCGAGCATCTGCATGATTCTGATTCGGAGCAACGACATGCATTGCAATTCCGGTAGGGGCAATTCATGAATTGCCCCTACCGGAATTGCCGTGCCCCCAAATCACCACCCTATATGTACATAATAGAGACAGAAAAAAGCACTAGAATAGAAGATTCGCTCTGTTGAGCCAAATAAAAAACGCTCTATTGAGCAAAAAAATGTAAAGACATTGCTTAACAAAAGCTTCTTTTTGTGCTATATTGCTTGGTTGAGATCAAAAGCCCTTCGTAAGGCAAAAAAACTAATATCGATGAAAATCGGTAAGAAAGCGACAAGCTCGTGAAAATTTCCAAGATTGTTCTGGCAGTTGTTTTTGCTCTCTCCTTTGTCATCACGGTCTGCTCTGTGAGCTGGCTGAAGGCTTCGATGGAGCCAACGTGGGTCAACACCTGCAACATATTTACATGCAGATTGAAGGATATCTGCGAATTCAACGAAAAAACCGGAGAGGCTAGGTGCATCCCAACTGAAACGGGAACAAGCCAAGTTGCCATCCAAGCAATTCCTGCACAAGAACTCGCTCCTGGTGAGTCAACGGTGGTGTGTCTCAAGGGTGTCAGCGGTGAGATCTGCGAGCACGTAGTGAACGACCACGAATGGTGGGTCTTGGTGCCGGGCAGTCGAGCTTCCGAGAATTATTTGTCCGAAACGGAGCTACAGTCACGCCTTGTGAAACAATCTCTGACTTGCGAGGCTAAACCCGTGAAGAGGTTTCTCTCTCATCTTCAGTACAAACACACCTTCTGAAATCAAAATACCTTACCTTCCGAGCGAGAGAAGTTACTCAGCTTCTCTCGACCTCATTTCGACTCATGACTAGATCGTGATTCTAAACGAGGGGAAATATAGTCCCTCATCTACGCTGTTTACAAGTTCGTCACGAAAGGTTTTGTTCCCATGAACGCGCTCAAGATCGCTCTGGTTGTTTCGTTCGTCATTGTCTCGGGTTGCTTCTCGAATGAGGGCACGTCCCTCGACAGTACGAACGCACTGCCGACCATCGAGGTCGGGAGCGCGGGCGCGGCGGGTTCGTCCTCGTCGGCAATGCCGCCGTCGACCACCACGCCGCCCAGCGTGACGCCGCCGAACATCGGTGGTTCACAGGGCGCTCCGCCGGTCATCCAGTTCCCGAACTTCGGAGCAGGCATGGCCGGTGCCGCAGGATCGGGACAAGCCGGTTCGGTCGGTGTCAGCGGTTCGTCCGCTGGTTCGTCCGGAGCTGCAGGTTCGGCGGGAGGCGCTGGTTTCGCAGGCTCCACGGGAGCCGGTGGGCAGATGAACTTCCTTCCGACGGTCATCCTGTCTCTCGATGGGAAGACTGCGGCTGGCATGAATCTGTGCGCCGGAAGCGAGGGTGTGAAGAGCTTCACATTCGATATCTTCGGAGTCGACTTCGTGGGCGAAAGTCCAAACCAGCTGAACCTGCCCATCACGAAGGTGGTGGTCCATCAGGTCGCGAACGGATCACTGGCCGATATCACGAACGCGAAGCTCGTGACGGTCGAAGGCGAGATGTACGGCAAGATCGACGTCGCCGCAAACATGATCGTGTTCGAATCGACAGAGATCGTGGCCACGGGATATCAGGCTTGGCCGCTCGAGCTCATCATCGACTACGTATCAAATGCTACCGACTCGAGCGAGTTCGCGTTCAGCATCGACAGCCCCGCGGACGTCGTGTTCGCGAAGCCTGTGGAGTTCAAGGGATCGTTTCCGATCAGGGGCAATACCTTCACCGTGATCTCCAACCCGGAGTTTTGCGGTCAGGTGACCAATGCCACCTTCTGCGATTCGTGGATCGTCGGTACGACGGACTACGGGTATCGCGGATGCTGTGGGGCCTTCAAGTCCGTTGAGCTTCCGAAAGTCGGAATGCTCATCAAGGGCTCGAGTCCCTCGGTCTACTACATCGGCAATGATGGCCTGCGCCATCTGCTGCCGACGAACGCTGAGATCGCTTCCTGGTTCGGTAAGCCGCAGCAGCTCGCGAGCGGACCCTTCGTCGATCCGTTCGACGGTACGGTCTGCAACATCGTCCGGCAAATGGACGATGGGTCGCTGGCTCAGATCGTGCTCTCCGGAAATGTCACCTTGCGCCCCGGCGCTCTGGTGACGGGGATCGCGACAGATCCCAAGCGCTATGCGATCAGCAAGGGCCGCGTCCTGCGCTGGCTCGAAAACGACAAGGTCACGGACGAGGTCTACGGTACCTCGTTCGAGTCACGTACGGCTCTGCGACCTGACGCAGAGTTCGTGAATTACTTGGTTGGCTCCTCGATCATGGACGCTTCGACTTACGACGCGACCAAGGAGTTCTACAGCGCTGACATCGAGGATTCATTCTCGAACTGATCAGGCGCCGCACGCACCTTTCTTAAACTTTGAGCGAGGAGAAGTTACTTAGCTTCTCCTCACCTCATTTCGACTCATGACTAGATCGTGATTCTAAATGAGGGACGAACGGTTCCTCGGCAACGCAACCTTCACAAGGGATAAATTAAATGAGAAATTTCAAGTTCGGAATGCTGGTTTCGTTTCTCGCGCTCGTTGGCTGTAATTCCCCCGAAGATGAGTCGATCGATACCGTCGGTGCCATGCCTGAAAACAAGGCTGGTGCTGCGGGATCGTCCGGTTCTTCATCGGTTGCGGGTTCGGCTGGAGCGCAGTCGCAGGCAGGATCCGCTGGGACATCTGCTCAGGCAGGTACGGCTGGTTCGTCTGGATCTGCGGCAGGTTCGTCCGGGTCATCTGGTGTCGGTGGTTCGGTTGGTTCTAGCGGTCACGCTGGAGTCGCTGGATCAGCTGGCATCGCTGGCTCGTCCGCTCAAGCAGGTTCGGGAACGGCTGGTTCGTCTGGCTCGTCGGTCATCGTCGGTGGCAGCTCCGGTTCATCCGGCGCAGCTGGCCTCGGTGGCTCGGCGGGCATGGGCGGATCTGATACGGCCGGTTCGTCTGGCGCATCTGGTTCGTCCGGCAGCGCAGGTTCCAGTGGTTCGGGCATGGCTGGTGTCAGTGGAGCAGGAGCTGGCGGCGACGCCGGTTCCGCCGGTTCCGCTGGCGAAGCTGGGATGGCAGGCGCTGCAGGATCGGACGCTGGTGGAGCTGCGGGCTTCGCTGGGAGTGCCGGTGCTGCGGGCGAAGCGGGTGCAGCTGGGAGCGGTGGCGCACCGATGTGCGTCGTCGACTCCGACTGTCCCTATGAGCCAAGCACCTGCCAGAGCTTCGTCTGTCAATCTGGTTCCTGCATGGCAGGCCCGGATCTGTGCATCCTTGCCGGCGTTCTCTAAGTCGCTCTCGGTTCAGACGTGGTCCCCTCGGCCTACGTAAAAAAGATGCAGAACCAGGGTGCGGTCGCGATCACGTTCACGAATGGCGAGTCTGAAGGCAAGACCTTGCAGACACTGTCGCTCTATGGGCAGGCGAGTGTGCCAGGCTGCGCTTTCGGAAGCAGCTGCGCCTTTACGTCGCTCAACACGCGCGTGACAGCGCTCGCGCTGTTCGACGAGCAAGGGAATCAGGTTGGGCTGTCGAAAGCCATTGATGACCAAGGCAATGCGGTCATCACCAATCTGAATCTCCACATCCCGCCGTCGATGAGCGTGACGCTCATCGCTCGGATGTCGCTCAGCTCAAAAGCAAGCGACAGCGTTCCGTTCGATCAAGTCAGCATCGGAGTAAATTCAACGGGGACTGTCGCCGTCAACGACAGCGGTTTGCCGGCCTACACGGAAACGCAGCCCAGCCTCATCACACAGACTTCGTCCAAGCCAACCGTGGCTCATACGATTCTGTCGAAGGGGACGCTGACCATCCAAGCCGGCAAGCACCCGGCGACCGCTCTGGTCGTCGCGGGCAAGAATGCCTGGCAGATATTCGCCGAATACAAGGCGACTGCGCAGTACGAAGACGGCCTGATCGATCGGCTGGCAGAGCTCATGAGCTCGCCTTGGCCTTTCGATGCGGCCGACTTCAAAGAAGTCGCGGTTGCGGTCGGCGGCAAAATCGTCGGCCAAGCTGCGATGTCGAAAACGGGGATGGTGGATGTGGACCTCTCGCAGTTCCCGATCACCGTACCCAAGGATGGCTCCGTGAGCTTCCAGCTGTGGGCTAAAATCCCGCAGGTAGTAGCCTGGAGCACCGCACCCGCTCCAACGGGCAATCCGCGTTCAGGCCATGCGCCTGGGCTCGGCCTCGCCGCTGACCTCATGGTCGACGAGTGGGATGCGAAGTATGCCGGCATGTTGAATGTCCGCAGCGTCGGCGCCTCGAGCGGCGAGTATCTGTTTGCGGCCAAAGGTGCGGCGGCCGGGAACCCGATGGTTCTCCGCAAGTCGATCCCGATCGTCACCAAGCAGTCGCTCGCGTCGAATAAGATCGCGAACCTCGAACAGGACACGTATCGGCTGCAAGTCGCGGCCGATGGCGCAGGGCCGATCGCGCTGAAGCAGCTCCCATTTCGCGGCACCAAGTCGCCCGAGGTAAATCTCTCAAGCTTCCGTCTGCGTCGTGGAAACCTCGACCTCGATCCGAAGACCTATGGCATCACCCTGTTCGAGCCGAATGCGTCCGGCCAGGATGTCGTAGTCAAAGACGGCTTCATGGAAGGCACAGGTCAGGGAACTGAAAAGTTCAGCCTGGTGGTGACCTTTATGCAGGAAGAGACGATACTCGGGAACGGAAATCTCTATACGCTCCACGAGACGATCAGCGGTGCGAATCAAGGTTCCTTCCTTCTGACCGGAATCGACAGCGATGCAAAGACGCCGCTGCGTACCGGTTATCTCGAGTTCGCCTTCGGCTACACCCCGAAGCACCCGGTCTTCACGGTCTCGCCGAACAAGACGGGCGGTGATGGCCTCGGTTTGTTCATCTGCTCCGATCTGTCCGAGGTCTTGCACAATACGCAGATCGGCATGCTCGGTGGGACGCCCGACTGGTTCCACGGTTTCTTGGTTCAGGACCTGACACAGAATCAGCTTCTGTCGCAGTGACGCTCTTTCTTCTCTTCCTTAGCTCTGATTTCCACGTGGATCTCGGGGCTGTTTTTTTATAAAAAGATTTTGAAACAAAAAAGTCCGTTCATTTTTTGAACGGACTAGGGATGGGGGCGAGCTTATCCAGCTTCGATGTGAATACTTCTCGCGTCGGAGCGAAGAGGAGCTCGAGAAAATCTGGACGATGAGGTTCTTTGCCTCGACTCGTGATTTCATTGCAGCGGAAGCGCAGCTCGGTGCGATCAAGCGTCTCCCATCGCCGAAGCAGAAGCTCCGGATGATCGATGAGATTTGTCGTCGTCAAATAGGTCCTCGTATGATTGAGGCGTATTTGAAGGATCGGCATGTCCTCTGAGTGAGGAAGTCGCAGAATTGCATAGAGATCCGGCTCCATGGCCAATCGCGCATAGAACTTCAGCGTCCGGGCTTTTTTATGCTGCTCTTCGGAGATCGGAATCCAGTCGAGCAAAATATCGAAAGCCTGTGGTTCAGGTCGATGACGATCCCAGAGTTCGGGGTGAGCTGTCTGAAATTTTTCCCAGACCACATCATCCCAATCCTTGATCATGTGTCGAAGGATCCGCTCAAGGAGTTTACGCAGATCGCGACTCGAACCGAGATCGCTCGGTTCAGGATCCTGACGCTCCACCGGTTTTTGAATTGGTGGAGGTGCTTGCATTGTCATCTCAGGCGGCTTAGACGAGGTTCCTTGAGAATCTCGCTTCGGCCTTCCAGCTGCCTCTCGAACTTTCGGAAAAGCGAGGCTGCGGAGATGGCTTTCGGGTTTTCGTTTCTCGCGAATCATCACCTTATGCCAAGCCCGAATTTCGTCCGGAGACCGAAATAGAATCGGCGGCACGAGGGAGATATTTCGGAGAATGAGTTCTTCTGAAAATCCAAGCTCACGAAATGTCTGTATGGCGGGGCCGATACAGGCCGGATCTTTCTGCGCATACACATGATGATTCAAAACGAGCCAGCGTGCTTTCGAGGTTTCGATACCCTGTTCGCGCAGAGTTCGCTCCGCTTCAGGCAGCCTTTGAGGACATTTGATCCAGTACGGATTTTTCGTTTTCCGCACCAAGGATCGAATATCTGCCGGCGTCCAATCAGCCTGGCGGAACATCGCATAGGTGCTCACATCCGCCTGACCGAACGCCAAGTAGAAGCGTGCCGAGATCGCCGTAGCGTCAAGCACAGTTCCGCCATCGGCCAGGATTTTTGCATGCAATGCATAGGTCGGCCCGCGTATCGCCGTCTTCTGTGCATGGTACAAAGAAAGGCCTTGCTCGATATCAGGCAGCTCATGGCAAAGAAGATGCCAAAAGGCATCCACATCATTGATCCAAGGGATCTCCCGCTTCTTTTGCAGATGTTCAGCTGGCATCAGATACGCATGCGGACGCTCTTGGACAAAGCGATGACGATGCAAGGGATCTGGAAGCAGCCGGACAAATTCTTGATGACGATTGCTAAACTCATCAGCCTCGACAAGAAGCGCGCTAAACGTTTGAACAAGAATCCGTCGAGCTTCATCCAGGCTGTGTCCATCTTCGCAGAGAATCGCCAGCCGAGCCTGGAGATGTTCAAGCGGATAGCTTAGCGTCTTGGGTTTAAGGGTAATCAAGGATTTCGCAAAATCCCTTCCAAGCCCTTCCCGCAAAAGCCCGATTCGGATCAAAGACTCCTGCATGGTGAACGTGTCAAAAACACCTGATCGATACACAAGGATCGCACCGCCTTCCGTTACCCAGAGCTGTTCACGAAGGGCGTGCAAAATCCGATGATACTTCTGCCTATCCTGCTCGTTCTGAGTCATGAAGTCCTCCGTTTGATTGAAAGGAACCGCGGCAAGTTCAGCATGGATTTAAAGAGGGGTCAATCGCAATTAGACGACCTCCGCATGAGGCTGTAGTCTGTCTCTATGATCCCGGACATCGTCAAAATCAAGAATGGGGAATTACCGGATACGCCAGGCGTCTATCTCATGAAAGACGCTGATGGTTCCGTCATTTATGTCGGTAAAGCAACGTCGCTCAAACGCCGCGTGTCTTCCTATTTCCAGCGCCCACACGATGCACGTATTCAGCAAATGGTTTCCGAAATTCGAACCATCGATTATATCCAAAAGCCAACCGCCGTCGAAGCTTTGATTCTAGAAGCGAACTTGATCAAATTCTACTGGCCGCCATTCAACATTCTTCAAAAAGACAATAAGAGTTTTCTCTATCTAGTTTTAACCAATGAAGATTTTCCAAAGCCGCTCCTCATCCGCGGAACGGATCTGTCGGACGATTCCTCCAAAGTCTACAAAGCCGTCTTCGGTCCCTACACCTCCGGCCGATCTCTCCGCGCCGTGCTCGATCTCGTTCGAAAAATCATCCCTTGGTCCACCTGCGAACCCGGCAGACCCCGCGCTTGTTTTTATTTTCATATCAAGCAATGTCCCGGCGTCTGCGTCGGTGCCATTTCAAAGACGGCCTATGCCAAAGTTGTCCGCGATTTCATCCGTTTCTTCGAAGGCAAAGTCGAAGTCCTCTTGAAATCCTACAAGCGTGACATGCAGAAATTAGCGAAAGAAAAAAAGTTCGAACAAGCTGGCGCACTCCGCGATCGCATCTTCGCCCTCGAACATATTAATGATGTCGCCATCATGAAGCGCGAAGATGATGATTTTGAAGGAAAAGAAATTTCCGGTCTCGCCGTCAATATCTTCGGCCGTATCGAAGGCTATGATATTTCCCATGTTTCCGGAACCTCGATGGTCGCCTCGATGGTCGTGTTCGAAAACGGCGCGCCAGCCAAAAGCGAATATCGAAAATTTCGCATTCAACACGGACAGGGGAATAACGATGTCTTAAGCATGCAAGAGACTTTGATGCGTAGATTCCGGAACCCATGGAAAAAACCAGACCTGCTTTTGATTGATGGGGGATTGCCACAAGTGAATGCCGCTCGCGCCATCGTCCATGACACACTCAACTTAAAAATCCCCATCGTCGGTATCGCCAAAGGCCCAGACCGTGATCGCGACGATCTCGTCTTCTTCGAATCAAATCCAGAAATTATCAAACTCTATCATCAGTATTTGCCGATCTTGACGCGTGTGAGAGATGAGGCGCATCGCTTTGCGATTACATATCATCGGAAGGTGAGGGCGCGGACGATGAGAGGGGAATAGCTTGACAAAAAGCATTTTTTTGTGTAGAGCGTACAAGCTGACTGAGTTCAGAAGTCTGCGGATCTTTTGAAAAAGAGGTGAATAATGGAAGCATCTGTCGTCCTAGAACGAGAAGTTTTTCCAACGCCTGTGTGGTATGGCCGACCAAACTACGAAGAGCTCAAGAAGCGGATCGGACTTGACCCGAAGTATGAGGAAGATGTAATGGAGCGATCTTCTGTTTCTCTTCAACGGCTCAGCTTGTCAGATGGGATGCGAGACTTGATTGTCGTCCCCGTCAATCTTGGTTATGTGGATGGAAGACGCTGCTTGCTCACGGGTTTGGAAGCGATAAGGCGGGCGCTTGGTACTTTGCGTCAAAACCATCTTCGGCCAGCGGTCTGTGAAGAGCTGATTAGCTTTGCCTGTGCACATCACGAGCAGCCAAAAGAGCGCCATATTTTTGCGCTTGGTTCCAGGATAGTTATTAGAGAAGCATGCGATTACTGGGATGAAGACCGATACTGGTTCGCTAAGCTCTCCATGAATACGCACTTTGGAACCAGGTTCCTTCGTATCGAGCGAATGAATGAATTTAGCCACGGAGTGCACATGCTCGCCGTAGCTCTCTAGCAGCAACTTTCAAGATCTTGTTGGACACCGTACATACACGGTTTCTGACAAGATCTTTTTTTGTTGATATTTATCCACACCTTAACCCTTGTTTTATAGTTCTTTCTGGCATAGAATGGGCAGAGGTGGGAGAAAGTGGGATATATAACTGCCATGTTCATCGGTGAATTTCATCACACACTGGATGATAAAGGTCGTATATCTATTCCGGCTAAGTTTCGCGCAACCCTCGCCGATGGCGCAGTGGTCACCCGTGGCTTAGATAAAACGCTTTTTCTTTACCCGAAGGCAGAATGGGAAAAGTTGGCTGCAAAGCTGGCTGCCCTTCCGCTGGGACAATCCGATACACGCGCCTTCGCCCGACTCATGCTTGCGGGTGCAATGGAATGCGACTTGGATAAAGTGGGACGATTCATCGTTCCGGAATATCTCCGGACCTATGCCAGTCTCGCGAAAAACGTGGTGGTCACCGGCCTGTATGACCGCCTCGAAATTTGGGATGAAGCGGCTTGGACGGCATATGTCTCCAAGACGGAGGAAACAGGAAATGACATCGCCGAACGCCTCGGCACCGTAATATGAGCGAAAGTGTTCATATTGCAGTCATGGTGGAAGAAACGATCCGCTTGCTTGACCCAAAACCTGGTGACGTCGTGATTGACGCAACTCTGGGTGGTGGAACGCATACGGCGCATCTTCTGGACGCCGTCGGTCCTACGGGACGGGTGATTTCCTTTGATGTCGATCGTCGTGCCCTTGATCGGGCTCGCGAACGGTTCGCTCCTTTGAAAGATCGTTGGTTAGGAATCGAATCAAACTTCCGCCACCTCGCAAACAAGCTCTCGGAGCAGGGGATCGGGAATGTCGATCGTATTCTCGCCGACCTCGGGTATTCATCCGATGAGCTGGCTGATCCCGCAGTCGGTCTGTCCTTCCTCAAAGAAGGGCCGCTCGATATGCGATTTGGTCCGCAGGCAAATGAAGATGGTCTCACGGCTGAGATCATCGTCAATAGCTGGCCTGAAACAGACATTGCTGACACGATTTTCAACTTTGGCGAAGAACGCCAATCGCGAAAAATCGCTGGAGCCATTGTCCGGGCACGTCGACTTGAACGTATTGTCACTACCACGCAATTAGCGGACTTGATCCGTGCCACTCTCGGCAAAGGCTATGAAAAAGGCCGCATCGATCCATCGACGCGTACCTTCCAAGCTTTCCGTATTGCGGTGAATGACGAGCTCCAAAGTTTGAAAGATTTTTTGAAAGACTCTGTGTCCGTCCTAAAATCAGGCGGCCGTGTCGGTATCATCTCTTTTCATTCCCTAGAAGATCGCATCGTGAAAGAAGCCTTTCGCGATACGCCGGACCTGAAGGCTATCACCAAAAAACCTGTGATCGCTTCAGACCAAGAAAACGCCATGAATCCACGCGCTCGGAGCGCAAAACTCCGTGTCGCCGAAAAACTTGGCGACCCTTCCCAAAAAAACAAACCAAAACAAAAATATGACAACTCGCGCTTTCGCAACTAGTATGACTCGCCCACATGAGGCCTTCGGAATTCCACAGCCACTCGGCCGTCGTTTGCCGCAGGGTATTTGGGCCTGGAATGCTGCGATTCTCGTTGGTACGCTGATCTTTAGTGGGGCATATGTCTTCCAGGTAAATACCTCAGCCGCCAAGGGATATAGCTTGCGTGAGGTTGAACGTCAGGTTGATGTTTTGAAGACCGAAGCCATGGCTCTGCAAGATAAGATGACGACCTTAACAACTCTTGCGGCGGTGAGTGAACGTGCGAGTGCTCTTGGTTTTGTTCAGCCAGAAACCATCACCTATGTGAATCCAGCGGCCAAGTCTTATGCCGTTGCGCGTTAAGACCGTTCGTTTGGCGCTCTCATCACAGTCCATATTCGTGGCCTGCCGTGAGCGCGTCTGCTCACATCAAAATTCCCCTCGCGTGCGTGCTGAGGGGATTTTTGTTGTATAATCCCGTGAGTTGATGCTCAGCTTTATTTTTTTCAATCGATCTATGCCAATAAAAACGAAAACGCAAACAAAAAGTACCGTCGTCACAGGCATCCTGATTATGGGCGGTGCTCTGATCGGTATGGCTGCTGGTATCGGCTATGTTACGAGTCAGCAATTCAAGTCCTACGAAACTCGATACGACAAGTATAATAAGGTCGGCAGTATTATGCCGGGGTATAAAACGCCAGCATATAAAAGCAATAGTATTGCATTGACTTGCGCCAAGAATCAATTCCAAGTCACGACCTATACCGGAACTCTAAATGGTCTCGCCAAAAGCAGCTTGATTAAAATCGAAGGCGCACCAGCTGTCTATTGGTATGCAAAGGACGGAAAACGTTATGTCTTTCCAAATCTAGCGACCTATCGTACCTGGTATTCAGATGCAACCGGCCAACCTTGCCCAATGATTCAGGAAATTCCACTTTCAATGATGGTTCAAATCACCATTGGCGGGAATGTCCGCATGAAGCCAGTTTGGACCTTTGTGAAGATTACTACAGATCCGAAAGTATTCGCCGTGTCTAAAGGTGGAGTCTTGCACTGGATTGAAAGTGAAAAGCTCGCCGCATCATTTATCCAGCCAGACTGGAGAAAATTTGTGCGTGATGTCCCAGACGCCTTCTTCGTAAACTACACAATTGGTTCCTCACTGAGCAGCGCGGCTGATTGGACAAAATATATCGTACCAAGCAATGCCGTGAAGACGATTGATCAGGATCTCGGATTGTAAAAAAAGTCAGAATAAAAAATCCTCCGCTTCTGCCGGAGGATTTTTTATTCGAATTCAAATACCCAATTCATCCCTCGCTCCGTCATGTCCTTCGCCTCTTTCTGCAATGCCTCCGCCACGCTTCCATCCGGATCCCAATATTTTGGAAGGATGAAATAGACGCGATCAATCGGCAGAATCGAAAACAGCTCTCGAATTGATTGTGGAGATTTGTCCGAAAGGACCTGGAAAAAAGTCTTCGAAAGAATTCCTTGGCGATCGACTGCAAAGCGAGAAATAGAACGCGGCTGTCCGTCCACGGTAGCCGTGAACCCCTTCAGACTCAGTCCATAAGCTGCAGAAATGGGAGATGAGACAATCGCAAATCGTGAGCTCTGTTCCTGAAGTTCTATCTGTTGAATCGCAATCGCATCACTGTCTGACAAATTCGGGGCCTGTGCATGAGCAACGGTGTCGAAGGGCGTATACATTGAATACCAAGACAGGCTTGCGAAAAGTCCGAGCAGAATAGGACGAGTCCATGAGAACGAAGACAGTAGGAATGTTTCAATCCATCTTGCAATATCGGGCAAAAGAAAAAGTGGAAGAAGACCTGCAAGACGCAAAGAAAATTCAGCCTGCTCACTCGAGGCGATACCAGGGATATGAACAAATGTCGAAAGCAATGCAGCGACGGCGATTCCTACGGTCGCCATTCGACGAATCGGATTTCCATTTTTTATCCAAAGCGCAAAGCCCGCAATCATCCAAGGAAAAACCTGCAGCATCCCATGGAAAACCCAAAGCCAAATCGGTTCTGTCTTCGGATAGGGATTTCCAAATAATACCCGCAGACCTTCTCGAAAAGATTCCCAAGAGATGGATGGAATGAATTCTCCATACCGTTTTCCGCCCAAGAGCAAAGCCAGTGGGAGAAGGGTCGCGATCAGAATTCCCGTCAAGATAGATATCCAAGGCTTCCGCTGAAAAAATGAAGCGAGGGCAAGCAGGCCCGCCGGAATCCCAGCGAGCGGATGACAAGCAAGTGCAAATCCGGCTGCGATCAATCCAAAGACTCGCGCTCTGTGCGTATCCTTTTCCATTGAGAGCAGCACAAGCAAAAGAAAAAAGACGGACAGATGAAAAGGAATCGTAAAGGTAAAAAAGGGGATGGGAATCAAGAAGATCGCCAACCAGCTCATTTTTCCTGGAACAAAATGTCGGACAAAAAAAGGCGAGATGATCGCAAAAGGAAGGATCAGAAATTGATTGATAAGTTCCAAGGGAATTCTCGTCACAAGTCGCAATCCAGCTACCAGCAAATACTGTCCATAATAAAGTGGAGCATGTGGAACCGAAAGACCATTCAGAACCAGATGTTGAACATGCGCCAAATGAATCAAAGGATCAAAACCAAAACCATTCTTAAACAAGATAAAATTCAAACCCCAGGTCACGATCGCATGAAGTCCAATCGCGTAGGGGCGCATGGTCATGTGCCCGGATCGATCTTCCTGTTCCGTCTGTTCCGTACAATGAATCAGACAGACTGTTGCCAAAAAATACAAAACAAAAACCCCGATCGGCAAGACCTGCCAAGGCGACACCAGTGGATCGCCTGTTCGTAAAGCCAAAATTAGCCCAAGAAGACAGGCGTCTAAGGTTATTGTTCCAAGAGCCCAGGGCTTCATGTTTGAAAGTCGCGACGTTCTTGTTGCCATTCCTCAGCAATCGTTCGGACATCTTCTACAGAAACCTCCGGAATCCCATCCTTGCAGGCGCCGCGAGCTCTTAAGGCGGCCGTATGAACCAGGCCTAAAGCACAGCTATGTCTCGCCGGACCTTCAATCGAAACCTTCGCGCTCGCTTCATCAATTAAATCAAAAGCTTTGTCTGGCAATTGTCTCCCTTTAATCTTCAAACTCAAATCGACAGCCGCGATAAGCGTCTCATCGGGGATACAGACGCGATGAAAATCTTCATAGCGATGACGAACCCCGCGCAAAATATCGATCGCGGTATCGCGCGAAGGTTCATGAACCAGAACCGTTTGAAAGCGACGATCAATCGCCGCATCCGGTTTGATATATTTCTCATACTCACGCCAAGTTGTCGCTCCGATAACCTGCAAATCTCCGCGAGACAAAGCAGGCTTCAAAATATCAGCAATGTCTACCGCGCCTTCGCTGCCACGAGTCTGTTCGATTGTATGGATTTCATCAATAAACAAAATGGTCTGACGGGAATTCGATTCCAAATTCCTCAATAAGTCCCGCAAGCGACTTTCCAGCTCTCCGCGAAACTTCGTCCCAGCTAAAAGCCCATTCACATCCAATGATAAGACTCTTTTGTTTAAAAAAGCCTCCGGAACATCCCCACGTGCGATACGTTGAGCGAGTCCCTCAACCGCTGCCGTCTTTCCAACGCCAGGTTGTCCAAGCAATAGGGGATTATTCTTCGATTTTCGCGCAATGATATGAAGCAGTCTTTCAACAACATCATCCATTCCAATAACCGGCTCTAGATGGCCATTCTTGGCCAGAGCCGTCAGATCCAATGTAAGACCCGTGGCAGCTTCGCCGGTCTTTTTTTCCGACTGTTGTTTCCAAAAGATGAACAAAATAGCACCGATAATAATAGTGGCAAACGCATAAGCGAAGAGCGGTGGCATACGATGAAGCTATTCTATCAGAAAAGGGCGCGTCTTGTGGTATAATCGAAGCGTGACAAGCCACGTCAAAGCGCTTTCAAAAATTATTTTCACCGACCTCGTGGGCAGCGTGGTTTGGTTTCCCGTTTGGTGGTATTCCCGCGGGCTCTTCGGCGTGATCGCTTGGGTTGGGCGCGAATTGAAATATCGTATTCGAGCCTATTCTTTTCGGGTGTGGATCAAGAATTTTTTCGTACCGATGTACGGTCAATACGATTGGATGGGGCGTATTATCAGCGTCTTCATGCGCTTCTTTGTTTTGATCGGCCGAGCAATTGGCTTTGTGCTTGAAGCGATCTTTTACGGGGTATTGATTGCGTTCTGGGCCATTTTTCCGGTAGCAACCTTACTCCTTTTCCTCATGAGCGCAGCTCGAGGGACATTCTTTGAACAAGTCAGCGGACTTTTGTGATATGGACGAGCATATGCATGAATCAGAAGCCATAATCTGCTCCCAATGCGGAGGCGAAGCCCGTTTATCAGCGAGCTGTAAAGCTTGCGGCGGTGCCGGTATTGGTATCCCTTCGCCAGATGGATTTTTAGTTTGGACCGAGCATGTCGATGAGATTACCAAAGCGCTCCGCAAGCTTCGTACGCGTTTGAATGCAGGTTTGCACATGACTTTGATCGTTTCTATAGCCGCCGTGCTTGGAGCTTTCGCCTGGCAAGTCAGCAAGCTCGATGATCCAGCACAAACGCTGACGCTTGAATTTTGGACCGCTGGTCATTGGTATGTGACCTTATTTTGGTTAGCCATGTTTGTCGCTTGCTTTGTCGTCTATCGCATTAAAGAATTTACCTCCGACGTCAAAACCCTTCCAAACTGGAGCAAGACCAAGACTCAGCAAGAAGCAGAAGAAGCAAATCCCAAGCCAGCAAACTTTCGTTTTGATATTGCACCATACTTTTCAGAGCCTGCACGCGAAGTTGTCGAAAATGCATATAGCCTCGCTCGTTCTCTCGGTCGCACAGAAATCACGCCCATAACCTTATTCGCGGCAGCGCTTTCAAGTCCAGCGGGAAGCGTCTTCATGGTTCGTCTCGGGATGCGCTTTGATGATGTGAAGGGTCCATTAGCTCGTCTTCTGCAGCGCGACACGGCCGGAAAACCTCCGATTACCTTTTCGCTCGATGCGAAACGCGTTCTCGGCCTGGCTTATGTTGATGCCCGTCGCGAAAATCGGAAGCAGGTAGGTATTTACGATATCTTTCTTCAATCTTTCCAAGCTTCAGAAACCTTGCGCGATACCTTTGACCAATTGAATTATCCGCCACAGCATGTCGTCCATGTTGCAAGTTGGATTCGTTTGCGCGAAAAAATGCGTGAAGATCAATCGCGCTTCGCTCATCTCGCAACTCTCAAACCAAATACCATCATGAATCGAGCGATGACGGCGCGCCAAACGCCTCTTCTCGATCGTTTTAGCGAGGATATTACGCTCTTGGCTCGCAATGGCTATGTTCCGCAAGTTGTGGGACGAGAAGTTGAAGTAGAGCAAATTATCCAAGGCATCGAAAGCGGCCGTTCATCCGTAGCGCTTGTCGGCCCTTCTGGTGTTGGCAAATCGGCCTTGATCGAACAGATTGCCCGTCGCATGGTTGAAGAAGATGTTCCGAAAGAGCTATTCGATATGCGTTTGGTTTCGGTAAATGTCGCACAATTAATCGCTTCCGGCGATCCAGCTTTGGCATCCGAGCGTTTATTATCCATTCTGCACGAAGTCGGCATATCCGGAAATATCATCCTGGTTGTTTATAATATCGAAGCTCTCGTCGGCGCTGGAAATGGCGGCACCATGGACTTAGCTGAAATTTTCTCATCTGAATTAGATAAGGGTTATTTTCGCGCCATTGTCACTACGACCCCCGATGCATGGACAAAATATATTGAACGCCGCAGTTTTGGCGCTAAAATGCATCGCGTGAATGTCTCAGAGCCAGATATAGAAACCACCTTGCAGGTTTTGATGGCCCGCAGCGCTTTTATCGAATATCAACAAAGCGTGTTTTTTTCATATGCAGCGCTTGAAAATGGAGCTTCTCTGTCCGCTCGTTTTATTCATGACAAAGCTGCACCTGAGAAGGCTTTAGATGTTTTACGTGAAGCTGCCGTCGCCGCTCGCAAATCCCGCGGAGAAAGAACCTTCGTCAGTGCCGAAGATGTCGCCAAGGTTATTCAAAATCGAACAGGAATTCCGGTTGAACAGATCGGCCAGCAAGAAAGCGACAAATTATTAAACATGGAAGCGCATCTCCATGGTCGTGTCATCGGCCAGGAAGATGCGGTGAAAGCCGTCGCTCAAGCTCTCCGCCGTGCACGCGCCCAAATGCGTGAAGGCAAGCGCCCGATTGCAAATTTCCTTTTCCTCGGTCCAACGGGTGTTGGAAAAACGGAGTTAACCAAGGCTCTCGCGGCAGAATATTTTGGAAGCGAAGAATCCATGGTTCGTCTGGACATGTCGGAGTACCAAGAAAAATCCAGCCTTGCCCGTTTGATCGGTTTTCCTGGTGACGAACGGGGAGGTCTTTTGACCGAAGCGGTGCGCAAACATCCTTTTGCCATTATTCTCTTGGATGAATTAGAAAAAGCTCATCCAGATATTTTGACGCTCTTCCTTCAGGTTCTCGATGATGGTCGTCTGACGGATGGAATCGGTCGCACTGTCGACTTTACCAATACGATGGTCATTGCGACCTCGAATGCTGGAACTCAATATATCCAAGATCGTGTAAAAGAAGGGATGCCGCTCGAACGGATCAAAACGGGTTTGCTTGAAAATGAGCTCAAAGGAATTTTCCGTCCAGAATTCCTCAATCGTTTCGATGGGGTGATCGTCTTCAAGCCTTTGACGCTCGACGATGTGACCCAGATTGCTTGGCTCATGATCAATGCGATTACCAAACGTTTGCAAGAAAAAGGGATTGCATTCTCCGCCGAAGACGAAGCGGTCGAAGAGTTGGCTGAAGCTGGCTTTGATCCACTCTTTGGTGCTCGTCCTTTGCGCCGCGTGATTCAAGAACGCGTCGATAATGCTCTGGCGGATGCCCTGTTGCGTAATGATATTGGACGAAAAGATACCGTAGTGTTGCAATCTGGCGGACAGTTAGACATCCAAAAAGCGTCTCCTGTTTGATTCCATGCCACGCACCGCCTTGCTTCTCGCTATGGCCACGATTGCGACGTTTGCCGCAATCGTGTCTTTTGCGTCTTCCTTCGCAAGTCGCAAGCTCGCGCATCGGGTAAAGGCTTTGGATATTCCAGGTGGACGGCATAAACACTCAAAAGTTACTCCGCTGCTCGGGGGTTTAGGGATTGTCTTCGCCTTATTCCTATCAACCTATATCGCCTGGAATATGGGATGGCTGCAAGATGGCATTCTGCATCCTCAGCAAATGATGGGATTTCTTGGCGGGCTAGGAATTTTACTGATTGGCGGATTGATCGACGATATCCGTCCTCTTCCTCCAAAAGTTCAGATTATATTTCCGGTTTTAGCTTCTTTGCTCGTCATCGCCAGCGGGACGGGGATAATCCAAGTGACAAATCCATTTAAAGCTGGCGGTTTTAATTTGCAATGGTGGACCTTCTCCGGCATCTCTTTTCCAGCCGATCTTCTGACATTCTTCTGGTTGATGCTCGCCACCTATGCGACCAAGCTCCAAGATGGTCTCGATGGTTTGGTGACGGGCTTGGCGGTGATCGGTTCTGTCCTCGTCGGCGCCCTATCTTCTTCCATTGCCTATTATCAACCCGCTGTTGCCATTCTGACATCTATTGTTAGTGGATCCTTTTTTGGTTTTTTGCCCGTAAACGCTCCTCCGGCAAAACAATTTCTCGGAGAGATCGGCAGCACGGTCGCAGGCTTCACTCTTGGCGTCCTCGCCATTCTTTCAAGCGCGAAAGTTGCCATCGCTCTATGCGTCCTCGCTATTCCAATTGCAGACGGGGTCTTGGTCGCATTTGGCCGTATTCGTCGTGGCGTCCCTTGGCATGTTGGCGATCGTTCGCATCTGCACTTCCGTTTGGTTGCCGCCGGCTTATCGCCACGCTATGCCGTGATTCTCCTCTGGGGAATTTCGGCCACGACAGGAATTCTAGCCTTTGGTTTTCAGACCCGGGGGAAGGTTCTTTTGGTCGTCTCTTTGGTATTATTCACGATTTTCGCCTCATCGATTTCAGCCGTTCTCGCCAAGCGTAAAGGCATCCAAGAAATATGAGGCAATTTTGGACTTTGATCGGGGTCTTTGCGCTCAGCGTCTGCATCCTGGCCGCTGGCCTTATCGCGATCAAACGGGTATGGACTTCATCAAATCCGGTCCCGGCATTTCGTCAGATGACCCTAAGATTGGGTCAAAAGACCTTTACTCTGGACATTGCAGATACAGATGAGCTGCGGGCAAAAGGGCTAGGGGATAGGCTCTCGATGCCTCAAGATCAGGGCATGATTTTTCTCTTTCCAAAGCCCGGAATCTATGAATTTTGGATGAAAGACACCCATTTTCCACTCGACATTATTTGGCTCAATGGAAAGACGATTGTGGATATTAAAACTCTCCCATCCCCAGCTCCAGGCGAAACTCCAGCCCGCTATACACCAAAGGTTGAAGCTGATACGGTAATCGAGCTACATGCAGGGCTCGCCCAGGAATTAGGCTTAGAGCCGGGCCAGTCTATTTAACCCAAAAAAGGCCTCAAATCCGCTGAGATTTGACAAAAATGCGAGTTTTTCATATAATCCCGCCACTATGTTTGCCGTAATTAAGACCGGAGGAAAGCAATACCTCGTCCAAGAGGGCGATGTTATTAAGGTTGAGAAGCTTGCAGGCGAAGCCGGCGCAAAGTTGAATTTTGAGACTTTGCTCTTGTCCGGTGAAGATGGCTCTGACTTCAAACTCGGTACACCGAGCTTAGGCACAATCGTTGCCGCTGAAATCGTGAAACACGGTTTGGGTGACAAGGTGACTGTCGTCAAGTACAAAGCCAAGTCACATTATCATCGCCGCGTGGGACATCGTCAGTGTTTTACAGAAATCAAGATCGGAAAGATCGCGTAAGCGGTCAAATCAAAAACCCCGTCTCATTGACGGGGTTTTTGTTATGTTTTCATATTCTCCCCCTTAGCAAGGGGGAGTTAGAGGGGGTCTCGTCCGAATGAGGGACCTGAATCAAAACAGTACGGTTTAACCGGCCGACTCGATCCGTTTTGATTTTGGAGCATTGTTCGAACGAGACCTCCCTCATTCCCTCCTTGCTAAGGAGGGAGGTCAGAGGATCCTACCCCCGATTCAACCTCCTCCGATTCCCCAATGCATCCGCAATCGTCGCTCCATCCGCATACTCAATCTGAGCCCCATTCTGAAGTCCACGTGCCAGGCGCGTCACATTGGCCTTACTCGAGACTAACTGTTTAGTGATATACAGGGCCGTCATGTCCCCAGCGACATCTGGATCGAAAGCCAGGATAACTTCCAGGGTGGGAGAGTCCGGCGCGAGAACGCGACGAACTAAAGAAGCGATATTCAAAACATCAGGCGTTTTGCCTTCAACGGGATCTAAAAGTCCTCCAAGGACATGATAAGTTCCTCGAAAGGCTCCAGATTCCTCAATGACGCGCGCGTCCTGACTGGTTCCGACAACGCACAGAATCGATCGATCCCGTCGAGAATCCGAACAGATCGAACAGACCTGAGCATCGCTCCACATTCCGCAGACCGTACAGCGGCTTATACCCTCCGCTACGCCATCTAAAGATCGAGCAAAGGCATGAATGGCCTCCTTGCTTTGTCCGGCCAGCCAATAGGCATAACGCAAAGCCGCGCGCGGCCCGACTCCAGGGAGCGAGTCAAAGGCCGCCGCGGCATCATGAATAGGTTTGGGTGTGGCCGACATAAGGGTCGGGAACGGTTCAATCTGGAACTTAGCTGCCGCCCATCATGTCCTGCAAATCCTTGGCGAGGTCTGAACCGCCCATGTCTTTCATCTTCAAGCCGATTTGTTTCTGGATCTTCTGCATGGCTTCATTGGCAGCGTCTTTGATATATCCTTCAAGTTTTGTGCGGTCGCTCATCGCATCCTGATCAATAGAAACCGACATGATTTGCTGAAGTCCATTCACGACAACTTTTACTTTACCCCAACCCGCGCTGCCTTCAGCTGATTCTCCCTGTAAAGCTTCCTGAATAACCTTAGCCTTATCGCGGATATCTTTGAATTGCTTGAGTTTGTTGAACATAATGGAAACAAGCTTACTGAATGGGAGAGGGGATGACAAATCTGAGGGAGGGGCGCTCAAACGGTCAGGATCTTATCCCGGCGGCGCCGTTGCCGTAATCGGCGTATGCGGATCGAAGTTCGCTGCTCCTCCATGCCCGCCCGATGGCGGTGGCGGAATTGGCGCGCCTTCATATTGATTCTTTTTCGCCATGTTTTTGAAGCTCGCACGCGTATCATCAAAAAACAAATTAACCTGGCCGATTGGTCCATTACGATGTTTAGCGATGTGGATTTCTGCCGTGTGCTTTTCCTCCGGCGACAAATCCTCCAAACGATAATTTCTGTCCGCCGCTTTACGATAAATAAACATGACGATGTCGGCGTCTTGCTCAATCGAACCCGATTCACGCAAGTGGGCGAGGCGGGGGATGGCCGGCTTTTGCATTTCCACCTGACGAGACAGCTGCGACAAAGCGATGACTGGAATATTCAATTCACGCGCAATCGATTTGAGACCACGCGTAATTTCAGAAATTTCTTGCACACGATTATCCGAGCCAGACTTGTGGGATTCCATCAGCTGCAAGTAGTCGATCACGAGCAAGCCAAGGCCCTTTTCCATCTGCAAACGTCGAGCTTTGGTTCGCACATCCATGATATTCGCCGAAGCCGAGTCATCAATATAAATCGGCGCTTCAGATAAAACACCAAGCGCATGACCGATCCGCGAAAAGTCATCATTCGGTCCAGATTCGGACAGATGTCCCGTACGCAAGCTCCATAGATTTACATTCGCTTCCGCACATATCAAGCGATCGACCAGCTGTTCCTTATTCATTTCCAGCGAGAACAGACCGACGCCAACTTTTCCTTTTACCGCCGCATGACGCGCAATGTCCAAAGCGAAAGACGTTTTTCCACAAGCTGGACGAGCGGCAAGAATCAGCAAGTCACTTTTCTGCAAACCTCCAAGCAAATTATCCAAATCGGTATAGCCGGTCGGAGTCCCGCGCAATTTACCTTTTTCTTTATGCAATTCGTCGATACGTTCAAAAGCTCCATCCAAAATGCTCTGGATGGGTGTGAAACTTGTCTTCAAGAATTTCTGCGAAACATTAAACAACTTTTGCTCAGCTTCATCTAAAAGTTCATGCACATCATCCGCTTCTTGATATCCAAGCTCGGTAATGTCACCAGCGGCGGACAGAAGACGGCGGAGTGTCGCCTTCTTTTGAACGATATGTGCATAGTGAATGACATTACTCGCCGTTGGCACCACATTTGAAAGATGAATCAAATAAGCGCGACCACCAATGCGTTCGAGCTGCTCCTTTTCTGACAGACGATTCGAGAGCGATAAAATATCGACCGGCTCATGGCGACGGAATAGGTCGAGCATGCCTTCAAAAATATACTTATGTTTGTCGGCATAAAAGTCCTCGGCAGAGACCTGGTCACCAATTTTAATCAACGCATCTTTGTCCAATAACAAAGAACCCAGGAGCGATTGTTCTGCTTCTAGATTTTGCGGCGGAATGCGTTCAAGGCTCGACATAGATTGCTAGTACCGTAGTCACCCACCAGGTAAAAGTCAAAACATGTATAATACCCCCGATGTCCATCGACAAACGTACTCTTCAAGCCGGTTTAGCCATGCTAGGCACCATTATTGGGGCTGGCGTATTCGCTATTCCGTCCGTTTTTCATACCTATGGAATTCCTTGGGGAAGCGTCATTTTTTGGTCTATCGCCGTTCTGATCCTGATCACGCATCTTTTATTGGCTGAGGTTGTCCTGATGACTCGTAGCCAATTAGGAAGAAAACGTTTGCCGGGACTTGTAACCGAAATCCTCGGACCGATCTGGGGGAAAATCGCCTTTCTGTCCCATCCGGCTCAGATCTTGGGAGCTTGTCTGGCCTATGTCATTTTAGGAGGGGAGTTCTTAGCGGGTGCCGGACTGGGATATTCGCAAAATCTTTTATTTTGGCAGGTGATTTTTTGGATCGGTGGGGCAGTGACTGTTCTCTACGGGTTGAAAATGGTGGCCAAGGTTGAATCATTTCTCACCTGGCTCCTCATTGCAACCTTGATCATTTGTGCGGCTATTTTTTCTTCGTCTGCAAATCCAGATCTATTCTTTGAGGCAACGATGAGTCGATCCTTCGCTCCGCTTGGCATTCTGATCTTTTCCTTATTCGGTATGACCGTCATCCCAGAATTAGTTCAAATGACAGGCGATCATCGTGATCGCTCTTGGGCCGCGATCATTGCGGGGACATTGGGCGCAGCGATCCTAATGTGGCTATTCGGTGTATTCGCTTATGCGGCGGCTCCAGCGGCTTCGGTTGATCCAGGGCAATATGCTCAGATTTTGCCAGCGGGCTTTCGTTGGTTGATTCCGGTGGTTGGCTTTTTAGCCGTCTTTACGTCGTTCATTACGCTCATGGAAGCTCTGAAACACATGCTGATTTACGATGCGAAGTTAAAGCCACAGGCGGCTTGGTCCATCGCATTGATGTCTCCCTTGGTTTTATTATTGATCATGCATCGGGATTTTCTTGGGACGATTAGCCTGGTCGGGGGAGTCTTTAGTGCGATCAATGGAATTTTCGCTTGCGCTCTGGGCGTCGTAATATTAAAACGCCGCTGGCCGCTCATTCCGGGTGGCATCTTCCTTCTCATCCTGCTTTCGCGTATCCTATCCTTGATCTAACCTTATGTATCGCCTTCGCTTCCTTACCATCTCCATCTTGCATTGGATTGCCTCCATCGTCCTGAGTACCGCGCTTGCGCTCTATGTCCTCACGGGATTTACGGGCTATGTGCTCGCAGCTCCAATGTGGGCGATGAATTTCTTACTCGCTTTTGGTTTTGCGCAATGGGCTTTTCATCAACGCCTACCTGGACCAAGAGACACGATGTGGTTCCTATTGATTTGGTTTATCGTAACCTTCTCACTTCAATCCGCCTTTGAAATTTACCAATTTGGTCAGATTTACTTTTTGATCAATGACAATTTCCTCCACATTCAATATTTCATTGATCTTTTGGCAATCTTATTAGCCTCGTATCTTACTCGTCGCTGGAAAGTGAAATCGGTGTTGAGTGAGGGGATGGTTGACTAGCAAGCTCAGCCACATTTTTCAAAAGCAAAGCAATTGTCATTGGTCCGACGCCGCCTGGAACAGGGGATAGCCAGCCTTCAAGGTCTTGGATATGTTGCGTATCAACATCACCAACTAATTTTCCATCTGCTTCACGATTCGTCCCGACATCGATAATAACAACACTATTTTTAATTAAATCCCGAGTCAAAAAGTGTGGACGTCCAACGGCAATCACGATCACGTCTGCTTCGCGGCAAGCCTCTTTATCTAAATGATCCGCGGACATGCGTGTGACGATAGCTCCAGCCTTACGTAAGATAAATTCAAGCGGTTCAGAAAAAATATCCGAATTCGCAATCAAGGCAACCTTCGCGCGATTGATAGTAATCCCTGTTTTAGCGATCAGACGCAAAATGCCCTCATGCACGGGAGAAATGATTTGAGCCTCATTATTCAAAAGACGCCCGACCGAATCTGGATGAAATCCATCCACGTCCTTGTCCGTTGAAATCGTGCTAATCAATTTGTCCGTATCATGCCCTTCTGGAAGCGGAAGCTGGATCAAGATCCCATGAATCGATGGATCTTCATTCCAAGTCTTTATCAGGCCGATGAGCATGTCATCTGGGGTTGCAGATGGAGCGCGACGAATCTCCGTCAAAATCCCCAATTCAGCCGCAGCCTTTTCTTTCATCGAGACATAGAGATGCGAAGCTGGATCATCGCCCAGCAATAAAACCGCCAGCTTTGGTTGAACCTCAAGCTGGGAAACGCGCTCTGCGACGTCCTTCTTAATGGCCTCTGCATAGGCCTTTCCATCGATGATTTTCATGTGCGCGATCATACGGGAAAACGGGATTTCTGACAATTAACCCCTCCTGCCTCCTCTTGTGCTCAAGGGGAGGTTCTGCCGGACGGATCGATAGGAGACACATGTCAGAACCCCCGCTTAGAATAAGAGGGGGGCGGGGGTGTTATCCCCCCAGCTGTCCATACTCCGGATACAGCGGAAAAGCATCCGCCAATTCCCGGACTTCCTTCGTCGCTTTTTCCAAAACAGCTGCATCTGTCGAGTTCTTCAGGACATCGAGCATGATTTGTCCAAGTTTCTTGGTTGCATCTTCGGTGAAGCCGCGTGTCGTAATCGCTGGCGTTCCGATGCGAATGCCGGATGGATCCATCGGCTTTCTTTCATCAAATGGCAACATGTTTTTGTTGGCGCTAATCTCGATCTTTTCCAAAACTTCTTCGGCCTGTTTTCCACCGATTCCAAATGGTGTGACATCCGCCAAAATCAAATGATTGTCCGTTCCACCCGAAACGATTCGCGCGCCTCCTTCAAGCAAAGTCTGAGAGAGGACCTGAGCATTCCGCAAAACCTGTTCTTGATATCCACGGAAATCTGAAGTCAACGCTTCTTGAAAAGCGACGGCTTTTGCGGCGATCACATGTTCCAAGGGTCCGCCCTGCGATCCAGGAAATACAGCGCTATCAAGTTTTTGCGCCAGAGTCTTTTTTCCATCCGGATCCAAACGATCTTGAATTTTACATAAAGCCATCGCGCCACGCGGCCCACGCAATGTTTTATGGGTTGTTGTGGTGACGATATCTGCAAATGGAATTGGATCTGGATAGAGCTTCGCCGCAACGAGACCAGCGACATGCGCCATATCCACAAAAAGATATGCTCCAACTTCCTGTGCGATCTTTGCAAAAGCCTCGAAATCTAATTTACGAGGATAGGCACTAAAACCAGCAATAATCATGCGAGGTTTTTCTTTCAGGGCAAGATCACGCACGGCATCCATGTCCACGCGTTCATCTTCACGACGTACGCCATAAGGAATAATGCGGAACCATTTGCCAGAAAAATTTGCAGCTGAACCATGAGTCAAATGTCCACCATGAGAGAGGTCCATCGCTAAGACCGTGTCTCCCGGTTTGCAGAGGGCAAGATAGGCGGCGAAATTCGCTTGCGCACCCGCATGGGGTTGCACATTGGCATGTTCTGCACCGAATAATTTTTTAGCACGTTCAATGGCTAAAGTCTCAATCTGGTCGATGACTTGATTACCGCCATAATAGCGTTTTCCAGGATAGCCTTCTGAATACTTATTGGTCAGGGGAGTTCCCAAAGCCTCAAGCACCGCGGGGCTCACGTAGTTTTCGCTGGCGATCAATTCCAAGCCTTGCCTTTGGCGCTTCACTTCAGCGTCAATCAACTTGGCGATTTCTGGGTCGGTATGGAAAATGTGTGACATGGCCAAAAGCGTACGTCGTCCGCCAAAACGTTGCAAACAAAAAAAGCGTCCGGGTTAGCGGACGCCAAGGCGGTGTGGCAGATGCCCAATGAGGGCAAAGCCGGTTTCTGATTGTTTGAGGTCGAGCCAATAGCGCAGCGTGAGCTGGGAAAAGACTCCTTCCTCAACTTTCTGTAGACAGGCATCATAGACAGCCTTTGCGGTTCCTTTGAGCCAGCTTGGATCAAGGAAGGATGGATAGCGAGTCTGGTTAAACCACGCTTTGACGTCGAACTCATCATTCTGAAAACTGTAGATCAAAACCTCTGAAGTACCTTCACTGTGGGCGAGCTCGATCCGCACCGTGAGGTGTCCGATAATTTTCCGATCAAGTTCTTCGGCCATGTGATCCTTATGTCTTGCAAGTAGCTCGGAGCCAAGATCTGCCGTTGGATGCTCCCATCCTCGCATTCGATCAAAAGATGGATGACGATCCGGTGAACAGACGCCGAAGCATGCAAAACAGTGAAAAAAGCAGAATGGTATGTCGGATCCTCTAGAAGAACCTCGGCCCACAACCCTACAGCACACACTGAGTATAGTGGCCGTTGATAGTTGAAGTTGAAGAGTCCCAAGACTCGACGTTGTGCAGGTACAAGACCCACCAAGACATCATTCCAGCGCAAATAGAGCTGGACTTTAACGGCATAGGCCTCCAACAGGCGATGCCGAAGCGCATGCGCCACCAGCAAAACGATGTGTTCGGTCTCTCTATTTGAACCATGCATGTTCACGCAAACCTTCTTTGAAAGAGCCGGAGCAACAGTATCAGTGGGTAAAGGGGTGTCAAGTTATATTGATTCGTTCGTTCCAGAGCTGTAGGCTATGCCCATGAATCTCTTATCCGTGAAATCCGTCCATTTGACGGGTGTTGGCGGGATTAATATCTCCGCCGTTGCCAAGCTCCTGATCGACTCCGGTATCAAAGTCTCCGGCTCCGACCTCAAAGCCAATGATCAAACGTCCATCCTCGCGGAACGTGGCGCGTCTATTCATATTGGCGAAGATCCAGCTTTCATTCCCGCCGATTGTGATTTGCTCGTGTATACATCCGCAGCTCCTGTGACGAATAAAGAGCGTGTAGAAGCAAAACGCCGTAAGATTCCCGAGCTCACCAATTTTGAATTTCTTGGTCAATGGTTCGCCGATAAACGTGTCGTGCTGGTAACGGGTACGCATGGGAAAAGCACAACGACCGCAATGCTCGCGCGTTGTCTCATCGCTGCGAATGCAAATCCGACAGTGATCGTCGGCAGCAAAATTCCTGACTTTGAAGATGGAAATTTTCGTCTCGGTCATGCGGGATTTCTCGTGCTTGAAGGTGACGAATACGCAAAACATTTCCTCGCCTTTGCGCCATACGCCATCATCATCAATAATATTGAGCTCGACCACACCGATGTTTTTCCAAATCTCGAAAGGATGATGGACACCTTTCGGGATTTGCTCACGCAAATCCAAGAAGGTGGAATCATCGTTGCAAATCTCGGTGACTCGAATGTCGCTCAGCTTTTGAAGCAAGAGCAAGACAATCTCACGCAGAAAAACATCCGCGTCGTCCCATTTAATACCGAAGATGGTTGGCATATCAGCGATCGTCAAACGTCCGAATCCGTCGAACTCGCTTCCGATAGATTTAGTGAAGCCGATGTCGTCGATGAAGTTCAATCATTCACCCTGATTAGTCCGATTCAGGAACGCTTCCCACTTCGCCTTCAAATTCCTGGTCTATTCAATGCCGTGAATGCCATGGGCGCAATTGCAATGGCAAAAGAATTGCGAGCCGACATGTCGCTCGCCCTAGAATCATTCGATACCTTTACCGGTATCTGGCGTCGTTTCGAATCACTCGGAGTCCATGACGGCGTGCGCATCTACACGGATTACGGTCACCATCCAACAGCGGTCGCAGGAACTCTCGCCGCGGCTCACGAAGCCTTTCCACAAAGCCATATCGTCCTGTGTTTCCAGCCACATCATCGCAATCGCACCAAGAATTTCTTCTTCGATTTCGAGGCTTCCTTCGATGCTGCAGATATTCTCGTCCTGTGTGAAATTTATGATGTTGCCGGACGCGACGCGAAAGAAGATGAAAAAATTTCATCCAAAGATTTTCTCGATGTTCTTCCTCGCCGCGATGCAGAACGTGGAGTGACGCGCACGGTCGAATATGCCGCAACCCCGACACAAGCTGTCGAAAAAGCGCGCGCCGTATGTCGTCCAGGTGATATCCTGATTGTGATGGGAGCAGGGGACATTGATGGAGCAATTCGAAAAAATCTCACGCCACCGATTGTTCTATAGTCGGCATATCCTCCCCCTTAGCAAGGGGGAGTTAGAGGGGGTCTCGTCCGAAGAATGGGCCAAATCAAAACGGATCAGCTCTGCCGACATGCCGAGGACCTCCCTCATTCCCTCCTTGCTAAGGAGGGAGATCAGAGTCATATCCTCCCCCTTAGCAAGGGGGAGTTAGAGGGGGTCTCGTCCGAAGAATGGGCCAAAAACAAAATCGACCCCTATATGGGCCTCCTATATAACACCTCCAGACAAACCCTTCGCCGCAAAGAGCTGCGTAATAATATGCCCGAAGCTGAGCGCAAGCTCTGGGCACAGCTAAAAGGAAAATCTCTGGATGGATTTAAATTCCGTCGCCAGTACGGTGTTGGTCCATATGTCCTAGATTTCTACTGTCCTGAAGTAAAGCTTGGAATTGAGCTGGATGGAGATTCTCATTACACAAAAGATGCTATGGAGTATGATTCCATTCGACAGGCTCAGATTGAATCGATGGGAATTAAGATAATTAGGTTTACGAATATTGAAATAGACGAAAATCTTACGAGCGTTTTGGAAGGGATTCAGAAATTTCTGACGAGACCTCCCCTTACCCCTCCTTGCTAAGGAGGGGGATATACCGGAACAAATATGACCCCACTCACTATAGACCAAATCTCCGCTTTTACCGCTCAAATTCCAACGGCCAAACAGGATGAGCCCATGTCGACGCACACCTATTTGAAAATCGGTGGCCCGGCACGTCTATATTTTGTCGCAAACAAAATCGATGCGCTCATTGAAGCCGTCAATGCCGCGCTTTCCCTCAATATTCCTTTTGCCGTCATCGGCGGCGGTTCTAACTTGCTCGTCTCTGATGATGGATATGAAGGCGTCATTATCCAAGCGGCTGACACCGGATTTATAATCGACGGTGAAAAAGTCACGATCAATGCCGGAGCCTTTACGGCCATGGTCGCTCGCGCAACGGCGGATGCCGGTCTGACTGGTTTTGAATGGGGCGTTGGCGTTCCCGGGACCATCGGCGGTGCTGTTTTCGGCAATGCTGGTTGCTTCGGCGGTGAAATGAAAGACGCCGTCGAGTCCGTCGATACGCTCCGTCTTTCTGATGGACAAAACGTGACATATTCAAATGCAGAATGCGGCTTTGCCTATCGTGAAAGTAATTTTAAACATCAGCCTCATGTCATCCTCTCAACGACATTGAAATTGAAAGCCGGGGATATCGCTTCTGCAAAGGCCAAGATCGCAGACATCATGTCCAAACGCAAAGACACACAGCCGCAAGGGGCGTTCACGGCTGGTTGCTTGTTCAAGAATTTCGATTTTAAGGATGAGTCCGTCTTGGAAAAATTAAAACGGGAAGATGAAGTCCTACCAGAATTCCTGGCATCAAAACGAATCCCCGCCGGTTGGCTCATCGACAAACTTGGATTAAAAGGAACCACCATAGGAAAAGCTCAAGTCAGTCCAATCCACGGAAATTTCCTTGTGAATCTCGGTGGAGCGAGAGCGCAGGATGTTTTGCAGCTTTCTAGCCTAGTAAAAATGAAAGTCAGAGATGAGTTAGGGATCCTACTCGAAGATGAAGTGCAGTATTTAGGATTTTAAGCTTCGGATCGTCAATCTATCGCTTGACACTTTCTTGTCGTCACATTCCCCGAGCGTTATTGTTAAAGAACTATGACTATCACAATCCGCGGAATGAACATCGAATTGACTGATGCGATCCGCACATATGTGGAAGAAAAGTTTTCAACCTTAGAAAAATACGATCATCAAATCCAATTAATTGAAGTTGATGTGGGTAAAAACACGAATCACCATCAAAAAGGCGATGTTTTCGTCTGTTCAGCGACGATTAAGATCCCAAGTGATGTCTTAAAGATCGAACGCGATGCAGAAGATCTCTATAAGGCGATTGATAAAGTCAAAGACCATTTCCGCGAAACCCTCGCCCAGCGCAAGGAACGCCTGGTTGATGCCCATAAGCGCGGAGCCAGTGAGCCAGAGTTGGGAGCCGAAGAGGTTGTTTAACAAATTTCCTTCTACATAGAGCCAAAAGCCCGCTTTGACCCAAAGTCTGGCGGGTTTTGCCTTTCCGCCCGTGATATGCCAGAATGCGCCTACATATGAGCTTTTTATCGAAACTGTTCGGAGACCCGAATGAAAAAGAAGTCGCCAAGCTCCGGTCTGTCGTTGACCAGATTAATGCTTTGGAATCCAGTATTCAGACCCTGTCTGATGAGGGATTAAAAGCCAAGACCCAAGAATTTAAAAATCGCCTCGCAAATGGGGAGGCTCTGGATAGCCTTTTACCAGAAGCGTTCGCCCTTGTCCGCGAAGCTTCCAGCCGCGTCTTAAAGCAACGTCAATACGACGTTCAGTTGATTGGTGGAATCGCCTTACATCATGGAACCATCGCAGAAATGCGTACGGGTGAAGGGAAGACGCTGACCGCTGCCGCTCCTGGCTATTTGAATGCCCTGACCGGTAAAGGTGTCCACGTTATTACCGTCAATGATTATCTCGCTCGCCGTGACGCAATTTGGATGGGTCAGGTATATCATCTTCTTGGTCTTACTGTCGGTTGTATTCAGCATGAAGGTGGTTTTATCTACGATCCAAGCTTTAAGAATGAACCGGAGCATGATGAAGCGCGCGATGTCGTCGGTGCCTTTCGTGTCGACATGGACTATCTTCGTCCCGTTTCACGCCGCGAAGCCTATGAAGCCGATGTCACCTATGGAACCAACAATGAATTTGGTTTCGATTATTTGCGTGACAATATGGTTCCATCTTTGGACCAAATGGTTCAACGCGAATTGCATTATGCGATTATCGACGAAGTTGACTCGATCTTGATCGATGAAGCCCGTACGCCATTGATCATCAGCGCTCCAGCAGAAGATCCAGGTGAAATGTATTATCGTTTTGCAGATCTCGTTGCAAAACTTGAAGCGACGACGGATTATATCATTGACGAAAAACTTCGTGCAGCCACTTTAACGGAGAGTGGAATCAGCAAAATCGAGCAGTGGCTCGGGGTTGAGAATTTGTATGTCCAGGGTGGCATGCGCATGGTTCATCATCTTGAACAGGCTTTGCGTGCCCATGCTTTGTTCAAGAAGGACAAAGACTATGTTGTCCAAAACAATGAAGTCATCATCGTTGATGAGTTCACCGGTCGTTTGATGCAAGGCCGTCGCTATTCCGAAGGTTTGCACCAAGCGATTGAAGCCAAGGAACGCGTCACGATTCAGCGTGAATCCGTCACCATGGCGACGATTACCTTTCAGAACCTCTTCCGTCTCTACAATAAATTATCCGGTATGACGGGGACGGCTTTGACCGAAGCGGAAGAATTTTTCAAAATCTACAAACTCGAAGTTCTTCAAATTCCAACCAACCGCGACAATCGCCGCCAAGATTTGCCAGATCGCGTCTATAAGAGCGAACTCGGGAAATTCAAAGCCGTGATCCGCGAAATTAAAGAAAGACATGCAACAGGCCAACCGATTCTCGTCGGTACCGCTTCCATCGAAAAGAACGAAGTCTTGTCCGAATTGCTGCGCATGGAAGGTATTCCATTCAATCTGTTGAATGCGAAAAACCATGAGCGTGAAGCTGAATTTATCGCGCAAGCGGGAAGCAGAGGCGCTGTCACGATCGCGACCAATATGGCCGGCCGTGGTGTCGACATTATTTTGGGCGGCAATCCACCAGATCCAAAGCAAGCCGAAGAAGTTCGCGCTTTGGGCGGTCTCTTCGTTCTCGGTACCGAGCGCCACGAATCCCGTCGTATCGACAATCAGTTGCGTGGACGTGCCGGTCGTCAGGGTGACTTGGGTGCAACGCAATTCTACGTTTCCATGGAAGACGACTTGATGCGCATTTTCGGTACCGACCGCATGAAGCGCAACATGGAATTATTCCGCGTTCCAGAAGATGAAGCGATCGAAAGCCGCATCTTGTCTCGCGCCATCGAAAGCGCGCAAAAGAAAGTCGAAGGTCATAACTTCGATATTCGCAAACATCTTCTCGAATACGACGATGTCTTAAACAAGCATCGCATGGTGATCTACAAGCGCCGCCGCGATATCATTAATCAAGCTCAAGAGCCAACGGTCGAAGGCGAACGTCCGCTCAAAAAGATGGTGATGCAAGCGCTCGAGCGTGAAATCGAACAAGTCATTTTCTTCCACACTGCTGAAGAAGATTCTTCGCAATGGAACACGGAAGAAATCCAAAAAGCTTTGACATCACTCTTCCCAGGCGATGTTGATATTGCCAGCCGTCTCACAAAGGTTGGAGCAGACGCCTCGACCCGCGGAGATATTGCCGCCAAACGCACCGTCTACATCGAGTCATTGATGGAATTAGCGAAAGAAGTGTATGCAAGAATCGAGCAAACCGTCGGCGAAAGTTTCCGCATGGCTGAAGTCGAAAAGAGCGTCTTGCTTCACGCCACCGACATGCTTTGGGTCGAGCACTTAGAAGCGATCGATCATCTCCGTCGCGGTATCGGTCTTCGCAGCTATGGCCAACGCGATCCACTCGTCGAATACAAAAAAGAAGCGTATCGTCTCTACAATGATTTGCTCGCAACCATCGACAAGCAAGTCGCGCACGCAATCTTCCGTATTCAACTCGCGATGGATACCGCGATCCAATCCATGGTCCCTGAAATGGCTGAAGCCGCAGGCATCGACGCCTCAGCCGTGACGCTGAGCGGACCGGCAAAAGAAATGTCATCCAATACGTCTTCATCCATGGTCAGTATGACCGCGCCTCCAGTGATGGGAACAACAGCCACTCCAGGAGGAGAAGCTCCAAAAGGAAAATACGACGGCGTCGGACGAAATGATTTGTGCCCTTGCGGCTCGGGAAAGAAGTTCAAGAAGTGTCACGGAGCTTAAAAGAACATTGAGGAAAATATGCCATCCAGCAAACTCGTCCGCGATCGCATTCCTGAAATCATTCAGGAAACAGGGGAGACTCCGGTCACCCATATCGCGGACGATTTTGAATATTGGGAAAAGCTTCGCGAAAAATTGCAAGAAGAAGTTTCTGAATTCCTAGAATCTGAAAACCCAGAAGAGCTGGCTGATATTCTCGAAGTTCTTGAAGCGATCTATACACATCAGAAGATTGATCCGACTGAGTTGATGAAGACAAAGAAAGACAAAGCAGAAAAGCGAGGCGGCTTTGCAAAAAGAATTATCCTAGATAGGATTTAGAAATATGAACCTGCAAGAGACCTACGATCTCATCGCTGAAGATTGGCACAAGGACCATCTTGTCGACACCTGGTGGATTGAGCCAACCGAGCACTTCCTGTCCATGTTGCCAAAAGACAGTCTCTTGCTCGACGTCGGTTGCGCTGGCGGCCTCAAAGCCAAATTCATGATCGATCGCGGCATGCGCGTGGTTGGAGTTGACATTGCGAAAAACTTTATCGAAATCGCCAAGCGCGAAGTTCCGGCCGGAGATTTCCGCGTGATGGATATGGCCGATGTCGGCTCCATGTCCGAACGTTTCGACGGCATCTGCGCCCAGGCCAGTCTTTTGCATATTCCAAAAAAGCAGATCCCCGCCATCATGTCTGGCTTCAAGAAAATTCTGAAACCAGGCGGCTATCTCGCAATCGCCGTCAAAGAACGTCGCCCCGACCAAGCCGAAGAAGCGATTGTCAAAGAAAATGATTATGGATACGACTATGAACGTCTCTTTAGTTATTTCTCGACGGACGAAATGATCCAGTTCTTCCAAGAAGCAGGTTTAACCATTGTCGATCAAACGATCACGAATGTCGCCAAAACCAATTGGATTCATGTGATTGGAAAGAAAACTTAATACTTCTACTGAAGTTAAAATCCGCGTTCCTCTAAAAATTTCGCAATCGCATCTACCGATCGTTCCAGTCCTCCCTCCTCAAAAGAATTCACAATTGTCAGATCCGCTTCAAGCCCTTCTTTCGCTCTTTCTTCATCCGCTCGTTGGCGAACTTCATTTTCTGAGTGTTTGTATTTCTCTGGAAGAATTTTAATCACAATCACGTCATATTCCGCGGCTCGAAAATTCCGCACACCCATTTCGACAATCGCCATGATCCCAGCTTTGTCCGTCAGAAGCTGGTCTACGGACTGTCGATCATTCGCATATAAATTATCGGCATATTCGCTCACCTGAAAAAGCTTTCCCTCTTTCTCCATTTGCCGGACTTCTTCATGCATTGCACGACGAAAAAACAAATCATCCTCAGGTCCACGGGAAGGACGTGTCGTGATTGAAGTTACGATTCCAGTCTTATCCGGAAATCTTTTCAATAATTCAAATAGAATCGTCGTCTTTCCGGCGCCACTAGGTGCAACAAGTCCGATAATTGGATGCATATTATTTTTTCTTTAATGCACATTTCTTACAGGTTCCAAAGAATTCCAAAGCGTGATCCTGAACCGATGCGAAATTCGGATGTTCCGCTAAAACATTTTTGACGAGCTTATCAATCCCGCAATCTTCAAAATCCTCCATGCGGCCACAAGTTGTACAAACGAGATGATGATGGTCGGGGAGGAGGGCAGACTCATAATCGGCATGCCCATGTCGAAGATTGACCTGTCTGGCGAGTCCATGTTCGACAAAAGATTCCATCGCACGATAAACGGTTACCTTATCTGTCGATTTCGGCAGCTTGGAAATGAGCTCGTCAATGCTGAGTGGCTCCGTCTGCTTTTCCAATTCTTCAAGCAAAGCCAGGCGAATGGGGGTCGCTTTGAGTCCACGGGAGCGGAGGGCTTCCGATAATTTGTCGGACGAGGTGGGGGACTTCATGGCCATATCCTAGCATAGATAAAGCTGAAATCCAGCGCACTTGACAAACACAAGTAAATTGCGTTTAATAGGACGTATAGATTATGCGCATTGCTTTTGTTGGCAAAGGTGGAAGTGGGAAGACGACGCTGTCTTCATTATTTAGTCGGTATCTTGCTGCGACAGGTGCGCCAGTACTGGCTATTGACGCTGATGTAAACCAGCACATGGCAAAGTCATTAGGCTTCTCACCTAGTGAAATTGAAGCTCATCCAAAGCTAGGAAGCCGACTCGATGAAATTCGGGGATATGTTCGAGGGTCGAATTCACGACTGCAAGCAGATGGAACGCTTCGAGCGACGACTCCGCCGGGTTCAGGTTCGCGCTTGATTCGCGATTTTGAGAATGACGATCTCTTGAAAAGTTTAGCCTTGAAGCGTGAGGGCATTCATTTTCTCGCTGCAGGCTCATTTGAAGAAGAGGATGTCGGTATGATGTGTTTTCATGGGAAGACTACCGCTACAGAAATTCTTTTGAATCATATCGCTGAGCCAAGTGGAGCATATGTCATCGCAGATATGACAGCTGGGGCAGATGCGTTCTCCATGGGAACTTTTCTGAAATTTGATGCCTTGGTGCTCGTGATTGAACCAACCGGGAAATCACGCGATGTCCTATTGCAGTTTAAGGAGCTGAATGGAAAGCAGGGGATTCCATTGATCTTGGTAGCAAACAAAATGCAGGATAAATCAGATGCAGATTTTTTACGTGCATCCATTGGCGAGCCGGATGCGCTCATTCCATTTTCACACACGGTTCGTGCCGCAGATCGAGGAGAAATGCAGGATCTTCATATGTATGATCCAGAGCTGATGATTGCGTTGAAAAATATCCGCGAGCGCGTGGACAGTGTTGGAAAAGATTGGGACATGCTCCATCAGCGGCTCGTGGCATTGCATGCGAGGCATGCAACAGAGTGGCTCAATGCGAGTGGCCACAATTATCATGACCAAATTGATCCAGGATTCACTGGGGCAGCCTATCAAATGTAAGTTGATCGCTGCAGGATTGAAATATCTATACTCGGTATGGATATTTCGACCCTGCAACGATCCATCAGAGTGCCTGATGCGACGGGAGTAGGGACATGAGGTGACTGCCATGCTGAATCGTCTTGTTGGTCTGATTCGTTCTTTCGCTCCTTCGATTGGTGAGTCTGCTCCTCGTGAGCGTATCTACGACGGAGTCACGGATTGCTCGCCATGCTGCTCCAACTGCCCCGTCGTCGAGGTCATTGGTGACCGGGTCGAGATCTATGACCCTGCGCTACCCATGCGAGGCAAGACTTGGATGACCAAGGATCAGTATAATGCGCTGATCATCGGCGCAAGGCAGATCCCCTAAGGACTCTGCTGCGCCTCTCCCAAAGGGCGCCGCCCTGCACCGCCTGGTGCAGGGTTTTTTGTTTTCTCTTGTTTATTTTCACATCTTCCGCTAGACTTGGCCCTATTCTATGCCTAAACCAGTTTCGAAGTCTCTTACGTTTTCGAGCATTAAACGGCGGGTCGGTCTCTTGGCTCTGCTCGCGCTCATCGTTGGTGCTATCGCTTATCCACCGCCAGCGAACTGGCTCATCTCTCAAGCGAATAATGCGCTTGGTTTAAATATTCCTCAAATCCAAAAGGGCTTTGTGCTCGGCTTGGACTTGCAAGGAGGAACGCGTCTCGAATATGAGGCGGACATGTCGAAGATCGCCGAAAGCGAACGAGCTGGTCAATTGGCCGGTGTGCGTGATTTGATCGAACGTCGTGTGAATACCTTGGGCGTTTCTGAGCCATTGGTTCAAACGGCACGTGCCGGTGATGCCTATCGCGTCTCAGTTGAGCTCGCTGGTATTCGCGATGTGAACCAAGCGATCAAGACGATTGGTGAAACCCCAACCTTGGAATTCAAAGAAGTGAATGATGCGGTGGCCCGTGACATGACGCCAGATGAAAAGAAGAAATTGGCTGAGGTGAATGTAAAAGAAAAGAAAGATGCTGAAGCGATCTTGGCTGAAGCCCTGAAAGATCCATCCAAAGTCGAGCAATTAGCCAAAGACAAATCAGCTGACCCTGCCTCAAAGGCTTTGGGCGGCGATCTTGGTTTTTTGAAGGATAAGCCGCAATACGCGACCTTGCTTGATGCAGCAAAAACAGGAACGGCCGGAGCCGTGCTTCCAAGACTTGTTGAAGATAAGACCTATTATGCCATCGTGAAAGTTGAAGAGGTTAAAGATGCGGGTCAAGAAGTAAAAGGGAATCACATTCTCATTACCTTTACAGGCGCAACAGGCGCAGCTTCGTCCACAACACGGACAAAAGAACAGGCAAAGGTAGAAATTGAACGTATCGCCAAAGAAGTGAAGCCAGAAAACTTTCTCGAACTCGCCAGAAAATACTCCGAAGAACCAGGTGCATCAGAAACCTCCGGAGATTTAGGTTGGTTCGGCAAAGGCATTATGGTTGAAAAGTTTGAACAAGCGATTCTTCCATTAAAGAAAGGTGAAATTTCAAAACCCGTCGAAACTGAATTTGGCTATCATTTGATCTGGAAGAGCGATGAAAGAACGGTGGCTGATCCACATGTTCGCGCAATCTTCGTTCGTAAAACGCAAGATACGGATATTCTTCCTCCAGTTGAAGAATGGAAGTCAACAGGTCTTGGCGGCAAGCAGCTCAAGCGTGCGACTTTAGACTTCGATCAAAGAACCGGCGCTCCACAGATTGCGCTTCAGTTTGATGAAGAGGGGACGCAGCTTTTTGCTGAATTAACCAAGCGCAACTTGCAAAAGCCGATCGCTATTTTCCTCGACAATCAGGTCGAAGTAGCGCCAACGGTGCAAACAGCAATTCTGAACGGCCAAGCGGTCATCACTGGCCAATACTCCGTTGAAGAAGCGAAGACGAAGGCTGTCCGCATGCAGCAAGGCGCTTTGCCAGTTCCAATTGAATTGGTTGCTCAACAGACCGTCGGTCCAACCTTAGGTCAGGACTCCGTTGCAAAATCCGTTCGCGCCGGGGTATATGGTCTCCTCTTCATCATGATTTTCATGTTGTTCTGGTACCGCGCTCCGGGTCTCGTGTCTTTGATCTCATTGACCCTCTATATCGCCATTTCCTTCGCGATCTTTAAGCTCATGCCTGTCACGTTAACCTTGTCCGGCATTGGTGGTTTCATTCTGTCTCTCGGTATTGCCGTGGACGCGAATGTTCTCATCTTTGAACGCCTCAAGGAAGAATTGAGACTTGGTAAGACCTATAATCAAGCCTTGGAAGAAGCGTTTAAGCGCGCCTGGACTTCAATTCGCGACGGAAACGCTACAACCTTGATTTCCTGTTTCGTGTTGTATTGGTTCTCTTCCTCAATCATCAAGGGTTTCGCATTGACTCTCGGTGTCGGTATCATCATTTCCTTGTTCACCTCAATCGTTGTGACACGGAACTTGATGCGCCTTCTATCAGGTTGGGGTATCCCAGAGAAATTTGGATGGTTATTCTTGAAACCACGTTCATCAGAAAAAAAATAGTATGAACATCCTAAAATTACGCGCCCTCTGGTTCTCCATTTCAGCTTTGCTGATTGGTGGTTCCATTGTCTGTCTCGCCATGTTCGGTTTAAAGCAGGGGATCGACTTTACCGGCGGAACCCTCATGAGTGTGCGCTTTGAAGAACAGCAGCGCCCATCCGTGACCGATCTTGAAGCTGTCTTGAAGCCATTGGAGCTTGGAAGCACGGTGATTCAGCCGGTTGGAGACAAAGATGCGAATCTTCGTTTTCAAGCCGTTGAAGAAGCAAAGCATCAAGCAGTGAATAAAACGTTGATGGAGAAATACGGCAAAGTGACGGAATTGGAATATAACGGTATTGGCCCAGCCGTGGGTGTCGAACTGCGTCAGAAATCCGTTACGGCTTTGCTGATCATCTTTCTTTCCATTTTAGCCTTCATTGCTTGGTCATTCAATAAAGTATCTGTTCCAGTTGCAGGTTGGAAATACGGCATCATTGTCATTTTCACTGCTTTTCACGACGTGATTGTTCCCTTGGGTTTGTTCGCAATTCTTGGACACTATGCGAATGTCGAAATCGGAACGCCATTCATTGCGGCCATTCTGACTGTCATGGGGTATTCGATCAATGACACCATCGTGATCTTTGACCGTATTCGTGAAAACTTACAAAAGGGCGGTGCGGATTTCGAAGAAATTGTTGAGCGTTCATTGCATCAGACCTTGCTGCGCTCATTCAATACCTCGATGACGACGATTCTTGCTCTATTGGCCGTTTACTTCTTCGGAGGTGAATCCATTCGAGATTTCTCCCTCGCATTAATTGTGGGTATCGCAACCGGAACCTACTCGTCGATTTTCGTGGCTTCACCATTATTGGTAGCCTGGAATCGCTGGTCACAGAAACAACGTCTTCAGAAAAGTGCAAAATAACACGAAAAAACAGGCCTGTATCGGGTCTGTTTTTTTATGCTATACTTCTGGCCATGGACGAGCTTTTTGGTGCCATCGATATTTCCTTCATAGAACGCTTCAGCAGTAATCCATTTGAAGCGATGTGGTTTTTTTCCGTCCAAGGCGGATGGCTTGTTCTCCTTTGGGTTTTTCTTTGGGGAGCTTTGCAAATCTGGCAGGACTGGCGTCAAAGTTTATATGCAGCCAAGCGTCAATTTATCGTGCTCTCCGTTTTGATTCCACGCATGCATGAGCAGGGCCCACGTGCCGTCGATAATATGTTTGCATATATCGCAGGTGCCCACTCCACCAATTCCTGGCGTGAAACCTGGATCGATGGACGTACCCAAGAAGTCCTCTCCTTCGAAATTGTTTCGATTGATGGCCATATCCATTTCTGTGTTCGCGCAGTCCGCTCCATGCGCGATTTGATTGAAGCGGCGATCTATTCGCAATATCCTGATGCGGAGGTTCACGAGATCGAGGATTATGCAGCGAAGGTTCCAAAACACTTTCCAGACGAAGAATGGGATTTGTGGGGAACAGAAATGATTCCCGTAAAGTCAGATGTCTATCCATTAAAAACCTACCCATTGTTCGAAGATTCAGTTTCAGGCGAATTTAAAGATCCATTATCGGCCATGCTTGAAAGCATGGGACGTCTTGGGCCAGGGGAGCAGGCTTGGTTCCAGATCATCCTCGTCCCAATTGGTCAGGGAGATTTCGCAAAAAAAGCCAGTGATACGATTAAAAAGATGAAGGGTGAGGCCCCTCCCGTAAAAAAGAATATTGTTGAGGTTATCCTTGAGTATCCATTGATCATTCTGAGCGAATTGGCCAGCGTATTGATTGGCGGAGGTGATGAAAAGAAAGCGCCAGCCAAAAAAGAAGCAGGCGCCCCAAAGATCATGGGCTTTACCCAGGGTGAAAAGGACGTATTGGCTGCCATTGAAATGAAGATGGCGAAGATCGCCTATAAATGTAAATTACGTTTCATTTACGTCGCAAAGAAGCAAGTCATGAGTAAGCCCCGTATCGTGAATCCGTTTATCGGCGCGATTAAACAGCTTAATTCAAATACCTTGCAAGCATTGAAGCCTGAAACCAAGCATGTTGGCGTGAATGGAGCTTTAATCTGGTTTAAAGCTACGCGAAATGGCCATCGAAAGACGCATCTCGTGACGGCCTATCGCAATCGTTCTGATTGGTTTGGAACACCAACATTCCATTTGAACACAGAAGAACTAGCAACGCTTTGGCATTTTCCACATTCCTTGCAAGTAAAGTCTCCACTCTTGCCAAAGACCGAATCCAAACGTACCGAGCCACCGCTCAACCTTCCATTCGGATAAGCTGCGATCTTTATCTCGTTGTACTGACCTATGCCTCTCGATTATCATCATGATCATGAAAATGAAATAACGCTCTTCGCCGAGACGAATTTTCGTAATCAGCTCCGACGTTTTGGGATTAAGACGGACGATCGTCGTCGGCACATGTACATCATCGGAAAGACCGGCATGGGAAAGACGACCCTGATTGAAAACATGGTCTTGTCTGACATCTTAGCTGGCCATGGCGTGTGTTATATCGATCCGCACGGCGACACCGCAGAAAAATTGCTTGATTTTATCCCACCTTCTCGAATCAACGATGTCGTTTATTTTAATCCGTCTGACTTCGCCTATCCGCTCGGTTTTAATATTTTAGAAACCGTCGATGATGATAGAAAACACTTGGTTTCAGCCGGTTTGATGGGTGTCTTCAAAAAGATCTGGCCAGACGTTTGGAGCGCCCGCATGGAGTACATTCTCCTCAACTGTGTGTTAGCCTTACTTGATTATCCGGGCGCAACCCTACTAGGTATTAATCGTTTGCTCGTTGATGCAGAATATCGAAAGCGCGTGATCAGCGCGATTAAAGATCCGGTGGTTAAGACCTTCTGGGTTGCAGAGTTCGCTTCTTGGTCCGAAAAATACGCGACAGAAGCCATCGCTCCGGTTCAAAATAAAGTCGGACAATTTCTTTCAGCTTCTATCGTTCGTAATATCGTAGCTCAAGTCAAATCTACGATTGATTTACGTGACATCATGGATAGCGGAAAAATCCTCATCGTAAATTTGTCCAAAGGAAAAATCGGTGAAGATAATATGCGTCTCTTGGGCGGCATGTTGATCACCAAGCTTTCAATGGCTGCCATGGAGCGCGTTGATATTAAAAGCGAAGCTGAACGCCGCGACTTCTATCTTTTCGTTGATGAATTCCAAAACTTCGCCAATGAATCTTTCGCCTCGATTTTATCTGAAGCCCGTAAATATCATCTGTGTCTAACCGTTGCCCATCAATACGTCTTGCAGCTTGATGAAAAAGTGGCCGCCGCCGTTTTTGGAAATGTCGGAACCTTGGTAACCTTTCGTGTCGGTGGAGAAGATGCGACCTTAATGGAAAAAGAGTTCACGCCGACACTCTTGCCAGAAGATTTATTGAATCTTGCAAAATATCAAGTCTATCTCAAACTCATGGTCGACGGCGTTGCGACCCAGCCTTTTTCGGCAAATACTTTGGCTCCTATCGCCAAGCGTACCGGTTCTGAAGAAAAAGTCGTTCAAGTTTCACGCGAACGCTATGCCTCACAGCGCGCAAATATCGAAGAGAAGGTTTTGCGCTGGAGCGGAATGGAGCGTGGCCAAGTCCCAGATAATATCAGCTATCCTCCAATCTTGAGCGAAGAAGAAGTGAATTCTGCGCATGTCGTGCCACAAGCTGCGCTCAAAACCGCTATTCAGACGACCGAAGAAAAAGCCGAAGAATCAAAAACGGATGATGCGGCAGGCGGAGATTATCTCAAGATCTCGCCAGAACGTCTCGCGGCCATCGTCAAGCCACCTCAAGGTCAGCAGCCAAAGAAAAACAAGCCAATGTTCCCACATACCTGTAGCCGCTGTGGGAAGGTTTGGGAAATGCCGATCCAGCTCGATACGAGCCGTCCGATCTACTGCAGCGAGTGTATGCCGATCGTGCGTGAAGAAAAGAAGAATAAAGACTCCGCCTTTAAAGCGGTAAAGACCCAGATCTTAAAAAATCCAGCCCCGATATTGAGTCCAAAATTCGTTCCGAAATCGAGTTCGAATTCAAATTCAGGTTCTAAAATCGATCTGAATGTGCCGCCAAAAAAGACGAACGAATCTCCGCCAAAAGAAGGTCCAAATCGTCCACGCATCTTGGGTGATCTATCCGCGCTGTTAAAAGCCTCTAAAGAAGATGAGCGGGAAGAGGATGAAGAAGGCGGTCTATTGGGGCAAATCATGAAAGCTAAAGGTAAACCCATCGAAACCAATAAGAAAAAATTGACGGGCGGAGCTCCTCAGTCCCCACCAAAGCACTAAACTCTATGCCAGAACGCGTAACCTTCAAGACCCGCGATGATGTCACTATCGTTGGAGATTGGCAGCCGGTCCCAAGCCTGAGAGGCGCTATTATTTTGGTACACATGATGCCAGAGACACGAAAATCTTGGGGAAATATGCAGCGGGCTTTAACCAAGCGTGGCATTGCTTCTCTTGCGATTGATTTGCGTGGACATGGTGAGAGTCTCGAAGGATCAGAAGGCGAGATATTAGATTATAAGCGTTTTACCGATGAGGAGCACGAGAGCTATGCGCTTGATGCTCTTGCAGCTTTAGATTGGTTGCGTGGACGCGATCTCACCGTCGACCGAGTCTTTATCGCAGGTGCCTCCATCGGAGCAAATGTCGCGCTGCAGCTTTTAGCAGAAGAGCCTCGCATGCCTGGTGCAATTCTTTTTTCTGCCGGCAGAAATTATCATGGTCTTCAGGCACTGGTTGACGCTCAAGACCTTCTTCCGCATCAAGCCTTAATGCTGGTCGCCGCGCAAGACGATGCGCAGCCATTTGAAGATACAAAAGCATTGTATGAAGAAGCTCCGGTCGAGGACAAAACATTCTTGCCATATAAGATTGCAGGCCACGGAACAGCGATTCTCAATGCGGACTCCGGCTTAGGGGATAAAATTGCCGAATGGGCACAAATACGCTTAAATACAAAGGTATAAATGCTATGCGTCGGATACTCCTGATTTCGGCTTTCTTTTTTTTCCTCTCGACCAGAGAGGTTTTTGCCTCCGAGTCCGCTACCACAACGGCTGAACAGGTAGTTGCCCCAATCTTTACCTCATGGAATGCGGATGCAGATGGCGATGGTGTTCCTGATGCCTGGGAAGTCCAAATTTTTAAAACCGATCCTCAAAAAGCAAATACAGACGGCGACGCATTTACGGACGGTCAGGAGCTTATCGAGGGCCATGATCCGCTCAAAAAAGATGCGGCCGGAAAATTTTCTGATGCTGATCAGGACGGTTTAGATGATCGTCTCGAATTTTTATTTCATGCAGATCCTTTAAAAAAAGACACCGACCAAGATGGATTTGAAGATGGAAAAGAAATTGCTCTAGGGTTTTCACCTATTTCCACAACCACGACGCTTTTAGAGAAAAAGGTTCTCATTACATTGTCAAAGCAAACCCTCGAACAAAAACTTGGTGGGGTAACAATCCTGACGCATCGGGTATCAACCGGAAAACCTGGAATGAGAACTCCGACAGGAGAATTCAAGATTTTGAATAAACACCCTCGTGCGTGGTCTCGGAGCGCCAAGCTTTGGATGCCATATTGGATGGCTTTCACCAATCGCGGACATGGACTGCACGAATTGCCAGAATGGCCAGGCGGAAAAAAAGAAGGAGCAAATCATCTTGGATTAGCCGTCTCTCATGGCTGTGTCCGTTTAGGGATTGGTGCAGCAAAAGCCGTTTACGAATGGGCGCCTATTGGTACGGTTATTAAGATTGTCCGTTGACCGACTCTACACGCATAGGCGATAATAGATCCTATGTTGAATTTTCGACGCCTAGGATTGATCAGCACGACGGTTTTTTTCTTATGCGCGCCTGCGATATCTTTCGCAGCCACGACCAAGGCAGTCGCGCCGATTCGTCGCATCGATGTCGAAGATTTTGTTCCGACAAAAAAACGCCTTCGCCTCGGCACTGGTTGTTGATGCAGCGACTGGAAAAGAGCTGTATGCCTTTAAGCCTACGCTCAAACGCTCAGCGGCGAGCCTTACAAAGCTCATGAGCGCTTTGGTTTTTGTCGAAAAGCGTCCAACCTGGAATACGGTTATCAAGCTAACCAAAGCTGATGAGGTCGGCGGTGGACGCTTGCGCTTGAATCTCGGTTCAAAATTTACCGTTCAGGACGCCTTCTATTCCAGCCTTGTCGGTAGCGCAAATAATGCAACCATGGCGATGGCTCGTTCAACAGGCTATTCCCGTGCAGGCTATGCCCGTTTGATGAATACAAAAGCAAAAGCGCTCGGCATGACTTCAAGTCGCTTCACCGAGCCAAGCGGAATGGATCCCGTGAATACGGTCACCGCCCGCGATATGCATAAGCTTATGCAAGCAGCTTTTGCCAATTCATCAATCCGCACAGCGGCGGGTACAGCTTCATATCGCTTCGTCTCTTCAAACCCAAGAGTCGAGAAGACGATTCTTACCACGGACAAACTTAAAGGAAGCCAAACCATGCAAATTGAAGCGGCTAAGACCGGCTTTCTGTACGAATCCATGTACAATTTTGTAATGAAAACCAAGCCAGGCGGGGAAAAGGGCCGAACCCTCCATGTGATCGTCCTGGGCGCACCAACTAGTCCAGATTCCTTTAAAACAGCCGAATCCCTTGCCAACTGGGCTTGGAGCGCGTATAAGTGGGAGCAATGAATCTCGTCTCTCTCGCCACCTTCCTTCGGGACCAGGGGCAACCATCTTTCCGCTTAGGCCAAGTCAAGCGCGCTTTTTATATTGAAGGCATCGATAGCTGGGAAGGTCTCACAACCTGGCCAAAAGCCTTACGTGAGCTTGCGGCCGCCAATATCCCTTGGGACACCCTAAAATCGCTGAAAACCCAAGTCAGTGCCAAAGGCGACACCGTTAAAACCCTGTTTGAATTGTCCGATGGTAAAAAAGTCGAAACCGTGATCATGCGTCACGAAGGCGGTCGCAATACCGTCTGTATCTCCTCCCAAGTCGGCTGCGCCATGGCTTGTAGTTTTTGCGCAACCGGCACCATGGGCCTGACACGTAACTTGAATGCCGACGAAATCGCCGAACAAGTCGTCCACTCAACGCGTTGGTTGAAGACCCAGCAAGACGCCCACGTGACCAATGTCGTTTATATGGGCATGGGTGAACCGCTCCACAACTACGACGAAGTCATGAAATCCGTTCGTATTTTGAATGATCATGACGGAATTAATCTTGGAGCACGCCACATTTCGATTTCAACCTGCGGAATTGTCCCAGGCATTCTCAAATTGGCTGATGAACCAATTCAGGTGAATCTCGCGATCTCGCTGCACTCCGCCGTCGATGCGACCCGTTCCAAAATCATGCCAGTCAATAAAGCTTATCCGGTCGCTAAGCTGATGGACGCCGTTGACACCTATGTCAACAAGACCAATCGCAAAGTCTTCTTTGAATATTTGATGTTAAAAGGTTTGAACGATACGCCAGCTGAAGCGAATGCGCTCGCTCGTCTTCTCAAACACAATTACCGTCTCTTCCACGTGAACTTGATTAAGTATCACGAAACCGCCGCCTTCACCTCGACCGCGACCAAGGATCGCATGAGTTTCATGGAACGCCTCCAATCCATGTTCGTCCCCGTAACCCACCGTATTACCTTTGGTGAAGATATTGATGCAGCTTGTGGTCAGCTCGCCGTTAGTGAACAAGCCGGAGAAACCCAATCTGGTATCGAAGTCACCAAAAAGAGTCGCGCTCAAAAAGCAGCCAAGGAAGCGGCAAAAACAGGTCCGATTGCTTTGTAAGCGTTTGTTCGAAAGAAGAAGAAATCAAGCTGAATCCGTATTGCATGAAACAGCAAACTGTCCTGGTTGGCATGTCCGGCGGTGTCGATTCAAGCGTCACCGCGGCTTTGCTTGTGCGTGAAGGTTATCGCGTGATCGGCGGCTTTATCAAAAACTGGAGCGATTCCAAAGAGCTTTGGACCGGCGAATGTGCCTGGCGCGGCGAACGTCGTGATGCGATGCGCGTTGCGGCTCAACTCGGCATTCCCTTGCTGACTTTTGATTTTGAAGAACAGTACAAAGAAAAAGTCGTCGCCGAGCTCTTCCGCGGCTACGGAGCAGGGGAGACGCCGAATCCAGATGTGCTGTGTAATGAAGCCATCAAGTTCGGCTTGTTTTTCCAAGAAGCGATGAAACTCGGTGCCGATTTCGTGGCGACCGGCCATTATGCCCGCATCGACCGTCCAACAGACGTGAAAGATCCTATCGAAACCCCCGTCCGTCTCCTCCGCGGACTCGACCCCAACAAAGATCAGTCCTACTTTTTATACCGTGTTCCTCAGCTCGTCCTCCGCCGAACGCTCATGCCGATCGGTCATTTACCAAAACCCGAAGTCCGAAAACTCGCCGCCGAGCTTCAACTTCCAGTCGCTGAAAAACCAGACAGTCAGGGGATTTGCTTCATCGGCAAACTCGACATGCAAGAGTTCCTCCGAAAAAAGCTTCCGCCAACACCTGGCGACATTGTCGATGAGAATGGAGTCATCCTCGGTCAGCATCAGGGTTTAGATGGCTACACGATCGGACAGCGTCACGGAATTCTCGTTTCAAAAGGAGAAGCTGCTTGGTATGTCGCTAAAAAAGATTTGACGACCAATCGCTTAATCGCCGTTCAGGGTTCCGAGCATCCTTTATTGTTTGCAAAAGAAACGCGTCTCCACGACATGCATTGGACAAGCGGCGTCATTCCAACCGAATCATTTTCCTGTGAAGTCCAAGTCCGCTATCGTCAGACGCCGATCAAAGCAATCGCAAAACCAGAGGGAGATTTATTGCATTTGCAGTTCACAGAACCCGTAAAAGCGGTCGCTCCTGGCCAGTCCGCCGTTCTCTATAAAGGGGATGAATGCGTAGGGGGCGGAGTGATTTTGTCAGAGCAAACATCTTAACATGGCGAAATTTCCCTTATCCTAGGGGAGTTTTCTGTTCGAAAGAATACTGACATCTAACCCTAGGCGCGCCGAGCAGACCTTGCTACCCTGATGGCATGGCACCTGAAATAACGCTGAAAGGATTAAACCGTCGTATCGAATGGATCTCTCTGGTATACCTGGTTTTCTTCGTTCTCGCAGTGATGACGCCGTCGATTGTGACAAGTGATTTTTTTGGCATTCCTCAACAACACGTTGAAGAGATCTTCATCTTTCTTTTTGGTTTGGGCGGACTCGCGGCCTTCATTATCTACGAACGTCTCATGGAACGTCGGACGCGTGAACGCGATGAAGCTGTCCAGAGTGCAGAACGCTCGATGAAAGAGCTCGTTGAGTCTTATCGCTATATCGGTTCGGTCAATCGTCAAATGGATGTATTGAAAAAACATATTAATCAAACCAGTGTCGAGCTCACTGGGAAGCAAGCCTATTGGAAAGATCTTCTGCATTCACTGGCCGCGAATGCCGCCGCTTGTGCAAATGCTCGTCGCGTCCTGATCCGTTTCGTCGAACTCGATAAATTACGCACTGACCGCGAAGTCTATCATCATCTAGAAGGGAATAGAATGATTAAGGTCTCGAATCGAGAATTAAAAGACATTCATGATGCAGGAGTTCCTCATTCGATGATCGCTCAGGATGGCGAGCGTATCCTCGTTGTTCCAAGTGATAAGCGTGACACGGCCATCAAGGCCTATCTGCTATTTGAATTAGATTCAACCCAGGCGGATTCTTTCGATATCCCGCTCGTAAAAGTTTTCGCCAATCAGGCCGAGCTTATCTATCACAACTTGATCCGTCAGAACGGAGGTAATAGCGGCGGCGGAAAAGGAAAGAGCTCGAATGAGGGGCCATTAGATAGTTTAAAGAAAGTAACCTCGAGTGTTATTGGCCAAGTTCGATAATCATCTGAACTTTTTGACTTTTCCGCTTTTTAAACGTACCTTCTCAGCACTATGAATGCGTCCGAATTACGCCGGGCTTACCTAGATTTCTTCAAAGAAAAGGGCCATGTCATCATCCCTTCTGGTTCGATTTTGCCTGAAAATGATCCAACGACCCTGTTTACGGGTTCCGGCATGCAACCCATGATCGGCTATTTATTGGGTGAACCGCATCCACAGGGCAAGCGCCTCGCTGACTCGCAAAAATGTTTTCGTGCACAAGATATCGAAGAAGTGGGCGACAATCGTCATACCACATTTTTTGAAATGCTCGGTAATTGGTCACTCGGTGATTATTTCAAAGCTGAACAAATTCCATGGATGTTCGAGTTCCTAACTTCCCGTGTCGGCCTCGACGCGAATCGTCTCTATGTCACCGTCTTCCGCGGCAGCGAAGAATTAAAGATCGATCGCGATACCGAAGCCGTCGCCCTTTGGAAAACGGCTTTCAGTTCCGTCGGTATCGATGCGAAAGACGTCGACTTTTCCGAACGCGACGGCATGCAAGCTGGCCGCATTTTTTATTACAATGAAAAGAAAAACTGGTGGTCCCGCTCCGGTGTCCCTTCTCGCATGCCCGTCGGCGAACCCGGCGGTCCCGACACCGAAATGTTCTGGGATTTCGGTATCGAATTAGGTCTCCACGAAATTTCTGAATGGAAAAATGAGCCATGTCACGTCAACTGTGATTGTGGCCGTTTCATGGAAATCGGCAACAATGTCTTCATGCAATACGTGAAGACCGAGTCTGGATTTGAATTATTGAAACAAAAAAACGTCGACTTCGGTGGCGGTCTTGAGCGTGTCTTAGCAGCCAAGATCAATACGCCAGACGTCTTCAAGACCGAAATTTTTCAACCCGTCATCAGTTTTCTCGAAAAATACTCCGGCAAAACCTATGCGTCCGATCCCGTCGTCACCCGTGCCTTTCGCATCATCGCCGACCATGTCCGCGCCGCAACTTTCGTCATCGGCGACCCACGCGGCGTCGGCCCATCCAATGTCGGTCAAGGCTATGTCGTCCGTCGTCTGATTCGCCGCGCCATGCGCGAAGCTCGTCGTCTCGGCATCATGCAATCCTTCCTGTCCGAAGTTTCCGGCATTTTCATCGACGCCTACAAAGACCACTATACCGAGCTAGGTTCCAAGTCCGATTCGATCAAGCAAGCGATCGCTGATGAAGAAGAGAAGTTCGCCAAGACGCTCGAGAAGGGGATGAAAGAATTCGAACACATTGTGGGTCGCGGAGAAATCACCGGCCAAGACGCATTCATTCTGTTCACGACCTATGGCTTTCCATTAGAGTTGACCCAAGAGCTCGTCACCGAACGCGGCAAACAACTCGACCTCGAAAAATTCCAAGAAGAATTCAAAAAACATCAAGAACTCTCCCGCACCGCTTCCGCCGGCGCTTTTAAAGGCGGCCTCGCCGACAGCTCCGAAGAAACGACTCGTCTCCACACCGCAACACATCTCCTACACAAAGCTTTGAAAACCGTCCTCGGCGATCATGTCGAGCAAAAGGGGAGTAATATCACCGCCGAACGCCTCCGCTTCGATTTCTCGCATCCACAAAAGATGACGCCGGAAGAAATCCAAAAAGTCGAAGAGATCGTTAATGAAGCGATTCAGAAAGACTATCCAATCCACTTCGAAAATATGTCGGTTGAGCAGGCTGAGGCTTCAGGCGCCCTCGGCTACTTTAAAGAGAAATACGCGCAAATTGCCGGTGACATCAAAGTCTATATCGTCGGCGATGAAGTAAAGGGTTATTTCTCCAAAGAAATCTGCGGAGGACCACATGTCGTCCATACCGGGGAGCTCGGGAGCTTTAAGCTTCAAAAAGAAGAAGCCGTAAGTGCCGGCGTCCGCCGCATCAAGGCAACCGTGACAGGACCGACGAAATAAGGTAGCCTGAAGCGGTTCTTTACACCGCCCTGGCGTCATATCCCGACATCCCGTCGGGAAGATTCGCTTTGGCTCCGCCACTCATGCGATGAAATAGGCGCATGATTCGGAGGTTCTCATGGCATGGACAGAAGATCTCAAGCGAGTTCGATCTGAGGGAAGCCCTTGGAAAAAGATAGGGCCGATTACAACCTGGTTGGTTCCGCTGCCTGGTTTGATGGCTATTATCTGTTGGTTTTCCTGGTCATCTTTTTTTAGGTGGATGTATACCCTACAGATCGTAGCGATCGCAATGGGATGCCTATTCTGCTGGATGCTGTCGCTCTGGTTCCGTCGGAATGTCATCGGTCTCGAGCGTTTTCTCTTCCTCGGAGAGGCTGGAGACCTCTGCTGGAGTGATTCTTTGTACAATTGGAATGGTAGCCCAACGAAGCTTCGGCTGAAGATTCGGATCGGCGGCTATTTTCGAGAATGCGAGATCATCGGCGACGAGATAGCCAAGAACTGGTCTGTTGAGACCTGGGACGGGGAAACTCTGACCATACGGGATCACTATGGGGTTACTCTGTCAGCCTCGTATAGAGTTCGTGGGAGCGACTGGGTCGATCTCATGAAGTTCATGACGAGGCATGAGACGGTCTACGCATCCGTGAAAGCTGTAGAAGAACTTCAGGATGACAAGAAGTTCTATGAGGATAGGGTCATCACTCTCCGAGATCAGCTCGCCCAGGTTACCCGCGAGCGCGATGCCCTTGGCACCGTTATGTCCACCCTCCTAAACCAGATCAAAGCCGACCGTCAGACGATGGGCCGGTCAAAGCATGCCCAAGCAATCCGGGAAGCTCTCGAGGCCGTCATAACCGTTTTCCCCGAGGAAGTTCAAGAGAGCTGGGGGATAGCTCCCAAAACCAGCAATAATCTGGTCTCTCTAAGCCGTCGCCGGGAACAGGCTGCTATTGATTCATCCGAGCCGCCCAAAGTCGGCTAAAAGCTTCCCTGGGCCTTGACAAAATAGGCTTTTTGCCCTAGCATCCGCGTAGTTCTCTCGGAGGGTCTAGCGATGGCAAATAGCGAAAACCGTCATGATTCAGGCGATGAGACAAGACAGGACCAGGGGCTGGACCCTGCCATCAAATGGGCGCTCTTCATTGGCGTCACAGCCTGGGGCATTCATAGCCTCGCGAAGGACCTCGCTCAAGCTGGGGAAAAGACAGAGCCTGGGCAGAGGGCGAAAGAACCCTCGCCCATCAAAGTTATCTTCTGGCAGGTGATGATCACGATAACCATCCTAATTCTCCTCTTTTTCTTTTTCGTGAAAATATTGCCTGTAATTGGGCCTGTTTTCTAGAGACCTGCCGTTTTCCCCCTCCGACTCAAGCTCGGGTGGGGGATTTTTTGTTCCCCCCCTTTGACGAAAAGCCCGTATATGCTATGCTCAGGCAAATTTCTACACAAAACATGATTACATTTGCCAGCAATCTATGAGCGGATCAAAAGACTTTATCGTCGTGAAGGGCACTATTGAAGAGGCTCTTCCCGCCACCGCGTTTCGCGTGAAGCTCGAAAATGGTCAGTCGATCCTGTGCCATTTAGCCGGTAAATTACGCATGAATCGCATCCGTCTCACCCCGGGTGACGAGGTCGAAGTTGAGCTCAGTCCCTACGATTTGACAAAAGGACGTATAACCTATAGGCTTTAGCCCACATTTAAGGTATCCACAGCCCAAATTCTGAACTGCTATGAAAGTAAGATCATCCGTGAAGGCCATGTGCCGCGACTGTCAGGTGATCCGTCGAAAAGGACGGGTTGTGGTGATTTGTAAAAAATCCCCAAAGCACAAGCAACGTCAAGGTTAATTCTCACACGTTTTAATTAATCAATTGTAATAACCCCGGCTGAACGGTCCACAAACTCAAACTATGGCACGCATTGCAGGCGTCACCCTCCCAGCGCAAAAACGCGTTGACATCGGGCTGACATACATCTACGGCATTGGCACAACAACCGCGAAGAAAATCATCGCGGCTTCTGGCGTGTCTGCAGAAACCCGCGTTAAGGATTTATCCGAGCTCCAAGCGAACACGCTTCGTGATCTCGTGGAAAAAGAATTCAAAGTTGAGGGTGAGCTTCGTCGCGAAGTTCAGGCAAACATTAAGCGCTTGAAGGATATCGGTTCCTACCGTGGCTCACGTCACATCAAGGGCTTGCCTGCTCGTGGCCAACGCTCTAAGACCAATAGCCGCAGCGTCCGTGGCAATGTCCGCAAGACGATGGGCTCTGGTAAACGTAAGCTTGAAAAGACCTAAACTCTATGGCTGAAAAGAAACCAACCACCGCCGCTGCAGCTCCTGCACGCGCCGCCAGCAAGAAGAAGGTCAAGGCTAAGGCCAAAGTCGCCATTGCACATGGTAAGGCTTTTATTCAGGCCACGTATAACAACACTATCGTCACATTGGCCGATTTGAACGGCAATGTGCTCGGTTGGTCGAGCGCAGGTTCTTCTGGCTTCAAGGGCCCGAAGAAGGCAACGCCATACGCAGCTTCCGTGGTCGTGAAGAACGCTCTCGAGAAGATTGCCGAAGTCGGTCTCAAAGAAGTAAATGTCTTTGTGTCCGGTGTTGGTCAGGGCCGTGAAGGTGCAATCCGTGCTTTTAATGCAAATGGCGTCAATGTGTTGACCATCAAGGACATCACACCGATCCCACATAACGGCTGCCGCGCACCGCGCCCTCGTCGTGTCTAATCTCCCACCAAGACTGAAGCTATGAGAATGAAAATCACCGCCAAACGTGTCCGTCGCGAGGGGATTAACCTCGACGGTCGCGATAAGATGGCCCGCATTTTGGCCAAGCGTGCGTATCCGCCAGGTGTCCATGGTCCAAAGGGCCAAGGTCGTCAGACAGAATACGGCAAACAGCTCCGCGAAAAACAACGCGCGAAGTTGGTCTTCGGCTTGAACGAACGCCAATTCACCAATTATTTTGAAAAGGCGACCAACATGAAAGGTGATACAGGTGAAAACCTCGTCCGTCTCCTCGAATGTCGCTTGGACAGCACGGTCTATCGCGCCGGATTGGCCAAGACCCGCGCCGCCGCCCGCCAATTGGTGTCGCATGCGCACATCGATGTGAACGGCAAAAAGGTCAATATCCCTTCTTACTCCGTGAAGCCTGGCGAAATCATCACGATTCGCAAGACAAAGCAGACCAAGAAGATCTGGAAGACCTTTGAAGAAGTCACTAAGCAAATTGAAACTCCATCCTGGATCAACACCGATCTGAAAGAGATGTCAGCGAAGATTGTCAGCCGCCCAGCAGGAGAGGAATTAAAACAACCATTCGACCCAAAGCTCATCGTCGAATTTTATTCCCGCTAATCGAACCTTTTTTCCATCAATATGGAATCCCTCCTCCTCCCATCAAAAATCCGCTTCGCTAAGGGCGAACGTCCTCATGAAGGTGTGCTCACGGTTGAGCCATGCACCAAAGGCTACGGTACGACGATTGGTAATGCGCTCCGTCGCGTTCTCTTGTCTTCCTTGCCTGGCGCTGCTGTCACGGCAGTCAAAATCAAAGGTGTCGATCATGAATTTTCAACCATCAATGGCGTGAAGGAGGATGTCCTCGAAATCATCTTGAACCTCAAAGCATTGCGCTTGAAGTGTCACTCATCCGAACCAGTCAAGCTCACCTTGACCTTGAAGGGTGAAAAGACCGCTACGGCCGGCGACTTCGAAAAGAATGCAGATGTCGAAGTGATCAATAAGGACTTGGTGCTCGCGACCTTGACGGACAAGACTTCAAGTATCGAAATGGAAATCACGGTGGCACAAGGCCGTGGCTATCGCACCACAGAAGAACGTTTGAAAGAAAAATTGGAACTCGGAACGATCGCGATCGACGCGCTCTACAGCCCAGTGATCAATGTCTCGTACAAGGTTGAAGAAACTCGTCTCGGTGAAAAGACCGACTATGACAAGCTTCTCCTCTCCATCGAAACCGACGGAACCATGGACGCCGTTGATGCCTGTCGCGACTCCGTAGCTATCTTGCTCGACCACCTGAACCTGCTGAAAGACCTCTCGTATGAAACATAATTTTAAACGGACATCCCTCGGCCGCGAACGCGGTCCTCGCGAAGCATTGCTTCGAGGTTTGGCGACCAGTGCTATTCTCTACGAGAATATCAACACGACCCTCGCCAAAGCCAAGGCCGTCAAGCCGCTCGTTGAGCGCATGATTACCATTGGCCGCGAAAAGAACTTGACCTCGCGCCGCCGTCTCGCCGCTGTGCTCATGACCGAATCGGCCGTGAACAAGGTGCTCGAAGAACTCGGACCTCGCTATGCCAAGCGCGCTGGTGGCTACACCCGCATTATTAAGCTCGGCCAACGCAAGGGCGATGGAGCTCCTGTAGCTCAATTGCAATTGATCAAAGACTAGTATGCCTTGGAAGAAAAAACCAGGAATGCCCACCGTACAACGGGCCACCCACGAGATCGACGCAACTGGAAAAGTTGTCGGTCGTTTAGCGACCGAAATCGCGACCTTGCTCGTCGGTAAACACAAGCCAGATTATATCCCACACATCGATGCTGGTGATATTGTGAAAGTGACCAATGCCGACAAAGTGGTGTTCACGGGAAAGAAATGGGAACAAAAAGTCCACTTTCATTCCTCCAACCGCCCAAGTGGTATCAAGCGTATCCCAGTTTCAAAGCTGCGCGATGAACGCCCAGGTGACATTTTGCGCCATGCCGTGAAATACATGCTCCCAAAGAATCGCACCCAGACAAATCGCATGAAGCGATTGAAGATTTCATAATATGGCGACCACCAAAAAAACCTCCGAAGAAGCTGTAGAAGAAACAACCGAAAAGGTTGAAGTCGCTACAGAAGAAAAAAAGAAGCCAGCCGCCAAAAAGGCTCCAGCCAAGAAAGCTGCAGCGAAAAAGACGGAAGAAGCTGTCGCTGAAATCGAAGCGGTTGAAGCAACCGAAGTCGAAGCCGCTAAGTCAGCCAAGGGTGGATCTTTCATCCCAGCTGTCGGCCGCCGCAAGACATCTATCGCTCGCATCCGTTTGATCAAGAACGGCAAAGGCGCAATCACCGTCAATGGCAAGCCATTCGCTGAATACTTCACGACCTATGATTTGCGCGAGCAGGTCATTAATCCGTTGAAAGTTACCGGCCAAGAAAATGCCGTCGACGTGTCCGTCAAAGTGCTCGGTGGTGGTACTCGTGGCCAAGCAGAAGCTGTCCGCCACGGTATTTCCCGCGCTCTCGTCGAATTGAACCCAACATTCCGTAAGTCCCTGAAGAAGCTCGGCTACCTCATGCGTGATCCACGCAAAAAGGAACGCAAGAAGTTCGGTCTCAAGGGTGCTCGCCGGGCCCCACAGTGGTCAAAGCGTTAAACAAAAATTCAAAACATCCCCGGAAACGGGGATGTTTTGTTAAGTATAGGCATCTGAACTACCAAAGAATATGTATGTCCCTCTTGCTTCTCCTATGTCGAGCTTTTTCGTAAAAATAAAATCACACTCAGAATGTAAGATAAAGTTTTAATAGAGACTATGGTATACTAAAAGTGAAATCTGATTAAGATCAGACTATCATCATAGTTAAGATGCATATTCGTCACTTTTCCGCACTCAATCAATGTCTCCGGCTTCAGGTTTTTTGTTTGTTTCTTCTCATTGGATGTTTCTTTTTTCCTAAAAAGATTTTCGCGGCTGGCCCATGGACGGGGGATGCATCGGTAAGTACAGCGAATGGGGGTTTAGGCACAAGAAACTTCGCCTTTCGAACGGTGAATGATCAAGCTGCGTCGACGGACCGCTCAACTTGGGAATTAGACGCAGGGAGTAGTCTGACATTGTATTATAAAACTTGGACAACGGGCGCAGTACCACCCGCAGCTCCAACGACGGTTAGATTGCGCGTATATTCTGACAATGGCTCAACCTTGATAAGGGAATTTTTAAATGGGACACCCCCGGCAGATGGGACTACCTATACTTTTTTTTGCAACGAGTGACGGAACCTCGACGGGTGCGCCAAGGGCCGGTACCTTCCGTCTCTTTGTTGAAGGTCTATGCTCTGGGGTAGGCTGTGTCCCGGCAACCTACGATGTAAGTTCGGATGCAAATGGAGACAGGGGTGGATTACGTGCTGGCTTAGTCGTCTCAGATATCACAAAGAATGCATATCCCGCTGGTTCAATATATGCGTATGGTCCGGCGGGTGATGAATCAATGACCTTTACGGCTTCAAGTACGAATCGTATCGAAGACACCGGAACAAATCAGACAGTGCGTATCAATACGCGAAGAAATGGGGGAGCAGTTATCGAAAATGCTTCAAGTCAAGAACTCGGAGCGAGCGGCCTGACAGCTTCAAGTTTTTCGGCTGATAATACTTATGATCCGACCAGCGGGACAGCTTACGATGCCGAATTTGAAGTCGTCGGGAATTCGAATCTGCTGGCCAGCCAAAAATGGACTTATATCGCTTCGCAAGGAAACGGGGCAAATATAACGCGAGACAGTGTTTCGGTCGCGCGCTATGCAAACCGTTTTTCTGTTGATCCAAGGATCTACTTCTCTACCGATGGAACAACAGTAAATAATGATGTCACAACCAACTTTTCAGTTTATAATCGAAGTGAAAGCGTGTCCTGGCAATTTTGTCTCGTGGGTGCTCGGTCAGAAAAATTAAGTCGAGCTATGAATGTGGGCGTGGTTGCAGCTAATGCCTCAATTGAAAATGGACCGACAAGCCGAACGCCATCTTCTTTTCTCTATTCCACAAGCTACACCGTTGGCGCAAGCGACCAGGCGACACATGATGCTATCGGAAGCCCTAAGAATTTTCGTGTGACGAACACGGATCAAACCAAAGATTCTGACACATCTCACAGCGTAAGCGCTCTCTATTATGTTGACGCGCATGCCCAGTTGAACAATACGACTGTAGTGAAAGATGATTTTCCAACTGAGGATAGCACAGAGGATTTTTCCGGCATTATCGCTGCGGATGTTTTTAGTTTTTTTGGCCACATCAAAAACGTGCGCAAGGATACGGATATCCAAACTTCAGGCAGTGCGTTGACCTTTACGATAGCTCGTCCAAATGCCACAACGCGCACAACAGAAACGGCTGATACAGGCTCTGATGGATGGACTGTGGATACAGATTTTTCACTCGAAGCTCCTGCGGGGACATGGGTTGTGACCGCGAGCACGACCTTTAATGGGAATTCTGGAACGGATAGCGAGAGTATCGTGTTTATTTCGCCCTACACTGGGAAATACGCGATCCAAGCTGTTGGTTGGAATCAGGCCTATGATGTTGCATCGACAACTCATTTTGTTATCCAAACCTTAAAACGAGACGCGAGTGGCATTTTTCAGCCAACAGCTCCAGATGCGACACCGACCTATCGCCTCCGTTATTGGGACGGTTCAGACTGGCAGGAGACAGTAAGTACCACAGCGATGACATCTCTAGGAGCAACCGCGACATATGAAGCGAGCTACACAATTCCAAATGATGCGGCATGGTATGGTCGAAATGTGGGTATCATCTTCAGCGCAAAAATGTCTGGAACTGAAATTTCAAATGTACACGAAATAGAAATAAAACGGCCAGGAAATGTCTGGCGTGATGGGTCCGGAGCCCCAGCAGACGGACTGGGTTCAAATGGAGATCATTATTTGAATAACTTAACTGGAGATGTATATCAGAAGAGTTCTGGGAGTTATTCAGTTGTGGCTAATATCCTAGGCCCAACAGGTGCCACCGGAGCTATCGGCCCAGCAGGTTCTACGGGAGCCACTGGTGCTACAGGTGCAAATGGAGCAACCTGGCGCGATGGAGCGGGAATCCCTTCGAATGCGCTGGGTTTGGACGGGGATTATTATCTAAACAGCAGTAATGGTGATATTTATATAAAAGCTTCTGGAACCTATTCTGTCACTGCTAATATCCTAGGCCCATCAGGTGCAGCCGGTGCAACAGGTTTAAGCGGTGTAGACGGAGCAACCTGGCGCGATGGAGCGGGTGCGCCGTCCAATGGATTAGGAACGAATGGCGACTATTATTTGAATGGTACAAATGGAGATATCTATTTTAAGGCTGGCGGTGTTTATTCTATTGTTGCGAATGTAATGGGCCCAGCCGGCGCAACGGGTGCAACTGGCGCAACGGGTTCAGCCGGCCCCGGATCGAGATATCAAATTCAATCCGTCGGGTGGAATCAAACCTATAGCCTTGGAGAAACTGTAAGCTTCGCAGTCCAGACTATGAAAAAAATGCGTCCGGATATTATGATGCATTTGCTCCAGACGAAACGCCAGTCTTTCATCTGCGGTATTGGGATGGTGCCCTGTGGTATGACCTCACAACCAGTACCATGACAGCAATCGGTTCGGCTGATAACACATATCTGGCAACCTATCCAATTCCACTGGATAGCTCTTGGATTGGTCGAAAAGTGGCGGTAACTTTCGGCACAGAGATGGAAGGGTTCGACGTCGGAGCCACGAGAGAGATCGAGATCGTTGGTTCACCGGCTCAAGTGATTATAAATAACATCACGGATGCTTCAATTCCAACGATTACGGCAGATGTACGTATCACGAATGAAGGGAGCGCTGCCTACGAATACACTTATGAGTACTGCATCGTGCAATCAGTAACGAATGAATGCGGCGGAAACGATGATATTGCATACGGTTCGGCAGCAAAGCTGATCCAGCCCGGTGTAAATTTTGATACCTATTTAACATTAAATCTAAATCAAGCAGGCAGTTATTATTTTAAGCTAGCTGTTTGGTGGTCGAATGAAAGTTCAAAATCAAGCAAAGCTTTTACGGCCTTAGCACAATCCACAAGTGTCGGGGGTTCTTCAGGAGGAGGTTCAGGTGGTGGTTCAGGGTTAAGTACTGGCATCGTCTCAGGCCCAACTGGGATACCAAGTGCCCCGTCACTTATCGAACAACAGTATCTTATTCGATTAGACCAAGCAGCAGAGTTGTTTAGACGTATTGTTGAGCTTGAAAGAAGAGTCGATCAATTGGATAAAATTGAAAAAGAGAAACCCAAACAAACTCCAATTCCAACCAAGGTGCAAAAAAAACCAGTACCACAAAAGCCACCTGCTCCAAAATCAAAGTCAATTCCAAAAGTGAAACCTGCTCCAAAAGTAAAGCCAAAATTAAAACCAGTCCCAAAACCAGCTCCAAAGCCCATTCTTCCTAAAAAAGCTCCAGTAAAGCCAAAGATAACAGCAAAAAAAGCATTTCCAATACGATTACGCTAATAAAATGAAAAAAAACTTTTGGAAAAATAACCAGAATTTGATGCAAAACATCGCTATTGGTGTCTTGTGTATCATTTTAGTGGCAAGCGAATTCTCACGCCTTGCAAAGTTTGTTTCTAGCTTAAATCCATTTACAAAATATCAAAAACAAGTATCTATCAAAGATGAAGATTTGAGAATTTCGTACGAAAAAAATCTTGCCCTAGAAGAGCAACTGCAGACGCTCACGATAAAAATAAAGAAGCTTGAATTTGATCGTGTTCGACTTGAAAATGGAACAAATATCTTACTCGCGACCAAGCATTTCTATATTGAAAAAAATACTTTTCCGCAGAGCTTAGAGGATCTAAAGAAGGCTGGGTATTTGGATCAAGACATGGCAATTAAGGATCCCGAAAGCGGAAAGCAATATTACTATCAGGCGCGGAGTGAAGACTTTGTGTTCTGCATGAAGCTCTCAGACAAAATAAAAGGAGTGAACATTGAAGATTGTCCGCCAATCGATGAGCAAGGCGAGTTTATTCGTCAGCAGAATGCATTTGAAGAAATAAAAATAACTCTACAGAATCGCTTGAAGGTTGTAAGTCAGACAGACACGGTAAATGTCCGAAGCGAGCCATCGCGAGCTGGGGAGATTATTGAAAAGGTTACTCCGGGCCAAGTATTTGTCTATAATGATATGCGTGATGGATGGTACGAAATCATTCTGAACGATCAACGGAAAGGTTGGATTTCAGGAGATTATGTCATCCAGAGTGAGGATGAATAAGGAAGGATCTCAACATGCGACTGCGTTAAAGAACAGCGCAGAAAAAAGAACGGATCAAGCGATGCTCCAGCCGAGGTCGTAAACCAGGCCGAGCTCGTGAATGTCGTCTCCAGGACACCGATACTGACCACGAAATAAGCAAGATTTTTAGCCAAAATACCCGGATGAAAGTCCGGGTATTTTGATATAGACAGGCCGATGAGACCTCTCGATAGAGGAAAACTGCGAGAATTCAAGTCATCAATGCACCACTCCACCACCGCCGACTTCCTTGAGGACTTCGGTGGGGGTTTTGTAGCTAAGGATTTTCCTCGGAGTTGTATTGATTTTCTGTTGGATGGCATAGATATCTTGTTGAGTGATATGGCTCATGTTGGTGTTTCGTGGCAGATACCTTCGAATAATCCGGTTTGTGTTCTCAACCCCTCCTTTTTGCCAGGACGCATATGGGTCACAGAAGTATGTTTTGATACCATAGGTTGAACGGATGGTGGCGTGTGTCGCACCCTCACCTCCGTTGTCAAATGTCAGCGTTTTCCAAAGATCCTGCGGCAATGACTGGATGGAGTCATGAAGGGCTTGTTCCGTCTCTGCCGCAGTATGAGATCACATACCTCGCCCTTCTTTCAAACTGAACCGATATTCGCTCTTTCTGCCCTGGAAATATGACCGAATCAGTTTCCCAGTGTCCAATCTCCGTTCGTCCGAGAACTTCCTCTGGTCGCTCCCAGATCGAGATTCGGTTTGGAATATGGTTCTTCTTTTTCTTTCGATCGCGCTGTTTCTGCCACCTGGGCTGGCCAGACAGAAGATGATGATGGAGTCCGAGCTTCCGTCCCTCGCCATCATAGATCCAGGCATAGATGGACTCATGGGAAATGCTCTTGCCCTCAAGCCCTGGCGGAGGGTTTGTCTTGAGTCTTCCCGCAATCACGTCCGGACTTCTCCCCGATTCGAGCTCACTCACGACATACCGGCGAAGTTCTTCGTCCTGATCCAGCTTTCTTTTCCTTGTCTTCTTTCTCTCTTTTCGACGATCAACTTTTTCTTGCGCAAGCACCGCAGAATAGCTGCCACCGGGACAAGCATTCAGGGGAAATCTCTCGCGAAACCACTCCGTGGTTCCGCTTGAGGTCACGACCGATCTGACGAAGACCTAGATGGGCTTTTAGTCGAAACTCAATCATTTGTCGTTCAAGACAGGAGAAAGGACGTCCTTGCATACCGCTACAGGATATGCAGAAAGAGGCATCTTGGCTTCCGGGTGGTGCATTGAGTACCGAATGCGGGCTCTTAGACATTTGGTTGATCTTTTGCATAAACGATGCTATGCACATCGGGCGATCTTTCGAAAAAGACTCTCGAAAACCTTGGAGAAAGGCAGACGGCATGAGCAGGATATTGATTGGTATCGGAACGGCTCTCATCGTTCTCATTATCGGCCTCGTCTATAGACGGCTAAGAGTCAGTGAACCTGAGCTCTTGATTCTCGACATCTTGATGGATGGCGTGTGGAGATCCCCACGTCAAATCATCGCCAGGTCTAACGGCATTTTGCTTGCCGGGGAGACTCATGCGTTTCTTTCACGCATGCTGAAACGTGGTTGGCTCGAAGTACGTCAAGAGACAAGGCAAAAAGAATCGACCGATGAAGTGGAGGTTCTGCCTTCAGACGTAGAAGGGAAGGTTCTTCTCAAAGTTAAAAGTGGATCAGATCGTGGAAAGATCTACCTCGCGCCCGCTGAGGAAAAAGTTTACCTCTATCTGATCTCAATCGACGGCCGCAAATGTGCAAGAAAACAACCTTAATCATCCCGTTCAGATCTCTGACGGGTTTTTTTGTTGACGAAAGTTCTTCAATGCGGTTTCATTGCGGCGCACCTTTCACCTCATGGAGGATTTTGTGGAATCAGGAACGATAGAAAATCCAGACGACAATAAGCTGAAGATTCGACCCTTGCCCTTTGGGCTTCGGATCGGAGCTTCAGACCGAGACCATCCCAATTGCCCAATCTGCGGGCCAAAGGAGCGAACAGATTCGATCTGGCAACCGCTGGATGCGCTCATGTCTAAGCATCTGCAAGCCGGTAGTCTCTTTCGTCTAGTTTTTCATGAGCCACGCTCATCAGTTTCGATTGATTTCATTTTCAGCTATGTGAAGTTCGGCGCGCAAAATTGCGCCATTATCAAGCCGATCGTCGAGACGGGCTCATGGCATGAGTTCAACCTGACCCAGCTATCTCTGCTGAATCGCAGCCAATGCGCCGAGCGATCACATGTCCTCGGCATATATCCAGGCCAGCACGTCCTGTTCTACTATGGCGGCGAAGAGGGGGAAGCTCAGCCCTGTTATGTTCCGCTTCCGGTCGCGCATATCTTGAAACTCGATTTGAGCACCGTCTAGGTTTCGCGCTCTAGGCCCGCCCCTGTATCATGGACGGGCTTTTTTGTTCGCCCCTCCTATTTTCCTGCGCCACTTTTTGATATCATCAGTCGACATGTCTGTATATCGCCTCGCTGCACTTGGACTAGCTCTTTCATTTTTTGGAGCTGGCTGTTTTTCTGTTGATCTCCGGCCGACGTCGATCGAGTTTCCAGATGGGATTCCCATTGTTGTACAGCCTGCGGCAGAATGGAAAACGGTAGGTCCAGATGTAGAGCAGCGGATCGAGATGGTTTCGCCGTCTTCAACGGCTCGAGTGACGCTGTATCGTTTTGCGCCATCAACCGTCGATTTAGATTTTGTTCATTCAACCAGTGTTGGAAGTATTATTGACTGGCAAAAAGCCTATCCAGATGCGATCGCAATTTTGAACGGAGCGTATTTTGATGAAGAGAGTGTTCCAGCGGGCTATTTCCGTTCGGAAGGCGAACGAATCGGGTCTCGTGCATTTGATTTTGATAAATCAGCCTTTTTCATTGGAGACGCCACGCCGCGAATAATCGAAGTGAAGTCCGAAGCCGAGCTGAAGAATATGAAGTCGATTCTTCAGAGCTACCCGCTCCTCGTCCAAGATGGTCAGGCCGTCGTCCAGACCGATAGCGGAAAACTGGCACGTCGATCATTCGTCGGTTTTGATCTGTCTAAGAATCTCTATCTCGGTATTGTCGACGGTGGGGGAATCAGTCTGTATGAATTGTCCCAGTATCTCCAGCGCACAGGTGTTTCATGGACAAGCGCCCTTAATCTCGATGGAGGTCCTTCAACCGGCTTATCAATCAATGTGAAGGATCTGCAAGAAGTCACCGATAGCTGGACTTTGATTCCAAATGTCATCATCGTCAAAAAACGATAGGCAGACTTTATTGCCAGGTCCTTCCGATATGCGATAAGATAGGGCCATGTTGAAACAAGTTTTTTATATTCATATTGATGCCAAGGGAGATGAGATCGGCGCGCCGATCTTAATTTCAGTAGACAAACAGGGTCTCGCTGATTTGAGCCAGCTAGACCCCGATACAAAAGACACGCTGACAGAATTTGGTGCTCCAGGCATACATCCGGGCACTCGCGTCTTTCCAAAAGATGGTGAGGCATTTCTCCAGGGTTTATTAAACATGTCTGGCCAAACCTATCGTTTTCGTCTCAAACCCTAATATGACCATGAATGTAGAGCGAGGTAGTCCATTAGCCGAAGCTCCGATAAAAAAAGAAGCGAGCGGCTCTCGAAAAATTGAAAGCGTTCCGCGGCCTCGTCAAAAAGAGCAGCCCTTAAGTCCCGAAGAAATTGCAAGACGCGCCGCGATCGGAAAGCTTGAACACGACACGCAGCTTTTGGATCAATGGTTCTTCGCCAGCGTCAAAGCCAAAAAAGAAGATGTCTCAGACATGGTTGAGGATCTTGAAATTCATGAAACCCTGACTTTTGGAAAAGAAAATCTGAAGGCAAGAAAAGAATTAGGAGAGGAAGGAAGTTTTAATGCTGTTACTCGGCGCGAATATCAGGGTGATCCACCGCGCGTCGCTTTTGTAAAACCAGGTTTTGGAGAAACATTTTATCGCTATCAAGCAGATCTAGAAGTCACCGAGCTCGTGCGGCAAAAGTTTGATGAAAAAAACAAACAGGTGATAGAGGTCGTCACGGATATAGAGGAGCCACAGATGCAAGAGATGTTAAAATCAATTTTTCGCCAGCGAGAAGAAATGGGTGGTTTGAAGAATTGCGTCGCAGCATACTATGGAATCAAGCCTGAAGAGGTTCCCTTAGACGAAGATACGATGTCTTCTCGTGCTGGACTTGAAAAACAGAGTAGCGCCGTCCACGAATATGTCGTCAGCCGAGTCGATCAACTATTTAATTTCGGCGTCGTTCAATTGACTGAGCTCCGGGCAGAGGAGGGGAATATCGATATTGCTTCTGTGCAGCTCGGGGTTATTTCCACCGACGAAAAGGAACCCGCTCGTCCTGTTACCAAGAAGCTTTTTGCAGAAATTTTGGCGAAAGGAAAAGATCATCCTGGCGCAAAGTCTCTGATGCGTTTAGCTTGTCTCGACTATCTCGTAAAAACCTTGGATCGCCATCCAAACAATGTATTCTACGATCCAGTTAGTCATCAATTTTCCGGAATCGATAATGCGGCAAGTTTTGGCTTATCCTATAAAAGTGAACGCGTAGACAAAAGTGGCGAGAAAGTTGTCACTCAGGGTCCACTGGATAATTTTGCATCCGTTGCGCTTGAATCTATCAGCAAGGACGAAGAATGGTTTGTCGATGATGAGGCCTTAGAGTCGATGAAAGAGGTCTACAATAATATTGTTCAGTACCTAAGAGTCCGTGAAGATTTTAAACATGGAAAAATGCCGCTCGAAGCTTTTTTTGGAGAAGCTGACCCAGCAATTCAGGATTCATTGCGTGCCGATGGAAAAGAGATCAAGTATATCTCACAGCTCTTTCGGCAAATGTTTCGCAATGAAAAAATTGCCGCAAAAGAGGCAATTGAATTCGCCCAGCGTTTGCGTGAAGTGATTGTAGATCGTCGTCCGCCACAGAAAAAAATGCTCCCTCATTTATCAAGTATTGAAGAAAAGATTCATCTCTTCAGCGATGTTGCTGACGAATAAGTCTTAAACAAAAAAGACACCGTTTATGGCGGTGTCGAGCTTCAGATCCCTAGAGAGACCTTACGGCTGAAGAGTGTATTGTCCAGGGTAAAAGGGACGGGCGGATCTGTCTGGACAGTTACCGAGTGGATGTTTGAAGATTCCGATCCTTGAAATGCCATCAGATGGGCATAGGAGGCAGGGTCTCGAATGAAACGATAGCGACATACGCCTTCCTGCTTCTGAAGCAGGTGTATGGTGCCGTCGACATGCTTATCCATTTTGCCATTCCGCGTGCGCAACAGGACATGGCATCCATTGAGCAGCGTAGGCGAGAACTTGTGGTCCTTCTTGAGATGGAAGGAGAGGACGACGATATCGACATTTGTCGCATCAGGTTCTCTACGGATCTCTAGCCGCTCGATAAAGTTCTTCGCCGCCGTGAGGCGCCTCTTCAAAACAACGAGTGCCTCGGCCTTGAAATAGAGAAGTTCACCCACGGGATTCTCCTTTGCAAAAACGTTTCTTGAAGCTACCAGAAAATGTACGAATTGTCAACCGTCCGCCTTAAAGTTTTAGATTTCTATAATTAAAAACAGGGGACCGACGCATTGCGCTGGTCCCCCTGGAGTATGAGTGCTACCGGCACTCTGCGGTTGTCCTAAAGGACTAACTTCTTCTTGCCTTTGGCCTTGTCACCTCCCTTTTTGTCCTTCTTGCCGTTGGACTGGGGGATGTTGGCCTTGAGGGGATCGCGCTTGCCGCCGAAGTCGAACGTCAGGGACGTCGGATCCTTCTCGGCAATAGACACGGTGACACCCTCGGGAAGGGGCTTGTTGGCCATGTACAGATCCAGCAGCTCCTGACGGAGCTTGTTGGTCTCGGCTGTCTGGCGGGCCTTTTCGGCCTCCAGTATCGCCTTGGCGCGATCGGATGCCACCCTCGCGGCCTTCCTAGCGTTCTCTTCGGCGAGCTCGCTCTCGATGAGCGCGCAACAAGCCGTGAGAGACACCATCTTCCCGTTCTCTTCGAACTTGAAGATGATTTGCGTTCCGTTCCTGGTATAGGTCACGCCCTCAGGCATGTCCTTTCCCGCCCGGAAGCGCTCGGTGAGGTCGGCGCGGAGGATGTCGTCCTCGGCCGGGGACCGATGTCCCTGGGCCTTGAGCGCTGCTGCCAGCGCCTCGCGCTCTGCTTTGGCCTTCGCCTCGGCAGCGTTGCGAGTAGCCTCCTCCTGCGCCTTGCGCATCTTGAAGGCTTTCGAGCATGGGTGACACCAGAGTGCTCCCGGGTAGACTGGCTCGTAGTGCATACCGCACTCCGGGTTGAGGCAGACGGGCTTTCCCTCTGCCTTCAGGCGTGTTTGCTCCTGGGCGAGGCGCTCGCGCTCCTTGCTCTCGAGCTTTGCCTGCACCTCTGCGAGCGTCGGTGGTACGAAGTCCGGAGACTTCTTCACCACGATGACGGTCTTCTCTTTCGCGACGACCGGTTGCCGCTGAGCGTGACAGGTGGGGCAGTGGGTGTCCCACGGTCGGTCGACCGCAGGCGTGAACGGCTGCTGGCACGGTCCGCGGCAGGTCTTGATCAGCGGCTTGGGAGCCGCGACCGGGACTGACGGAACCGTCGACTTGAGAGTCTTTGTGACCGGGTGGCGAACGGGCTTCGCCTTGGTTTCCCAGACGCGCGGTTCACATGACGGACAGAAGCTGCCGGTGTATCGCGGATCCGGATCGAACCGGTCTCCGCAGACATTGCACTCTGGCCGGGCCATGTCGGCCACGAGAATCTCTCGCCGCTTCCTTTCGGCCTCCTTACGGGCCTTGAGCTCCTTCGCGACGAGCGCTTCGTTCTCCGCGCGCTCGGCCTTGGCGATGTCCTCGGCGCTCGGCGCCTCGACGACAGGGGCCTTCTCGGCCTCCTGCCTGAGCACGACGACCTGGTCGGTCTCGGCCCTTGCCTCGACCTCCTTCGCGACGTTCGCGAACATCCCCAATAGGAACTTCTCCAGCCCCTCCGCCTCGGAGGCTTTGCTGGAGAGGGAGAGAGAGACGGACGCGGGAACGGCGGCGCTGTTCAGGTTGGTCATGGTTGACTCCTCTTCTGGCTTTTGGGCCATTTTTTTGTCACGTTCCCCACGGTTTGCTTGGGTTTGAACTATTTTGAAACCGTGGGTAATGGTTAGGCGCATCTGAAAAGATCCGCGCAACCATCAGGGATTGAATGTTCGACGAATATGTATACCATGTTTCATGGCTTTTGTCAAGACAAGGGCTTACAAAAGCTTGGGGCATGGGCAAGGGTTTGAAAAATCGCTGGAATGAGCTAATATTCCGGCATGTCCTCAAGCGCACGTCTCGCCAAGAATGCGGCCTGGTTGGTCCTAGCGACCACTCTAAATAAGTTCCTCGCTTTCATTGGGTTCGCAGTTATCGCCCGTTTAACAGGTCCTCAGATTACCGGAACGTTCTTCTTTGGGGTTTCTGTCACTTCGGTTTTTGTGACTTTAGCCGACCTCGGAATGACGCCTGTCATTATCCGTGCGATTGCAGGTAATAAGGAAGATTCGACGAAACTCTTCGCAACCGCGATTCGAGCGAAATTCATTCTCGCACCAATCGCCGTCCTCTGTTCGCTTGCCTATGGAATTTTAAAGGGTGTTGATGCGCTCACGCTCTCAACCATTGCCGTCGCTTGTCTCGTCCTCACCGCGGATACCTTTCATCTCCTTTTATACGGAGTGCTTCGAGGTCGTCAGCAATTGCGCCCAGAAGCGATCGGTATGTTGGTCGGACAAATCTTGACCACCTGTACCGGAATTAGTTTGGCTGTCCTTGGTCTTGGTCCGGTGGCTTTAGTGGCCGCGCTCTTGCTCGGGAGTTTGTGGAATGTCTTGTGGTCGCTCCATCAATTTCGCAAATTGCAGATTGCCTGGGATCGTCCAATTTGGGCAGATTTCAAAATGCTCATGCATCAGGCAGCGCCATTTGCGATTGCCGGAATTGCCGTCAAAATTTATTCCTACACCGATAGTTTATTGATCCAAGCGTTTCATGGCGAACATAGTGTCGGAATTTACGCGGTAGCTTACAAGCTGACATATGCACTGCAATTCTTGCCGCTGACATTTACGGCTGCACTGTACCCAGCGCTCTCAAATGCATGGGCTCGTCAGGCACATGCAGAACTGCGTGAGAGTTTTGTTGGATCATTGCGTCTCATGGGTGCGATTTCTTTTCCGCTCGCAGCTGCTTTGTCTGCTTTGGCTGATCCAATTATTCGGACTGTCTACGGTTCAGCCTATCTGGCAACGATTCCCGTTTTGCAAATCTTGCCTTGGGTCTTGATTCCAATCTTCTTAGATTTTCCCGTCGGTTCACTCTTGAATGCATCGCATCGAGCTCATCTCAAAACGACAGCCATGGTCGCGACCATGCTCGTGAATGTGGTCCTGAATGCCGTCCTCGTCCCAACGATGGGGCCATTAGGGTCTGCCTGGGCGGCGGTTTTCAGTTTTTGGTTACTATATTTTATCGGAGCTATGATTACCGCGAAAGATGCGGGAGGTTGGACTGTCCATGGCTCGATTGCTTTGCGCTCAGGCATTGCTTCTATCGCCGCATGGATCGCTTGGCATGAGCTTGGCGATATGGTTCCCTTCATTCCTACAGTTATTTTTGGCGGTGCCGTTGCCGTGTGTGCAGCCTTCTTGTTCCGCTTAATAACGATTGAAGATATACGTCGAATCATGGCTTTTCGCAAAATGTCGATTCCTGAAAAAATGCATGGCCAATAAACGTCTGGTTTTAATAACGCTCGACTATCCGCCAGAACATGGCGGTGTGGCTCGGTATCTCGGAGATTTGGTTGAAGCCTCGCAAGGGGAGATGCGCGTTATCGTTCCAGAAAAACATCTCACGAGTGGACCTGGCGACGTGAAAACCGTTTCGATGTTCCATAAACGCTGGCCGCAATGGTGGCCGATGGTCAAAGCTTGTCGTGTCCTGAATGCAAAATCAGAAATGATTTTCATTAGCCAAGTATTTCCTGTCGGCACTGCAGCCTGGATTTCTCGTTTATGCGGTGGGCCAGAATATGTCGTCTTATTCCACGGCCTTGATTTGAAATTGGCCAATACCCCATGGAAAAAGTTTTTGTTAAACAACATTGTCGGTCATGCTCGAGCCGTTTTTGTGAATAGCCTCGCAACAAAAAAACTTTTTCTCGAAACAGCTTCATCTTCAAAACATATTCCCATTGTTTTGACGCCCGGAATCCATCAGCGGCCATTAATCGACAAGCGAGAAGCTCGGAAGAGATTAGATCTCCCTTTTGATGCATCTATCATTTTAACCGTCACACGCTTCGTCCCAAGAAAGGGGATTGATGTGACCATTCGCGCCGTTGCTGATCTTCAGAAAAAAATGCCCTTAACCTATGCGGTGATTGGTTCTGGGACAGATCGTGGACGCTTAGAAGTGATCGCAAAAGAAACCGGCGCAAAGGTGACATGGGCGAGTCCCGCAAATGATGAAGAGAAATGGGTTTGGTATGCCGCCTGTGATGCATTCGTCATGCCAGCTCGAGAAACGGCGGATGATATCGAAGGCTTCGGCATTGTCTATCTTGAAGCAGCGATGGCGGGACGTCCGACAATTGCCGGACAAAGTGGGGGAGCGAAAGAAGCGGTCGTGGATCAAGTGACGGGTTTGATTGTTGATGAAAACGATGAACAGGCTGTTCAACAAGCTATTTTGAAATTGATCGAAGATACAGATTTTGCAAAAAAACTTGGAGCAGCCGGCCGCCAGAGAGTCGAAAAAGATTTTCAATGGCAGGAGCGTTGGGAAAAGCTCAGAGCTGTCTAATGATATGGAAAACCTCACTTCAATCGCGGTCATTATTCCGTGCTACAATCACGCGAACGTTTTGCGACGCACGCTTCTTGCGCTCAAATCTCAAACCCAACAACCCGCAGAGATTGTTCTCGTTGACGATGCATCAACGGATCATCCAGAAAAAATTCTCGCAGAGGTTTTTCCAGATGCGGCGAATGTACAATATCTCCGTCTTGAAAAAAACAGCGGCGCTCCCTTTGCCCGAAATCGGGGAGCAGAATTAACCTCCTCACCGTATCTATTATTTCTCGATGCGGATGCCGAGCTCATTCCCGAGGCTCTCGCGCGTTTTATCGAAGCCTTAGAGCAAAATCCCGAAGCAGAGTTTGCATATGCAAATTTCCGTTGGGGTCGTCGACTCTTCAAAGCTCGAACCTATGATCCCGACATGTTGCGCAAAGCGAATTATATCCATACCTCCTCGCTGATTCGCCGGGCTGCCTTCCCAGGTTTCGATGAAAGCTTAAAAAAATTCCAGGATTGGGATTTATGGCTCACGCTGGCAAAGCAGGGGAAGCCAGGGTTCTGGATTGATCGTGAGCTCTATACGATCGTTCCACGCCGCAAAGGCCAAGGAATTAGTTCATGGCTACCACGTATAACACATCGTATACCTTGGCCGATTTTAGGCTGGATGCCGCGTGAAATTAAACGGTATCGAGAGGCGGAGCAGATCATCCGAAAAAAACATCACCTATGAAAGACGTCCGCATCGTGATCGTGTCATGGAATGTCGAGAAATTACTCGAACAGTGTTTGCATTCTCTGCCAGCGGCCTGCAAAGGGCTCAATTGGGAATGTATCGTCGTCGACAATGATTCAAAAGATCAGAGTGTCGAAACGGCCTTAAGTCTGGCAAAAGAAATCGGTGGTCAAATTCATGTCGTTCCGGCAGGATCGAATCTTGGTTTTGCAAAAGCCTGCAATCTCGGCGCGGAGTACGCCGTTCCAGGTATCGTCGAAAGACCGCGTTATTATCTGTATCTGAATCCCGACACCGAATGTCTACCTGATTCCTTGTCGCGCCTCATTCATATTGCAGATGCGAGACCTAAGGCTGGAATCCTTGGGCCAAGACTTGCGTATCCAGATGGAACGGCGCAAGAATCGATCCGTCGCTTTCCGACATTCTTGGATCAAGCTGGAATTATTCTGAAGCTATCTCATTTTTTACCAAAACTAAACGTTTTTCAGCGTTATTTTGCACGTGATCTTGACCTGAATAAGGAGCAGAGCGTCGATCAAGTGATGGGTGCTTGTTTTCTCGTTCGAGGTGAAATCATCCAAGCAAAATTAGGTTTTGATGAACGTTATTTTATTTGGATGGAAGAAGTTGATTTTTGTAAAACCGTGAAACAAAAAGGGTGGGAAGTTTTATATATCCCAGCAGTCACGGTTATTCATCATCAAGGAAAATCATTCGCCCAAGAGTTTCAACCAACCAAACAAAAATATTTTACAAATAGTTTAAAAAAATATTTCGACAAATGGCATCCAGGTTTTCCAGCGCTCGGAATAAAAATATTAACCCCAATTGGGCAGCTCGCTGTTTGGTGTTTGTATGCGAGCCGACAGAATTGGTCGCATTGGTTGGGCTTGATTTTGGCGGTTGAGGCCGTTTCTTTTGCGACCTTATATGCACCTTCATTCATGTCCGTCGCAGCCGTTCTATTGGCTGGTCTGATGGCGTTTACGGCCTGGAAGCGCCCCTGGCTCGCGATCTCAGCGCTGTTGCTTGAAATGCTCGTTAGTTCAAAAGGCGCATTGCTCTTTGTTGGCGAGTATCCAGACACCTTGGCGCTCCGCATTGTTCTTACCGCAGCTTTTCTGTTCGGATGGAGTTTAGGCATCATCACTTCCGGCGAAATGCGACAGCGCATCTCTCATTGGAAGAAGTTTCTTGATGATCGTTTAGCTTATGTCATTTTAGCCGCCATCATTGTTTTCGCTTTGATCCGTGGGGTTCTATTAGGCAATGGAATAAACATTGTGAAAGATGCAAATGCCTGGATGTATTTGGTTATGCTCTTGCCTTTGCTCGATATTGTGACTCAGCATGGCGAAAAGGTAGAACGTCATATTCGCGATGTGCTGAGCGTAGGTTTGGGTTGGCTCATCGCAAAGACGGTCTTGGTTTCATACATTTTCTCGCATGGCTTAGGAATTGCGCCAACCATTTACCCATGGATACGTCGCACGGGAGTTGGCGAAGTGACACTGATCAATGGAAACTTCTTCCGTATCTTTTTTCAGTCACATGTCTATGCCATTTTGGCTGCATTAGTATTTGCAGCAAGAGCCTTGGTTCTAGATAGCCAAAAATTCCGTTGGCAATTTGCAGGTTGTGTTTCAATTCTTATCCTTTGCCTATCTCGCAGTTTTTGGATCGGAGCCGCTACCGGCGGTTTGCTCTTGATTGCATTGACCTATAAAGACATAAAGACCCCTTGGCGCGCGACAAAATATTTGGGGACGATTCTCGTGCTTGGTTTCACGATCGCTATTGGAAGCGTCATCATCCCATTACCTCCCGTTGGTTGGGGATCATTAGGTTCGGTTCTCGGATCTCGAACAAGTGGTGATGAGGCAGCTGTCATAAGCCGTTGGAATTTGCTCGAAGTGTTAAAACATAAAATCGGCGAACATCCGATTCTGGGTTCTGGTTTTGGCGCAACCGTCACCTTTGAAACCAAAGACCCCCGCATTGTTAGTCAAAGTGGCGGGACCTATACGACCTATGCTTTTGAATGGGGCTGGCTCGAACATTGGGTGAAATTCGGTATTATCGGAATTCCGCTCATGGCTTGGATTGTGATTTCACTCGCTCGTCGCATTTGGCATTCACACTATGACCTGTGGATTCGCGCAGCTGGAGTCTCTATGATCTTTGCCTTGGCAATGATTCATGTGTTTACGCCATACCTAAACCATCCTTTAGGTTTTACGGTTCTCCTATTTGGTGAAGCGCTCATCGAACGAAGCCGCCGTCTGATACAATAGAGGCATGGACAGCTCTCTCGTCGCCACTACTAATGAACAAGTGCTTGAACAGGCATATGCCATTGTCGAAAAGCTTGAGTATGCAATCGTGCATGCAGAAAATGAAGCTCAACGACTGATTCGACATTTCGTAAACAAGGCCGAAGCCGATGAAGTTGAACGAATGAAAAAGCGCATTCACAAAAAAGCATCACGGATATGAAATCACCCGAGCGTTCTTTTCAGACTGGAGATGACGAGTTTTCTCCTGAAATAGAAAATAATATTGAACTTCGCAAGAGTCGTTTAATTGAAAAAGCTGAGTCGATTACCAAGCGTCTTGAGCGATTTGACGCAAAAGGTCTCGAGCGTTGGGAGCGCGAGCTCGCCTCCATTAGCCGTGCCGGAAATCGCGAAGCCTTCGACGAAGGCGCACGCGAGGCTTTGAATCATGTCGCGCTCCAACTAAAACAGGCAAAAGAACAGGCATTAAAGCAACTCGAGGATCTCATCAAGAAAAATCCAAAAATTCCATTTGTGGTTGGTTTGGTTGCGGCCTTGGGAGGACATGCTCCACTAGTCAGAAATGTCGAGCCATTTAAATCAGGGATTGATCTCATTACCCATCCAGAGGCTTGGGGATATGACGCGGTCTATAAGCCGCAGAGTGAAAAGGATCGTGAAGAGGTCAAGCGAAAGATAGCCGAGCGCGAAGCCCGTTCAAATCCCAAAGCGCTAGAAGCCTATCGTCATAAAATTGATGGAGCACTCGAACGCGGCGAGCACATTCCCTTAAAAGAAATTGTGTTTGAAATTGAACGTCTTTCTGGTGTCCCTGAAGCAGAAGTCGCTCAAGCTCGTGAAAAGATGGATCAAATGATCGCAGGCTATGTTGAGCAGGCGAAGAAAAAAGGAAAGATTGATCAAGAATTTTTAAATGGTCTGACGGGCGAAATGTACGGAGGCGAGACGGTCTACAATTGGGGCGAAGGAACAGTTACTACTTTTATAAATAAAGGCATTCGCAGTTGCGAATCTGTCGATGTGACGCAAGAAATTATCATCGAAGAGTCGATCGCCGTTTTGCCAGAAACGGCACAGGCCGGTTATCGCTTCGGTTCAAATGAAATTCGGCAACATGTTCGAACCGTCGTCACTATTCCCTCTGAAAACATTTCAAAGTCTTTTTTATTAGACGGGCATGCGATTGAGTTATCAGAGTCGGAAGGCGACGCGCCAACCATGAGCGCAACCGTCGACGCCGGCATTCTGAAAAAATCCTTCGTTACTTCTGAGCCAATTATTATCGACGCAAAGCCAGGTGCTCCCGGCGAAACGAAGCCTATAAAAACCTTGATCGATTTCGACATGGATAAGCCACTCAAACGGAATATTCAAATTCGCGGAGATCTTCGTTCTTCTGATTCCGTTAATGCTCAGTTAAAGAAAGACAAAGTAGAGCCGGTTTATTTGAGCGAAGAAGCCAAGCGACGGATTGAAAAGTTTAAAGACACGGCGACCAAGGAACAGATTATTGAAGTGACATTTGAACATGATGAACTCAAGGATGATCTGATTGTTGAAAAAGAACTTTTGCTGGCAGGTTTTAGCGGTGTTACTGATATTGATCTCACAAGAGTTGAATCATTGAGTAAAGAATCGATAAAGTTAATCGAGGAGTCCGAGTTCGCTTCAGCTGCAGGAGCGATGATTAGGATCGGCGAAACCGGCGGTTGGTCCGATGAAGCACTGGAGTCAATTTTAAAAAATAAGCAACGCAGCTTAGTTCTTTACTGCGATGAAGACGGCGCATACGACGAACGTATTACAAAGATATGGGATAAATTTGAAAGTCAGATGAAATCAGGCGATCCTCAGCCGGAGGGGTTCAAATTAGAGGTAAGAGCAAACGCAGGAAAGAGTCGTCGGTCGGGGGATCATGTTGTGAATGATCCAACAGTCGAAGCCTTCGGTGCTCTGCTAGCTCACATTCCTTCGCATTTCAGTGAGCTAGACATGCATGAACTGGGAGCAAAGGAGCTCATCGAGCCGCTCATGAAATTAAAACGACCGATGAAAATTTTTGTTAATGCAAATTTTGTAAACCTAATGACACCAGAGCAGAAGGGTGATCTGATCGATCGTGAGGGTCATGCATTCGTTCTGTCTGTCGATGACTATGTACAAGCAGTCCCGATACTCTCGAATGAGTCCAAGGACTCACGGGGGTTCGATGTGGCTCTTGAAGATCTAGGGAGGCTTTCTTCTGGAAGATTAATCCTCCATATCAACATTTTCAACGCTGCGCATGTGAATGGTTCTTTGGAGAATAGTAAAAAAATTGTTAGGGAGATACTGACGGTGCTGGAGAAAAAAAGCGAAGTCAGGTGAGAAGCTTGCTGATGATCTCGATTATGCGAGGCTTGAACCAGCGGAGGGCGATGATCAAGACATCGCAAAGAGGATGTCAGATGTTCTAAGTTTATTTAACGCAAATAAACAAAAGTAGGCCCTGGTTATATCCGAACTCCAGACGAGAAGTCTATGCCGCTCATAGCCTTTTTCCCTTCCGGTTGAACCGAAATAAGTTCCAATGCCGTCCCCTTGGCACAAGCCAAAACAGGCTTTCTATCGTTCACCAGAATCTCTCCCGGCTTTCCATCCGTGTCTTTTGCAATCTTCGCCTCTAGGATCTTCAGTCTCTTCCCATTCCATTCCATCCAAGTCCCCGGCCAAGGAGTATAAGCCCGAATCTGTCTTTCAAGTTCCTGCGATGTTTTTGTAAAATTCAATTTCCCATCATCGCGTGTGAGCGTCCGGCAATTCGTCGCAAGATCATGGTCCTGTTCGCGTGGTTGAATTTTTCCATCCAAATAGTCCGCCAAAATATCCGGCAACATCTTGCCGCCAAGTTCCGCCAGACGGTCATGTAATTGTCCACCCGAATCCGTTTCACGAATCAATTCCTCCGCAATCGCAAGAATTGGACCATGATCCAAAGCTTCATCGATCTTCATGATCGTCACGCCAGATGCAGTATCTCCAGCTGCAATCGCAGCTTGAATCGGTGCCGCGCCACGCCAGCGGGGGAGCAGGGAACCGTGGATATTGATGCTGCCCTTTTTCGGAAGATTCAAAAGCCAGGCTGGCAAAATCTTTCCATAAGAAATAACGACGAAGGCATCGCAGTCCCCGCCAAGCTTTTCAGTCTGTGTCCGAAAATCCGGATCAGACATTTTTTCTGGTTGCAAAACCGGACCATTGAAAATTGTTTTGACAGGCGGCGCCGTCATTACGGCATGACGTCCCACCGGACGATCCGGTTGAGTCACAAGTCCGACAATTTCAAAACGAGAATCATTCAAAAGAGAACGGAGACTTGGGACAGCGAATTCGGATGTGCCGAAGAAGATAATGCGATGCATGGGATTGATTATAACCTAAATGGATTTGGGGTCATTCTTCCGAAGAGACCTCCCTCATTCCCTCCTTGCTAAGGAGGGAGGTCAGAATCATATCCTCCCCCTTAGCAAGGGGGAGCTAGAGGGGGTCTCGTCCGAATAAGGATTCCGGATCACCATTGGTCGATTGTTTTTATCGGTCGATCTACACCCGATGCTTCGTATGTTCCGTTGCGTTCTCAATCCGAGAGGCTCGATCAATAAATAAAACGCCATTCAAATGATCGAATTCATGCTGAAACACGATCGCCATGAAGCCCTTCACATCAAATTCAACGCGGCGACCATGACGGTCAAGGGCTTTCACTTTTGCTTTTTTTGAGCGAGATACAACACCCCAAACACCCGGGACGCTCAAGCAACCCTCTTCACTTTCTTGCATTGCTTCACCGATGGTCGTCACTTCTGGATTGATATAGGCCTTTGGTCCTAATTTTTCATTCACGATGAAGACGCGAATATTTCGGCCGACTTGTGGCGAGGCGATGCCGACGCCATCTTCGACAAACATGGTTGCGATCAAGTCATCTAAAAACAATTGGAACTCTGGAGTTCCAATTTCTTTCGGGTCAACCTCAATCGACCGATCACGCAGGGTCGGTATTGGGAGGGTGACAAGTGGCAAGCTTTTAGGCATTAAGGCCTGTATATTAGCAAAAAAACGCGATTGGGTCAAGGTCAAACAGGGCCTGGCCTTTGAAAGGGGCAAGCTCCGCTAAGACGGCGGCTTCTGGGGTTCCGACGGGTGGAAGGAGATGGAGAACCGATCGGGAGCTTCGAGTAGTGGAACGATAGGCAATCGCAAAGGGTCCACGGATTTGCCAGGCGGTACCGAGATGCTGTTTAAGGAGCTCCTGAAGATGCCGAACTTCGTCCTCGGTTCCGTCTATAAGGACTTTTACCAAACGTTTGGCGGGAGGATAGCCAAAGAGACCCCGATCCCGATATTCCTGCTGCCAGAGCTTCGTGAGGCTTTCAGGCATGAGCCAGCTGACGGCTTCTTCAACGGTTTCTGTCTGCCCATGAATGGTTAGATGCGCTTGAGCTACCGCACAAGCTGCCGCGATTCGTCTGAGATGAATCGCGAGTCTTTCCTTTCGACGAATATCTTCTGCCCCACCCGCAATCGAAGAAATATCGCTAATGACAACTTCTGCATTCGTCAGATCGCAAGCGTCGAATTCCAATGAAGACACGACTTGAACTTTTCCCGGCGCAAAAAATTGATTACACTGTTCCGTCACCGCTTCACGCCCTAATCGGCCGCGCGTCAAATCATAGCCGCCACATTTTCCGCAACCTTCTGGCGTGTTCGTCTTTTTGCTGCATTTACGACAGACGGCGCCTGTCGGTCCTAAAGACAACACAAAGCCACAGGACGGACAAGTTGCCGTCCACCCACAATCTCGACAGCAAATCCGCGCCCGCGAACCTTCGACATTGTGAATGATGATCGCTGGACGCTCTTCATCAATCGCCGTCTGCAAAGATAGATCGCTTCCTTCCGAGAGAATTTGAACACGCGAGCGCTTCCCTCTGACCCAAGGATCAAGCGTCGGCAGAAGTTCAATCATCGGAACCTCACCCGGATCTAGTCGAAGTAGACGGGGAGTTGTGCTAAATGCATGCACCTGAATTTCCGGCCGCAATGATTGTGCTAAAGCCGCCATCCAACGCGAATCAAAACGCGGCGAAAGTTCATCTTGCTTATGATCATCATTTTCCGGTTCATCCACCAAGATGACGTCCGCAATAGACGTGAGCCAAGCGCCGACACGTGTCGTCACTAAAATTTCCTGTTTCGATGAGCAAAATCTTTGCAGAATTTTCCAAGCCGCCGTCGGCGTCAAATCGGCATGATAGGCAGAACCATCTAGCTCTTTCGCAATCCGATCCGCCCGTTCTTTCCAAGGCGTCAAAATCAAAACGCGGCCCTTCGACTGCCGGGCAATTTCAAACAAGCCATCTGACCCGCGTAATCGGTCTGATAAAACATGAATCGAAAATCCCGTTGTCGCTCGTGGCTCCGTCCCATCCGCGTCCGTCTTGATTTTCATTCCGTCCGACACTTCTAATCCCGCCACGCGCTTCGGAACTTCACGTAACCACGAAAGCAAGACACTTGGTTGCGAAGTCAGCGTATGCGCAGCCGTCATTTCTAAAAGCTTCGCTGGTATCGGCCCAAGCCGAAGCAGGGGAGACTCCACCGGAATCGGCACGGTCTTTGCCGCAAATGGACTCGTCTCAACGAATCCGATGACCATGCTCGGCAATTGCCTCCGTCGAAAAGGCACCCGAATCACGTCGCCAATTTGAATATCTAGCCCCTCTGGAATGCGATAATCAAAAACCTCAACACCAGGGACCGTGCGAATTGCCGGAACAATGCGAGCAAAGGGGGAAGGGGGCATGCTCCTTCCGTTTTAGGCGATATCGTAGCGAACCGTCAAATAACCGACGCCAAAGGGCGCTTCATAGCAAAGTTTTTTGGCCGTCACATTCATCCCATCCAAACATCCTAACATCGTCATAATCGGACGAAAGCCACATTGGCCAGCATTCTCGACCGTATTCATATCCAAATCAAGTAGAGGTTTTGCATCATTTCGCGTTGCGCCATCCACCACAGCTTTATCAAAAGCTTCACCTTCGGCTGAAAATCCGCCAGGAGCATCCTTCGAAAGCTTATGCGACAAGTCTGCGCTGGCAATAATCGCCACGCGTTGAGATTCGGAATGGAGAATGCGCTTCAATTGTGTTCCAAATTCATAATGTGACTTTCCATCAAACATCGATGGCGTCACGGGCACGAGCTTCCAGTTTTCAATATGCGTCGTCAATAATAGAATCGGCACGCTAAATCCATAATCAATATTCTCGCTTGATGAAAGGGTGAACGGAACATTTTCTTCGCGCATTTTTCTCTGAATATGATCGATGAGAAGAAAGTCGCTCTTGGCATTCACGACCGTTGAAAAATCTCCGAAGGATTTAAAATCCCCCGTATATTTCGGCGACATATTGATCGAATAGGCATCAGGATAACGCGATCCATGCGGCGCGATGATACAAATCGTGTCTGGTTTTGCCAGATACAAAGCTTGTTCAATTTCTTGAAGCGCCGTCACGGTGCCGGTAAGTTTTTCGCGTTGATCTTTGCCGATCGAGGGAACGAGCAAAGGAGAGTGGGGAACGATGGCGGAGAAGATGATCATAGGCTTCCAAGTTGGGTTGAAGAAGTTGTAGGAGCAAGAGTTGTTTCGAGCGGAATCAGTGGATCGCTCATAATTGGGAGTTTCGGATTTCCTAAGCTAATTGGCTCGCCAATCGCATAGGTCGCGATGACGCTCTCCGAAACGTTGACCACATTTTTCCATTTCCAGCCCAAAGTTTCAAATATCTCGGCTGAAGGTACCGGACGCAGTGTCTTACTTTCTACGACATATACCGATGGATTCTTGATTCCACGCACCAATTCACCATCGTGTAAGAAATACGGTTCACCAATTTTATACGCAGCTAAATTTTTCGACGGAACAGCTTTAGCGCGCATTCCTGGGAAGTATAATTTTAAGAAAGCGATATCCGGAACTTGTCGACGAATGCCAGCCTCGATATACCAAATTTTCTTATCCGCAGCATCTTGAAGCAGAGCTCCCTGAGGAAATTGCGTTTTTGAATTGATAGTTTCGCCAATCGTATATTCATTCAGGTCGTCATCGCTATCAATATCGATAATTTCATCTTCATTGAAACTAAATTTGCGGAAGGTTCCCATGTCAGAAATTCTTCGACGCGAGTCTTCACCTAAAAGCCAAATGGCGCCTTTTGAATCACGTAATAAAGCGTATTTTGGAAATTGAATGTCTTCTCCATCGGGATAAGCGGCTAATTCGGTATCCGGAACAATAACGATCTTTTCTGGATTAACCATGGATTGCAGAACAGCCTTCGAAGCAAAATAACGCTTCTGACCTAATCGAAGAAGATATGTTTTACCGCTAGCTTTGCCTCTCACGACTGTTCCATCAGGATAGGCGAGGGAAAACCAACGACGCCAAATACGCCAGAGATTTAAATTTCCATGACGATGCGGGGTATACGCATACAGCATGGCCGTTGCATTGTTTGCGGGTGTGACCACCGCGCCATCAATGAACATCGCTTTTCCGGGAGCTTTCCCCGCGCGAGTTGTTCCGGTTGTCAGAATCTGAAGCAAATATTTCTCACGATGTTGTTTCGCAGCCCATTCTAATTGCGAAGCAAAACCCTTGTAATCTTGAATCGCTGGATCGTCCTTGCTGCAAGAATCACACACGCCATACCCCATGGCCCAATCATATTGACGTTGAGTTGGATTGGAGCTTTCAACTAAAGACTGTTCTTTTTGCAAAACAACAAGTAAATACTTCGGATTCATCTTGTAAGAATTGGCCACGCGCCAAATGATTTCAGCGCCCGTTTTTTGGACGCCATCAATATCCATCGTACGATACTCAGCTAAGCTGCCTTTTGATCGCATAAAACGAACCATGCGGTCATAGCTCATGCCATTCACATCAAAAATGTCTTCATCTTCCAAAATCCGATTTGGATCAAAGCCAGCATCCTTCAATTCTTGAGCCTGAGTGGAATAGCTTAAAAGAGGTGAAGAGGCCATCAGAAAGGCCAAAAAGAGGAGTTGAAGTCGGCGCAGCTGCATATCTTGACTTTAGCATATGGTCAACGCCCGAGCGAACAGTTAGCATACAGGGGTGAAACGCCCCCTGGTGCGCCTATTCCTCATTTTAGCCTGTGCCGCAGGCTGGCTGACGGTATTGCCAAATCTCCAAAGAGGGATTTTTTTGAGTCCAGATGAAACGGCTGTCTATCGCAGCGCCGTTCAATTTGCTCAGACAGGCTCCATGAGTATTCCGCATCCTAGCCTGAAAGAATTTCCTTGGATGCACCCACGCAGTTTTGTAACTCTTGGTGAATCCATGGTTCCGGTTGGTTTTATCGGCATGCCGCTCATCCTTGGATTTTTAGGAGCCGTCGGTCTGACATTTTCATTTGGATATATCACCCCGCTCTTGGTTTTGGGAGTTGGTCTGATTATTTGGTTGCTCAATCGTGAATCTTCGACGACAACTCGTTTGCTCGCTGTTTTGTCTTGGTTAAGTTTTCCAACAATCATCCTCTACGCAAATCGCGGCCTCTTTCCAAATCTCCCAACCATGTGTTTGACGGTGATCGGGGGATTTATGGTCTGGCAAAAGCGGACAATCCCGCGTTCGGTTATCGCCGGCATTTGCATCGCGCTCGCGCTCGCCATCCGTCCGATCGATGCTTTTTGGATTTTGCCTTGGGCGATCTTCGCCTGGCGTTTTCGCCAAGATCGAAAACAGCATCAGGAAAGAAAATATCTTGGCAGTGTTTTGATCGCCATGTCTGTCGTCGCCATCATCGTCGGCATTGTCCAAGCTCGAACATATGGATCTGTTTTCAATATCGGGTACTTCCTAAGAGATCCAATGGTAAGCCAAGGAGCTATTGAGGCGATCATTCAGCCCAGCGCTCAACCCGTGACGGAAATTCAGACTTGGCTCCCATTCGGTTTTCATCCAAGGCATGTTTGGTTCAATCTGCGTGAATATCTATTCGGCTTTTTGTGGCCATGGGTTTTGCTCGTTGGAGCAGCGATCGCGATCTCATGGAAAAAACGTGAAGCTCGTCCATGGATCTTGCTCGGCATTTGGACGCTTGGATCCTGTGCTGCTGTGTATGGTCATGGAATTTATCAAGACCATGTCGGCATAAATGTCGCTTCGCTTGGGAATTCCTTTTTGCGATATATTCTTCCAGCAACCGTTTTTATTCCACTCGCAATCTCCGTCGTGCTTCAGAAATTATCAGACACAAAGCAGCGTTATGCGATCCTCGCTGGCTTTGCTTTGGTTAGCGTCACCTGCGCGCTTGGATTAGCCACAGCGTTCTATGACGGAAAAGAAGCCCTGATCGAATCAGCAAAAACCCTCCAAAGCTATCAATCAATCCGTGTCTCCGCGCATGCCATGTTTGGAAAGCAGGTCATCGTTTTTTCTGATCGCAGTGATAAAATATTCTTTTCCCCAGGTTGGGATGCGGTGACGCCCGTCCCGGATATAAAGAGTATTGCTCGATTGTCCGCCACTCGCACCGATATCCCTGTTTTATATTTCGGTCGACCTTTGTCTGAACAAGCGCTCGCCGATTGGTCCGCGCAAGGGTTCACGCCAAGGCAAGTCATGACGGCTGGAAATGAAGCTCTGTACGAAATGAAACCATGATTTTCCCTCGACCCCTTGTCATCGTCCTATGCGCGATCCCTTGGATGATCGCCGGTTTTGGCGTGCTCTGGCTTTTCTCTCAACGTTTTCCTCCATCCGGAACCTTTGTCGCAACGACGAACTTAGATGGAAAGAGCGCGTGGATTCAACAGTTCCTTCCAGGTCAAAGAACATCAATCCCGGGAAAACAAGCAGATGGCTGGATCGGTCAACGCATTTCCGGAGACCCGGTCTATTTCACGGCACGCAGCCCTGGTCCATATGACAAAGTCGATGTTGAAATTGAATTCCGCCCAATCCATCAGCCTTTACTTGAATTCGGCATGGTGCGCGATGCGGCTGGGAAAGAATTAGAAATGCGACCATTCTTTTCAGAAGAATTAGCTTCCTCGCGTTTTCGTACGGTGGAGGGTCTAGGTTTTGTCGCGCTCGGTACGCCGAATGCTCGTCTGCAAGATCCGCGCCCAGAAGGTCTCGCAATCTGGGGAGCGTCAACGACGATGCCGCAATTGGCTGATACAAAAGGGGAATGGCGTGACACGGCCGTAGCTTTGCGCGGCTCACATGAATTTTCCCTAGTTCCAATCGATGGAGAAATCCACATGCGTTTTGTTTTGCAGGCCGCGAATCGCTCGCAAGGTGGTGACATCGCTGCATTCCGCATTTTCCGTGGTGATGAAGAAGTGGGTCGTGAGGCCGTAAGCATTTCTGGGAGTCGTGATCAGAAGCTTGGTTCCAAAGTCACACACGATGTCCATCTTCCAAATGCGCGCACTGGGATTTATCGCATTCAATTTATCGCCCAGGACGATGTTTTTATTCGCAGTATCGGAACCAATAGTCGTCGCTGGGTCTTAGGGCCAAGACTCGTCTCTGGTGATGAGGTTGGGTATTCCACGAGCACGCCATCCGTCGATGTTTGGACAAATTCCCGTCATATCGTTGCAGAAACATTTCATGTGGAAGGTTTGCAGGAAATAACGCTGGGACCTGTCAAAACAACCTTAAGACATACGCATCAGCCATCTCGTCTCGATCGACCCACGGATCCAGAAAAACTCGCTCGGCTCCATGCTCCACGCGGAGATATTCGTTTTATCGGTGATGGATATTTCGCGTTTTCCCAAGAAGCATTTTTTGAACCACGCCCGCGTCGGCTGACGGATGGAACGGTTGCAGAGGCTGAAAAGATCGAAGCGGTGCTCACGCCATATCAACGTCCAATGCCTCTAGGAGAAGGTTGGCTTAAGGGGACTTCATCCTATGAGCTGCGTCCCGGCCAAGATCAACTTCGTTTTGTCTTATCCGCACCAGGAATGGAATCCCGCGCTGGTGCCGTCGACGTTCGCCGCGTGACTTTACAGTATCATCGCACCGTCTCCTCCTTTTCCGGATGGCTCGGAATTGTCCGACGTGAATTAGCGAATGCCTGGCGTCGTCTATGATATTTCTTGATCTCATAAAAATATTTTTCAACCATGTCGCCTCCGCCTTGGTCTGGTTTGTCGCCATTGTCATTGCAGCTGAAGTAATCTTCCCCGGATTCGCGGCACCTTTTCTAAATCTTCCCTTGCTCGCCTTAATTTCTCTTGGAGCCGTTTTCGCCACCACATCAACTCCGTCAGAAGCCCCAAGTCTTTTTCGAAGAATTCTTTTCCTCATTCCGATTTTTCTTCTCGGTTTCATTGCTTTGCTCTATCTGTTGACCTTACGCTCGCCACTTGGCACGATAGGAAAAATAGAATGTATCTCCATTGCGATCTTAGCCATTACCGTCTTGATCGTTTTAGCTCGAAAACCCCAAACATATGACTGATTGCCTCTTCTGCAAAATCATCGCCAAACAAATCCCGTCCGATTCCGTTTACGAAGACGATCATGTTTACGCTTTTCTAGATATTCATCCCGTTCATCCTGGACATGTCTTAGTCATTCCAAAAGAACACAGCATCGCCTTGCATGATGCAAAGCCGGAGGTTCTTCAGAGCGTCATTGTCCGCATTCAAGATATCGCCAAAGCCGTCATGTCTGCCACGGGCGCGCCTGCCTTCAATCTCATGCAGAATAACGGAAAAGAAGCCGGACAAGCTATCCCGCATCTTCATTTTCATATCATCCCACGCTTTGCTGAGGATGGATTCAAACATTGGCATGGAAAGAGGGGATATAACGAAGGGGAAGCGAAAGAGATTGCAGAAAAAATCAAAGCTTCAGTACCCATGTCATCCTGAGCGAAGTAGCAGCGAAGCCGAAGGATCTACCGCTGATATGTGGCCGGAGAAGATCCTTCGACTTCGTTCATTGCTACTCACTTCGCTCAGGATGACAGGTATGGATAGTTCGCTTTGTTGGAAGATTGACTTCCTCCAATTTTCTGGTATGTTCAAACCGTCCAGAACGTTGGTTTTTAAAATCTACAGGTTGGAGGTAAGGCATGAAGCGAATCGTGATCACGGGTGGTCCATGCGGTGGAAAGTCAACGATTCTCGACGTCCTGCAAGATGAGTTCAAAGGAAAGATCCAAGTCGTTCCAGAAGTCGCGACTATGCTGCTGTCTGGCTTTCCGATGCCGAATGAAACCTATCCCTGGACCGAAGAATGGCAGGCGCTGCTTCAGGCGTCGGTTCTCCCGGTCCAAATGAGTATGGAGACGGCGCATGCCCATCGGGCGAAGGTTCTCGGATGCGAGCTGCTGGTCTGCGATCGAGGCATTCTCGACGGCGCCAGTTATACGCCCGGCGGCCTCGATGCCTTTTGTTCGATCCACAATATCGATGCCGATAAAGCGCTTGCTCGATACGATGCGGTGATTCATCTTGAATCCTTGGCGACCTCTGATCCGGAGGAGTATCAGAGAAAGCGGGGAACGAACAGCGCACGCTTCGAAGGAGTTGAGCGCGCGCAGGTGCTCGAGCATGGAGTGCTCGACGCTTGGAAGTATCATCCTCAGCGTCTTATTTTGCGCGGTGAAACGCATATCCTTGCCAAGATCCAGAAAGTAACGGGATTCGTCCGCGAATTCATTGCTTTATCCAGCGGCCGCCAACCCTTAAGGCGGCCTTTTTTGTTCGCATTGACTTCCACTCCTTTCCCTGGTGATATGGTTTCAATCTATGAAACTCCTGGTCACCGGCGGCGCCGGCTTCATTGGCACAAATTACGTCTATCATGTCTTACGGAAACACCCGGAGGACGAGATTATCGTGCTCGATAAGTTGACCTATGCCGGCAATCGAGAAAACTTGAAGCCGCTTGCGACCGATCCACGCTTTCGTTTTATCGAAGGCGATATTTGTGATCGCGATCTCGTGAATGATCTCGTCAAACAAGTTGATGCCGTCGTCCACTTCGCTGCTGAATCCCATGTCGACCGTTCCATCATGGATGCCGGAGCTTTTTTGCAAACCAATGTCATCGGAACCCAGGTCCTGCTCGACGCCTGCCGTGCCGCTGGGAATGTCCGATTCCACCACGTTTCAACCGACGAGGTTTTTGGATCGCTTGGAGCCCGTGGAATTTTCAATGAAAACACGCCCTACGATCCACGCAGCCCATACAGCGCCTCCAAAGCATCGTCCGACCATCTCGTACGCGCCGCTTTTCATACACACAATCTTCCAATTACCATTTCCAATTGCTCCAACAATTTCGGTCCCTATTGTTTTCCAGAAAAGTTCATCCCACTTGCGATTACAAATATCCTCGAAGGAAAAAAAGTTCCACTCTATGGAGATGGGATGAATATTCGCGACTGGATTTTTGTCGAAGACCATTGCAGCGGCGTCGACACCGTCTTGCGCCAAGGTCGCATCGGTGAAACCTATTGCCTCGGTGGCCGTTCTGAGCGCGCCAATTCCGAAGCGCTTCAGCAAATTTTATTTGAACTCGGAAAAGGTTTAGAGATGATTCAATTCGTCAAAGATCGTCCTGGTCACGACCGCCGCTATGCGATCGATTTTTCCAAAGCCGAACGCGAATTAGGTTGGTCGCCAGAAACGCCATTCTTGCACGGCCTTCGTCGCACCATCGATTGGTATCGCGCCAATCAAGACTGGTGGAAGCGCATCAAGAGCGGGGAGTATCGAAAATATATGGAGAAGCAATATGGCGAAATCGCGTCCGTTCCTGCAATGACAGATCAAGCTCCACAAGTTGAAAAACCATTTCAACCATCCGACACCTTGCGTTCAATTTCGGAGTAAGAACGGCCTTCCTCCCTCCCAGCGGGAGAGAACGAGGGCGGGGCTGCTCCGCTCAGGACGACAAAAGGGGACGGCATCGTGTATCCTATCCGTGGGCACCCCGGCTAAGAAAGGAAAAACCATGCCCTCGCACCTTCCAAAAAATGCACGACAGAACCTCCAACAGAAGTTGCTTCGCGCCTCTTCGATCCCATCCGCCAAAGAGACCGTGCCCTTTGTTGTGGCTCGGCTCGAAAAGTGGACCATGTTGATCGACGGAAGCTCACCGGTGCCATTGAAGCCCTATCTTCCGACCCCGGAAGAGTGTGCGGCCTCAGAGGTGCTAAGCCTGCGCGGATCGACGGCGGTCATGTTGAGCCGCATCGTCCGTGAATCCTTTCGGAAAACCTGGTGGGATCAGTTCGCCCTCCAATTCGAATCCGAAGCCGCCGCAGAACAAGCCTGGCTTTTCTGCTGTTATCGGCTCTATTCGCTGCTAAACGCAACCATAACCGGCCAAAGGCAGGGGCTGCATGCCCTGATCCTGGCCGTAGAGGACTGTCTCATATGAGAACCAAACCTGGCCCCTTTACCAAATGACTTGGCGAAGGGGTCTTGTCTTTGCTATGGTTCAGCCTATGAAAGCCCTGATTGCCGCCGGTGGCCGCGCCACCCGCATGCGCCCGATTACCCATACCATCAATAAGCATCTGATCCCATTGGCCAATCGGCCGATGATTGTGAATGCGATCGAAAAGATTGTTGAAGCTGGAATCACGGAGATTATCATCAATGTAAACCCTGGAGAGACTGAGATCCAAAAAGCACTTGGGGATGGTTCTGCTTGGGGTGCGAAGATCCAATATCTTGAGCAGCAAGGAGGGCCAAAGGGCGTTGCTCATACAATTTTGAATGCACAGCATTTAATTGGGGATGAGCCGGTGCTTTTTTATCTCGGTGACAATATTATTTTAGGTTCGGTGAAACCCTTTGTAGAAAAGTTTGAAAATGAAGGATTAGATTGTCTCTTGGCTCTGTCTCGAGTTCGTGACCCTCAGCGCTTCGGCGTTCCTGAATTTGAAGGGGATCGCATCATTCGCGTTCTTGAGAAGCCGAAGAATCCTCCATCTCCTTTCGCTGTGACGGGGATCTATGCCTACTCTTCAAAGATCTTTGATGCGGTTCGAGCGATTCAGCCGTCAGACCGTGGCGAGTATGAAATCTCTGACGCGAACACATGGATCATTCAGAACGGAGGAAAAGTAAGCTACCAGGAAATCACCGGTTGGTGGAAAGACACGGGCCTCCCACAAGATCTTCTCGAAGGAAATGCACTCATGCTCGATCAAGTTCGCGACGGAAATGGTCCAGCTTTTGCTGACGCCGATCGTCATGTTTCAATCCAAGGCTTTGTCGATATCGGAGAGGGGACCATGCTTGGTCCAAATGTATTAATCCGCGGTCCCGTCTCGATTGGAAAAAAATGCAAACTATCCGAATGTTATATCGGTCCCTACACCTCGCTCGGCGACGGCTGCATTATTGAAAATTCCGAAATCGAACACTCCATTATCTTCGAACAAGCCTCCATCCAAAATGCTGGCCGCATCGTCGATTCCATCATCGGTCAAAAAGCAAAAGTCACCGACGCAAAATCAACCTTGCCACGTGGAAATAAATTGATCATCGGAGACAATTCCGTCGTGGAATTGTAAAGGGCTATTCCACCTTCATTCCCCAAACGCCCGTATTAACACCCTTTTTTCCCAATAAAATGAGGGTGTTTTTATAAAACACGACGCCATCGAGTCGATCAAATGTTGCGAGAAGATCGAGTTTGCGCCCATCTCTAGCATCAAGTTCAAGCGCAAAGAGCGAGCTACGAGTTGCAAAAAACACATGAGCGCCACTTGATGCCCAATCAGCTTGAACAATATCTTCACTTTGGCGATATAATAATTCAGGTTGCGAACGCAAATCCCATTGGGAAAGCTCATTTCCAGCAATCAGCAAGGCTTTTGTCCCGCGTCGATCTTGAAACAGGCGCAGGCTCTTTCCACGAGCCTCATGTGGTACAAAAGATCCATCCTCCGCTTCGGTCAAAGATAACCATCGATCTCCATCGCGAAGAATCGTGGCCGTTCGATCGGTTGACCAAAAACGCCAATTTCCATGTGGCAGAATAAAACCTTTTCCAGGATGACTTGGTGAAGTGAAGACGAGCTGAGATGTGCTTGTGACCATGCGCAGCTCAAGATCATCAATTTGATCGACAATATTTGGAACAAAAGTACTCCGCGTCAAAGTTCCATCGGTTGCAATCGTGGTGAGAACTCGGCCGTCAACGCCAATAGCCGTTCGACCTTCCCAGCGATATCGTCCCACGGGCAAAGAAATTGGGCTGCTTTTTACTTGCGAATCAATCAACCACGCACGCCGATCTGGAAGGCTGGCAATCGCATGACGTCCATTTGTCGACCAAGAAATATCCGCTTGACGCAAATCAGCGACAAGCGTGACCGCTTGAAGGCTTGAAATATGAAAGTTGGGAATTGTCGAAAGCGTAAGGGCAGACAGCGTAGGGATATCTGCCGTTCCAGAGGTAGACATGAAAATAGCCGTGCTATTTGGCGAAGGGGAAAGGCTTTCAGCTTGAGTTGAGAGGAGGAAAGTCGGATCAATCATCGGCCAAAGTTTGACGGCATTCGCAAAGGTAACCCGTTCTGGGTACACATCGAGATTTTTATGCCATTCATGATATCCATCCTTTTGAATCCGAAAGGAATGAGTCCCAGGAACCATATCTTGAATCGTAATCGGGGTAGTTTTGCCCGAATCGCGTCCATCAATCCAAACCTTTGCCCCATTGGGAACCGTATCAATGATCACGGTTCCATTGCGTTCGATTTTGCCTCGTTTCGCATCATACCGATATCCAGACGTATAAAACACGACAGCTGGAGCCATGGCGAGAAACACCACAACAAAGATCCAAGGGAGAATACGGCGATGAAAGGGGACGGCGCGCATAGTTTGCCCCAAGTATAGCCTAAATCAAGGAATAAGCGAGATTGACCAGAAGGCTCAAATAAGCTACCATATTTTACATGGATCCACGTCTTCCTCGCACTTCGTCCAACGGAGTTTGGATGATCGCCCTTTGCGCCTGTACGGTTGGCGCTTTTATCGGTGGCATCGTCATTGCACGTCCCGGGAACACCCAGGCCGCGCCAAATGCTTTGCTTACCCGGCCGGTTTCGACCTCCACCATCACGGGTGTCGGAAGCGCAATGCCGCGCGATATTGCGACTGATGTCGATTTCAAACAGTTTTGGGATCTGTGGCGCCAATTAAAAGAGCGCTATTATAAGCAGCCTTTGGATGAAAAGAAAATGATGTATGGTGCCATGCAGGGCCTTGTGGCTTCGCTTGAAGATCCATATACCGTTTTCTTTGAACCAAAAATCGCAACCGAGTTCTCACAATCCTTGCAAGGAAAGTTTGAGGGCATCGGCGCCGAAATTGGAATCAAAGAAGATCAGCTCCAGGTCATCGCCCCACTGCCAGAAAGTCCGGCAGAACGCGCGGGTATTCGCACCGGAGACTTGATCTTAAAGATTAATGAAACAGAAACGACAGGCATGCCTGTCGAAAAAGCGGTTTCATTGATTCGCGGCAATAAAGGAACCAAGGTCAAGTTGACCATCGGTCGCTACAAGACCGAAAAAGACGCGAAGGGCAAGGAGCAAAAAGTTCCAGAGATGCAAGAAATCACCGTCACTCGTGATGTGATTGTGGTGAAAAGTGTGCGCGTAAAGTATCAAGATAATGTCGCGGTCATTGAAATTTCCAATTTCAATCAAGACACAGCTACAGGTTTTACTAAAGTCGTTGATGAAGTTCTCGCAAAAAAGGATATCAAAGGGATCATTCTCGATTTACGTAATGATCCAGGCGGCTATCTCGACCGTTCAATTTCCGTGGCCAGTGAATGGATCGGCGAAAATGTTGTGGTGGCTGAACGTCGCCAAGGACAAATCGTCGATGAATACCGTGGTGTTCGCAAAGCTCGCTTAAATACCGTTCCAACCGTCGTTCTTGTGAATGAGGGCTCCGCCTCGGCTTCAGAGATTGTTGCGGGTGCCTTGCAAGATTACGGCGTCGCTAAAATTGTCGGGATGAAAACCTTTGGAAAAGGTTCCGTTCAAGATTACAGTGAATTCAACGATAAGAGTGCCGTAAAAATTACCATCGCCGAGTGGCTTACCCCAAAAGGACGATCTATCAATAAAACCGGTATCGAGCCCGACATTGTCGTGGACCGAACCGCCGAAGACTACCATGCAGACCGAGACCCCCAACTCGATAAGGCCATCGAACTCCTTACCGGGAAGAAGGCCCCGACGCCAGCACCGCAGGCGAAGGCAGAATCGAAAACCCCAGCAGCCACATCAACCAAATAACACGGTCGGCTTTCAGCAAGTTATTTCCGCCGGCGGCATCATCTATCGCCGTCGCGGCTCCATGCCAGAAATCTTTTTCATTAAAGATCCATTTGGTAAATGGACCTTTCCAAAAGGAAAAGCTGAAGCCAATGAGCAGCTGTCGGATGCCTCGATTCGAGAAAGCTACGAAGAAGCGGGACTAAAAGGATTACGTTTTGTGGCCCCTCTCGGCCGCACGAGTTTTCGTTTTCGCCGAGAAGGCGCACTGATCCAAAAGACCGTCCATTTCTTTCTGTTAGAAGCGCCACCGGATGCTAAGGAACATTTTCCAACCAAAGAAGAATTGATTCCAGGGAAGGAACCGATTTTTGAAGGGAAGTGGGTGCGAACGGACCAAGTCTTTTCAATTAGCAGCTACAAAAATTCCGATCGTTTATTGGCACGGGCTCTGCGAATCATCAGTTCGCAGTTTCGAAGTCGACCTTCGAGGATGCAGGGAGTGTAACTCCCCTGCCCCCTCCTATGCTTAAGAGTGGGGATTTTATTAGTCGACTCCGTCCGGCAGAACCTCCCCTTGAGCACAAGGGGAGGTAGGAGGGGTTATTTCCGATGGAGGTTCCCTCTGATGGTGAGACCTTCTGCTATACTTCTCCAAAATATGCCAAAGCGTTCTTCCCCCTCGGTCAAAAAATCCAAAGCAAAATCCTCCCAAAAACGCCGCACCTACATTTTCGTCACCGGTGGTGTTATGAGTGGCGTCGGCAAGGGGATTGCGACAGCGTCGATTGGCGCTGTTTTAAAAACCCGCGGTTTGCGCATCACGGCCGTCAAAATCGATCCATATATCAATGTCGATTCTGGCACGCTGAATCCCGTCGAGCACGGCGAAGTCTTCGTCACCAAGGACGGATTGGAGACGGACCAGGATCTTGGAAACTACGAACGTTTTCTCGACGAGGATTTAACCCGCGTGAATTACATGACAACCGGCGGTGTGTATCAAAGCGTGATTAACCGCGAACGCGCTCTCGGTTATGGCGGAAAAACCGTTGAGGTCGTCCCACATGTCCCGCTCGAAGTTATCTCCCGCATCGAAAAAGCCGCGAATGACACGGATTCTGATGTCACCTTGATCGAAATCGGCGGAACCGTCGGTGAATATCAGAATGTTTTATTTCTCGAAGCCTGCCGCATGATGCGCTTGCGTAACCCAAAAGATGTCGCCGTTATTCTCGTCAGCTATCTCCCTGTTCCAGGCAGTCTCGGCGAAATGAAATCCAAGCCAACGCAATACGCTGTCCGCACACTGAATAGTACCGGACTTCAACCAGATATCATTATCTGTCGTTCCACACACCCAATCGATGCGATTCGCAAAGAAAAACTTTCAATCAACTGCAATGTTCAACCCGAGGATGTGATCGCCGCGCCAGACGTCCCTTCGATCTACGAAGTACCGGTCCGTTTTCTGGCAGAAAAGGTCACGCAAAGACTCGTCGATAAGCTCCAACTGACGGATCGAAAGCCAGATATCACCAAATGGAAATCCCTCGCAACCAAAATTAAGCGTGACATGAAGCCCGTCCGTATCGGCATTGTCGGCAAGTATTTTTCAACCGGCGACTTCACCTTGTCTGACGCCTATCTGTCCGTCATCGAGGCCTTGAAACACGCCGCTTGGCATATTAATCGGAAGCCAGAATTGGTTTGGTTAAACAGCGAAGACTTTGAACGAAATCCAAAATCTTTAGCCAGTGCGATAAAGGGTTTAGACGGCGTCCTGATCCCGGGTGGCTTTGGAACGCGCGGTATCGAAGGCAAGCTCATGACCATTAAATATGTTCGCGAAAAAGGGATCCCGTATTTCGGCATTTGCTATGGCATGCAACTTGCTATGGTCGAAACGGCTCGCAATATCCTCGGCTGGAAAGATGCAAATACGACCGAAATCAATCCGAAGACGGAGCATCCCGTCATCCATCTCATGAATGAACAAGAAGAAAAGATGGAAGATCAAAATTACGGAGGAACCATGCGTCTCGGTGAATATCCATGCATCCTCGCGAAGGGGAGTCAGGCAAGAAAATTGTATGGTCAGGAGAAAATTCTCGAGCGTCATCGCCATCGTTATGAAGCTAATCCAACCTATCGCAAGGAATTTGAAAAGACAGGCCTTCAAATCACCGGCCTATCCCCGGATGGACAGCTCGCAGAAATTATCGAGCTCAAAGACCATCCATATTTCGTCGCCTGCCAATTCCACCCAGAATTCCTCTCCCGCCCTTTTCGCCCACATCCATTGTTTTTAGGTTTTCTGAAAGCGGCGGCAAAGAAATAGTCTAGCCATGCTATAATCCCCATATTCATTCACTTTCCTCTCATCTTCCATGCGCTTCCGCTCTCTTCTTCTTACCTCCGCCCTGCTCCTGAGTCCGTCTCTGGTGCTCGCCAAACCGACGGTCGGTTCCGTTTCATATCCGTCCAATTCGGTTGCCGGTTCGCCAATCACTTTGTCCGCCTCCGTTAGTTCGAATGTCTCTCTTCAGAGCTGTAATTTGTATCTTGATAGTGAAGACTTAGGTGCAATGTCGATCAATGGCAACACCGCGAGTCTCGATCATAATTTCCAATTCGCTGGTGTTTATACGGCCTTTGTTTTTTGTCGTGATGTTTCAAATGGGATTACTTCAGGTCAAAACACCTCGATCTATATCCCAAATGGTCCAACACGGAGCACAGAACCGTATAATGGCGGCTCATCTGGCGGCTCAACACCGACTCCAGTGCCGGTCATTCCTCCAACCCCAACTCCTGTGCCAACAATGTCAGCTCCGCTCGCCGGCCTCACATTTGGAACATTGTTGAAGACGGCTTGTCCAGAAAATGGAAATGTCGCGCCTGATCATCCATGCAAAGCGGTCTACTATTATGGCAAAGACGGCAAGCGTCATGCTTTTCCAAATGACAAAGTGTATTTCACCTGGTATTCAAACTTCGACTCCGTAGCAACCGTCACGCCTGAAGTAATGGGAAGCATGCTGCTTGGCAAAAATGTGACCTATCGCCCCGGTGTCCGCATGGTTAAATTCACAACCCTGAACAATGTCTATGCGGTCTCAAAGGGAGGCGTGCTTCGTTGGGTAACAACCGAAGCGGTGGCTGTCGGTCTCTATGGCGCAGATTGGAATAAAAAGATTGATGATGTCCCAGATACGGTCTATACCAATTACACCTTTGGAGCTGAAATTAAAGAAGTGAGTGACTACAATCTTTCCTCAGAAATGAGCAGCACGGTCAAAGTCGACGATACGCTCTAAAAACAAAAAAACCTCCGAATTGATCGGAGGTTTTTTTGTTTGATCTTATTTCTTTGAAACTTTGTCAGCTTCCTTTACTTCGATCGCTGGGATTTTCTTGGACTCGTCTGGAACGATGTTCGCAAACTTCACATCCTTGAAAGCGCCGGTAAAGCGACGCACGCGGCGATTGGTAAATTTGACGATCCCTTCAGCCATGGCGAACAAGGTGTCATCCTTACCCATGCTTACATTCAAACCTGCACGAACTTTGGTACCGCGCTGACGGACGAGGATATTGCCAATTTTGGCTGTTTCACCGGCGTAGAGCTTAATACCAAGACGTTGACCGTGAGAATCACGGCCATACGCGGTAGAACCACCTGCTTTTTTATGGGCCATATGGAATTGATGACAATCTTGAAGACTGCGTTAATGCAGCGGATATTACGGACAAATGCGATGCTTGTCAAGGGGATAATCTCCGAGTAGACTAGATAAGAAATATGGCTAAAACCAAGCAAGAACTCGCGGGAGAAGTCGAACAGGTCCTAGAAACCCTTAGAACTGGGCTTGCGATGCATGCCGGCAATGTCGAGCTTGTTGATATTGATGTTGAAACTGGCATTGTTTCTGTGCGTCTTTTAGGCACTTGTGTTGGCTGTCCAATGTCTGATTTGACCCTCAAAGCCGGGATTGAAGAAACACTCCGAGAAATGATTCCAGAAGTAAAAGAAGTCATAAACGTCGCTTAACTAAGCCCATGAAGTGGGATGCCTGGCGCTTTTCCGCAAAGCTTGCATGGCAAGACCGTTTTATCCGTTTTGTTGGTATTGCGACCTTGATCGCATATATCGGCTGGACGGCATTTTTTTTATGGCGAGTTATCCCTGAAGGTCTTCGTTCTGGGGTTTTGGTCATGCATCACAACATTTACTTAGGAATTGACGATGTTCGTCCTTGGCCATGGATTTTTGTGAATCCAGCGATTTTTCTGGCTTTATTCGTATTAGACTGCGTCATTACGGCCGGAATGTATCGTTCTGATACGATCGCGGCCCGTGCCCTCATTACGCTTCCTCTCATTCTTGGTATCATCTGGGCAATCTCAAGCTTCTTCCTTATCCTCGTTAACCTCTAATATGCCCGCTGCAGAACTGTTCTTCCCAATGATCCGCATCCTGACCATCAGCTTCGTTACCTTCGTTCTGGGACTCGCTGGGGCACCTCTATTGATCCGTCTATTAACGAAGTACAAAATGGGGAAGCAATTGCGTGATGCGAAGGATGCACCCGTCTTTGCAAGTTTGCATGCTGCGAAAGCAGGAACGCCAACCATGGGAGGCATTATCATCTGGTTGACGGTTACGGTGGTGATCCTCGTCTTCTGGACGAAATGCAAGTTATTTGGCGGCGCCGTCTGTGATTGGAATTTTCTCACTCGTTCACAAACATTGCTGCCGCTCGGTGCTTTGGTTGCCGCAGCGCTCGTTGGTCTTTTGGATGACTATTTAAATGTTCGTCGCATTGGTCCAAAAGGCGGAGGTCTACGCATGCGTCACCGTTTGATTTCATATACCGCGATCGCGACGGTGGTGGCTTGGTGGTTCTTCAGCAAATTGAGTTGGACCTATATCCACATTCCGTTTAGCGGAAACCTAGAGCTTGGATGGCTCGCGATTCCAGCCGTGATTCTCGTGATTGTCGCGACATCTTTTTCCGTGAATGAGACAGATGGTCTAGATGGTTTAGCCGGAGGCCCACTCATGGCGGCCTTCGCTTCCTATGCCACGATCGCGCTTTTGCAGGGCAAGGTTGAGCTTGCCGTTTTCTGTGCAGCGATCGTTGGCGCGCTCATGGCCTTTCTCTGGTTCAATGTTACTCCAGCAAGATTTTTCATGGGGGATACCGGAGCCATGTCTCTGGGAACGGTTCTCGGTGTCGTCGCCCTCCTCACGAATCAGCCACTACTCCTATTGGTTATTGGTTTGCCATTCGTGATTGAATCCCTCTCCGTTATTATCCAGATCACTTCAAAAAAATTACGAGGAAAGAAAGTATTTCTGTCTTCACCGATTCATCATCATTTTGAAGCCATCGGGTGGAAAGAATCGCAAATCGTCTTCCGTACTTGGATTATCTCCTTCTTTTCTGCCGCCGCGGGGATTATCCTAGCTCTGCTTGATCGTCTGTACTAAGTGAATATGCGCGGCCGCCTCCCGATAGACCGAACCTTTCTCATCCTCTTCGGGGTGGTGCTGCTCTTCGGCTTGCTCATGTTGTTATCCGCGAGCGGTCCATTAGGCTTTCAGAAATTTGGTGATAGCTGGTTCTTCTTCAAACATCAGCTGACGCGTGGGATCATCCCCGGAATCTTTCTGTTCTCAATCTTGTCCTTCCTCGATTATCGAAAACTCCGTCCCTTCGCATTCGGTGCTTTGATTCTTTCCATCGTCCTGCTCTTACTCGTCTATATTCCTGGAATCGGTTTGCGTTTTGGTGGAGCAGGACGCTGGGTTTCATTAGGGCCGATTGCCTTCCAGCCTTCAGAATTTGTAAAAGTGACCTTCTTGATTTATGTCGCAGCTTGGCTGGCAGCGCGTTTTGAACATAAGGCAAAGACGCTCGAAGAAGGTTTATTCCCATTTCTATCTGCGCTTGGGATTGTGATGTTTTTGCTGATCAAACAGCCAAATACCGGCTCCATGTCTGTCATTGTCGGCTCAGCCTTGCTGACGTATTTTATCGCTGGCGCACCGGTCATTTGGTTTGCTTTCCTCGGAGTTGGTGTCGCTGGTCTTATTGCGCTCCTAATTAAGATCACGCCCTATCGCGCCGCACGTTTGATGACCTTTCTTCACCCAGAGCTCGATCCATTGGGAAAAGGGTATCAAATCAATCAGGCTTTGCTTGCCGTCGGTTCTGGCGGTCCATTTGGAACGGGCTATGGACATTCGCGCCAAAAATATTTGTATTTACCAGAAGTCGCTGGAGACTCAATCTTTGCGGTGATCGCGGAAGAAATGGGTTTTGTACTCACCGTCGGTTTTCTGGGATTGATGAGCTGGTTTATTTATCGTTGTTTTTTGATCGCCCGCAATGCTCCAGATGAGTTCGGTCGCTTTCTCGCAACCGGGATCGCGAGTTGGTTTGCGATTCAAACAATTTTCAATGTCGCATCGATGATTGGTCTGATGCCGATTACAGGTGTGACTTTGCCCTTTGTAAGCTATGGAAGCTCCGCTATCGTTTCTTTATGCATCGGAGCAGGCTTGATCGCTTCAATCTCACGCCAAGCGCGCATGCAGTCCTAATATGAAAATTCTTTTTGCCGGAGGGGGGACGCTCGGTCCAGTGACGCCACTCATTGCCGTCTTGCGACGCATGAAAGAAAGAGACCCAAAACTCAAAGCGATCTGGGTCGGAACTCCGCATGGACCAGAGAAAGAAGTGGTCGCCGCTGAAAAGGTTCCCTTTTTTGCCATGCCGGTCGCCAAACTCCCGCGCTATCCTTCGCTCGAAGCCCTGATGTTTCCATGGCGCTATTTCAAAGCACATCAGGTGGCAAAGGAATTGATCGAAAAAGAAAAACCCGATTTGATCGTATCTGTCGGTGGCTACATGTGCGTGCCCTTGATCCGTGAGGCGGCGAGCCGTGGCATTCCATGCGCCATTCACCAGCTCGACGCCGAGCCGGGGATTGCAAATCGCATGGTCGCCAAAAAATGTCAGATGGTCACAACGTCTTTTGCATATCCAAAACCTCCTTTCTCTGGAGTCGATTCAGAGCAGCTTCCGACGCCATGTCGTTTCGCTGACATCCGTCCTGCCCGTCACACTTCCGACCGTCTCAAAATCTTCGTGCTCGGTGGAGGAACCGGAGCGACCGGGCTGAACCAGCTCGTCTTGTCCGCTCTGCCTGAATTAATTTCCCTCGCTGACATCGTCCATCTCACTGGAAAAGGCAAAGCTCAAGAAGCGCCACAAGCTGCCGGCTATCGCCAAGCCGAATTTTTCAATGAACAGCAAATGCTCGAGGCCTATCAGAACGCCGATATCGTCATCTCACGTGCCGGACTTGGAACCCTGTCCGAATTAGCCGCATTGCAAAAAGCGACAATCCTCGTTCCGCTCCCAGGCTCGCAACAAGAAAGAAATGCCGAAGCCATCCAAGACGATGTGTTCCGCGTAGATCAGGAAGGACCACAAGCCAAGCAAAAATTACTCCAGGCAATCAAAAGTCTCGAAGATAATGAACTACGAAAGGATTTAGGAAAACGTCTGCATCAATCTTTGCCGACAGATGATGGGGGAGAGTTAGCGGAAAGATGGCTGACTCTTGTCAAAGGAAAGAAAGTCTAAACAAAAAAGCTCCGGCATATGAGCGCGGAGCAGGGGAGAAAAGGAGCTGATCAGCCCCAGGAGATCGTGATCATTACGATGCCCTCTGTGGGCTTGTCGTTGAAGATGTGGGCGAAGGGCTTGCTTCTCTTGGAAAAGATTTTCGTCGTAAGTCCATCCTTCTCGATCATCTCTGCTGCCTTGATGGCGACCTGCTGAATGAAAAACATCTGACCCTCATCGCTAAATACGCACACGATCTCTTCATCGGCTCGATCTGCTGCGCCGTCGCAGTGAGCCATACAGGCTCGGTAGATCTCTTCAGCCTTCGGTCCGAGGCTCTGTCGTTGTTCCTCGGTCAGCGATACGAAATGTTCCTTTTCATTCGCGGCGAGAAGGTCTCGCGCAATCCTGGCTTTTTCACGCAGTTCTTTACGGCGGTTTCCCATGGGGTACCTTCCTTCTAAGGGGTGATTCGCTAACATGATGGAGTTAAGCTCTTTTTATGAAAAAAGTCAATCTCTCGCCTGGGATCATCAATCAAATCCATATAATAAAAACGCCCCGAGTGATATCGGGGCGTTTTTATTGGTGACTTGGGTGGGGCTTGAACCCACGACCGTTGGCTTAAAAGGCCACTGCTCTACCAGCTGAGCTACCAAGTCTTGGCCTATTTGAGGGAGGCTACACGAACAAAGGGAATTGCGGTAAGATAGTAACGGATTTTTTTCTGTTAATCAAGCCCCCGCCCCTCGTTCGGAGCTAGGAGCTCTGAGCCTGGGCGCAACCCGTCTTCTCAATGCGCATCGCAATCCTCGGATCCAAAGGGATTCCAGCCGCCACAGCCCGTGGCGGTGGGGTTGAGTCATATGTCGAAGAGCTCGCCGTGCGCCTCGTTGAGCGTGGCCATCGGGTTTCCTTGTATTGCCGACCTTATGCCAATCCAGAGCGCAAAAAGCGCTATCGAGGCGTTGAGCTCATTACCCTTCCAACTTTTGCCACAAAAAACCTAGACACCTGGTTTGCAACTTTATTTGCGACCCTGCATGTTCTTTTTCAAAAAGTCGACATTATTCACTATCAGGGCGTCGGCCCTTCGACCTTTGCGTGGATCCCGCGGCTCTTTAAACCAAGTGCGAAAATTGTCGTGACCTTTCACTCGCGCGATCGCCATCATGAAAAATGGTCCTGGTTCGCTCGGGCTTATCTCGCTTTTGGAGAATGGACCGCCGTCACCTTTCCGCATGCGACGATCACGCCATCTCATGTGATCCAAGTTTTCTGTCGTCACATGTTCGGCAAAGAATTAAAGCACATTCCAAATGCAGTTCAAGTTCCGGATCTTCACGCTGGAACAGGAACGCTGAAAGATTTTGGTTTGACGTCGGATGGCTATTTCATCACGCTAAGCCGATTACTTCCGCTCAAAGCATTAGAAGATGTGATTCGCGCCTTCAAAGGAGTGAAGACAAATAAGAAGCTCGTCATTATCGGCGATGCGACGACAGACATGCACTGGTATGAGAAGAAGTTGCGTGCAGAAGCAGCCGGGGATTTACGAATTCTTTTCGTTGGCCGTCGTTCTGGTCTCGAGCTTCAGCAATTGATGGCACATGCCTATACCATGGTTCACTGTTCGCGCACCGAAGGTTTGTCCGTCGCCATTCTCGAAGCGATGTCTTATGCCAAACTCGTCATCATGAGCGATATTCCCGCCAATCGTGAATTGATCGACCATAGTGGCTTGGCCTATCCGCTCGGAGATGTCCGCGCTTTGCGTGATATGTTGCAAGTTGCGGTCGATGATCCAAGTATGGTCCACATGCGTGGCCAGCGCGCGCGTGAGGTGATCAAGCGTTTATATTCCTGGGATTCTGTTATTGTGCGCATGGAGTCTTTATTCCAATCTCTGCTACTCGATTATGTCCTTGAACTCGACCGAACTGAAAGCCCTGAAACGACGGTATGAAAAGCTAGAGGAGGCACGTCGCAACCTTCAAAAATTGTCGGCTGATGCGCAGCGTCTTTCTAAACAGGCCATTTTTTCCCTACAAAGAAATGACATCAATGAAGCTCAGCTTCGTTTAACGGATGCGCTCGCCCAGCTTCGTCTCGGACAAAAACTGACCAAGACCGAAATGCGTTTAGCGAGTGAAGGGATTTGGCGCGCTGCTTTAGAAGAATTCGCTGAAGCTGTCCTGTTCTTCGGAATGGTCACGAGCAAGTCTTTTGAAACCGGCGATCTCTTAGACGACCCTTCAATTATGCTTGGCGGTTTGTCCGATGCTGTTGGTGAGCTCGTCCGTCTGGCTGTCCGCGAAGCCACCGAAGGGAATGCCGAACGTGTTGAAGTCATTGCAAAAGAAGCAGAGCGTCTCGTTGTCTTTTTAACCTCAATGGATCTCACCGGCGGCTTACGTTCCAAGGGCGATCAAGCGCGCCAGCACCTGCGTCGTTTGGAGGATATCCGTTATGATTTGTCGCGTCGTGTATGAAAAAAGAATGGATTGGAAAAAAAGTTCTCATCTTAGGCTTGGGACAATTCCCAAAAGGTAGCGGTGTCTCCGCGGCCTTATATGCCGTCCGTCAGGGCGCGGAACTTCGCGTTACCGATTTAAAGACGGAAAAAGAATTAGAAGCCAATGTTAAACAGCTCAAGAAATTCAAGCAGGTAAAATTCATCCTCGGGAGTCATCGCGAAGAAGATATTCGCTGGGCAGACATCATTGTCCGCAATCCACGCGTCCGTCCAGACTCGCCAGAAATGGTTTTAGCCACCTCGCTCGGAAAACGTCTAGAGTCCGACGTATCTTTGTTTATCGCACGAAGTCCAGCCAAGATCATCGGAATCACAGGCACGCGCGGCAAGAGCACAACAACAACCCTGGTGTATGAAATGTTAAAAGCCGATGGCAAACGTCGCGTCTGGCTTGGCGGAAATATTTTGATTTCGCCGCTGACATATATCGAGAAGGTAAAAAAAGACGATCTCGTCGTCCTCGAGCTTTCGAGTTGGATGTTAGAAACCACCGGTCTTGTCGGCTTGTCACCACACATCGCCTGCATCACCAATTTGATGCGCGATCATTTAAATACCTATGATGGCATGGAGGCGTATGGTGAAGCCAAGGCGCAGATCTTCCGTCATCAAGACCAAAACGGAATCATTGTCCTCAATGGTGATGATGCGTTTTGTCGTGCGCGCGCCACAGAGGCCGCAGGAAATGTCGTATTATTCACAAAAAAGAAAACAAAAAAATCTACAGCCTGGTTCACATCCTCCTCAATAATGATGAAGCAGGGGAAGAAAGAAGTAGAGCTCGTCAAACGAAATCGTCTCAAGATCTATGGCGAGCACAATGTGATGAATATGCTCGCAGCAGCTTTAGTTGCAAGTTCCGCTGGGGCCTCATTGAAAGCGATCCGTCAGACGCTGTCTGGTTTTTCAGGTCTTGCCGATCGACAAGAGATACTCGCCGTCATGAACAAGGTTACATTTATCAATGACACGACCGCGACAACTCCAGACGGAGCAATCGCCGCGCTTCAAGCTTTGGCGCCGCGTTTTAAAAAACTTCATGTCATCTTCGGTGGGAATGATAAGGATCTTGAATTCGATGAGCTCGCACAGGTCGCAAAAAAAGCGAAAGTAAATATTGCGCTTTTGCCTGGAGATGCTTCAAAAAAAATGATGGCCGCTTTTATGGCAAAAAAAGTTCCATTCATTCCGGTCTCGGACTTGAAGGCTGCTTTTGAATTTCTGCTGGCGCAATCCCAGCCGGGTGATGCGGTTCTGCTGTCCCCAGCGGCCACGAGTTTTGGCCAATTCAAGAATGAATTTGATCGTGGAAATGCCTTCCGTCAGCTTGTGGCTTCCCTTGACAAAAAACGGAAAAAAGCGTAGTTTTCATACTATTCATACTTATGGCATCTATACCAAAACGTCTCAAATCGTTTGCCAATGACAAGTTTGGCACAACGGTGATGGGGGAGCGTGGACAAGTGGTTATCCCAAGGGATATCCGCGAGGCCATGGGATTGAAGGCCGGCGACCAATTGGTCACCATCTTTCATGACGGAAAACTCTTCTTGATGAATGCGGAAGAAATGAAGCACTTCATGGACATGATGTCCGAGCGTTTTGCATCTGTTGCCAAAGTCCTTAGTAAGAAAAAGAGCTAGAAGCTATGCCTATCCCAAAATTTCTGAAGAAAAAACGTACATATATCATCGTCGTCCTCCTTTTGCTAGGAGGATACGGTTTTTATAAATATCGTACTGGTTCTTCAAATGCTCCACAATTTGAAACAGCGAAGGTTGAACGACGTGACCTCATCCAAACCGTTGAAGTTACGGGCCAAATCAAACCAGCTGCTCGAATCGAGCTTGGCTTTAAAAACAATGGCACGATCCGTTCGATCGTGGTCAAAGTTGGTGACACCGTAAAGGCTGGTCAGGTTTTAGCAGAATTAGAAGACCGAAATGTCATCTTCGCGGCTCGCAGCGCGGCGGCTTCATTATCCGTGGCTCGTGCAAACTTGCGCGTGCGTCAGGCGGGCGAAACCTCGCAGGCAATTCGAGTCGCCGAAGCCCAGGTTGAGCAGGCCAAAGCTTCATACGACAAAGCAGTATCCGATCTCGAATCGACCAAAAAGACAACTTCAGACACCGTCCGCACGGCTGAAGTCGCTTTGAATACCGCGAAAAATAATCTCGGAAATCAGGAAGCTATTGTCGGGCAAAATGTCCGCAATGCTGTTGAATCCGCTCGGGCAACTTTATTGACGGCGATCGGTCCACTGAATACGGCTCTCTCTGATGGAGATCAGATTTCAGGTGTTGAAAACAATGCCTCCATCGCTGACTACTCAAATGTGCTCGGTTTTCTTGATGCCGGTTCTTTAGATCGTTCAAAGAGCTCATATCAAGTTACAAAAATCGCAAAAATCGAAGCAGAGACTGCTGTGAAAGCACTCGGAGAAACCTCGACTCAGGCAGATGTTGAAGCTGCAGCGGCAAAAGTTCAGAATGCGATCTTGCTTGCTCAGACGTATTTATCCGATGTGCAAAGAGTGTTATCAGCTAGTTTGACCAATTCTTACTTGACCCCGACGCTTTTGGCTTCCAAGCGAGCCACGATCGACGCTGATCGCGCGAGTGTGTCCGCTCAAAACTCTGCCGTGACTACGGCTTTGCAAACGATTAAGAATACGTCATTAACGCGCGAACAGGTAACAGATCAATTGAATGACGCATTCACGTCCGCTCAATTGGCTTACGATACGGCAAAGACGAATGCAGACGTCCAGGTGAAAACCGCAGAGACCGCGATTGCCGTCCAAGGCGCTGCGCTTGATCAGGCAAAAGCTCAGCTCGATCAGAAAAAATCAGGTCCACGTCCTGTTGACCTTGAGCCACTTATCGCCGCCGTCGAACAGGCGCAGGTTAATGCAGATAAGGCCTCAAGCGATTTGAAGGATATTCAAATTGTTGCTCCGGTCAATGGAATTATTTCCGAGGTCATGCCAGATGTGGGTGAACAGGCGACGCTCAATGCGGTCGCCATCAAGATGATCGGCACCACGAGTTTCGATATTGAAGCCCAAGTCCCAGAAGCCGACATTGCAAAAATTCAAGTTGGTCAAACGTCTACCATGACGCTCGATGCTTATGGTGATGATGTGAAATTCAACGGAACCGTCACCGCAAAAGATCCAGCTGAAACCAAGATTCAAGATGCCGTCTATTACAAGATCCGTGTCCAAATTGATCCAGCAGGGAAAGAGGTGAAGCCAGGAATGACAGCGAATGTCACTGTCAAAACCGGCGAAGCTAAAAATGTTCTGGTCATTCCATTGCGTGCCGTTCGTACGAAGACGGGCACCGACCAAAAGACCGTCCGTACCCTCGAAAACAATCAACCAATCGAACAAACGATCGGTCTCGGATTGCGCGGTGATGAAGGTCGTGTTGAAGCAGCCACAGGTTTGAAAGAAGGGGATGATGTCATTGTTGGTGAGATCTCCAGTGCAACGCTGAATTAAAAAAGTTCGGAATAGAATATATGCCTGACGTCATCAAGGTCACGGACCTGAAAAAAACCTATGTGAATGATGAGGTCGAAACGCCAGTCCTTCATGGGATTAGTTTCAGCGTGCCGAGAGGGCAATTCGTTGCCATCATGGGACCGTCAGGTTCTGGGAAATCGACCCTCATGCAAATCTTAGGCTTTCTCGATAGCATTACGAGCGGTCAGTATTTGTTTGACGGTCGTGATGCTTCAACGCTGGATGAAGATGAGCTCGCTACGATGCGTGGCGAAGGTGTCGGCTTTATTTTTCAAGCCTTCAATCTTCTGCCAAAGACAACGGTTTTAGAAAATGTAAAGCTGCCTTTGCTGTACTCAAAAATTCCTGTCTCCAAACGCGATAAGATGGCGATGGAAGCCATTGAAGCTGTTGGTCTGACGCATCGTGCGCATAATCTCTCAAATCAATTATCTGGTGGCGAGCGCCAGCGTGTTGCGATTGCGCGTGCGTTGATTCGAAAGCCGCCTGTTATTTTTGCGGATGAACCAACGGGAAACTTAGATTCAAAGTCTGGAACTTTGGTGATGCAAATTCTCCAAAAACTGAATATCGAACATGGTCATACGATCATTTTGGTGACGCATGAAACCTATACGTCCGAACATGCTGAGCGCATTTTGCGTATCAAAGACGGGCTTTTGGTTTCAGATGAAGTGGTGAAAAATCGTCGTCTCGCAGGCACCGGTGATTTAAAATAAAACCATGACCATTACCGACTTGCTCCAGTCCTCTTTGGACAGTTTGAATCGCACGCGTGGTCGCTCCGCATTGACCATGCTTGGGATTGTGATTGGTATTTGGTCCGTGATTTTTGCTTTATCTGCTGGTGAAGCGGGGCAGCGGTATATTCTCGGACAAGTGTCCGCCTTCGGTTCAGATATCGTGTATGTCGTAAATGGTCCCGCAGTCGATGAAGGCCAGCCTACCTTATTCGTCAAAGAGTCATTGACGATGCGCGATGTAAAGAAATTGCAGTCCGCCGCTTGGGTGAGTGCTTTAGCCGGAAAGACAACACAGTCTGACACCCTGACCGCGAATGGTTTTGATACAAGTATTACTTTGGTCGGCACCATGCCCGATGAGCTGAAATTAAACGACGGACATGTCGCCGTCGGAAACTTTTTCAGCATGGCTTCGGTTGATAGTCATGCGCGTGAAGCCGTTCTCGGCTATGAGATTGCAAAGTCTGCTTTCGGTGAAGATGATCCGCTCGGAAAGACAGTCAAAATCAGTGGTCAAGGTTTTCGTGTTGTTGGTGTGATGGAAAAAGCTGGAAATAAAGGCTTCACCAATGTCGACAAGCTCGTCTATATTCCGGTTACCCAGTCGCTCGATTTGTCGAATAAAAATTATTTAGGCCAAATTGTCGTCAAAGGAACGGTGTCAGAAAAAGAAGCGAAGGATCGTCTGCAGGTTCTGATTCGAGAGCGTCACAATATTGATAATCCCACCGGTGATCTCGCAAAAGATGATTTTCATGTGCAGACCCAAGAGGATTTGATTAAAACAAGTGGACAGATCGTAACCATCCTGAAGATTTTTCTGATCGGGATTGCCGTGATTTCATTATTTGTCGGTGGGATCGGCATCATGAATATCATGTATGTGGCCGTGACCGAACGTACGCGTGAAATTGGTTTGCGAAAATCCGTCGGTGCTCGACGCGAGGATATTTTGAAGCAATTTCTTGTTGAGTCGGTTTTCCTCACGAGTATTGGAGGAATCATCGGAACCGCTCTGGGCATTGGAACGACCTGGCTCGGAATTAAGATTCTGAATAGCTTTTTAGGTGGTTGGACTTTCGCCGTCTCTTTAAATGGTGTTCTGCTTGGCGTTGGCGTGTCGGCATTCATCGGAGTGACCTTTGGATATTTTCCGGCTCGTCGTGCAGCTAAACTTAGTCCAATTGAGGCGCTTCGTTTTGAATAATATGCGAATTCAAGATTTGCTTCCGCTATCGTTCAAGTCGCTGCTCGTCAATAAGAGCCGAACGTTTTTGACGATGGCAGGCGTTATTATCGGTGTTGGTTCCGTAATTTTATTGTTGGCTTTAGGACAGGCCGCAGAACGCTTTTTGTTATTCCAGGTTTCTTCATTTGGAAGCGATATTATTTTCGTTGCCAATGGAAAAGGGGATCAAGATGAAGCCGGGCCTCCAAGCGCGTCCATCAAACAAACATTGACGCTCAAAGATTATCGAAAATTAAAAGCAGCTAGCTGGCCAAAAGCGGTCGCTGCTTCTGTTATCACGCGCGACCTTGTTGAGTATGGCGGTCTCTCAACGTTGACACAGGTCACAGGAACATCACCGGATGAGCAGATTGTATTTAATGAAACCTTGGAAAAAGGACGCTATATTGGAGACGATGATATTGATAGCCATACGCGTGTCGTGATGCTTGGAAGCAAAGTTGCAGATAAGCTTTTTGGGCAGGAGGATCCAATGGGCCGCATTTTGAAAATCGCCAAACAGCCCTACAAAGTTATCGGTGTGATGGCACCCGCTGGAACGCGATTCTTTTCAGATGCGGATGATCAAGTCTATATCCCATTTACCTCCTTTTTTGATTTATACAATAAAGATCGCTTGAACTTCATCATGATTAAAGCCGGGGATACCTCTCCTCGCGAAGCAAAATCATTCATTCGAGTTGCCTTGCGCGAAACACATAATCTCAATAATCCAGAAGGTATTTTGTCAAAAGATGATTTTCAAGTCGCGAGCCAAGAGGATTCAGAAAAAAATATTGGTGTGATTGCCGACATTTTGCAGATGATGCTGGTGACCATTTCTTCAATTACGTTGGTTGTCGCGAGCGTAGGTATCATGAACATTATGTATGTTGTGGTCACAGAGCGCACGCGTGAAATTGGATTACGCAAAGCGATTGGCGCACGCCGAGAAGATATTCTGAGTCAGTTCTTAGCTGAAGCCGTCATCCTTACCGTGATCGCCGGAATGATTGGGATCATCGGTGGGATTCTGGCCTCTTATGGATTGATCACGCTTATTAGTAGCTTTCAACAAGGATGGACTTTTGCAATTCCTTGGGATGGTGTCGCGCTTGGTTTTTGTGTCTCCGCCGCCATCGGAATTATCTTCGGATATTTCCCAGCTCGTCGTGCCGCCAATCTCAACCCGATTGAAGCTTTGCGTTATGAGTGACATACTCTGCCACATCCTATGCTTATCCTGGTTTTGATTCTTCAGCTCCTTATCTGCGCCGTCATGGTCGCGCTCCTGATTCATTTAGTTTTTAGCTTGCGCGGGGGATTATTGCTTGGACCATATGTTCCAAGCTCCTGGAAAATCACAAAGATCATGGTTGATCTGGCAGAGATTAAACCAGGAATGAAAGTTCTAGAACTCGGTTCAGGCGATGGTCGCATCGTGGTTGAAGCGGCGAAAAGGGGAGCGATTGCGCTTGGATATGAGCTCGATCCGATCCTCGTCCAACGCTCGCGCTTCAAAGCCTGGCGCGCCGGAGTTCAAGACAGGGTTACATTCAAACAGGTAAATATTTGGAAACAAGAATGGCCAGCGGATGTCTCCGTCGTTTTTTTATATGCCCTGCCACGCTATATGGATAAAATTTGGAAACACGCCTGTGAGCGATTTGCCCCAGGGACCATTATTATTTCGCATGCCTTTTTATTTCACGGCGTCGAACCTGTAAAAACGGAGGGGATTGTGCGGGCATATAAAATCCCTGAGAAGAAAAAGTAAAAGACGATTTTGAAAGTTCCTGATTTGTTTGACCTCCTCTAACTCCTCCTTGTAGAGGAGGAGAACATGATCGACCGGCAGAACCTCCCCTTGAGCACAAGGGGAGGCAGGAGGGGTTATTCCCCGGCTGATCCGGTTCCGAATCCCGTGGCACTAGCACTCTCCACAGAAGAGTGCTAGAATCAAAAAACAATGGAAGACCGACTAAAAAACATTCTCGGGCTGGTGATTTCCGAGGCTATTCGAACCGGTGAGCCGGTTGGTTCGCAATACCTTGTAGATACCTATAAGCTCGATGTCAGTCCGGCCACCATTCGCAATTGGTTTGCAGAATTAGAAGGGGAAGGCTACCTCGCGCAGCCGCATACCTCATCTGGTCGCATGCCAACAGAAAAAGGCTATCGTCTCTATATCGAGCAAATCATGGGCCATGAACCATTGGGCCGACGTGAACGTCTCGAATTAGAAAAAGCCATTTCTGGAATCGAAGATCGTGATCGACGTTTAAAAGAATTAGCCAAAGCCATGTCAGACTTGGTCGGAAGCGCCGTCGTTCTCGGCCTCCACGCTTCTGACTCCTACTATACTGGTCTCTCGCAACTCTTCAGCCAACCAGAATTTCGAGATTGGAATCGCGTGGTCAATCTCGGCGAAGTGCTCGATCGTTTAGACGAAGTTCTAAGCGAAGTCCGAGGAAAAAGCTATCCCGAACCACAAGTTCTGCTCGGTCATGAATGTCCATTCGGCTCAGCCTGCGGCGCCGTCGCGCTCACGCTTCCCGACCACACCTTCATTTCCATTCTCGGCCCCGTACGAATGGATTATGCTCTCGCCACTTCTCTCTTACATACAGCTCGTGAACTGATCTAATCTATGCCAATTCCAGAAGCACAGAACGAAGAATCCCAACCAATTTCAACTCCGTCTCCAGCAGCTCCAGCAGACGAAACGCTCGAAACGGTTCGCGCTCAATGCAATGAATATCTCTCCGGCTGGCGTCGTGCTCAGGCAGACTATGCCAATCTCAAGCGCGAAAGCGATCGAGAAAAATCCGAATTTTCAAAATATGCGAATGAACGCTTGCTGATGGAGTTGCTCCCAGCGATCGACCAATACGATATCGCTCTCAGTTTTATTCCCGATACCTCAACCTTACCTGAGGCCGACCGTAAACGCTTCGACAATTGGTTGACCGGCATTCGCGCGGTACGTGGGCTCTGGGAAGGGAGTTTTCAAGCAATCGGTTTGGAGCAAGTTCCAACGACAGGAAACTTTGACCCACTCATTCACGAAGCGCTCGGTGAAGAAGAAAAGGCAGGAGTCGAGCCAGGAGCCATCATTCGTGTCGCGCAACATGGTTGGCGCTTGAATGGAAAATTGCTGCGACCAGCCAAGGTTATTCTCGCTAAATAATCCTTATCCATCCATATGTCTCTCATCAAGTGGTCCCCATTCTTTGAACCATTCGAAATGGATAAAATGTTTGAAGGGATGATCCCTTCTACCGCTCGTCAGGGCGGACTTGTCCCAGCGGTCGATGTCTACGAGAAAAATAATTCCGTGGTCATTGAAACCGTTTTGCCGGGCGTCAATCCAAAAGATGTCGAGTTGTCCGTCGATCACGGCATCCTGACAATCCGCGGAAAATCCGAACGCAAAACCGAGATTGATGAAAAAGATTATTATCGCAAAGAAATCCGTTCCGGCTCATTCATGCGCCAAGTTGCTTTGCCAGAAGGCATTATCGAACAGGCTGCAAAAGCTGGTTACAAAGACGGAATCCTCATGATCGAGTTCCCAAAAGCAGACAAGAAAGAAACTCAACCCATTAAAATTGATATTAAGGACGAAAACTAGACTATGCCAAAAATTCTCGGAATCGATCTTGGAACGACCAACTCTTGTATGGCCGTGGTTGAAGGTGGCCAGCCAAAAGTTATCGACAATGCAGAAGGTGCCAAAACCACTCCCTCTGTCGTCGCCGTTTCAAAAACGGGTGAAATTCTCGTAGGCCAAGTCGCAAAACGTCAGGGTGTGGTCAATCCAGAAAATACCTTATTCAGCGTGAAGCGTCTGATCGGTCGTCGTTGGAGCGATGCAGAAGTGCAGCGTGATCTGAAATGGTTGCCATACAAAGTCGTCCAACATGGCGATGGTCTTCGTGTGGTGATGGGCGGCAAGGAATATTCGCCAGAAGAAATTTCCGCCATGATTTTGCAAAAGCTGAAGACAGATACCGAAGCGCGCATCGGTGAAAAGATCACCGAAGCCGTCATCACCGTCCCAGCCTATTTCGATGACTCCCAACGCCAAGCCACCAAAGTTGCCGGTGAAATCGCCGGCCTCAAAGTCCTGCGCATCATCAATGAACCAACGGCCGCCGCTTTGGCCTATGGTTTTGATCGCAAGAAAGATGAAAAGATCGTGGTCTACGATTTGGGCGGTGGAACCTTTGATGTGTCCGTTCTCGAAATTGCATATGATGCCGGAACCCAGCAAAACACGGTTGAAGTGAAAGCAACCAATGGTGATACGCACTTAGGTGGTGATGACTTTGACCAAATTATTATTCGTTGGATCGTCGATGAATTCCGTAAGACAGATGGTATCGATCTTTCGAAAGATAATCTCGCTTTGCAACGCATTAAAGAAGCTGCTGAAAAAGCCAAAATCGAATTGTCGAGCGCGATGGAAACCGAAGTCAATCAACCGTTCATCACGAGCGATGCCTCCGGTCCACGCCATCTTCAATTGAAATTATCCCGCGCCAAGCTCGAAGAATTGGTCGGAGGTCTAGTCGAAAAAAGCATGGAGCCTTGCCGTAAAGCTTTGGCCGATGCCAAATTATCGACCTCTGACATTCAAGAGGTGATTCTCGTTGGTGGCATGACCCGCATGCCATTGGTTCAACAAGCCGTCGAAAAATTCTTCGGCAAGAAGCCAAATGTCTCCGTGAATCCTGACGAAGTGGTGGCAATCGGTGCAGCTGTCCAAGCCGGAAATCTTCAAGGCGACCTCAAGGGAGAATTATTGCTCCTCGACGTTTCCCCATTATCCCTCGGTTTGGAAACGCTCGGTGGTGTGATGACGAAAATCATCGAACGTAACACGACTGTTCCAACCTCCAAATCCCAAATCTTCTCAACCGCTGCGGATGGTCAGACTTCCGTTGAGATTCATGTCCTCCAGGGTGAGCGTGAAATGGCTGGCGACAATCGTTCCCTCGGTCGCTTCACCTTATCCGGTTTGCCAACAGCTCCACGCGGCATCCCTCAAATCGAAGTCGTGTTCGACATCGACGCCAACGGGATCTTGTCCGTCCGCGCGGTCGACAAGGCAACGAATAAAGAACAGAAGATTACGATCACGGCTTCAACCAATTTGTCGAAAGACGATATCGAAAAGATGAAGAAAGACGCGGAAGCAAATGCGGAGACGGATAAAAAGCGCCGCGAATTAATCGAAGCTAAGAACATGGCCGAAACCATGATCTACACGACAGAGAAAATGTTGAAGGAAGCAAAGGATGTTGAAGAAGCTGACAAGAAAGACGTCGAAGAAAAATTAGAAGCCCTCAAAAAATTGAAGGACAGCGAAGACGTCGAAGCCATCAAAAAAGCTGGCGACGAACTCGCTCAAGCTGGCCAGAAGGTCGGCGAAGCCATGTACAAGAAACAGCAGAACGCGAGCCAAACCATGGGCAGCGAACCAGCTGGTGAAACCAAAGAAGGCGAAACTCCATCCGACAAAAAAGATGGCGAAGAACCAAAAGAAGGCGAGTTTAAGCAGGGAAGCTAATCTAAAAACCTAAAACCAACAACATGTCCGAACTCAATATCAAAGCTGAAGACAAGGAGCTCCGCGGTCGCTACGCCAACATGATGCAAGTCATGCATGCCAAAGAAGAATTCGTACTCGACTTCATCTTTGCCCATCCACCACAGGGCGAACTCGTCTCCCGCCTGATCGTCTCCCCATCACATGCCAAACGCATTGCTGAAGCGCTCATGGACAATCTGAAGAAATACGAAGCACAGTTTGGACCAGTTGATAAGGTTTAAACGGACCGCCTCGCCCCTCCCCCTGCCCCTCCCGCTGGGAGGGGTGAAAGCCATTCTGTTATACCGACCATAAATGGCTTTCATCCCTCCCAGCGGGAGGGAACGAGGGAGGGGCGGACCGACCGACTGATCCTTGTTCCATTCCGAAAACAATTTTCCCAACATGCCCTCCAAAGATTACTACGCCATTCTCGGCGTCTCAAAAACGGCGACAGCGGATGACATTAAAAAAGCATTCCGTCGTTTAGCGCATGAGCATCATCCGGATAAGGGTGGCGATCAGCAAAAATTTAAAGACATTAATGAGGCCTATCAAATCGTTGGCGACGCAGACAAGCGCGCGAAATACGACCAATACGGCTCCGCGGCTTTTGATCCGAATTCCGGCTTCGGTGGATTCGGTGGCCAAGGTGGAGCGGGAGGCTTTGGTGGCTTCGAAGGCATGAATGTGAACTTCGAAGATTTTGGCGATCTCGGAGATATTCTCGGAGGCATGTTCGGGATGGGCGGTGGGGGAAAGGGTCGTGGTCCAAAACGTGGCGCTGACATCGAAACCGAAGTCGTGCTCGATTTTCTTGAAACCGTGAAAGGCGCCAAGCGCGTCATTAGTTTATATAAACATGTCGGTTGTGAAACGTGTACCGGTTCCGGTGCCGAGCCAGGTTCAAAAATGGAAACCTGTAAAACTTGTTCAGGTCGTGGCCAGGTTCAGCATGCGCAGCGCACTATTTTTGGAACCATTCAATCCGCAGTGGTTTGTCCTGAATGTCATGGCAAAGGCCAGCGTCCATCTGAAGCTTGTAAAGCCTGTAAGGGCGCAGGCGTCCAGCGAAAGACCGTCGAATACCCAATCGACATTCCTGCCGGTATTGCTGATAGCGAGGCACTCCGTGTTCCTGGTGAAGGCGAGCACCCTGGTCTCGGCGGTCGCCCCGGTGATCTCTTCGTACGCGTTCGCGTGAAACCTCATTCCGTTTTTGAACGCGACGGCTTTGATGTCCGTTCCACGATTCGCATTCCTTTTTCCGCCATCTCCCTCGGTGGTGATGTCGTGATCGATACCGTCGACGGAACAGGCACGCTAACCATCCCAGAATCAACACAGCCAGGCACCGTTTTTCAGATCCGCGGCAAAGGCTTCCCCCATCTCCGCTCTTCCGGACGCGGTGATCATTTAGTGACCGTCCAAGTTGAAGTCAAATCAAAAATGACAAAAGAACAAAAAGCCTCGCTAGAAGAATTGAAGAAGCAGGGGCTGTAAGATCCGACCGGCAGAACCTCCCCTTGAGTACAAGGGGAGGTAGGAGGGGTTACTTCCGGCCGTGATTCTCCCGCATGCTATACTCTTCCCCATATGGGCCCGATCATTTCATATTTCCAGTCGATGAATTGGACAAATCCGTCTTGGGATATCTTCATCTTGTTATTTTTCATCGTCGGTTCACTCCTCTACGGACTCTCACTTGGACGTGACCGCATCATCGTCATCCTGGTTTCGATGTATATGGCTTTGGCGGTGGTTTCAAATACGCCTCTTTTGAATTCATTGAATCTGTCTTTTCATGTCAATGAAAATTACGTGCTTAAGATTAGCTTTTTTCTAGGCATTTTCATTGTTCTGTTTTTTCTCTTATCCCGTAGCGCACTTCTTAAAACAATTGGCGGATCTGGAGGGCCGGGTGCTTGGTGGCAGACGATTATCTACAGTATTTTACAAGTCGGACTTTTGATTAGCGTCACTCTTTCTTTTTTGCCAAAAGAAATGACACAGGCTCTCGCCGAAGGAACGCGTCAGGTTTTTATGGGTGATATTGGACGAAGCGCCTGGGTCGTTCTGCCAATCGTATTTATGGCATTAGCACCAAAAGCAAGCGGTGGCGGTGACGAGTAATACCTGGACACAAAAGAGGTAGGATTAATGACAAAAACCGTTATTTGTGTTTACGTATTGTCATCATGAATAAAAAACATTTCCCAGATTTCTATCGGGCGAATGTGAAACGCGTCTATCGTTTTTTGTATTTCCGTTTAAGTGGACGTTCAGAGATGGCTGAAGACCTGACCCAGGGTGTATTCATGAAGGCGCTCGGCGCTTTTGAGTCCTATGATCCTGAGATTAGCGCTTCAGCCTGGATTTTTACGATTGCACGAAATCACCTGATCAATAGTCTGCAAAAAGAAAAGGGGAATGTCCCTTTGGAAGACATCGAGCAAACGCTTTGGGATCGAGTCGACCTATCAGATCGAATGGCGCTGAGTTTCGACGAGAAGCGTCTTTTTGAAGCTTTATCTCAAATTCCTGCCGATGATGCTGAAATCATCCGTCTGAAACATCTTGAAGGCTGGGAGTATGAGGATATCGCCCAAATAAAGGGGAAAACAAGCGGAGCCTTACGCATTCAGGTCCACCGAGCCTTAAAGAGCCTCAAAGCCATCCTGAAACAAAAATAGCCAAGAACGGTATAAAACATTGATATGTCATTCATTCTGCGCTGGAAATTGAAAAAGCTGGGCGAAAAAGCTAATCCAAGCCGTGATTTTGTCATGAGTCTTGAACAGCGCCTTAAGCAAGAAAATGGTCATCCAGCTTGGTGGATTCAGTGGAGTCGGGTTGCAGCCATTGGAGCTTCGACTTTCGTCTTACTTGCAAGCGGTACGGGAGCCTATGCCTATACATCCGATGAAGTCCTCCCAAACCATCCTTTATATGGATTGCGCGAAGGGATTGAACAGGTTGAAACCAAGCTCGCTGTAAGCCCCGAGCGAAAAACAAAAATTCGTATCAAACATCTTCAGCGTCGTTTGGAAGAGGCAAGAAAGCTCCAACGGAAAAACGTCCCCATTGGAAAAGATCGTGTGATTGAAGCTGCTCGAAAAATCCGCAATGAAATTGAAGCCGTTGAAAAGCTCCCAGAGAAAGAGCATCAAAAAATAGAGCAAGACGCCATCAAGCTAGAAAAAACCAAGCTCAAGCTCCTCGAAGAATCAAAAGCGGCAACGAAGAGCGATCAAGATCGTAAGCAATATGAAGAGATCTTGAAACGAGAAAAGGAAGCCTTAAAGAAAAAGCTTGAACGTGTCCAGCAAAGACAGCTCCGAGAAATTGAAAAAGAAAGAAAATAAAAAATCCCCCGAATCGATCGGGGGATTTTTTTATTTCACGATGACTCGGATCACGCTCGCATTGATTGTCGAGAGGAGACGAAGGTCTTTGTCTGATTCGACCGTGACCGTCATTCCAACCTTGATATCTGACAAGGCGCCATTCGTTTCAGTAAATCGGGACGGAGGTTGAGACAGGGTTGCTTGAGGTGAAGTCGGAACTGAGAGTTTTGCGAAAGCTTCGGATTCTTTGTTGAATTGATCTGCGTCTTTTTCTTTCATCAGAATGACCTTTCCATTCGCAGCAAGTTGAACCGTACGGTCCTTCGAAATTCCATCAGCGATTGGATCAACCGCGAGCGACTCTTCTGAAACAACAATCGATTTCGAGCCCGCGCTCTTAACGCTCCCCGACAAGCTCATGACGGCTTCATTCAATTGCGGACAAATTGCACTGAAACGCAACTTAGCGGCTTCATATCCTTGCTGATATGTATCTTGGCTCGTCGATAGGCTGCCCGCCATCTTCGACGAAGATTTGAAATTGCCTTGTTGCATGTAGGCATTCATCGCAACCAAGACCAAAGCCGTAAACACCACCAATGCCGCGAGCCCCACTAAAATAGTTCGACTCGTCGAAGAATGTACACTGTTCATATTACGGGGAGTATAACATACAAAAACCCCCTCCGCAGAATAAATCTGGGAGGGGGAATATCGAACGTTTAGTGGCGCCAGTAGAAGTAAGGAGGCGCGTAATCATCTTTGTACAGGTCTTCACGACCGGCCTTCTTTTCCAGAGCAACAATCTCCTTAAAGTGAGGATCCATATCCTCAAGAAATTTAACGAAGTCATCCCAAGTTATAAGCTCCGAGAGCAGGGCATTCTTTGAGAGTTGGCGTATGGTAAATACGGCGATCTTCATGTATTCCATGAGATCGCGTCGGTTGTATACTCCGTCGAGCCAGCCTTCATCCTCGCTCCAGTAGTCGATGAGCGCTTTATACGAGACGTTCATTTCCCCACGCCAGGTCTGCATATACTTAGCGATCCAATTATCCGTAGCCTCTTGGGCATAGGTCGGATACTGGCGCAGGAATTCCAGGATCTGACCTTCAAAGAAGGCTAAATGCTCCTGAGCTCGCTTAGAGACTGTTGAGGTGTCACCAATCCCAGGCCAGTTCTGACCTTTTGGTAGCCCATCAGGATAACGTTCCTTGGCCGAAAAGGACAGTTCTCTGGCCTCAGCCCACGTCACGAGTAAATGTGGAAGGACTTCGGGTATCTCGCTCGGGTTATTCCTGAGAATCCAGGCATGGGCGTTCTCAACGGCATTTTCTGCGTTACTCAGAGAGGAGAACGTCATGAACCAGGTGTCATAGTTGACAGCCAGCTCTGGACTGGTTGCTCGTAACTTCCTCATGAGGGCGCGGTACTCTTCAAGAGCGCTCTGCGTCCAGCTAAAGGCGTTGAGGTCTTTAAAAGATTCTTGCTTCATGCAGGAAGCATAACGGAATTTTTAAGGCATTACCATTCACCTATCTTTCTCTTCCTTTTAAAACTTCTGGCAAAATCGTCAGGATTTTCTGAAAAGACCGAGACGATATGCGACCATGGTTTAAATAAGACGCGAACTTGTTGAACGCGATCGTATTTAACCTTATAACCCCGATTATCTGGACGGCCGTTATTGAGGAGCTGATCCATCTCGATAATGCGCCTCGGATCATCGCAAGCAACTATCTCGGCTACGTTCTTGAAAAACTCTTCGTCAGAACAACCGTCGAAGAGTATCTGCTTCATTCCTGGAGCATAGCTGAATTCTTGGGAAAATACCAAAATAAATCAATTTACCTTAAACAAAAACCCCTCCGCAGAATAAATCCGGGAGGGGGGTATTTAATACGTTAGTGGCGCCAGTAGAAGTAAGGCGGAGCGTAATCCTCTAGATACAAGTCCCCGCGACCAGCCTTCTTTTCCAGAGCAACAATCTCCTTAAAGTGAGGATCCGTATCCTCAAGAAGCTTTATGAAGTCATTCCAAGTTATCAGATCTGAGAGCAAGACATTCTTCGTAAGCTCCCGGATAACCAGGACGGCGACCTTCATGTATTCCATGAGATTGCGTCCACTATATACTCCTTCAAGCCAGTCTTCATCCTGGCCATACGTGTAAATGAGTATCTCATGCGAGACGCGCATCTCCTCGCGCCAATCCTGCATATACTTAGCGATCCAATTATCCGTAGCCTCTCGGGCATAGGTCGGATACTGGCGCAGGAACTCGAGGATTTGGCCCTCCTGAAAGGCCACATGCTCCTGAGATCGTTTGAAGACCGTTGACGTGTCGCCAATCCCAGGCCAGTTCTGCCCCTTGGGCAGCCCATCCGGATAGCGTTCCTCAGCCAGCAGAGACAGCTCAGAAGCCCGAGCCCACTGCAAAAGGAGACGCGGAAGAACTTCAGGCACCTGGCTCGAGTCATTCCTGAGAATCCAGTCATGCAGGCTCTCAATCGCGTTTTTTGCGCTACGCAGAGAGGAGAACGTCATGAACCAGGTGTCATAGCTTATAGCTAGTTCCGGATTGATCACGCGCAGCTTCTTCATGAGGGCGCGGTACTTTTCAAGAGTACTCTGCGTCCAGCTATAGGCGCTGAGGTCGTCCAGGGGTTGTTGCTTCATCCTGGAAGGGTACCGGGGTTTACGAGACATTCCAAGATCTGCCTTTTCATTTCAAAGCTATCTTCAAATATTGGTCTGAATCGGTTTTCAAAAAAAGTTAAAGTGTTAAGTTAAAACTGCGCATTTTTTCTCCTTATCTTTGACCCTGAATTTGAAGAATGCTAGTGTTAAATTGAAATATGCAGCTTATTTTATCTGACAAAAATTTTGCTCAAGATTTTGAAGTTATCGAAAGAAAAGGGAGTGGGCATCCAGATACTTTGGCGGATGCTTTAGCCGAGACGCTTTCAATGAAATTTTCTCAATATTCTTTAGAGCGGTTCGGTGCTGTTTTGCACCATAATTTCGACAAACTTGGTTTATTAGGTGGGTCATCTCATGTTACCTTTGGAGAGGGTCGTATTATCAACCCTATTCGCGTCCTGATAAATGGCAGAATTTCTACAAAGTTTGGACAGGAGAAGATTCCAGCTAGAAAGCTGCTCGTTGAATGGACGAAGATTTTTTTAAAGAACATTTGCCAGGTGTCGACCCAGATGAAGATTTGGATTTTCACTTTAATCTGAGTGTTCAGAGCAGCCCAGGAAAAACGTATGAAAAGGAAGCGAAAGATGGCGCGCGCCAAAAATGGTTTGAACCAGAAAGTCTTGAAGACTTGCCAGAGCTACAGCGGCTGACGGCGAATGATACTTCTTTAGGGGTAGGGTATGCGCCTATGACGGTTTTAGAGCGGGTAACTTTAGCTGTTGAGGGCCATTTGAATTCAGTAGGATATAAAAAAGATAATCCTTGGATGGGGAGCGATATCAAAATCATGTCTTGTCGCGACAAGGAGAAATTTCTTTTCACACTTTGTTTGCCACAAATAGCTAAGTATGTAAAAGGGTATAATGAGTACGCTAAGAATTTAGAAAAAGCTAGACAGGATATTGAAGAAATATTTTCTCAATTTGGTATTACCGATTTTGAGTTGCATACTAATACGAGAGATGATGTCCACAAAGGGGATTTCTACTTAACAGCTGTCGGTTCCTCTATCGAAAGCGGTGATGAGGGTCTCGTGGGTAGGGGTAATCGAATCAACAAAGTGATAACACCAACTCGACCTATGAGTATGGAGGGGTCATGTGGCAAGAATCCAATTTACCAAGTGGGAAAAATTTACTATGTCGCGGCATTTCATCTCGCCCAACGGATCTACGAAACATACAAAATCCAAAATGAGGTCTATGTTGTAAGTCAGAGCGATCGTGAGCTCGTTGATCCATGGGTAGTGGCGGTAAATGTCCCGGTTACATTCCTTGAGAGAGAGGATCTTGCCCAGCTCATCAAAGATGAAGTGCGACGAATTCCTGAGCTTTCGAAGGGCATGATCGATGGAAGCGTACGAATCTATTGAGTTCAGATGAAAATAAAATGGAAAAATTCGAATTTAAAAATACAGAAGTAGTTATTCAAGATGAAGCATTTTTTATCAAAAAGCTCGGTTTTGAGAATGATAAAAAAACAGTAAGGCAGTTTTATCGTTTAACTGAGGTGGCAAGGCAGGAATATGAAAAGCAGACAGGCGAACCCTTAGCTCTTTCAAGTCCAGATGCCTTGAAGAGTTATTTTGATAAGTATTCGATCCTGCACCCGGAGGCAGTTCTGAGGCCTAAGGGAGATACGACTATCTTTACAACGGCCGGAGTCCAGCGTATAGAATCCATGCTGTGTGAGAATGCTGAGATAAAGTCAGATACATTCGTCGTAGCTCAACCAGTGATACGAAGTCAGTTCCTGGATAAAGTCAAAGAAGGTATGTCAACGTCTTTTGTTGATTGCTCTGTAGAAAATATTGGCGCAACACCTGACGATCTTGTTCGTCTGCACAAGCTTTTTGTGTCTTTGTTGGTGAACCAGGGTATCCCTGCTCAAAACATCCTTTTTACCATAAGTGAGTCAGTTGACCAGTGGGGAGAAAAAAGGATCTCAAAGAGAACGGTTACCTTTTATGTAAATGACATAGAAATTGGGGAGTGCGTGTATATTCCAGACTACCCACTAACAGAAACTTCTAAAATATCAGTGGCTGATATGTGCTTCGGGGTTGAGCGGTTATGTTGGGGGCTGAGGAAGAATGACGTTTACTTTGAGGACTTCAAAGAGTTCTATCCATCTGGTCATGATCGAAACGAGATAGCTGGAATTATTGATAGTATTCGAACGGCTGTGCTGATTGCATGTGAAGGAGTAAAACCATCCCATAAGGATCCTGGATATCGCCTGCGTTTACTAATGACAAGATTCTTTTCAAGAAATAAAGCACTGAAACTAGAAACGGAAAAGCTTGTAGCTAAGGCTTACGAATATTGGAAAAAATGGGGGATTGAGCCGTTGTTGAATGAGGAGGAGGTGCTACACCTGATCCAGGCAGAAACCGAACGAGCATACAATGCAAGATTGCTGCTTTTATTTAAGGAGCTCGGAGGACCGGATATCTATCTGAATGTTAATCAGGCAAGCCGAGAGTTTGTGCATCAGCTGCGGCGCTCAAGGCCAAATGAAGCGGATATTATTCATCAAGCGATTCAAAAGCTCATATGAACACCGGAACTATTTTTTTAGGGGGTGGAGGAGATACAGCGACGAGCTTTAAGTTTGATGAATATTTTTTTTCATGCCTGTCTTCTCATGCGAAGATTTTGTATATACCAGTCGCCATGCGTCGGGGCGTCGTCGGATATGAATCTTGCTTTGATTGGTTCTCTGGCGTCATTGGGCAGTATTCGACCACAAAGAATATTGACTTTGAAATGATTTTAGAGAATGACGAGATAAAGTCTCTGAATAAATTCGAAGCTATTTATATAGGCGGTGGAAATACCTATTATCTATTGAAATATCTAAATCACCAAAACCGTGGGCAATCTATCATCGAATATTTGCAGAATGGAGGGATGCTCTATGGCGGGAGCGCCGGTGCAATTGTGTTAGGAAAAGACATACGAACGGTAGAGATGGAAAATGATGCTGGCTCTACAAGCAGCGCCGGCTTAAATCTTTTGGGTGGGAAATCTGTTCTTTGCCATTATCATGAGGGTTTAAAGATAAATGCTTCAGCTATGGCGCGTGTATTGCAGTCGCCGATATTAGCGCTGCCGGAAGACTCAGGAGTCGTATTGCGTGGTGGTAAGCTCGAGAGAGTATTTGGACAAGCTCTTTTGTTCAACGAACAGGAAGTAAAGGTAGTTGATGTAGATAGTCTAGAATAAGTTATGAGATTTATGAAGAATAGCGATCAGCATTTTTCAAAGATTGCTCATGCATACAAAGATTTGCGGACGACTGATCTCGAGCCAATTTTTTTTATCAAACAAAAGTTGCAGAAGCATTTTCCATTAGCTGCAGCTGATATCGGTTGTGGTGATGGAAGATATGACGAAAAGTTGCTTCAGTTCTTCGGAGCAAAGACTTTTCTTTCATGCGTAGACACAAACGCAGAGATGTTATTGCATCTAAAAAGAACTCTGAAGAACAGAGGTACTCAAAATTTCGAAGTTAAAGAAGCTACAGCCGAAAAATTACCTTTTGCTTCCGAATCTTTAGATTGTATCTTTACATTTAATGCGATTCACCATTTTAAAATGCCGCTCTTTTTGAAGGAATGTGAGCGTTCTTTAAATGATGGCGGATATTTGTTTATCTATACTCGTCTGAGAAGTCAGAACGCAAGAAATATTTGGGGAAAATACTTCCCATTATTTAAGAGAAAAGAAACAAGGCTTTTTAAGATGAGTGAAATGAGACAGTTTTGTAATCAGCTGACCAGATTAAATATCGAGGATATAGAATATTTTAAGTTTGCTCGATGTGTACCTTTGGATCGGCTCATTGAGCAGGCAGAGGGACGCCATTATTCGACATTTTGTCTGTATACGAAGGATGAATTCGACCGATCTTTGGAACAATTTATAGGAAACATGCAAAAACGGTTCACGGATAAGAAAAAGATTCACTGGGTTGACGAGAATGTCCTTTTTGTTCTCAGAAAGAGGCACACCTAAGAGAATGTATTATGTTGACGTATGGAAAAAAATCCTTTGAACGAGCCAATAAATAAGGGGGAGAGGGTTGTTGTTCGGATTGGGATGTCACCAGTCGAGGGGAACAAAAATATTGGAGCTATTCGATCCCATCTCTACAATTATTGTTTCGCCAAGGGCGCAGCGATAAGAGGAGTAGATGCAACGGTTATTTTTCGAGTCGACGACACGAATAAGGATAAGCATCGAAACGACAAGACGAGGGAGCTATTTCAGTTTTTTAACGAGGAGTTGGGTTTTAGATTTGATGTCACGCCGGATAATTCAATGGAAAAAATTGGTCAATCAGTATTTCAGTCAGAAAGGCAGACTGTATATGCAAAATATGTTGAGGAGTTGTGTGAGAAACAAATCGCTTGCCTGGACGCAACATCGGGCCTTGTTCTTTTTGACATACAGAAATTCATTGAGCAGTATTCGGATACGCTCGAAGTCGATGAGGTTTTGAGAGGCAAATTAGTTTTTCGTCTTCTGCAAGGTCTAAGAGGCGGCCAGCTTTTTTTTCCATTGCAAAGATCTGATAAGAGCGCTTTATACCATCTCGCAACTGTTGTTGATGATGCGATGTACGGTGTTACTCATGTTATAAGAGGTCAAGATAAGCTTTCGGTTATTGAATGCCAGGAGATGGTGCGCATAGCTCTGGGGTTTGAACAGAAAAAATATCTTCATACTCCACTTTTATTGGATCAAAATGGAGCGCTTCTGGGAGGAGCGACTACATTTGATGATTTTGTGAAGAAAGGCATCGCACCGCAAGCTCTGATCTCCTATTTGATTTCTTCAGGATATGGAAATCCTGAACTAGTCTATTCATCGATACAAGAGTTTATTACCCATTTCGACGCGAATAAAATACACACGACGAATGGCAAATTTGATTTCCAGCAACTGCATCATTTAAATAAAAAAATAGTAAAACACTTTTCACCCGAGACCTATATATATTCTTTAGTTACATATCTGAAAAGGAATGAACAAGATTCATTAGCCGAACAATTAAAAACTGATTCCCTCCTAAGGGAGCTCATGATCTCTCTTCACAGAGAATCGAAAGAAAGTCTGGGGATCCTGCAAAGCATTCTAACTCCTACATACGAAGAAATAGGTGATGAAGTGAGGGCAGTCTTGCCAGAAGTGCTTAGTCAGATCGAAAAAAATCCTCAAGTATTTCCATTAGTTAAAACATTAGGAAGGGATAAAAAGATTTTTTATCAAGCAGCTAGCTGGATCTTGGTCGGTAAGATTATATTTCCAAACATAGAAGGTATTTTTCACTACCTTCTTTCAAGATCATTGCTGGTAAATCGAATAAACAGCGCTAAAAAGCACTTATTGCACGCCGCATCCTTGTGAAAAACTAATAAGGGTCGCCTTTTTAAAAGAGTTCTTATTATTCCTTTTCATCTGTAAAGTTCATTTTATAGGATAGATCACATCTTAGATTAACGTCTTTGCACACATTTATTATTAAAATTAGCCTTTTTATCTGTATAAAGCCTAAAAAAGATAAAGATCAGCCTGAATGAAAAAATGGTTGATTGTAAAGGCTAAGCTAAGCACTTTTCACCATACGGGCATTGACAAAAAGGCAAATTTCTGGTATGTTATCGCGCAATCAGATATCCTATTGCCTAGGTATCGGATTCCAAGCGAAGGAACAAGAGAGAGGTACCTTCGCCCTTTCACATATTTAACTTTTGCAGGTTTCGGGATGTTTCGGAATACGGGACAATTTTGTCCCTAACCAAAAGGTGAGGTCCAAATGGCACGACTGATGTTTAGCGAGGCTAGGACCTCGCTCATGGTTCTCTGTGCTTCCATCATCCTCAGCCTCGGCTGTGGAAACGGAAGCGAAAACAAGCTCGACAATGGGTCGGCAGCTGGTGCGGGCACGAATGGCGCTGGGGGATCGTCCTCCGGTGCCTCTGGATCCTCTGCCGGTAGCATGAACGCTGCTGGTGAGGG